>Ga0272448_1007904_pt1 | contig 11179 bp, 11 predicted proteins | sample YNPCB0191_FD_202220 | JGI IMG/M metagenome (GOLD analysis project Ga0272448, IMG submission 202220) | Hot spring sediment microbial communities from Yellowstone National Park, WY, United States - YNP-CB-019-1 | ecosystem: Environmental > Aquatic > Thermal springs > Hot (42-90C) > Sediment... | reverse complement strand
GTCAACTCCTCCGTATTTATCAATCTCGCCTCGCCTACCTCACCGCCAAAATCCACCGCATCTATAACCAAAAGCCATTTTGGCTCTCCCTCCAAAATATCATAAAGAAAGTTCTCTGGCACATCTTCCCCCACGAAAACAGGAATTTTTACCTTTTTCTTGAGTTCCTCAGCAATCCAACTGCCCACCCCATCATCAGCCATCAGGGGATTGCCAACCCCCAAAATGGCGACTTTTTCCTTTTCAAAGATATCCTTCAGCTGAGCAAGCTCGTCCTTAGCTACCACGGGTCATCATACCCTTCCAACATCCTAATCTCGGGATAGCGAAATACGGGTCCATCAATACAAACATACTTCTCCCCTATAACGCAATGCCCACATTTTCCCACTCCGCATTTCATATGCCTTTCCAAAGTCGCTATGCAATTGTTCGCAGGAATCCCCACCTTCTCAGCCAAATCCCTTAATGCGAATTTAATCATTATACCCGGTCCGCAAACATATGCCACAGTTCGCTCCGGCTCTATCTTTATCTTATCAAATAGCGTCGTTACAACTCCCACATTCCCCGTCCACTTCTCATCTCCCCTATCAACCGTCAAGAGAACCTCTACCCCCTTTCTCTCAAATTCCTCATATTGCCAAGGATAAAGGAGGTCAGAGGGAGTTCTCGCCCCGTAAAGGAGGATTATCCTCCCGAAATCACCCCTGTGATAGAGCATCTCCCAAAGAAGGGAACGCAATGGAGCAAGCCCAATCCCTCCACCCACAAACAGAATATCATAACCTTTGTATTCTTCGTAAGGGAAAGAATTCCCTAAGGGTCCCCTTATCCCTATTTTGTCTTCCTTCTTCAATGTATGTATTGCTGATGTGACATATCCTGTGTTTCTTATCGTGAGCAGAATGTCTTCGTAGGAAGGTGGTGAGGAAATGGAGATTGGCACCTCCCCTTTCCCAAATAGGGAGACCTCAAGGAACTGACCAGGTTTATGTGTGAAACCCTCGGGCTTGGGAAGGCGAAAGGTTGCAACGAGGGGTATCTCCTGCCTTATTTCCTTAATGGGAACGATGGTAGGGAGAAACAAAGCTTCCTGCTTCATTTTACCTTAGCCTCCTTCTTATAGCTCTCCTCCCTGAAGGCACTCCTTATCTCCCACACCGTTTGCGGCATATGCACATATCCCATACAGGTTATCACGCATCTTCCACAGCCAACGCATCCGTGCCTCCCCATCCTCTCAACATATTGCCAGGAAAACTTGTGGAATATACAGCGCTCTCTTCTTCTATCCCTTGACTTTCTCGGATTGGGACCGCCAGCGAGGCGGGAATAACCCTCATAATGGCAGGAATCCCAAATCCTCGCCCTATATCCTTCGTTCTCATCCCCGATATCAACCACCGTATAGCAGAAGCAACAGGGGCAAAGGAATTGCCAGCCACCGCAAACAATGCACCTCTCACCCAAGCTCTCCCATACCTGGCGCGGTATATTTCCTTCTGTTACCCTCCTAAGTGTCGCTCCGGAGAAGGCAGGATAGGGGCCGAACTTCCCAAGAACCTCGTCCTCAAGTTCCTTTCTCCTCTTGATTTCCTCCTCTTTCGCATCCTCAAAAAGGGAGGAAAATTTCTCAACTAAAGCCATTCCCTTTTCGGAGCCCACCTCGCAGAGCCAATTCTCCCCGAGGTCAGTGAGCTGGAGGTCGAATCCATCCTCCAAGAAGGGACCTGCATCGCAGCATACGCAAAAGCAAGTTGGGGCGGGATTTTGACAGGAAACGCTTATCAGTGTCAAGTTATTTCTCCTCGCCATAAAATGAGGGTCGGCGAGGTCCTCTCTCCCAAACATCTTCCCCGAATAGAAATATTCCGAATAGCGAATGCCTTCAACATCGCAGGAGCGAATGCCGAAAATCGTTCGCTTGGGTGCCTCAATAACCTCCTCGACTTTGAGCTCTCCATCCTCTTTTTTGTAAGTCAATATCTTTTCAAAGCGAGGGAGGAGGAACTGCTTCGGAGGGAAGAGCGTATTGACATAATTGAAGGTTATATCGCTGACATCCTTAACCGGCTGGAAAAGCGCCTCACCCCCATACATCTCCACAGGAGCAATAAGCTCCTCCTCTTTGGCGATTTCCTCCAGCATCTTAAGAAGATTTTCCTTGCTTATCTTTTTGTAGGCTAAAATCGGCATTAGCTATTCCTCCTTTACTATCCTCGCTGGTAGAGGTTTGAAGATTGGCATTCCAAGGGATTGGTCAATCTCAGCTCCTCCCAACTCATTAACGACCTTTTCCCAAAGATAAAGGGGAAAGAGTAAGACTCCTCTACCTGCTCGTAAAGATGTCATAACAGGCAGGCTTATGGAGCCTCGGGGGGTTTCCACCTTCACAATCGTTCTATCCCTTAGTTTCATTTCCTTTGCATCTTCAGAATTTATGTTTAAGAAACCATCGGGAAAATCGGAGAGAATTATACTCGATTCCCTTTTGAATATGAAAGTAGCATTTGCCATAGCGGTTCCGCTCCAGATGTAAGAGGGGTCTAATAGGAGGGTGAAGGGATAATCGGGATTGGGAGGATTGGGTGAAACAGGTTCCAGCTCTGGTTTCCATTCCTTCCTTTCCATTTCTACGAGTTCGGCGGAAGGGAAGGGAAGATGAGAGCCAAGCTTTTCAGATAGAATGAGGAGCACATCAATTTCGTTTTTTTCTAAGGTAGATGGGACAGTGGGATGGAGGGCTTGGCGCCTTCCCTCAGCATTAACGGTAGTTCCCTCCTTCTCAAAGAAGAAGGTTCCGGGAATGGCAACATCCGCCAGCTCCACTGCATCCGTGCGGAGGGGGTCAATGACGAGGAGGAACTCCAGTTTCTCCCTCGCTTCCCGGAAGAGTTGAGGGAAGCGTTCGGGGGGATTGTCAGCCATAATCACAAGAGCTTTGAGGTTTCCCTTTTTCGCCTCCTCAAGCATCTCGTAGAAGGAGAGCCTTTCTTGAGGGTGGATTCCCACCTCAATCATTCCCCTTTGATTGGCGTAATCGCAGAGGAAAATCGGCTTTATTCCCTTAGCGACCGCCTTATTCAAAACATTCTGCACCTCATAAGCCCAGCCATAGAGGGTTATCTCCGAGGAATAAAGTAGATAGGCATTCCCTCTTACCTCCAAGTTGTCAATGAAGTTTTCCGCCTCCTTAAGCAGTTCCATTGGGGGAGGTTGAATGTGGATTGAGGCGAGCCTTCCCATCTGGGGAAGGCGGGAATCTATCACATATAAGAAAGCCCCTTGGGAAAGCGCTCCGATAACGAAGGAGGCTGCTTGGGGATGTCTCTCCGCAATATCGCAGGATAGGAGGATTATCTGGTCTGCTTTTTCCAAATCTGGGAAGGAAAAATTTTCCGAGCGCAAGAAGCCAAGGCGATAGAAGGAGTCAATATTTTTCGTTCCCAAGACCTTGCTCGCGAATTGGTAGAGAGTGAAATTCTCCTCAACGCTTGAGCGAGCCGAGCCCAAAACCCCTATCGCATCCCCTCCGTATTTATCCCTTATCTCCTTCAATTTCTCTCCCGCAATCCCAATGGCTCCATCCCAGGATGTTTCCTCAAGCTTGGCGTTTCTGCGCACGAGGGGAGTTTTAAGGCGATTGGGTGTGAATAGGAGGTCGGCATAGCTCCAGCCTCTAAGGCAGAGCTTTCCCCGAGATATGGGATGGTTTTGGGCGGGGACGAGGAATCCTTCAGGGAAAAGATAGAAGGCACATCCACATCCGCAGAAGGTGCAAATTGTTGGTTGCTTCTTCCGTTTTTCTACATTGCTGATATCCGCTTGAGCTTTCATAGCAATCTACCTCTTTTGAGATAAATATCAAAATAATTTATAGACGGCAAGGTAATGATGTCAAGAAAAATTTTTATAAAATTAATAAAATTTGCTTCGTTTTGGGTAATTAATATAATATTGATTAAGGTGAAAAAATGAAAGAACCTTATTTTGAGTTAGGAGATGTGAAAATATTTAACGATGATTTCCTCACTACAGAATGTGTAGAACCTGAAACGATAGACTTAATTGTTACTTCGCCTCCTTATAATGTGGATATAAAATACAGCACTTATAACGACCAGATTCCTTACGATGTTTATCTTGAGTTTACAGAAAAGTGGTTGGCAAAGGCATACGAGTTGTTAAAAGACGATGGGAGATTCTGCTTAAATATTCCTTTAGATAAAAATAAAGGGGGACAGCAAAGTGTTTACGCGGATATCATCACCATAGCGAAAAGGGTGGGATTCAAATATCACGCAACAATCGTCTGGAACGAGCAAAACATCTCCCGAAGAACAGCTTGGGGTTCTTGGCTTTCAGCAACTGCCCCTTATGTTATAGCTCCTGTTGAGATGATCGCTGTTCTATATAAAAAGAGGTGGAAGAAAACCAGCGGTAGCGGGAAGTCAGATATAAGTAAAGAGGAATTTATAGAATGGACGAATGGGGTTTGGACATTTATGGGGGAAAGCAAAAGCAGGGTCGGTCATCCTGCCCCTTTCCCCCTTGAACTTCCCAAAAGATGCATAAAACTATTCAGTTTCGTCGGTGATACCGTTTTGGACCCATTTCTCGGCAGTGGCTCAACCTTGATAGCTTGTGTTCTCACCGGGAGAAAAGGCATTGGAATAGAAATAGATAAAAGATATTGTGAAATAGCAAAAAACAGACTAATAAAAGAAGCAAGAATAGACCAAATAAGATTATCTATGTTGAGAGAGAAAGCATAAATGAATAAAGAGCAAAAGAGGAGAAAAACTATAGCCGACTTGATAATGGAGTTTTTTATGTCACATCCGAAGGAAGATATGCCTCACGGACCGGTTGTTGATTGGGTGGAAGAGCAATATGTTAAACTCTATAACAAAAAGCCTCGGGATATATGGCGCGGGATAAGAAGGCTATACCAGGAAGGTCTACTCGTGAAGGTTCGTAAGGGTGTTTATAGATATGACCCCGACCTAATTAGATACAAAGAGCTTCAAGAGTTTCCTCCAGATGTAAAAGAAGCTATTTTCAAAAGGGATGGTTATAGATGTATAGTGTGTGGAAGGGGTGGAGAAGATGGAGTTGAAATTCATGCAGACCACAGAATCCCGCTTGATAAAGGTGGCACGAACACATTAGAAAATGGCCAGACCTTGTGCTCGGAACATAATTTTTTAAAAAGACCTATTCGCAAACGGAATTTGGCAAACGATTTATGATAAGACTTTATGAAGAAGCAAAGGAAAAGGGAGACGAGAGAATGGTGAATTTTTGCCGAGAGATTTTTGATGTTTATAATAAGTATAAAATTGATACACATATAAAGAGACCTGATTCGGCATAAAGAAAGGAGGTTTTTCTTTTGTTCATCCAAAATTACAGTTTGAAACCCCAAGAGCTCAAGCTAAGGGTTGCTTGTCTCCTAATTGAGGATGGAAAAATCCTTTTAGCGAGACACAAAAGGGGAGAAAAAGAGTATTGGACATTGCCAGGTGGGGGATTGGAGAAAGGGGAGAGGATTGGAGATTGCCTTAAAAGAGAGATTTGGGAGGAAAGCGGATTGGAGATAGAAGTGAAAGAGGTTCTCTTCGTCTTTGACGTAATCGAGCCAGAAAGACAGGTTGTGACGATAGTTTTTAGAGCAAGGAAAAGCGGTGGAGAATTCAAGCCTAAAAATGTTCCAGTTGGACCCAGACTTGTGGGAATGGATTTCATACCATTGGAGAAAATCAAGGAGATAGAGCTCATCCCTCCCCTTGCGGATGAGATAGAAAAAGCGATAAATCGCCCCGGCGTCCCCTATCTCGGGGATTTATGGAAGGGTTAATTAGCCCGGACAGAAGTCGTACATCCTCTGACGCAGAATAACGCTTAAAACGCTCCAGAAGGCGCCCACTGAATACTCCCCCAATATGATTCCAAACATAAAGGGAATGACCCTTCTATGCCATTTATATCCCCCCACTTTTATGACGATGAATTTTATGAGCGTGCTTATCACGAGACAGGACCAGTAATATTCCGCCCCGTAATTCATTGAAATGGCATAACCTACGGGATGAAGAGGCCACCAAACGAAACGAGCACGCATATTCATCATCAAAACAGTGAAAGCTACCCCAACCCCCATCGCAATCATCGCCCCAGGATTCACCGCTCTCGGAGATGAAATGTCTGTTGCTAATTGGTTATATATGTAGTAATTGTGGTCTAAAAGGGGGCTTGGACCAACTTTGAATTGCTCATAGCAAGCTGCTATATAGGCGCAGAAAGCTCCCCAAGGAAGGGCAACTGCCATCGCATAAATCAACCCTCTTGCGCTCGTCTTCGCTTCCTCGGCCATCTTGTAGCCTTCAAGAGAGAAAGGCATAGGGGTTGTCCTATATCCCCTGCCAGTAAGCCACCAGAAGAGGCAGAAAACGGTCAGGTTGTTCCCACCTACCCCCTTCGTTCCCAAGATTTCTGTCAAAATGTTGTAAGCGTTCATTGAACCAGCCATCTCATGGGTTGGCGGACCGACCTCCGCCCTAACCCGAGTTATGGCAAATAAAATCACAAATACTATGAAGAAGAAAGCGAGAGTTATCCCTAAAGACATCCCCGCTCTCACACAAAACCAGACGAGAAAAGAGAAGGAGACAAGAAGGAGAAGATAGGCACTGCGATAGCTTAAGGGTTCCTCGCTGTCATCTATATCCGCCTTGCCGAATACTTTCTTCAGAGTCAGCCAAAGATGACGCCTCGCCCCCCATACAGCGTAAAAGAAAAGGGCAAACCAAGCACCATAAGATTGTTCATTTATATAGGGAAAAGCTCCCGTTCTTTCCTGATAGCCCATAACAGCGGTGATTACCAAGAGCATTTTCTTAAATAGATAGAAAAACCAAAGGGAAAACGATAGGTCAAGGGGCATAAAGTAGCCCATAGCGATTATGAAGGGATACAAAGGCAAGGGAAGCCAGCCTATGGCGTTCCAGGGGAAAGTCGTAAAGTATTGACCTAAATCTACTTCATCGTGGCGAACGCGAATGTAGAGGGGGAAAGTCGGATAGAGGACACGGAGACCATTGATGATATCGATGAGCGCAGCAACTCCGAAGCCAGCCCAAAGAATCTTGTTTTTAAAGAATGCGGCTTCACCACCACGCTCCGTCATCGCTAAGGGGAGCTGAATGATTGGATAGCTCAGCTTCTCGTTCTCCACCCATTGCTTCCTTATTATGCTGTTTATGGCAATCATCATAAGACCTAAAAAGAAGATGAAGAGACACCACCAAAGGATGGGAGGGAGCCAAGCCCTTAAATATTCCTTTTGGAAGAAGTTCTCACCGCCGATGAAGAAGGGGGCGACCATATCCTTCTTGGGAACTATCAGCCATTTGGGAAGATATTTGAAGAAAAGCTCTTGCCATTTGTTTTCAGGAGTGGCGAGCCAGTGGGCCATAGCCATCTCGGGAATGCCGAGCTGGAGGGAATCGTGCCCAGCGATTACGCTCGCCAGGGCGAGCATAATATATATGACGATGAATTCGCCCTGCGTGAGGGCGAGGGAAGGGAAAGCCCTTTTTATTAAAAGATTTATGACCAGCAAGACGAGGGTTGTGAAGACGACATTCCAGGGCAGAGCCATAACGCTGGGATGTCCAGTGTGCCAGATTCCCTCCACCATCATAACCCAATAAACATTGGGAGGAATGAGAAGGAAACCAATCAAAAAAGCGCGCCAGCTTCTGCCTTTTCTTTCCATCTTTAGAAATTATATTGAATTCCGTAATACTTTGAAAAGAAAAATTTAATTTTATGAGAGGTCATTCATTTGATAATAGACGGGATGTCTGAGGAATTGAGTAATTTCATAAAGATATTAGACTTGCTGAAAAGAAAGGGGGTTTCTTTTCGTCATTGCCGTGGCTTCCCTTTGGGAAGCCACGGCAATCTCGTTTTTTGAGATTGCTTCGTCGCTTCGCTCCTCGCAATGACAATCAGGCTAACTGTCATTGCTGGCATGGGTAAAGGTTTTGGAAACGGAGAAGGGATAATGAGTATAAATAGCGATTGGGAATAAAATAAATTTCTTTTCTAATTAAGGGGGAGAAAAGGAAATATCGTGTATATCAAAATTGAATTTTATAATTTGGGGCTATTTGGATAGTCCCATAATAGTGAAGAACACCAATACATTATTAAAAACTTATACCCATAGATGCAAGCCTTCTGCTCTGTAGAAGGCGTGGCAATCCCAATCCCTCTGTCATTGCTGGTATGGGTAAAGGTTTCGGACTAAAACGAAAGACAATGAGATGAAATTAAAATGGCGACTTAAAATCTAAATTTTTTTAAAAAATGGATTAGAAGAAAGGAATATATGGTGAAGGTCAAATATCTTTCCCTATATAATATCAAAGCTTAAATTTAAAAAAGTATCAGGAATTGATTTATACGGATTAGGGGCAATTAACTCCTAAAAACCTATACCCATAGATGCGAGCCCGCCGTAGGCGGGCGTGGCAATCTCGAAAAAGAGATTGCTTCCTATCGATTGTAATGACAGAAAGGTAGTGTCGTTTCACTCCTCGCAGTGGCAATGCAAAGGATAGGGAATTAGAAGGAGTCTCAAATGTTATGGAATTATACAAGGGTTTGATTTATTACAAGGAAATCTTTAAAATGAAAAGAGATATGCCGAGAAGAACAGAGGATTGGTTAAGACAGGCGGAGAAGGATTTGCGCCACGCCAAAAATTCCCTTCAAAGCGGAGACTATGAATGGGCTTGTTTCGCCGCCCAACAATCCGCCGAGAAAGCCCTAAAGGCTCTATATCAAAGCGGGGGAGAGATGCTTATGGCAATTCAGTGCTGAGGTTGTTGAGGGATTTGCGAGAGGAGATGGAGCTAAAGGAAGAACTATTGAAGATTGGAGCGAATTTGGACAAATTTTATATTCCCACCCGCTATCCTAACGGCTTTGCCTATGGAGCGCCGATGGATTATTTCCACGAGGAGGATGCCCAGCAGGCGATAAGATATGCGAAGGAAATCCTACAGTTCGTCAAGGAGAGAGTCAATAAATAAAGAGAGAATAATAAGAAAGCTCTCTCAACTGGCAAGGGAACTGAAGAGAAAAGACGGAAATATCTTGAAGGTCGTGCTCTTCGGCTCCCTCTCCGATGAAACATATACGACAAGGAGCGATGCGGATATATTGATAATCCTCAAGGAAAGCGAGCTCCCTTTTGTTGATAGAATCCCTCAATTCCTTCTCCACTTCAGCGAGGGAGATTTGCCCGTTGATGTATTCCCCTATAGGGAAGAGGAATTAGAAGATATTCCCTTCGCCAAGCGAGCCCTTGAGAAGGGGATAACCCTTGCCTGAATTATCTCTTTCCCGCCCTTATTTTTATCGCCGAGAGGTTTGCTTCCCTCACTCGCCTCACCAATTCCCACTTGGGAGTATCTGTCACATCCACGAGCCCAAAGGCATAATGCTCACAACAGACAAGGTCAGGAGGCTGAGGACCCATTGTGACTATGTCTATTCCACAGGGTCCTCTACCGGTTATCGGCTGGTCGCGGTAAAGGAACCAGAGAAAACCCACACAGTATGGATTCTCTGCCCCTTCCCTTATCCATTTCTGATAATATCCTCCCGCCTCAACATCATCCCTAACGAAAATCCCATCCCATAACCCGAATCCCCTTACCCCATTATAGAAAGCGGGAAAGGAAAAATCACCGCAGATTATCGGCTTCCTCACTTCCTCAACGAATCTTCTAAATCTCTCGCTCATAAATTCATAGGCGCCCAAATTATAGCCTATAACATCGCAATATTTGGCGGAGATTTTAAATAGCTCCCAATAATCCTCATCCTCCCACCAAGAGGGTATAATCCAAAAGCCCAAGAACAAATGGTTAGGATCGAGCTCTTTGATGGTTTTATAAACGAATTCGTAATATTTTTCGGAATAAAATCGCCTCAATTCCTCCAAATCCCTGCTCGGAGGGGTGAGCTTTTCCCCATAAAGCTTTTCCTTCTCCTCTGCCTTGCTTCCCCAAGCCCCAGCCATAGCTTTAATATCTCCTTTATATATCTTCTCCAAAGCGAAATCTATCAGCGCCCTTTTAGCTGGCACATCAGCCTCCTTCTCCATAATCTCCCCTATCTCATCCCTTGATATTATCTCATCATACTCGCTCCCCAATGACCAGCCAACGATATAGGGGTCGTTCTTTCCTGGCTCAATTTGACTGCGAAGCGCTTCCCTGAATTTTTCCCTTATTTTTTCATCAAAGATATCGGGATGGCTGACGAGGCTCGGCACATCTCCTCTTCCCAGAACGGGAAAATAGGGCATCCCCTCCAATCTTCCCCATTTTCCAACCCCGGAAAATCCCCAAGCTTTCAACCTTCTTCTGGTGATTTCATCATTTAATTTTCTCCAATCCTTTCCATATTTCCTTATCATATTTGAATAGTGAAAGCAGAAGAAATCCTTTTCATTCTCGCCCCAGTATCCCTTCCCCCAAGCCTCGGAATAGATTCCCTCCTTTGGTGGAAGCCATTCAAATAGGAATTCCCTGCCAGAAACCGGCGTCATAATCTCCCAGGGAGCGGGCTGGACGGCACAGAGCCCAAAATAAAAACAGGGATTTCCCTCCGGCGTTATCAACCACCAATAACCATCCCTCTTTATGACCCTATAAAATCCCGTTCCCTTCTCCTTCCATCCCAAAAGCTCATATCCCCCGAAGCGGTCATATCCCTTAGGCTCCCCCCATTCCTTGAGAATCTCCCTTTCATTTTCCCAAGCCCTTTTCAAATCCTCATCGCTTTTAATCTTTCCCTCCCATTCAGCATATCTGCATTGACCATATCGGTCTATGAAGGGAGAGAGGCTTTTGAGGTCGGGATAGGGGATTATCTTGAAGTGAGCATTTATTCTCATTTCACCCTCTGTTTTCCATTTCAATCTCTTCGGACATTGGGGTTCAAAGAGGAAAAGGGGAATGGATTGGGGAAAGGAGAAACTGAGCTTTTGATTGCCAGATTCCAGCTGAATGTCCTTTAAAAGGACGAGATAATCCTGTCTTCCTCTGTATCCAAGGGGAATATAATTGAGCCAAATAACCTCATCGGCTGGAAC
>Ga0272448_1007903_pt1 | contig 11180 bp, 12 predicted proteins | sample YNPCB0191_FD_202220 | JGI IMG/M metagenome (GOLD analysis project Ga0272448, IMG submission 202220) | Hot spring sediment microbial communities from Yellowstone National Park, WY, United States - YNP-CB-019-1 | ecosystem: Environmental > Aquatic > Thermal springs > Hot (42-90C) > Sediment... | reverse complement strand
ACAGGGAACCGGCTCCGTTTTAACCATTGCCCCAGCACTCCTTTCAGACTGGCCAGTTATAGAAAATTTCTTCTCCTGGATTGCGGTAAGCAAATGCTGCTGTGATTGCAAACTCAATGTATTTATCTCATCAATATAAAGCACTCCTTTATGTGCCCTGTGAATTGCTCCCGCCTCAACCCTCAGATGAGGAGGTGTTTCCAGCCCTCCCGCCTGGAAAGGGTCATGGCGCACATCACCCAGCAGGGCGCCGGAATGGGCGGCGGTTGCATCAATGAATGGAGGGATATCATCTTTTGTATGGGAGATTAGTATTTTTGGTATGTTTGCCTCCTCTCTTCGCTGAATGATGCTTCCTCTTCCAGCTATTAGATAAATCATTGCAGCTGCTATCAGCCCGAAAAAGGCAAGGGTTATATCATAATATATTGCTCCGAATATTGAGAGAATGACTATGAATGATACAATAAGGTTAACAAACTGGCTTTGCTGTTGCTCCCTCCTCCTCGCTTCAATCTTCATTTTTTCTACAATTTCCTTCCCTTTTTCAGCGGGAACAACTCTTATAAGGGGGGTGTTTGCATCATCCTTATTTGGATATACAAGTATATCTTCAAGATCTTCTTTTGGCAAAAATTCGGTCATTGCCCTCGCAAGCATTGATTTGCCCGTCCCTGGCTCGCCTATAAGCATCACATGCCTTTTCTGTCTTGCTGCCTGTCTTACAACTTCTACTACATGATCCTGTCCTATTACCTGCTCTATAAGCAATTTTGGAATATTTATTTCTGCTGTTGTGTTAAAATTTTTTGTTTCTATCCATTCATCTATTTGCAACATTTCTTGCTATAAAAAAATGTTCTATATAAAATTTTATATCAGCTCAACATTTACAGCTCTTTCTCCTTTATCCCCTTTCTTTATATCAAACTTTACTTTCTGTCCAACCTTTAATGGCTGGTTTCCCTTTACATCTGACTGATGCACAAAAACATCCTTTCTTCCTTCAACCTCTATAAATCCGTAAGAGGTTACCCATCTTTTAACTATTCCTTCCAATTTATCACCTCGCCTATAACATCTTCATGTATATAATTTTATTGGAAAAAATGGGCTTGTAGAGTGCTGAAATTAGCGGGTATAAAGATACTCTTCCCAGAAGATTTTAGCTAACAGAAGAATTCAATTGTGATGGAATAAATTTTCCAATTCCAAAAATATTTAAACTTTTATTTATTATATTTCTGGTAATTAAAATGAAGAGGAGAAATGTATTCGTTGTTTGTGCAATTATTCTATTTTCCTCTTTTAATTCATCATTTGGAAATAGCAAAAATAGTGATTTGCCAGCATGGAGTAAAGGAGATAGATGGATATTTGATGGAGAATTTTCATATGAAATAGAAGAATCTCCTTTATTTTTAAACATTACTGGAAAGTTCAGGGAATTAAATTTTAATGTGGCTGGAGAAAATGAAGATATTTATTATTTAGATTTTAATGGTAGTATTGAATTAAAATTGGTTGCAAATGTTGAAGGCGGTATAAATATCACCGCATCTTTAAAAAATGCTCGTGTTTCAGGTTATGCTCACTTTGAAAAATCCAACCTTGGTTTAAATAAATTTTACATTAATATTACAGGTTTTTTAATTATATCTGTTGCTCCTGTTCCCCTGCCATTCAGCGCAAGTATGACAATAACCTTTACACCAGCATATTCTTTCATCTCATTTCCTATTTCTGAGGGCTCAATTTGGTGTACTCCTTTTTCAATAATGAAAATAGAATTGGGAGAAGATTTGATTGATTTCATTGAAACAATGGCGGAGCTTATGAAAAAAGTTTTACCAAGTGATATGGATGAAGTTATTGATGTAATATTAAATGTAATTGATGAACTTTTTCCCCTCGAATTGCCGGTTGGTTTGCAGGCAGTGGAGTGCAAATCTCATGAATATCTAACTGTTAAGGCTGGCACATATGAGAGCTATCATTTATTTTCAATGGGTGGTTTTTATGCTTTTTACTATATAGCAAATATTTATTTCTCCCCAACAGCAAAAAATATTGTTAAGATGCTTCTTACTGAAGAACATCTAAATTTTTCTGCGGAATTAGTTTCTTCCACATATCACCAGCCAGGAGTTCCTGAGAAACCTGCAAAGCCTTCCGGCAAGGAAAGAATAAGAATAAGGAAAAGTTACGAATATGAAACCTATTCAGTTGATCCGGATAATGATAAATTGCAATATGGATGGGACTGGGATGGAGATTATGCAGTAGATGAATGGACGGGCTTTTATAATTCAGGAGAAAAAGCCATTATCTCACATAAATGGGATAAAAGAGGTAGTTATGAAATAAGGGTGAGAGCAAGAGATGAAAATGGCTTTGAAAGTGAATGGTCAGACCCTCTTGCAATTAGCGTGCCATATATCAGGGCAGGATATTTTAATCCTATATTATTTCTCCTTCTAAATGAGTTATTTTTGCATCAAAAATTTTAACATCCAGGAATTCCCCTATTTCAGCTTTTTTCAAAAAAACAGATTTATAGAAATCATTCTTTCCGACCTTCCAGCCTTTATATTCATCCAGAACAAGCACACGAGTTTTTCTTCCTATCCATCTTTTATTCCTTTTAAGAGAAATTTCATTTACAACCTTTGATGCAATCCTTGAGCGCTCCTTCGCAACTTCAGTTGAAATGCGCTTCATGCCCCAGCAGGGCGTCGAGGGGCGGGGGGAGAAGCGGGTTACATTTGTTACATCTGGCTCAATTTTTTTTATTGCTTCAATTGTTTCATTAAAATCTTCCTCGCTTTCTCCAGGGAATGCCACTATTATATCAGTTGCAAGTGTAATGTCAAATTCTTTTCTAAATGCTTCAACAATTTCTGAGAAAATATCAATATCATATCCTCTTTTCATTCTTTCAAGAATTTTTTTACTTGCCGATTGCAATGGCAGGTGAAGAAATTTATAAACCTTTTCATTTTTAAATGCTTCAATTATTTCATCTAAAATTTTATAAGCAGAAAGAGGATGCATCATCCCAATCCTTATTCTAAAATCTTCTCCTATGCTCGCCACTTTTTCTATCAATTCAGGAAGACCTTGATAGGAAGCAGTATCCTGGGATGTTAATCTTATTTCCCTGCAACCTTTTGAAATTGCCTTTTTTATATCTTCATAAAGCAAGTCCATAGGATATAAAATCAAATTTCCTCTCGCCTTTTTTGTTATGCAATATGAGCATCCATAAATGCAACCATCAGAAATCGGGATATTCATGCTGATATCAATTTTTCTTTCAATTCCTGCTTTTATACCAGCATATGTTTTTCTTCCTTCAATAGCATCCACAATTGAAATTACTTCAAGAGGAGAAACCAAAATCGCATCATCCGCAACTTTTTTAATCAAACCCGGCTGCGCAGACGCCATGCAACCCGCAACAACAATTTTTTTGCCATTATATTTTTCTTTGAATTTTCTTATTCTACTGAGCATTCTTTGCTGGGTTGTATCTATCACTGTGCATGTAACAATTATTATAGTGTCCGCAATGCTTGCATCATTAACAATCTCATGCCCTCTTTCCTCAATTATCCCCTGCATTATTGAAGCATCTCCCTGATTTAATGCACATCCATATGTTTCAATATAAACTTTCACATTTCTAAAGATGCGTTAATATTTTATTTTTTCTCCCGCTTTGAAAATGCTTAAATATCCAAAATGAAATTGTTTTGAATGCTTCGCAAGATATTGAGAGTGAGGGAAGTTGTATCATTTATAAGAGATGCAATTGAAAATGCAAATTTAAATGATATATGGGTTGAAGGAGAGATATCAAATTTTAAGGAGGTTGTTGGCATCTCATATTTTGATTTAAAGGATGAAGAAGCATTGCTCAGATGTGTTCATTTCAGCCCTAATAAAGAAAATTTGAAAAATGGTATGAAGGTTATTGTAAAGGGAGATATAGGGATATATGAAAAAAAGGGTTATTATCAGTTGTATGTTAAGGAAGTAAAAACTCATGGTATAGGTGAGTTATTCATAAAATTCATTGAACTTAAAGAAAAGTTAAAGAAAGAGGGCTTATTTGATGAAAAATTTAAAAAAGAAATTCCAAAAATTCCCTCAAAGATTGCAATAGTAACGTCCCCAGATGGAGCAGTTTTACATGACATGCTGAATATAATTTCAAGGAGATTCCCAACAAATATTTTAATTGCGCCTGTGAGGGTGCAGGGCGAGGGCTGCGAGGAAGAAATAGTCAATGCAATAAATGAGCTGAATAAAAGAAAGGATATAGATTTGATAATTCTCGCAAGGGGCGGCGGGAGCTGGGAGGATTTGCAGGCGTTTAATGAAGAAAAAGTTGCGAGGGCGATTTTTAACTCGCACATTCCAATAATATCTGCGGTAGGGCATGAGACAGATTTCACAATAGCGGACTTTGTTGCTGATAAGCGGGCTAGCACTCCTTCTGCTGCTGCTGAAATGGCGGTGCCGAACAGGGAAGAGATTATTTCCTTGCTTCATGTATTTGAAAAAAGGCTCGTAAAGGTTGTTGAAGAAAAAATAAATTTATATGGGCGAATTATTGAAGGAGTGATGAAAAGGAAGACATTTCTTCATGCAGATGAGCTTATCCTTGGAAAAATTGAAGATTTGGAATATAAAATTGAAAGGATGGAGGAGCTTTCAAAAAGATATATTGAAAATATGAAAAATACGATAAATATCAGATTTGAAATATTAAATGCAATGAGCCCGTATAATATTTTAAATAGAGGATATAGTATATGCTTTAAAAAAGGTAATAAAGTTGTAAGCAGTGTAGATGATATTTATATAGGAGAAGAATTAAGAATAGTCGTTAAGGATGGTGATGCAAAATGCATTGCGAAGGAGAAAAAGAAATTGGATTTGAAGAAGCATTGAAAAAGCTTGAAGAGATAATAGAAGAGCTTGAAAAAGGAGAGCTACCTCTTGAAGAAACAATATCAAAATTTGAAGAGGGGATAAAGCTCTGCAAGTTATGCAGGGAAAAAATTCAGAAGGCGGAAATGAAAATAGAAAAACTTATGGAAGATATAAAATGAGGCAATATCTATTTTTTATTCCTCCAACAATTGCAATAATTTTAGCTCATTTTCTGGTAATTAATGAAAGCATCGAAAAAATAAACATAGCTACTACTCCTTTCCTTTTCCTTTCATTGTTTATAATAGGAGCTGGATATTTTATTAAAGAGAAAACAAAACATGTGATGCTATGCTATGGATGGATGCTTTTCGCAATTTACTGGGCGACACAGCCAGAGATTTTGTACTACAAGGGAGAAGGAGATATAGTAAACACTCTTTTCTGCATTGCTGGTGTATATTTTCTTTCCTATATCTCTTACCACGAATGGCTTTCCTACAAAAAAGAGGAAAATTTATCGAGCTTAAACTTTCTTGCGGGCGCCACCTTTGTTGCTGGCTTGTTATATTTTATTTTTGAAAAAGTGGATTTTCTTGCGGGCTTGCTTATAAAGATTGTTGCGGAGCAAACCGCCTCGATAATGAATTTTTTTGGATATAATGTTACTACTGGAAATGTAATATATGGGATAAATACTGTTGTTCCAGTATATTTCAACGGGCATGAAAGCGTGCAACTTATTCTCGCATGCACTGGATTGCAATCAATGGCTGTTTTTGTTGGTGTTTTTGGAGCGGTTAATTCCGATTATATAAAAAGAATTAAGGGTCTTTTAATAACTGTTATCACAATATATATTCTCAACCTGATCAGAAATGTTGGCGTGATATATGGAATGGAAATTCTTGGTATTAACTTTTACATAATGCACAATGTAATCGGAAAAATTGGCTCATTAATTGCTCTTATAGTGCTTGCGTTCATAACTTTTGAGATGGTTCCGGAAATATATAATAATATATCTGCTTTATTTGATTTGACAAAGAGAAAATGATAGCAAAAAAATGCTTGCATATAGCTTTTCTTCCTCTTCCTTTCCTAATAGCATTTCTTATAATCTCAAAATTTTATCCCTACTTTAAATTTATTTTCCTAATTTTCCTCATTTTGCAGATTTTTTTCATTTTTTTCTTCAGAGATTTAAAAAGAGAAATTCACGATGAAATAGTTTCTCCAGCAGATGGAAGGATAGTTGAAATAAACGGAAAAATATCAATTTTTATGAACCTTTTTGATATGCATGTAAATTTAATGCCATATGATGGAAAAATATTAAAAATTATAAGCTACAAAGGGGAGTATAAGCCAGCTTTTGGAAAAATAGAAAAAAATTATAGAGTAGAGATTGAGATAGATAGCAATATTGGAAAAATAAAAATTGTTCAGATTGCTGGATTTTTTGCAAGGAGAATTTTAACATATGTAAAGGAAGGGGATTATTTGAAGAAAGGAGAAAAAATAGGAATAATAAGGTTTGGCTCAAGAGTTGAATTAATTCTTCCAGAAAATTGCAAAATAGTAGTAGAAAAAGGAAAAAGAATAAAAGCAGGACAAACATTAGCAATAACAAAATATAAAAATTGAGCATGATTTCCTTCTATGAAATTGCTCGAATATCAGGGGAAAGAACTTTTTAAAAGCTATGGAATTCCAGTGCCAAAAGGAGAAGTTATTGAAAAAAAGGATGATCTTAAAAAAATAAGCAACCCTTTCCCGTGGGTTTTGAAGGCACAGGTGCTCGTCGGCGGGCGCGGGAAGGCGGGCGGAATAAAAATTGCTGAAAGCGTTGAAGAGGCGGGGAGAATTTTTGATGAAATGGTTGTTAAGGGTGTGAAAGGGGAGAAAGTAAGGAAAATTCTTGTCGAGGAGAAAATAGGCATAGATAAGGAGTATTATCTGAGTTTTTTTATTGATAGAAGCAGTAGGCAGTATCTTATGATGTTCTGCAGTGAGGGAGGGGTTGAAATTGAGAGCATTGCTGAGAAGGTTAAAAAAATGTATGTAAATCCACTTGTTGGCTTGCAAAACTATCATCTCAGAAAAATTCCTCAGGAAGTGAGGGGAATTGCTAAAAATTTATTCAGGCTTTTTATTGAAAAGGACTGTGAGCTCACTGAAATAAATCCTCTGATAATTTCTAATGGCAGGGCAATAGCGGGAGATGCAAAAATAATTGTTGATAACAATGCAATTTACCGACATGAAGAACTTCCAAATGAATTTGTTGAACTCTCCTCTCTTGAAAAAGAAGCGAGGGAAAAGAATATTGCGTTTGTTCAGCTTGATGGAAACATAGGAGTGATTGCAAATGGAGCTGGCTTGACAATGGCAACTCTCGATGCACTTAATGAATTCAATGGAAAGGGAGGTGTATTCCTTGATTTGGGAGGAACTGATGATGTAGAAAAAGTAAAGCAGGCATTTGAATTGATGGCAAAGGCAAATCAAAAAGTAATATTGATAAATTTATTTGGAGGAATAACGAAATGTGATACTGTTGCAAAAGGAATTGTCGAATTCATGAAAGAGAGAAATATTAGCCAGCCGGTTGTGGCGAGAATTAAGGGAATTAATGAAGAGGAAGCAAAGAAAATGCTTAAAGATTATGTTATAACCGCAAACTCTCTTGAAGAGGCTGCAAAAAAAGCGGTTGAGGTGATTTAAATGGCAATATGGGTTGATGAAAAAGTTAGATTGCTTGTTCAGGGAATAACAGGACATCAGGGAAAATTTCATACAAAAGCAATGAGGGAATTTGGAACAAAAATAGTTGCAGGTGTAACACCTGGGAAAGGAGGAACAAGTGTTGAAGGAGTACAAGTTTATGATAGTGTTGAAGATGCAATGGTAATGAGGCCAAACGCAAGCATTATTTTTGTTCCCGCTCCATATGCATGCGACGCAGTTATTGAAGCCCTTGATAATGGTATAAAGCTTGTTGTTGTAATAACTGAAAACATACCATTTCATGATGCAATAAAATTTGTGAATTATGCAAAATATAAGGGAGCTACCTTAATTGGTCCAAATTGTCCCGGAATAGTTTCTCCAGGAAAAACAAAAATTGGAATATTTCCAAATCATATTTTTAAGGAGGGAAATGTTGGGGTTGCTTCCCGCTCGGGCACACTCACATATGAAATAGTAAATGAGCTAAGCATGGCTGGAATAGGACAATCAACATGTGTTGGATTAGGAGGAGACCCAGTAACCGGAACAAATTTTATTGATGCCCTTGATGCCTTTGAAAGAGATGAAGAGACAGAAGCTATTGTGCTTGTTGGCGAAATAGGAGGAACTGCGGAAGAAGAAGCTGCAGAATTCATAGAAAAGAAGATTAGCAAGCCAGTTTATGCCTATATAGCGGGAAGAACAGCCCCAGAAGGCAAGAGGATGGGGCATGCGGGAGCAATAATATCTGCGGGTAAAGGAACAGCGAGCTCAAAAATAGAGGCATTTAAAAAAGCGGGAGTTAAGGTTGCCCGTTTCCCGAGTGAAATAGCGGGAATGATAAAAAATGATAAGAAAATTTGGTGAAAAATATCCAAAAATAAGCAATTCGGCAATCGTTGATGATACCGCATTGATAATTGGGGATGTTTTTATTGATGATTTTGCAAATATATGGCCCCATGCCCTGTTGCGTGCGACCGACGAAAAAATATTTGTTGGAAAGAAATCAGCGATTTTGGATAAATCATTTATTGAATCACCAGAGGAAGTTTATATAGGGGAAGGAAGCATAATTTCTCATTGTTCAATTGTTCATGGCAGCAGAATAGGAAAAAATGTTCTGGTTGGAATTGGAGCAATTTTGCTTGAAGTGGAAATTGGGGATAATTGCATAATTGCATCTGGAAGTGTTGTCAAAGGGGGTGTAGAGGAAAATTCTTTTGTTGCAGGCATTCCAGGAAAAGTGATTAGAGAAGTAAGGAAAGAAGAAATTGAAAAAAATAAAAAGATATGCGAGGAAATGTATAATAAAGCAAAATTGTTAAAGGAAAATGATTGAAATTAATGGAAAAAAAGTTTATCTATTGCCAGTTATTCGAGGGCTTGCGGGAGAAGGAGAAAAAGTAAGAAGGTTATTTTACGAAATAAAACCTGATTGCATTGCAATAACTGTTGCTGATGAAGATTTAAACCTTATTGGAGAAAAAATAGAAAATGCGAGCATGCCGGCGGAATACCAGTATTATCTCCTTCATCTTTCAAAATATGGAGAACTTGCAATTCCTTCGCAGGATATAATTTTTGCTGATGAAATTTCAAAAAAGGAAAAAGTTCCATTATATGCAGTTGATATGAATGATGATGAATACATGGAAAAATTTGTTGAGTATATTTCGCTTTTTTCATTGATAAGGTATTCAAGAAAGATTAAAAGATTGGCGAAAAAGAAATTTAATGCAAAAAATGCAGAAGAATTCGTTGTTATGTGGGATAAAGAGATGAACTCAATTAAATCATTTAAAAGGCTTGAAGAGGAAAGGGAAAATATGATTGTCAAAAAAATTGTTAATTTATGTAATAAATATGAAAAATTGCTTGTTATAATTCCTTTTGAAAAAAATGAATCAATATCCCAAAAGCTGAGGTTTTTCGTCAAAGATTGAAAATTTTTACGGAAGAAATTTTATCCATTTTGAAAATAATCTTGTTAAAAATATGCGGGCGCCGGGATTCGAACCCGGGTTATAGCCGTGGCAGGGCTATGTGATACCAGACTACACTACGCCCGCTTAAAAGTAAATTGTTAATTTGATATATAACATTTTATATTTTGAGTAATGAAAAAAAATTTATTTTGCTGATTAATCTTTAACCAATGAAATTTATAATATTTGGTGCCGGGGCAATAGGTTCATTGTTTGGCGGGCTTCTTTCAAAAAAGAATGATGTTTTGCTTGTTGGGAGAAAGGAGCATATTGAGGAGATAGAAAAGAATGGATTGAGGGTAGAAGGGCTTACTGAAGGAATTTTTTATCCCAAAACAAGATTTGATGGAAGTAAATATGACTTTATTATTCTTACAACGAAAGCATATGATACAGAAAAGGCAGTGGATGAAATTTTGAAAAAATTTGGAAAAATTCCTGTTATTTCAATTCAAAATGGGTTAAGAAATGAGGAAATTATAGCAGAAAAAATAGGAATTGAAAATGTTATTGGGGTAGTAACTACGCAGGGGGTAACATTTCTCGGAAATGGAAGGATATATCATGCGGGCAAGGGCGAAACAGTAATAGGGGAGATGGGCGGAGAAATTACTGAAAGAATAAAAAAGATTTGCGATGTATTTAATGAATGCGGAATTGAAACAAAAATAAGCAGAGAAATTAAAAAAGAGAAATGGAAGAAAGCAATAGTTAATTCAGCAATTAATGGCTTAACATCTATTTTAAGATGTAAAAATGGAGAATTAATTAAAAACGAGTATGCGAAACAATTGATGAGAAAAATATGCATGGAAGGAATTGAAGTTGCAAGGGCAGAGGGGATTGAAATAGGAAATAATATAATAAAAAAAGCGCAGGAAGTTGCAAAAAATACATCAGAAAATATTTCTTCGATGCTTCAGGATATAATCTTTGGAAGAAAAACAGAAGTAGATGAGATAAATGGGGAAATATTAAGGAGAGCAAAAAAACATGGAATAGATGTATGCGTAAATGAAACAATATACTCCATAATAAAAGCGAATGAGAGTGTGCGGCACCTGGGTTGACCTTACGCTCATTTGATCACGCAGGGGCCCGTGATGCCGCTGTCGCTCCATGTTTGCTCCTCTATTCATTTATCATAGAGGCCTTCGAAATGGAGCTAAAAATATATTATTAATAAAATATAAATTTAATCCTCAAAAAGCCATTTTTCGTCATCCATTGCATACTCTACTATTTCATCTTCGCTGAACCATAATTTTATTTCTTTTTCTGCTGTTTCCTTGCTGTCACTTGCGTGTATTATATTTCTTCCTATATCCTGGGCAAAATCACCTCTTATTGTTCCGGGCATTGCATCTTTTGGATTTGTTGAACCAACAATCTTTCTTACTCTTTCTATTGCATCCTTTCCTTCAACAACCATTGCAACAACTGGAGCACTTGTTATATAATTTATCAATCCTTCAAAGAAATCCTTCCCTTTATGTATTGAATAATGCTTTTCAGCCA
>Ga0272448_1007901_pt1 | contig 11180 bp, 9 predicted proteins | sample YNPCB0191_FD_202220 | JGI IMG/M metagenome (GOLD analysis project Ga0272448, IMG submission 202220) | Hot spring sediment microbial communities from Yellowstone National Park, WY, United States - YNP-CB-019-1 | ecosystem: Environmental > Aquatic > Thermal springs > Hot (42-90C) > Sediment... | reverse complement strand
GCTGGGACGAGAGAAGGCGGCGTTGTGGCCTTTCTGGGGCAACCACATGTAATCCCGCCCAGCCGCGCTACCTCCCTCCGCCGGTCGCTGGATACAATCCGCTTCGACCAATACTACCTCGCGGAGCAAACGGGCTGGGTGCTTTATTTGGAGGACCGGACCGATTTGCTGATCCTGCAAGCGTTCGCCAGACGGCTTGGCCACCGGGCGCAGACCCATCTGCGCTCCCCGTTCCTGGCGCCCGTGGGGAACCAGCCCAACAGAGGCCGCGAGCATTTCAATGCGTTGTTGGAGGCCAAGCCGGACCTCCGCGGCTATCTGCTGGTCGACCAAGATGCGCCAGAGCTGCAACAGCGAGAACAGCTGAGGGAAAGAAAGTGGCAGCGGCGGGAAATCGAGAATTACATTTGCCAGCCCGAAACGCTGGAGTCCTTCGCCAGGGAAGTGGGCGCCTCGCTGGCAGGCGGGCCTCTGTTCGAGCAGGATAGCATCGCCAGAGCCGTGGAGAGCATGAGACGCGCCATCGAGGACCGTGTGCCCCGGGCGGCGTTGAGAAATCCGCAAGATCCTTACTGGCGGACCGTGAAGGCCAGCGATGAACTCCTGGACCTGGTCTTGCCCGAGTTTTTCCGGGGTCTCGGATTAAAGCCTGACCTGCGAAAGGCAGACTACTACCGGCTCGTGCCGCACATTCCGGACCACTTGATCGAAGACGAGGTGATCGCAGTGCTGGACGAGATCGCCGAGGTGGCGGATAGCGCCCGGCCGGCTGGAGCGGGCTTGGAAGATTGATGGGTGCGCACCCGGGGCCGATCGCGGAGTTGTGAGCCCCCTCCGCGGCTTGAGAGAATAAGAAATTGGCTTCCCTCCTTCGAAGCTCACTATGCTGGACCGCATCAGCGTACACGGGGCGCGGGTTCACAACCTCAAGGGCATCAGCGTCGAGATCCCGCGCAACACCTTCACGGTCATCACCGGCCTGAGCGGATCCGGCAAGTCCTCTCTGGCGTTTGACACCATTTACGCCGAAGGCCAGCGCCGCTACGTCGAGACTCTGTCCCCCTACGCGCGCCAGTTCCTGGACCAGATGGAGCGCCCCGACGTCGACTCCATCGACGGGCTGTCGCCGGCGATCTCCATCGAGCAGAAGACCACCAGCCGCAGCCCGCGTTCGACCGTAGGAACCATCACCGAGATCTACGACTACCTGCGCGTGCTGTACTCGTCGATCGGCATTCCGCACTGCCCCAATTGCGGCCATGAGATCCGCAGCCAGAGCGCAGAGCGCATCCTGGAACAGGTTCTGAGCCTGGGCGAAAACGAGCGGGTGATGATTTTGGCGCCGATCGTGCGCGGGCGCAAGGGCGAGTTCCGCAAGGAACTGGAAAAGTACGCGCGGCAGGGCTTTCTGCGCGCCCGCATCGACGGCGAGCTGCGGCCGCTCGATGAGCCCGTCAAGCTGGACAAGCGCCGCAACCACACGATCGAGATCGTCGTGGACCGCCTGCTGGTCAAATCCGGGGTGCGCGAGCGGCTGAGGGCTTCCATCGAAACCGCAGCCCGGTTGACCGACGGGCTGGTGCTGGTGGCGGTGGTCAACGGTCCGGAGCAGCTCTACTCGCAGAAGATGGCCTGCCCGGATTGCGGCATCAGCGTGCCGCAGCTTGAGCCCAGGTCGTTTTCGTTCAACAGCCCTTACGGCGCTTGCGAGACGTGCGCGGGCTTGGGCCGCATCTGGAGCTTCGATCCGGCCAAGGTGATTGCCGACGAGACCAAACCGCTACTGGAAGGGGCGCTGGCGATCACTCTGCCCTATCACGCGGCGAACGAGATTGCTCAGGCGGCACGCGCGGCCCGCATCGACCTCTCGAAGCCTTTCGAGGAGCTGCCGGAGAAGGCACAATCGTTCCTGCTCGCCGGCAACGGGGCCTTCCGCGGAGCTCTGCGCATCCTGGAAGAGGAGTTCCTGGACGCTTCTCCCGCCGCCCGGGAGTGGATGCTGGACTACATGTCTCCGGCCTTGTGTCCCGCGTGCAAGGGCAAGCGGTTGCGGCAGTCCAGCCTGGCCGTGCGCGTGAAAGGCATCTCGATCGGCGAGTTCACGGCCTTGCCGGTCGAAGAAGCCCTGCGGACGGTGCGGAGCTGGGAGTTTTCCGGCCGCGAGCAGCAGATCGCCGGGCGGCTGGCGGAGGAGATCCGCAGCCGCCTGGAATTCCTCGATACGGTGGGTCTCGGCTACCTCAGCCTGGACCGCTCCGCCGACACGCTTTCCGGCGGCGAATCACAGCGCATCCGGCTGGCCACCCAGATCGGCTCCCGGCTGCGCGGCGTGCTGTACGTGCTGGATGAGCCTTCGATCGGCCTGCACCCGCGCGACAACGGCCGCCTGCTCGACACGCTGGCGCGCTTGCGCGACATGGGCAACACGGTGTTGGTCGTCGAGCATGACGCGGAAACGATCCTGCGCGCCGATTACGTCGTGGATCTCGGGCCCGGCGCGGGGCGTCTGGGCGGGCATCTGGTCGCCTGCGGTCCGCCGCAGGCCATCGCGCGGGACCCCAACTCTCTGACCGGCGCCTATCTGGCCGGCCTGCGCGCCATTGAGCCGCCTCCGGTCCGCCGCCGCGGCGACGGCCGCAAACTGATCGTGCGCGGGGCCCGGGAGCACAACCTCAAAAACATCGACGTGGAGTTTCCGCTGGGGTTGTTTATCGTGGTCACGGGCGTGTCAGGCAGCGGCAAGTCGACCTTGCTGAACGACATTCTGTACCGCGCCCTGGCCCGCCGCCTGTACCGCGCGCAGGAGGAGCCGGGCGCGCACGAGGCGATCGAGGGGCTGGAGCACATCGACAAAGTCATCCGCATCGACCAGTCTCCCATTGGGCGCACGCCCCGCTCGAATCCGGCTACCTACACGGGGGTGTTTACCCCCATCCGCGACCTGTACGCCATGCTTCCGGAAAGCCGAGAGCGCGGCTACAAGCCCGGGCGGTTCAGCTTCAACGTCAAAGGCGGCCGCTGCGAGGCCTGTCAGGGCGACGGCCTGAAGCGCATCGAGATGAGCTTCCTGCCGGACGTCTACGTCACCTGCGACGTCTGCCGCGGCCGGCGGTATAACCATGAGACCTTGCAGGTCAAGTTCAAGGGTTACTCGATCGCCGACCTGCTCGAAAGCACCGTCGAAGACGCGCTGCGCCTTCTCGAGAACATCCCGCAGATTCAGGCCAAGCTGAAGACGCTGGTGGACGTGGGGTTGGGCTATATCCATCTGGGGCAATCTTCGACCACGCTGTCGGGCGGGGAAGCGCAGCGCATCAAGCTGGCGCTGGAGCTCAGCCGGCGCCAGACCGGGCGCACCCTCTACGTTCTGGACGAACCGACCACGGGCCTGCACTTCGACGATGTGAAGAAGCTGCTGGACGTGCTTCAGCGGCTGGTGGATCTGGGCAACACGGTGGTGGTGATCGAGCATAATCTGGATGTAGTGAAGACGGCGGACTGGATCATCGACCTGGGCCCGGAAGGCGGCGAGAAGGGCGGCTGGGTTGTGGCGGCGGGTCCGCCGGAGCAAGTGGCGCGCAGCCGGAGGAGCTACACGGCGCAGGCGCTCGCCAAAGTGCTCAGAAACGGGAAGGCAAAGTGAGCAAGTACCGGCAACAGCCGATGGACTTTTCCCGGCTGAAAACCATCCCCATCCGGGAGCGCGGCGGGAAGGTGCGGGTGGATCAATTCGCCACGCCCTACCAGAAAGGCTCCGGGGTGAACGGGCTGCTCGGCAGCCTGCCGCGACTGCTCGCCGCGGACTCTCTGCGCCGTCTGGCCGAGGCGATCCGGTCGGCACGGGGCGCGCGCAAGCCCGTCATTTGGGGCTTGGGCGGCCATGTCATCAAGTGCGGCCTGGCGCCGGTCCTCATCGATCTGATGCGCCGCGGCTATGCCACGGCGTTCGCCATGAACGGCTCGGCCGCCATCCACGATTTCGAAATCGCCATTGCGGGCCAGACCAGCGAGGACGTCGAGGCGGTTCTGCCGGGCGGCCGTTTCGGGACCGCGGAGGAGACGGGCCGCGAGATGAACCGTACGCTGGCGGAGGGCGCCGGCGAGGACGCGGGATTCGGCGAGCTCATCGGCCGCCGGCTCCAGGCGCTGGCCGACCCACGCTACGCGGAGGTGAGCCTGCTCGCCGCCGCCTGGCGGCATGGGACCCCGGTGACGGTTCACGTGGCGATCGGCACCGACACGCCGCACACGCACCCGGCCGCGGACGGGGCCGCCATCGGCCGGGCCACGCACCGCGACTTCCGCCTGTTCTGCGCGCTGGTGGCGGAGATGGATCAGGGCGGCGTGTACATCAACCTCGGCTCGGCCGTGCTGCTGCCGGAGGTGTTTCTGAAGGCAGTCTCCGTGGTCCGCAACCTGGGCCATCCGCTGGCGAACTTCACCACCGCGAACCTGGATTTCCTTCAGCACTACCGGCCCCGCGTCAACGTTGTCGAGCGGCCGCACGCGCAGGCGGGCGGCGCCGGCATCGCCATTACCGGCCACCACGAACTGACTTTACCCTTGCTGGCGGCGATCCTCATCGAGCAAGATTCATGAGCGAACCCGAAATCACCCTTCCGGGGCCACCCGAGCCTTCCCAGGCCCAAACGATACGGCCCGGCGAACCGTTTTGGGGCTATGCGGATCTGTTTTTGTTCCTGGCCGCGGCCGTGCCTTCGCTGTTGGCGGCGGCCCTGGCGGCCAAGTCGGTCTTTTTGCTCCTCGGCTGGCAGGCCCACACCCAGACGCCGGTCCTGCTGGCGTCGCAGTTCTTGGGCTACCTGCTCTGGTTCGCGTTCCTTTACGGCCTGCTGCGCTTCAAGTACGGGCGGCCGTTTTGGAGCTCCCTGGGGTGGGTGGGCCTCGGGGAGCGGTTGGCCGCCCGGCTCATGGCGGGCGTGGCCCTGGCGTTTGGGATCGCCATAGCGGGGGCCTTGCTGCGGACGCCGGATATCGACATGCCCATGAAGCGGCTGCTGTCGGATCCGCTCTCGATTGCGCTGATTGGGATCACGGCGGCCACGATCGGCCCGGTTTGCGAGGAGATCGCTTTCCGGGGTTTCCTGATGCCGCTGCTGGCGCGCACGCTGGGCGCGCCGGCGGGCATTCTGCTGAGCGCTGTGCCGTTTGCCCTGTTGCACGGGCCACAATATGGCTGGAGCTGGCGGCACGTCGTGCTGATCACGGCAGCCGGAGCGGCCTTCGGCTACACCCGCCACCGCACCGGCTCGACGGCGGCTGCGGCTGTTGTCCACGCTTCCTACAACGCGACTTTCTTTTTGGCTTACGTCTTTTACGGAAAGGATCTGCGCGCCTGATGATCAGAACCATTGAATGGAACGGAGATGCGGTGGTCATGCTAGACCAGCGCCGGCTTCCCGCCGAAGAAGTCTATGTCGCCTGCCGCGACTACCGCGAGGTGGCCGAAGCCATCCGCACGATGGTGATCCGCGGGGCGCCGGCCATCGGGGTGGCCGCGGCGATGGGCGTGGCGCTGGGGGTGCGCCAAGCCGATCCGTCGCGGTTGGATGAGGAGTTCGAAGAGATTTGCCGGACCCTGGCCGCCACAAGGCCGACCGCGGTGAACCTGTTTTGGGCGATCGAGCGCATGCGGCGCGTGTATGAGGGTGCGCGCGGTGGTTCGTTCGGAGCCGTTCAGGCTACCCTGCTTGAGACCGCTTTGAGAATGCGGGAGGAGGACATTCAGGTCAACCGGCTGATCGGGTGGAACGGCGCGGAACTGCTCGCTAGCGGCATGACGGTCCTGACGCACTGCAACGCGGGGGCGCTGGCTACCGCGGGCTACGGCACGGCCCTGGGCGTCATCCGCGCCGCCGTGGCCGCTGGAAAGAAGATCGAGGTCTTTGCCGATGAGACGCGCCCGTTCCTTCAGGGGGCGCGGCTCACCGCCTGGGAGCTGATGAAGGACGGCATTCCGGTGACCATCATCACCGACAACATGGCAGGTCATTTCCTAAAGTCGGGCCGCATCGGCTGTGTCATCGTGGGGGCGGACCGCATCGCCGCGAACGGCGACGTCGCCAACAAGATCGGCACCTACTCGCTGGCGGTGCTGGCGCGCGAGAACCAGGCGCCCTTCTACGTGGCCGCTCCCATCTCTACCATTGATTTGAGCCTCGCCTCCGGTGACGAGATCCCGATCGAAGAGCGGCCCGCCGAGGAAGTCACCCACGTGTTTGGCGTGCGGGTTGCGCCGGAAGGGGTTGCCGTGCGCAATCCGGCCTTCGACGTGACGCCGAACCGCTACGTCACCGCCATCATCACCGAGCGCGGCGTGGCCCGCCCTCCGTATGCCGAGTCCTTGGCGGGGCTGGCGGGTTGAAGAAGCATCTGTGTTTCATGCATGATCAATGTATGGCGGTGAAAACCATCAGTCTCGAGCTGGACGCTTACGAGCGCCTGCGGCGCGCCAGGCTCCGCCCGAACGAATCCTTCTCCAGCGTCGTGCGGCGCGCTCAGTGGCCGGCCCTTACGCCGACCGCGGAAGAACTGGCCGAATCCCTGCGAAAGCTAGCCGCTTCTCATCCTGAGATGTTGCTGGCTCCCGAGACGCTAAGAAAGCTGGAGCGCCGCAGCCGGACGGCGCGGCGCAAGACAGCCTGGGAGCGGTGAGCCGAATTGCTGCTGGATACCTGTTTCCTGATCGATTTGCAATATGAGCTGGCAGGGCGGCGCCGGCGAGGCGCGCTCGATTTTCTGCATCGGCACTCAAAGGCCGCCGCCTATATCAGCCTTGTGACCTGGATGGAGTTTGCCGAAGGATACGAGGAGGATCGGGAAGAAGGCTGCCGGCTGTTCCTTTCGCAGTTCCCGCTCATTATTCCGGATGCCGCGATCGCGTGGCGGGCTTCGCGCCTCTCGCGCCGGCTGCGAGCGGCGGGGATGCGAATCGGCGATCACGATCTGTGGATCGCAGCCACGGCCGTGGAGCGCGGCCTGCCTCTTGTGACCCGCAATGCCAAGCATTTCGCGCGGATTCCGGCTCTGCGGGTTGTATCCTACTAAAGGGGCACCCGATGACGCGCCGCAAGTGGTTTCAGCTTGGCGCCGCGCCGCTGGCGTCTGCTGTGGGCGCGGCCGGATCGGCGTCGCTTCAGCTTGAAATCGCGCGCTTGCGCCTCAAGCACACGTGGACGACGGTGATGTCCTCGAGCGAGTACCGGGACAACCTGCACCTTACGTACACTCGCGAAGGCATCACTGCGCGCGGCGAGGGGGCGCCCATTCCGCGCTACCAGGAAGACGCGGCCTCGGCCCGCCAAGCCGTCGAGCCGCTGCGAGGGCTCATCGAGGCGGCTGATCCCTGGCAGTTCCGCAAACTTTCCGCGGAGATCGCCCGCCGCCTGCCCGGGCAGTACGCCGCCAAAGCGGCGATCGACATTGCGCTCTTGGATTGGGTCACACAGCGGCTGGGCGTTCCGCTTTACCGCTATTTGGGGCTCGATCCGCGGGATACGCCGGTTACGACGTTTTCCATTGGGATTGACACGCCGGAGATCACGCGCCAGAAGGTGCGCGAGGCGGCTGCGTTTCCCGTGTTGAAGATCAAAGTCGGCCTGGCCACGGATGAGGAGACCATTGCGGCGGTGCGGGCGGAGACAAACAAGCCCTTGCGCGTGGACGCCAACGAGGGCTGGAAGGACAAGGAAGAGGCGGTTCGCAAAATTCGCTGGCTGGAGAGCCAGGGGGTTGAATTCGTCGAGCAGCCGATGCCTGCCGGGATGCTCGAAGAGGCGCGGTGGGTGCGTACGAGGGTGCACATCCCGGTGATCGCGGACGAAGCCTGCCTGCATCCGGAGGACATTCCGAGAATTGCAGACGCCTACGACGGGGTGAACATCAAGCTCATGAAATGCGGCGGCATCCAGGCGGCCCTGCGCATGATCGAGACCGCCCGGGCCTTTGGGCTGAAGGTGATGCTCGGCTGCATGATCGAAAGCTCGATTGGGATCACCGCCGCGGCGCACTTATCCCCGCTGGCGGATTATGCGGATCTGGATGGCAATTTGCTGATCGCAAACGACCCTTATCGCGGCGTCATCGTGGAAAACGGCAAGCTCATTCTACCCAACCGGCCGGGGCTGGGCCTGATTCCCGCCAACTGATCCCTTCTGGTGGACCCGGCGGCTCTCGCTTGCAGCGCACTCAGCCTTCGCCGGGGGGCGCAGGTTCGGGACATGCGCCAGCTGGGGAGCGTGGACGTAGCACGTTTTGCGGATTGCCCGTCATCCGCTTGAGGCTGGAGGTTAGAATCGGTTTATGACGCCTGCCACGCCGTCCGCCCGCGAGCGGATTGAGCGGCTGCTGCATATCGAGCCCGACTCCAAACCCAGGGTCTACTTGCAGGTCTTCAAGGCGGCCGAATTTGCGGACTTGAATTACGTCTTGGAACTGCTGCTTTCGGCCGGCATCGCGACCCTCGGCCTAGTGCTGGACAGCCCGGCGGTCGTCATTGGGGCCATGCTCATCTCGCCCCTTATGGGGCCGATTCTCGCGGCTGGTTTGGCATTCGCCGCCGCGGACTTGTACCTAGGGCTAAAATCGCTGGTCAGCATCGTGCTCAGCACCCTCGTGGCCGTGCTGTTTTCGGGCTTCTTGGTTTGGCTATTGCCCTTCCAATTCCCCACTGATGAGATTCTGGCCCGCACGCACCCCAATCTGCTGGATCTGGGCGTGGCTTTGCTTAGCGGCCTGGCCGGTTCCATCGTGGTGTGCCGCGGAGGAGGCGGGGGAGGGGTGACGGCGCTTCCCGGCGTGGCGATCGCGGTGGCGCTGATGCCGCCGCTGTGCACCGTCGGCTTTGGCTTGGGCAGTGGCCTAAACTGGGCCATTGTCTCCGGGGCCGGTTTGCTCTATCTCACCAACTTCGCCGCCATCGTCACCAGCGCCTTTGTGGTGTTCTTTATTGTGCGCATGGATTCGCCCGATGTGCGCATGAAGATCGGCTACACCGAACTGGAAGCTGCTTCGCCAGACCGTCTTTACCGCCTGCTCGCCAACACCCGCCTGGCCAAATCGTTCGGCGACCTCGGGCAGTTGCGCTGGCGCACCCTAATGCTGGTTGCCACGCTGTTGGTGCTTTTTGTGCCCCTCCGCAAGTCTCTTTATCAGCTTCGGGATGAGACCGTCAGCCGCGCTGCGGTGCGTGACGCCATTCGGACGCTCGGGCCGGCGGACATGCTGCTGACTCAGCAGCTCGATTTGATGCCGGACCGCATCGCCGTGCGCGTGGTAGTGGCGGGCAGTGTCCCCGACGACAAGATCCGGCAAGCGGAGCGAGCCATAATTCAGCGAACCGGGAAACAGGCCACGCTGACGGTCCGGAAGGTGGCCAGCGAGGAGGAGCTCGCCGCTCTGCGGGAGCGCTTCCGGCCGGCGCCCGCTCCGCCCCCGCCTCCTCCGACGCTTGAAAGCCTGCGCGCGGAGTCTTTGGCCCGCCTGGAAAAGCCGCTCAAGCAAGCCTGGCCCTCGGAGGCGGCCACTTTGCTGGGCTACGAGCTGGGTTTAGGGAGTGACGGGCTCATGGTCCGTTTGCGTTACGAATCCGCCAAGCCCCTGGACGGCCCATCGCAAGAGATCCTCCAGAGGTTCTTGCAGAACGCCTTGCAGGCTCCCGGCCTGCGTCTGATTCTGGAACACCAGCGCCCCGCCAAGCCCCGGCGCACCGGGGGTAAATAGCGTCAGTGGGTGGGCGGAGGCACAAACCGATGATTCTTTATGGTGCGTCCTCCAGGGCGGTTCCCGGACGGACCCTGCCGACGCTTTAACGTCCCGCGCCCAGCGCTTCCCGCACAGCGGCCCGGATCATCTCCTGGGAGGGTGCGCCCGAACGACGCCCGCCCTCGAGGTAAGTCCGGCAGCACATCCCGAATTGCTTCAGGCCGCGCGCCGCGGGCTCGACATCTTTCCCATCGACCCGGACGGTTGGAGATCCGAGGAACCCCAGCTCCCGCGCAGCCGCCTCGCCGGAGACTCTAACCTCGACCACCTCCGCCTCCACGCCTTCCTGTGCCAAGGCGCTTTTTGCCCGCTCGACGGCCAAACGGTGATTTGGGCAACCGTCAAAGAACAGGACTTCTATCTGCATGTCCTTCCCTCCATAACGCGCCCCCCTTGACCATAATCGGACCGCTTAGGGCAAGCCCGCCCGGTTCAGGCCAGACTCACCAGCTTTAGCTGCCCGCAGGCGGCGTAGATCTCGCGGCCCCGCGGCTTGCGAATGAAGCATGGGGCCGCGCGCCGCACGATGGCTTGAAAGGAGGCCACCCGTTCCGGGGCCGGCGTTTCATAAGGCAGGCCCGGTCCTGGGTTGAATGGGATCAGATTCACCTTGCACTTCAGGTTGGCGATGAGCCGCACAACCCGCCGCGCGTCTGCGTCACTGTCGTTGACTCCACGCAAAAGGACGTATTCAAACGTGAGCCGTTCCCACGGCCGGAGAGGATATCTCCGGCACGCCTCCATCAGATCCTTAAGCGGGTACTTCCGAGTGACCGGCATCAGCAGCCGCCGCTGCTCCTCGGTTGAGGCATTCAGCGAAATCGCCAGCTTGGGCCGGACTGTCTCCCGGCCCAGTTCCTCGATCTTCGGAATTATGCCCGAGGTCGAAAGTGTAATCCGCCTGAGCGAAAGCCCCACCCCGTGCGCGTCTGTCAGCAGGCGCACCGCCTTGAGCACGTTGGGCAGGTTCAGCAACGGTTCGCCCATGCCCATCATCACGACGTTCACCCGGCGGTCTTGCGGGGAGAGGCCCTGGTCGCGGCAGACGCTCAGCACTTGCCCCACGATCTCGCCGGCCGTGAGGTTCCGCTCCAGCCCCAGCTTGGCCGTCAGGCAGAACTTGCAGTTCACGGGGCAGCCGATCTGGGTGGAGATGCAGATCGTGTCCCGGCCGTCCTCGGGCATCAGGACGCTCTCGACGGTCTTGCCATCGGCCAGGCTCAAAAGGTAACGCCGGGTTCCGTCGGCGGCCTCATAGCAGCGCTGAGTCCGGGGCCAGCCGATCTCCCACTGCGCGGCCAGCGCCTCTCGCAGCTCGCCGGGCAAAGTGGTGATGTCCTGGAGCCGTTCGGCGCGCTGCCGGTAGAGCGCCTCGTAGAGCTGCCGGGACCTCCAGG
>Ga0272448_1007898_pt1 | contig 11183 bp, 9 predicted proteins | sample YNPCB0191_FD_202220 | JGI IMG/M metagenome (GOLD analysis project Ga0272448, IMG submission 202220) | Hot spring sediment microbial communities from Yellowstone National Park, WY, United States - YNP-CB-019-1 | ecosystem: Environmental > Aquatic > Thermal springs > Hot (42-90C) > Sediment... | reverse complement strand
TGCGTCGGGAAAAACCCTAGGGCACCCCCGGGTGTCTACCCTTTCACTGGATGTAGGGAATCCGGAAGAGGTAAAGAGCGCTTTACGCAAAGCCGTCGAGGAGTGTGGAGAACCCGATTTTCTCCTTAACTGTGCGGGTGAAGCATTTCCAGATTACTTCGATCGAATATCGGACGCTCAGTTCGAAAGAACCATCGATGTTCACCTAAAAGGCACCTGGTATGTGACAAAGACTCTTCTGCCCTATCTGAAGAAAAACCGGGGGACCATCGTAAATGTATCCTCCCTGGCTGGACTTATAGGAGTGTTCGGGTATACTGCATACAGCGCTGCCAAGGCGGGGGTGATAGGGTTTTCCGAGGCTCTTCGGAGTGAACTGGCAGTCGAGGGAGTACGGGTTGCCGTTCTCTGCCCTCCCGATACGGATACACCCGGTTTCGAGAGGGAGAATCGGACAAAGCCCGAAGAAACGAGAGCCATTTCCAAGAACGCAGGGGTATTGAAACCGGAAAAGGTTGCACAGGAGCTGTTCCGTGGGTTATCGAGAGGGAAATTCCTCATCGTACCCGGTCTAGAGGCCAGGCTCACCGCATGGGTAGCCCGACACCTACCGGTCGTGGTACGATGGGTAGTGGATCGAACCGTTCGGAACTATCGAAGATACATACAGTCCAAGTAGTGTGACTGGGAAACGAGAGAGGCAACACCATGGTAAAGAAGGCGATTTTTCGTAAGGACGGAAGACTTGACGAGGTTCGGAAAGCGAAAGCGGAAGGGTGGTATCCCTATTTCCGACCCATCGAAGCGTATCGCGGGTCTCGGGTGATCATCGAAGGTCGAGAGTTCATCATGGCAGGTTCCAACAATTACCTCGGTCTTTCTCATGATCCTCGGGTGAAAGCAGCCGCAGAAGAAGCGGTGCGGGTGTATGGCACCAGTTGCTCCGGCTCCCGGTTCATGAACGGCACGTTGGATCTCCACGAGGAGCTGGAAAGACGGCTCGCACGTTTCACGGGAAAGGAAGCGGCCATCTGTTTCACTACGGGGTATCAGACGAACCTAGGCGGGATCTCGGCCCTGTTGGGGAGAGGGGAGCACATCATAACGGATAAATTCAACCACGCCTCCATCATGGACGGTATCTTTCTCGCCAAAGGACTCTATGGGGATGTAAAAGTGCACCGGTATCCCCACGGAAACATGGAAGAGATGGAGGAAAGGCTCAAGGCAATCCCGGAGGATGAACCAAAACTGGTTGTGACGGATGGGGTATTCAGCATGGAAGGGGATATCGTAGATTTGCCTACGCTGAAACGGATTGCCGACAAGTACGGCGCAGGGGTCTACCTGGATGAAGCCCACGCAATTGGGACCATCGGACCGACAGGAAGGGGTACCACCGAACATTTCGGTTCCAGCGATCTGGCCGACATCATCATGTGTACCTTTTCCAAGTCCTTCGGATCCATCGGTGGATTCCTGGCTGGGGATGCGGACATCATAGAGTACATCAAGCATACGGCCCGGCCCCTGATCTTTTCCGCCAGTATGCCTCCCGCCAACCTGGCGGCGGTGCTGAAGACTCTCGAAATCATCGAACAGGAACCGGAACGGGTACAGCGACTCCAGCAGATCGCTCGAAAGATGATCGAAGGGTTCAAGAGCATGGGATACAATATCGGCACGGCCCAGACCCCCATCGTTCCCCTGATCATCGGTAACGACGAGAAAACCTTCCTCCTCTGGCAAGCTCTGTACAATCGGGGTGTGTATGTGAATCCCGTAATCTCACCGGCTGTTCCACCCAACCGGTCCCTCCTCCGTACTTCCTACATGGCCATCCATTCGGACGAAGAGCTGGATACGATTCTCAACGTTGCCGAGGACGAAGGAAAGAAACTAGGGATCATATAAAACGATTCAGCTTGCGCAAGTTGCGTTGTATGCTCTATACTGATGCAAAAGACGCAACAAAACTATGGATCTATACGCCCTGAAATGTTTCGTGAACCTTGCCCGCACCCTTCACTTTGGAAAAGCGGGGGAACTGAGCAACCTGAGCCCCTCGGCTCTGTCTCGTACCATCAAGCGGATCGAAGAGGAGGTGGGTAAACCTCTCTTCATCCGAGACAATCGATCCGTTTCCCTAACCCGAGCAGGGGAATTGTTCTACGCATACGCGAAGAAAGCGCTGCAGGAGTACCAGGAACTGCAGGAGAGCCTGGAGGAAGAACCCGCTCAAATGGGGGGAGAGGTTTCCATCGTCTCTTCCCTCTCTGCGGCCTATACCGTCCTTCCCCCGATAGTCAAGAGATTTCGATTGGCCTATCCGAATGTCACCTTGAACATCCGTCTCCTGGATGAACAGGCACCGATGATCGAGGTAACGGAGAGTGAGGCCGATTGTGCGGTTCTCCTCTCCCTTCCCGATTATGTACCTAAAGGCGCCCTGGTCCATCGATGGGGAGAAACCCCATTGGTGTTCATCCGACCTATTCTAGAGTGCAGGGCAAAGAGCCTTACGGCAAAGACTCCTATCGAATGGGGAGAAGTTCCCCTGGTTCTCACCCGCTCGGATCTATGCAGGAGGCGGGTGGAATCCTGGTTTCGGGGAAGGGACGTTCGACCACGGATCGTTTCGGAAGTGGACTCCTTCGAGGAGGTATTGACCCTCGTTTCGTTGGGGAGTGGGGTGGGAGTGGTCCCTGAGTTGCTCATTCGGACGGAAGCGATCAAACCAAACGTCCAGATCCTCGAAGTGTACCCCAAGCTCGTAGGGTACAACTATGGACTGGTAGCGATGAGGCGAAGGCTGCAGCATCCGGTAGTCCGAGCTTTTTGGGAAACCGTGACCCTCGGAAATGAACCAAGCCTCCCCCAATAAATCCTCCCCCCTGGATTCGCTACTTTCCCTCCTTGGGGTCTTCGAGGAACCCCTCTTTCGTTGGCTATTACAGGAGGAACGAAGGCCGCAAGGGGGAAGTCTCATCTTCGAAAGGCAAACTCCCTGGGAACTTATCCAGCATCTTTCCCTCCTGTTGGAATCCTCCCTCCCCTATCTGGAAACCGCCTACGAAGAAATCCTGCCCTCCGTGTGGGTGGCGAAAGGAGTTCGGATCCATGGGACAGCTACACTCCTGGGGCCTCTCGTGCTGGGAGAAGCGGTAGACATCGGCCCAGAAGTCCAGTTCCAGGGCCCTTTGTATCTGGGGAAAAGGGTTCGTATCGATCGAGGTGTAGAGCTAAGGTCCTCCATCCTCTGCGAGGGAGTCAGGATCGGGGCTGAAAGTATTGTCCTTGATTCAATCCTGGGAAGGGAAGTGGTTCTGGAAGAGCGGGTGACCACCCTTACCCGAGGAGAAACCCGCCTCCCTCTCACGGTGGAGTACCCTTGCGGTGTGTTTCACCCTACGGCTTTTCATCGGTTGGGTAGCTATATCTGTCCTAGAACGAGGGTTCGAAGGGGACAGACCTTAAAAGCGGGAACTATCCTCTCCTGACAAACGTTCCTAGCCAAATCCACGAACCTCCAACGCCTGTGCCAGGTGACTCGCCATCCGAAAGGCCTTTCGAAGAAAGGTAAGGATGAATCTTCGGGTAAGGAACTGGAAGGAACGTCGGGCACCAAACTTTCGCAGAGCCATGGAGTCGAGAATCTCCCGGGAAAGGTCCAGAAGAAGGGGGAAGAGAAGGAGAGTGATACCGAGGGCCAAGCCGATCTGTTTCCCCCGCTTTCCGGGAAGAAAGTGGAACAGGAACTCCGCCGCTTTTCGGATTTCTCCGTTGGAGGTGCATGCTAGGAATAGATGGGTCCAGAATACAAGAAAGACGAAGCGGACTGTTTCGAGGGCTCCCCTCTCCCATCCTGAAGAGAGGGTTCGAAACACAAGAAGGACTGCGGCCATTACCCATAGGGGGCGAGCTTCCTTTAGAACGCTTAACGGATGGAGATGCGAAAGAGCGTACAGGGCAAGTGTTAGAAAGGCCAGAACAGCGAGGGAAGGCCCCGGCCCCACCATGGACAGGAAGGATACCGAAAGATACACAACGAGTTTCCATCGGGGGTCTACCCGGTGGAGAAAGGAAGTGCCGGGGCTGTGGTGAAAGATCAGCGGGGAAGCCATGTGCAGGATTCCAGAGGAGTCTGTGAGAAGTCGAGGGGATGCAAGCCATACTGGCCGGCTCTGGGCGCTATGGTTTGAACAGGTCCATCTTCCACGATTCTCCCTTTCTCCATGATGACGAGGCGGTCGGCATGAGCCAACGCCTTTTCCATTTCATGGGTAATCAAAACGATTCCGATCCCTTTTTCCTTGAGCTGTAACAGGAGTCGAAGGACAGATACGATCCCGGGATAGTCCAGGTTGGCAAAGGGTTCGTCCAGGATCAAGAGCTCTGGCTCTATCGTCAGGATTCCCCCAATGGCTACCCGACGTTTCTCCCCGCCGGAAAGTCGATCGGGAGGGGTTAGAAGGTTCCCTTCGAGCCCCAAGAGCCGGATTACCGATTCTACCCGACGACGGATTTCTTTTTCCGGAAGTCCCAAGTTTTCGGGGCCGAACCTCAATTCATCCTCTATCGTTTGTCCAATAATCTGGGTATCTGCATCCTGGAACACCAGCCCAATTTTTTGGCGTGCCTCCCTAAGGCAGGCGGAAAGGGGAAGCCCCCGAAAGCGCACCTCCCCTTCCGTGGGTCGGAGGAGCCCTAATAGGTGTCGGGCCAGGAGGGTTTTCCCCGATCCGTTTCTACCGGCCAGAAGGACGAACTCGCCTTTGTGAAAAGAGACGCTGAGCCGGAAAAGGCCGACCTCTCCATTGGGGAAGCGGTAGGTCAGGTTTCGGGTTTCCAGAATAGGGGGGCGGATTCCCCGCTCCCTTGTGACCTGGAAGTCAGGTTTGGGTGGGGCTATCCTATCCTGCATCCGGATAAAACTCCTTTAGAAGAAGCCTGCGTACTTCCGGTGCCAAGGCGGCGGCGGCCGCAGCCTTTAGTACATCCCCTATAATGAAGGGGATGAATCCTATAGCGAGCGCTTTCTTCCAGTCGAACCCGAGCTTGTAGGCGAGCCAGGGTACTCCGAGGAGATACACGGCCAGGACGCCTGCTGCGGCCGCCGCCGCGTCCTGGAAACGGAACTTTGTCTTTTGGGCATTATGCCCCTCCGGGTGCCTTTCCGGAATCCCCTGGGGGGTCTTTTGCGGTAGGTGGCTCTGGTACTGTCCCGCATCTTGTCGTCCTTCCGATAACACCTGGGAGCCCTGTCGCGGTTCCTGGCCCTGATACTGTCCTTTGTCCTGTCGCCCTTCCGACAACCCTTCGGTGGCTGCGTGCGGTTCCTGATCCTTTTGCCGACTGCTCCCTGCCGCGAGAACTCCGGTGACCCATGCGGAAAGGAGGAATCCCGCTAGGTATCCCCCCGTGGGACCAAAGAAATGGGCAAGCCCGCCCTTTCCGCCTGCGAACACGGGCAATCCGAGGGCTCCCAACAGTAAGTACAGAGCCACCGATGCGGTACCCATTCGGGTGCCCAGCACAAGGGCGATCAACAGGATAAAGAAGTTCTGCAGCACGATGGGTACGGGGCTCAAAGGAAGGGGGATCGCGATGAAGGCCCCAACGGCGATAGAGGCGGCGCCTAGGGCGATGAGGACTGTTCGATACACGGGACTCAATCGGTAGATCCCTTTCATATCCGTGTTGGTTGGCATGTCTGGTTTCCTCCCTTTTAGTTTTGGATTAACGCCGGTGATGACAGTCTCCATGGCTTACTGGCCGTAAGGATCCATCCGGGGTACGAACCACCAGTTCTCCCCCCGGGCCAAGATCAATAGCGGTACCGGTGAGGGTAGACAAGGCAGCTTCCCGAGAGGTGGGAAAACGGATCCGCACGGGTTTACCCAGGGTACAGGAAAAGCGTTTCCATCGGGGGATGGCACTTTTCAGATAGGGGTCTTCCAGCGCCCTTTCCAGGCGATCAAGGTAGGCCTGCAGGATCAGCCTTCGAGGGGGTAGGGAAGGGCCGAAAAGGTTAACCAGGGCCGCTGCCTTTGGGTCGTTGGGGCGATTCCGTACGTTGAGGCCGATCCCCAGGTCGATCCTCGTTACCGTATCTCCCTCCACCTCCATATCCAGGAGGATCCCCCCTAGCTTTTGGTTCCCCACGAGGATATCGTTGGGCCATTTGAGGGAGATGGGAACGGATCTAGGGCCTTTGGATAAAGAAGGGAACAATTCCTGCAATGTTTCCACCCAAACCACACCTGCTAGCAAGGGGTATCTCCCCACGATCGCAAGGGGAACCCTTCGAAAGAGGGTGACAGTTAGATAGATCCCCCCCCTCGAGGATTCCCAGCTCCGATGAAACCGGCCTCTGCCGGCAGTCTGAGTCTCTGCAATGGTGTACAAAGGCTCAGGTGCAGGTTCTGTAGGCTCCTTTCCCTGTAAGGATGGGGGATTCCGAGGAAAACGGCTCTTCGCCTCTTCCATCGTGGAAGTGGTTTCGGGGAACCATCCAGTTCGAAACCCGTAAGTGCCCAATTCCCAGGGACAGAGGAGGTCCGGATCCTGCCCCTCTGCCAAAAGGTACCCTTCTCTACCGGTATGGATGGGGTATGCAAGTTCCTGTAATTTGCGAACCAGCTTCCAGAGGGCCACCCGTGAAATCCCCAGTTCTCCCGCAAGAAGCGAAGCAGATACGGGGTTGGGAGAGGACCGGAGGATCTCCAATGCCTTCGAGCGGTGCTGTATGGATAGATTTGTGTTAACCATAAATTATTGATGGTTAACAATAGTCAATGGGCGGAGGGATGTCAAGGGTACTCCGCGAGAAATACATGATTGTCTATCTCTCCCCCCGTGGGTACAATGGAATCGGAAGGATAGGAGGAACTTGTATGAGACGATACTCCGGTTCACAGACCCTGTTGTTTGGCTTGTTGTGCACAGCGCTTTTCTTTCTTTTTGCCCTGGGATTTGGATGGATCCGACTCCCTCTCCCGGAGGGGGCGCCGAGGAACGAGACGGCGGGCATCGTCAACGGGACTACCCAGGCGAACCCCGTAACAGCCTCTTCAGATGGATCGCCCTTTGCGGGAAAAGATCTGCAGACTCAGAAGCCCGAAGGGGATCGTTCCTCCCTGGGGGGAACCTTTCTGCCCGTGAACAACGGCCCTCACTATACAGAGGATGAACAGGTGAACATCCGAGTGTACGAGCAGAGGAACGAGGGAGTGGTAAACATCACCACCGAAGTGCTGGCCTTCAACTGGTTCCTCGAACCTGTACCCCGGGAAGGTTCCACCGGTTCGGGTTCCATCATCGACCCTAGAGGATACGTACTAACCAACAACCATGTGGTGGAGAAGGCGTACAAGGTGCAGGTGGCCCTGGCGGACGGGACCCAGGTGGAGGGGGAGGTGGTCGGAGCGGACCCGGAGAACGATCTGGCGGTGATCAAGTTCGATCCGAGGGGGCGAAAACTCACCACCATACCCATGGGTTCCTCCTCCAACCTGAAGGTGGGGCAGCGGGTGCTGGCTATCGGAAATCCATTTGCCTTCGATCGGACCCTCACCACGGGAATCATCTCAGGGCTGGGCCGGCCGATTCGGACCGACAAGGGACTGGTGATCCAGAACATGATCCAGACCGACGCTTCCATCAATCCTGGGAACTCGGGTGGCCCCCTTCTCGATACCCAGGGGAATATGGTGGGAATCAACACGATGATCTATTCCCCCTCAGGAGGGTCAGTGGGAATTGGCTTTGCTGTTCCCGTGGACACGGCCAAGAGGGTGGTTCCTGAAATCATCAAGTATGGAAAGGTTGTACGGGGTTGGATCGATATCGTGCCGGTGCAGCTCTTTCCCGCCCTGGTGGAGTATGCCAAACTCCCCGTAGATCGAGGTCTACTGGTATCCCGTACCATACCGGGAGGAAACGCGGAAAAGGCAGGGATCAAGGGAGGCTCCCGAACTGAAGCGGTTCGGTACGGAAACTCTATCATCTACCTGGGCGGGGATATCATCGTGGAGGTGGATGGAACCAAAGTCGGTTCTTTGTCGGATCTCTATGCCGCCCTGGAAGACAACAAACCGGGTGAAACGGTGGTGGTGGTAGCCTACAGGGGCAAAACGAAGCGGGAGTTCAAGGTTACCCTTTCCGAACGTCCCCAAAAGTTCCAGTGGGAATGATGTAAAGGGAATGAGGCACCTATGCAGCAACGGTTCGAGGTAAGTTCATCCTACGAACCCGGAGGGGACCAACCTGAGGCCATTCGAAGACTCTCGGAAGGGATCCGGAAGGGATACCGGTTCCAGACCCTCAAGGGGGTTACCGGTTCCGGGAAGACCTTCACCATGGCAAAGATCATAGAGGAGGTCCAGCTTCCCACCCTGGTAATCAGCCACAACAAGACTCTCGCCGCCCAACTGTATCGGGAGTTCAAGGAGTTCTTCCCCAAGAATGCGGTGGAGTACTTCGTTTCCTACTACGACTACTATCAGCCGGAAGCGTATGTCCCCTCCAAGGACCTCTACATCGAGAAGGATGCCTCCATCAACGACGAGATCGACCGTCTGCGCCTGGCAGCCACCACTTCCTTGAGCGAGCGGCGGGACGTGATCGTCGTGGCTACCGTTTCCTGCATCTATGGGCTGGGTAGTCCCGAGATGTACCGGGACATGAGGGTCCGCATCGATCGGGGAACGACTCTGGATCCCACTAAGATCCGGAGCCGATTGGTAGCTCTCCAGTATGAACGGAACGATGCGGTTCTGAAACGGGGTTCATTCCGGATTCGGGGGGATGTGATGGAAATCCAGCCCGCCTACCTGGAGGAGGCATATCGGATAGAGTTCGACTGGGATCGGGTTACTGCGTTGAAGAAGTTTCATCCCCTTACGGGGGAAGTGCTTTCAGAACTGGAAACCCTCTTCATCTACCCGGCGAAGCATTTCGTGATGCCCCAGGATCAGATACGGAATGCCCTGCAGGCCATTCGGGAGGAACTGGAGGCCCGGTACGCCGAACTGGTAGCCAAAGGGAAACTGGTGGAAGCCCAGCGGTTACGGGCTAGAACCGAGTACGATCTGGAGATGCTGCAGGAGATGGGGTACTGTCCGGGAATCGAGAACTATTCTCGTCACCTTTCGGGCCGAGCGGAAGGAGAGCGACCGGCGGTCCTGCTCGATTACTTTCCCGAAGAGTTTCTCTGTTTCATCGACGAGTCCCATGTGACGGTTCCCCAGATTCGGGGCATGTACAACGGGGATCGAGCGCGGAAACTATCCTTGGTGGAATACGGATTCCGACTGCCTTCTGCTCTGGATAACCGTCCCCTATACTACGGAGAGTTCGAGGCTCTACTGGATAAAACGATCTTTGTTTCCGCTACCCCGGGGCCCGAAGAGCTAGAGAAATCGGTGCAGGTGGTGGAGCAGATCATTCGTCCCACGGGCCTGGTAGACCCCGTGGTAATGGTTCGGCCGACGGAGGGGCAGATCGAGGATCTGTATGCTGAGATTCGCACGAGGATCCAGGCGGGGGAACGAACCCTCGTAACTACCCTTACGAAGAAGATGGCGGAAGACCTGGCCAGCTTTCTCCAGGGCATGGGGCTGGCTGTTCGCTACCTCCACTCGGAGATCGAGACTATCGAACGGGTGGAACTGCTAAAAGACCTGCGAGCGGGGAAGTTCGATGTGCTGGTAGGGATCAACCTCCTGCGGGAAGGTCTGGATCTTCCGGAAGTCTCCCTCATAGCCATACTGGATGCGGACAAAATCGGCTTTCTCCGCTCGGCCACGAGCCTGATCCAGATCATCGGCCGGGCAGCCCGGAACGTGAACGGTACGGTGATCATGTATGCGGACAAGGTATCCGATGCTATGCGGGAAGCGATAGCCGAGACGGAACGGCGGAGAAAGATGCAGATCCAGTACAACCAAGCCCATGGCATTACACCCCAAACTATCAGGAAAGCGGTGGTGGATATTCTGGAACGAAAACGGGAGGAAAAACGGAAAACCGAACGGATCACCCTGGAAGTGCTGGAAAAGAGTTACAACCTTCTGATCCCGAAGGAGCGGGCTGCCCTGGTGCGAGCTCTGGAAGCTCAGATGGTAGAACATGCGAAGAACCTGGAGTTCGAAGCGGCAGCTCTTATCAGGGACGAAATCCAGCGGATTCAGAGTCTCAGGTAGTACTATGGAAAAGCTCCTCAGTTCCATCGAAGATTCTAAAGTCCGGAACTCTCTTCTCAACTCGGTGCGGGATGGAGTTCTCTGGGCCATCATGTTCGGCTTTGCGGAGAACTACATCGTCCCCTTCCTCTTCTATTTCCAGGCATCGGTGTTCCTTTCCAGTCTGGTCCAGGGAGTTTCTCAGTTTGCGCTGGGCTTGGGACAGCTTACCGGCGCGAAGATTCTCCTTTTTCTCAAACAGCGGAAGAACCTGGTTCGGAGCATGGTGTTCCTGCATGGGTTTTCCTGGGTTTTGATATTCTTCCTTACCTGGAAAACGGGGAGTCCCTGGGTGGGAATGGTCCTGTTTTCCCTGGGGATCTTCGCCTCCAATCTGGGAAGCCCCGCATGGGCTTCCTGGATGAACGATCTGGTTCCTCCCCGGCAGCGGGGAACCTTCTGGGGCAAACGGAACCGGATCATCGGATGGGCCCAATTCCTTGCGATCTTGACGGGGGGAGTCGTCCTTTTTCTGGGGAAAAAGGCGGGACACGAACTTGCCTCCTTCGGTGTACTCTTCCTACTGGCTGCCGTGGCAAGGATCAGTTGCCTCCTTCCCCTGTCCCGTCAGTACGAGCCGGAATTCCACAAGCCGGACAGGGAATCGGAGTTCCATTTCTATATATTTCTTGGGAAATTGTTCAGTACCAACTTCGGAAGGTTCACCCTGTTCGTGATGGGAATCAACTTTTCCGTGTACGTCTCCGCTTCCCTCATTCCTGCCTACCTGTTGAAGGTACTGAAGGTGGGGTATCTGGAGTATTCCCTCATTACTATGACCTCCGCCATCCTTACCCTCGTGTTCATGCCCTACTGGGGTCCGTTGGCAGATCGGTATGGGAATCGCCGGGTGCTGATCGCTACGGGGTTGGTGATTCCCTTTCTAGCGTTAGGATGGGCCCTCTTTTCATCCCTCTGGGCGCTGTTGGTCATACAGGT
>Ga0272448_1007897_pt1 | contig 11183 bp, 9 predicted proteins | sample YNPCB0191_FD_202220 | JGI IMG/M metagenome (GOLD analysis project Ga0272448, IMG submission 202220) | Hot spring sediment microbial communities from Yellowstone National Park, WY, United States - YNP-CB-019-1 | ecosystem: Environmental > Aquatic > Thermal springs > Hot (42-90C) > Sediment... | reverse complement strand
CGAGTAACTTGAGGATGATCGCTTCGAGCGCGGGCGGAATGTCCGGGCGCAATGTGCTGGGAGGAACGACCGGCGCGTTCAGATGTTTGGAAATGATCGCGAGCGCGTCGTCGCCTTCGAACGGCAGGCGCCCGGTCGTCAACTCGTACAGCATCACGCCAAGCGAGTACAGGTCGCTGCGCGCGTCGATTTCTTTTTCCTGGGCGCGCTCCGGGGCAAGATAGAAAACGGTGCCGAGAACGACGCCGTCCTGTGTCAGGCGCGTCGCGCCGCTCGCGTGCGCCAGACCAAAGTCCATCAGTTTGGCAGTGCCCTCGCGCGTGATCAAAACGTTTTCCGGCTTCAGGTCGCGGTGGATGATGCCCTGCGCGTGCGCGTGTTCGAGCGCGGCGCAAATCTGGCGCGCGATCGCGATGATCTCGTCAATCGATTGCGGCGGATGGGTGTAGAGCGAATAACCCGGCGCCAGTTCCATGACGATGAACGGCACGCCCGCGGCTTCGCCGGCGTCGTAGACACTGATGATATTCGGATGGTTGAGCCGCGCCGCCGCGCGCGCTTCGCGCTCCAGGCGCGCCCGGCTTTCGATCGCCGTGGTCGTCAGAATTTTCAACGCCACGTCGCGGTCGAGCACAACATCGTGCGCGCGATAGACCGTCCCCATGCCGCCGCGCCCAATCTCGGCTTCGACGCGATAACGGTCTTTGATCGTCGTGCCGACCGCCAGTTCAGGTGACATCAGAACGAATCGACCTCACTCAAAAGACGCGACCGCGTCCTTGGAGTTATGGTGAATCTCCAGAAACATATCGAATCCCGCCGTCTTCAGCGCTTCGAGCACGCGCGGTGTTGGATTGAGCAGTTTGAGATGCGGCGATTTGGTCTTGCCGCTCACAATGCCTTTTCTGATTTCTTCGTTTTCGGCAGAGGAAGAGGTCAACCAATGAAAGATGTTGTTGAGCGCGCGCATCCCGGCGCTGCTCATCAAGTGCACACCGCTCAAATCGACCAGGACGCTGCGCGCGCCAGCATCGATGGCTTGCTTCGCCGTGGTCTGGAACTGCTCGTATGTCGCCGCGTTCAAATCGCCGGCGACGTGAAGCACGGTGACGGGCACCTTGCCCTGCACTTGAGAAACGCCAATCTCCATTCTCCCCCCTTTCTGCAGAGTCGATCTGTTGCAACTTTACAACCACTTGACGGCAACCATCGTGATGTCGTCGAATTGCGGCACGCCTTTCGCAAAAGCGTCCAGCTCGGTTTTCACTGCCGTGATGAGTTCGCCGGCGGACTGATCGCGATGATTGAGGATAATCTGCCTCACGCGCTCTACTCCGAACTCGTCCGCCTGGGCATCGGCGGCTTCGGTGACGCCATCCGTGTAGAGCAATACGAAATCGCCGGGCTGCAGCGTCACCGTCCGTTGCTCGAAGGAGAATTCCGCATCGATGCCCAGAACGATGCCGGTCCGCGTGAGTTCGCTCAACGTGCCATTCGCGGCGCGATAATACAGCGGCGGATTGTGCCCGGCGTTGACGTAGGTCAATTCGCCGGTCGTTGGATCGAGCTGCGCGTAAAAGAGCGAGACGAACATGCCGTTCGGGGAATCGGCGGCGATGAGCGCGTTCGCCTGCGTGATGCATTCCGCCGCCGAGCGCCCCGGCACGAGACTCGCGCGCACGGTGCTGCGCGTGAGCGCCATAAAGAGCGCGGCGGGCATGCCCTTGTCCGTCACATCGCCGATAATGATTCCTTGCAGGGGCACGGCGTGCTCCGCCCCTACGACGGAAATGAAATCATAATAGTCACCGCCGACCACGCGCGCGGGCTGCCAGAGCGCGGCGAATTCCCAGCCGGGAATCTTCGGCGTCGCCGCCGGCAGCAGACTGGACTGCACTTCGTACGCGACCTGCAATTCGCGTTCGATGCGCCCCTTTTCAACCGCGATTTGGTACAGCCGCGCGTTCTCGATCGCGATCGCCGCGCCGCCAGCAATCGTCGAGAGTAAATCGAGGTCGGATTCCGCAAAGCCGCCCGGCTTGTTCGATACTTCGACCACGCCGATCACGCGTTCGTTGACGATGAGCGGCGCCGCCATCAGCGCGTGCGTGACAAAGCCGGTCCCGTCATCGACGCGGTGGTAAAAACGCGGGTCGCGCGCCACATCGTTTGAGAAAGTGCCTCGGGTATTTTGCGCGACCCAGCCGGCGATGCCGCGCCCCATCGGCACGCGAAAGGGTTTGACTTGATCGGACTTGTCGCCAATCGCGACTTGAAAGACGAGGTCGTCGCCTTCCACCATGAGAATCGACGCGGTCGCGACGCCGAGCAAATCTTGCACGCGCTGCAAACACGCGATCAGCACGCGATTCAGATCGAGCGTGGAGGTGAGGTCAGCGCTGATGTCGTGTAATAAACGGAGACTGGACAGCTTCGACTGGACGTCGCTGAAGAGGCGCGCGTGGTCGATCGCGATGGCGGCTTGGTGCGCCAGCGCGCTGAGGAGTTCGAGATCGTCCTGGGTAAAGATGCCGGACTGGAGGCGGTTATCGACGTAGATGACGCCGAGGGTGGACCCCTTGGATTGCAAGGGGACGCACAGGATCGAACGGAGGTGCAGGTCGGTGACGCTGGCGCGCAGACTGAGCCAGCCATCGCTCTGCGCGTCGCTCGCCAGCTGCGGCACGCCTTCGCGCGCGACTCGCTCGACCAGTCCGCGCGAGATTTGAAACTCGGGCGCGTCGATGGTCTGACGATCCAGCCCGCGCGCGGCGCGAAAGGCAAGTTCGCCGTCCGCATCGTAGAGCATCAGAAAGCCGCGTTCGGCGCGCGTTATGGCGATCACTTCGTCCATGACGCGCGTCAGTACCGCGTCCAAGTCGAGCGACGAATTGAACGCCTGCGAAACGCGGTAGAGCAACGCGAGGCGGTCAGCGGTTGGCTGGCTCAAGGTGGTTCCTTACTCTCATGCGCCTCCATTATAACTGTATCGACCGGTTTTGCAATACCCCCTTTGATTTTCTCTGCAACCTCCGCGCCTCTGCGTGGGAACGGGGACCCGCGCCCACTCGTTCATTGACCCGGCGCGGAGTTTCTGTTATACTTTTGGCGCCGAAGCAGGGGAAATGATATGACCAAGCATTTTATCCTCGTCGCTGGCAACATCGGCAGCGGCAAAACTTTATTGATCGAACGAATCGGCGCACGGCTGGGCTAACGCGGCAGAGGAATCGAGAGTGGGATCAGCACGGACTCTCTGACGCTGCTGGATACATTCCACGAAGAATGGATGCGGACGTTCGATCTCTGTCCCGTCCTCACGATTCGGACGGACGATCTCGATTTCGTCAACCAGCCGAAACATCTGAATCTTGTCGTCCAGCGCATCCAAGACAAATTGGCAGGGAAAGAAATTGTGGTTTTCCCGAACAACTCGGACCCAAGTTGTTCGTTGTATCTCCGTCATTTCGAGGAACCGCGCGGCGACAACAGAAAAATCCCATCGCTGCAATGACAGTGGGCAAGATAGTTACGCCATAACACATCGGAGGCAAGCATGCAACTCGGTTTCAACGGTGCCACCACCATGGCGAGCGATCTGGAAACAGATATTCGCATCGCGGGCGAAGCGGGCTTTGATGTACTCGAAGTCACGGCGACCAAACTGGACGCGTTCCTGGCGAACCATTCGATTGCCGACGCGCGAAAACTGATCGCTGCCGCGCGGTTGAAGACGCACGCGATCAATTCCATCGAAAAGATCAACTTTCGCGACGCCGAGGGACGCGCGGAGGTGCTCGCGCGCACGCGGCAACTCTGCGCGTACGCGCAGGCGCTCGCCTGTCCGTGGGTCGTCGCGGTGCCCGGTCCCGCGCCCGAGGGCACGTCCTGGGAAGCGATTCGCGACAACACGGTCACGAGTCTGCGCACGATGAGCGAGATCGCCGCGCCGTACGGCGTCAACCTCGCGTTCGAGTTCCTCGGCTTTCCGTGGTGCTCGGTGCGCACCGCCGCGCAAGGATGGGACATCGTCCGCGCGACCGACCGCGCCAACGTCGGCATGGTGATCGACACGTGCCACTTTTTCGCCGGCGGCTCGGCGCTCGATTCCCTCCGCGCGATCGACGCGAAAAAGCTCGCAATCTTTCACATCAACGACGTGGAACCCATGCCGAAAGAGGACATCACGGACGCGAACCGGCTCTTCCCCGGCGACGGCGTGATTCCACTGAAAGAGATCATCGACGCGGTGCGCGGCATCGGATTCGACGGTGTCGCATCGGTGGAAATCTTTCGCCCGGCGTACTGGCAGCGCGATCCGCTCGCAGTGGCAAAAGAGGCGAAGGCAAAATCGATGCGAGTACTGGAGATGTAAAAAGACAACGGGCTTCTTTCACGGTGAAAAAAGCCCGTTGTCTTGAGGAAAAATCTCTACCTTACGAGTGATCGAGTATCACTTTGCTCGCATCGCTCGGATCGTACTTGACCCAGACGGTCTTGCCGGGCTGATACTTGGCGGTCGCGCTGACGCCGACGACGCCCTGCGTCGTCGCTTGAAACGGCGCGCGGTCGGTCGCCTGAACCTGAAGTTGAAAGGTCATCAGCGGATTGTCGCCGTTCACCTTCACGTTCGTATCGCTCGCGGTCAAGATCAGTGCCGGGGCGGAGACGCCGCGCGCGCCGACGTCGTCCTGCATCGCTTTCATCTGCTCCAGCATTTGCTGCAACGCCTGCACGCGCGCCGGATCGGCTGGCGCTGCCGCGGGCGCCGTATCCAGTGAACCGCCAACAGCATCAACCGCGACCTTGCGCGGGTCGTTCGGATCGTACTTGACCTGCACGACCGCGCCGGGCTGGAATTGCGGAACTTGCATCATTGGAATGAACATTTTCGTTTCCGCCTGGAACGCCGGGCGGTTCGCGGGACGCACGTCCAAGAGCAGGCCGATCTGCGGATTGATGTCGTTCATCACGGTCCCGGTCTGCCACGACTTGAGGATGACCGCTGGCGCGGCTTCGCCGTGCGCCAGCACCTCGCGGTTCTTCATCCCATTCATCGCCAATCTGCCGACGAACACTCCCGCAATGGCGAACGCTATGACCGCAATGACAATCGGCACGATGACGGTCAGTGCAATCAGATTGTCGAACATTTTCTCCTCCTTGGGTTGTGTGATCCTACACGCTAAACTTGGCGCTGTGCGCGCGGTGTTGCTCGCCTAGCCCTCGACCATTCGCTTGATCCGTTGCCCCTGCTCATCGAGATTCTTTTGCATCTGCTGCTCGACCATTGCTTCGGCGGCGGCGGGGTATCCGCCCGCCAGTTCCATCGAAAGCATCAACTGGGTTGTGCTCCCCACGCCTTCGAAAAGATAGACCGTCTCGACGGGTCGTGGAACGCCCGTCGTTTTGACAGCCCACTTTTTGTTCGGTTCGTACGCCGACACCTGGAGGTGCGTCTCCATCTTACGCCCCATCACTTCGGTCGTGTAATGGTAGATCGATCCAACGGCAACCGCCCCCGCCGGCGTGAGCCTGGCGTCGAGAATGCCGGCTTGCCACGCCTTGTGATTTTCGACCGAGGTGACGTACGCGAACACTCGGTCGACCGGTTGATTGATCGTGATGTGAGAAGATACGCTTGCCATTTCGATTCCTCCTTTTTGGTGATTACGCTCAGCGCAACACCAGAGTCTGAATCCTGCCGCCATCAATGCTCGCTGTCTCGCCGTCGACCGACGCCATTTTGTCGCTGGTTTGAAGTGTAAAGTCCAGTACGCCATCCGCGCCTTTCACATGGCTCGCCGTAAAAGTGACATTGCGGCTCATCTGGTCCTGCAGAAACGCTTTCAGGTCATCTTTGCCAATGCCAGGAGTCGAATGGATATTGAAGACAACTTGGTCGTCTACCAAAGCCAGCGCCGCGTCCACATTCTTGCTGTTGATCGCTTTGAAGAAAGCAAGCAAGACATCCGAGTCGCTCAGCCCGGCATCGACGCCCTGGGTCGCGTCTTGAGACACCGGCGCCGCCGTCGGCGAGATGCTGGGCGTGTCGCTTGAGGCGACCGGCGAATTCCTGGCAGTCCAGGTCGCTTTCGCATCGAACGCGCCGCAGACTTGGGAAGTGCCTGTGACTTGGAGCGTTCCATTCGCTTCAGTGCTGGAGGTAAAGACGCCAGCAAAGGCGTATTGTTTTCCATCGTCGTCTTTGACCTGGAGGGTAAATTTCCCGCCGTCGATGACACCCTTCACGGTCTGGCTCAGACTGCCGCTGAGTGAGCAGCCGCCGGAGTTGAGCACATAGGCGAGGTTGGCGAACGTGACTTGGTTGTTCTCAACGGTGAACGAGATCGGCGTATCAGCCGAACTCGTCACGCCTTGCCAATCACCCTCGTAGCGGGTCGATCCGCTCTGATTCGCATTCGCTGCGAGTTTTGCCGGCGACGGAACGACAGTCGGCGCGCTCGTGGGCACTGCCGGCGCGGTGGTGCGCGTTGGTTGAATCGACGTGGCGGTTGGTGCAGTTGGGGCAACAGCCGATTTGGGCGCGCTGCCGCAAGCCGCGATCGAGACAGTCACCAATGCGAACACAACTAACATCCTCAGCGAACGAAACCTCTTTCTTGCAGTTTTCACTTCTGCCCCCATGATTCTCAGATGTGGATTCTTCATTCTGGGGTTTGCGCGCCGACAGGCGCGAGCGCAACCTAACGCGTCGAGAGCGAGAGAAACAACCAAGCTTGCTTCGAGATCGGCTCAACCATGCGGATAACGGCGAGCGTCTGATTGCCGCGCAGATAGGTCGCGGTCTGGAACGCATCGTTCTGCTGATTCACCACTGCCAACACACTGGCTGCCGTCGAGTCGGTGTTCCAGCCGGCGGCTTTGAGCTTGTCGTCGTAGAATTTCTGCACTTGATCCCAGGTGGTACCGTCGGGCAGACGGAAGCCCTTTTGTTCGAGTTTGCCGCCCGTGCCCATCGCTTGGCTCAGCGCGGCGTTCGTCTGCATGTTCTTGGCGAGCGTGTCTCCGATTTGGCTCTCGCCCGGCTTGAATTCCTTCGCGCCGGCATATGCTGGAACGTCGTTCAACGTCACTGGCGCAGCGCTTCCGCCGCAAGCGGTCAATGCCGCAACCGACGCGACGAGCAGCGCGACAACGAACATCCCTTTACGATAGTTCATCTCTTTCCTCCACAAAGATTTTCGCCCACTCTAACACGCCAGCGCAAAATGACCATTAAATGAGACGCGCGTACCGCGACAACAAAAACGGCGGCTGGCACTTTGCCAGCCGCCGTCAACCATGGAGCGCCGCGGACTCAATCTTCGTCGCTCATCGCCAGATGAACGGCTTGCTCCGTCGTCATCGCGCGACCATACGCCCACGCCGCGTCGAAGATGCTCTGCTCGAGTTGAGCACGCACGAAATCGACGTGCCGGTTGAAGTTGGGGTAATAGCGCCGCCAGATCGAAGTGGCGAACGCGGACATCAGTGTTTCGCCGGCGGCGAACAACCGCGCCGCGCGCTTGGCGCGCCCTTGCGCCATCGCGACGCCGGCAAAGCCCATCACATTCAGCGCGATCAACAGTCGATCGTTCGCTTGCTGTGCCAGCACCAGCCCCTCAGTGAATTGTTCCTTCGCTCGCTGCGGATCGCCCTGCCCCAACACCGCCTGACCCAAACTGTGAATCGGTCCTGCCAGATTCACCTGGTCCGAAATCTCGCGCAGCAACTCGACACTCTCGCCGGCGGTCGCCGCTGCACGCGCGTACTCTTGTTCGGACAGCGCGACATTCGCGAGCGCGTCCAGCACGTACGCCAAGCGCAATTTGTCGCCGATGGCGCGGAACAGCGCCGCGCTCTCCTCCAGAATCACGCGCGCGTGTCCCATATCTGTCCGCATCCACGCATTGCCCTCGCCGCGCAGCGCGCGACCCAGCAAGGATTTCTCGCCCACCTGGCGCGCGAGCGCCACCGACTGTTCGAACTGTTCGAGCGCTTCGGCGATGCGATCTTCGTACAACAGAACATACGCCATACACAGGGTGCTGAACGCGATCCACCAGTGGTCTTTCAACTCACGCCAGATATCGAGACTCTGCTGGTACGCCGCGCGCGCGGTGGGCAGATCGACCTGATCCCACGCGATCTCTCCCAGACCGGCAAGCGCTTTGGCGCGCGCGGCATCCCGCCGCTCCGCCGGATTTTCTGCCAGCGCGGTCTCCAGCCATCGCTTGCCGTCGCTCAAGGGACCGCGGACGATCCAGAACCAATACAGCGCGCCCGCCAATCGCAACCCCCTGGCGCGATCGGGCGCCTGCCCGTCCGCGCGCGGCGTCGCGCCCAGCGACCAATCCAACGCGGCGTGAAAATTGTGCCGCTGAAGTTCCAGGCGATTCAGCCAGAGCGATTGCCCCGGTCCCTGCAGTTCGGGCTCTGCCTTTTCCGCGAGCATCACAAAATAATCGAGATGGCGATCGCGCGTGCGTTCCATTTCGCCAGATGCGCGCAGCTTGTCTTCGGCATAATGCCGAATCGTGTCCAGGATGCGATAGATCATCACCCCGCCGCGCTCTTCGGCAAATAGCAAGGATTTGTCGATCAACCGCGCGAGCAGATCGAGCACCTGCTCGCTGGGCACCCCATCGCCGGAGCACACGTGCTCCACGGCTTCCAGCGTCCGCCCGCTGTGAAAAACCGCGAGCCGGCGGAACAGCACCTTCTCTTCGCGCGAAAGCAGATCGTGGCTCCAATCGATGAGCGCGCGCAACGTTTGCTGCCGCGGCAGCGCCGAGCGGCTGCCGGTCGTGAGCAGATTGAATCGATCATCCAGCCGCGCGGCGATTTCTTCGACCGGCAAAACGCGCACGCGCGCGGCGGCTAATTCGATCGCCAGCGGTATGCCGTCGAGTCGCCGGCAGATTTGCGCGACCGCCAACGCATTCTGTTCAGTCAACTCGAAATCGGATTTGACCGCCTGGGCGCGCTCGGCAAACAATTGGATCGCTTCATAGTCCTGGAAGAGTCTGAGCCAGTCCTGCGTATCCGGCAGCGAGAGCAGCGGGACGAGCCAGGTCACTTCGCCGGCAATGCCCAGCCCTTCGCGGCTCGTCGCGAGGATCGTCAGGTTCGGGCACGTCTGCAAAAGCCTCTCTGCCAGCCGCGCACACGCCGCGACGAGGTGCTCGCAATTGTCGAGGACGAGCAGCATCTGGCGCGCGCCAATGGAATTGACCAGCGTATCGATCAGCGACTGCGTCGCGATCTCGCGGACGCCGAGCGCTTTCGCAACGATCTGCGGCAAGAGCAGCGCGTCCATCAGCGGAGCCAGCTCGACCCACCACACGCCATCTTGAAACGCGTCGACCAAATCCGTCGCCGCCTGGATCGCCAGCCGCGTCTTGCCACTGCCGCCCGCGCCCGTGAGCGTGACCAAACGACGATTCGCCAGCAGCGCTTTGACCTGCGCGGTTTCGCGTTTGCGCCCGATGAAACTGCTGACGGGGATCGGCAGATTCGTCAGCTTGGGTTCTAGCGATTTTCCTTCCGGCGCGGCTTGCTTGATCCATTCGTACAGCGCCGTCGTTTCCGGCATCGGTTCCACTGCCAGCTCGGTCTGGAGCGCGCGGACGCATTCCTCGTACTGTTTCAGCGCCGCAGCGCGATTGCCGTTCGCCAACTGCGCGAACATGAGATGCTGATGCGCGCGCTCGTTCGCCGCGTCGTGCTGCAAGATCATCTGCGCGTATTCGATCGCGCGCGCGTATTCGCTCTGCGCGCGCGCGATCTGGGTCAGCCGCAGCAGGGCATCCTGGTACAGCAGACGATACGGCTCGCGCGCGGACAAAACCCACTCGTCGTAGAAATCGGCGAGCAGGTCGCCACGGTACAATCGGAGGGCAAGGTCGTCGAGCCGGGGAGCCGGCGCGGCGAGCAACGCGTCCGCTTGCCGCTTGAACTCGACCGCATCGACCCAGAGCGGAAAGTGCGGCGCGACCTGGACCGTCTCGCGATCGACGAGCAACAGGTCGGCGTGTGTATGCCGGCGCAGGATCGAGAGCGCGTTGCGCAGCGAGTTGCGCGCCTGTTCGTCCGGGGAATCCCCCCAGATGAGCGCGGCGAGTTTTTCGCGCGCGTGCGGCTCCGGATGCAACGCGAGGAAAGCCAGGAGCGACTCAATCTTGCGGGTTGGCAGCGCCACCGGCTGCGGGTCGCGCTGACCGCGCGCGGCGACCGTGACCCTCTCAAGACGGAATGAACCGAGGAGGTACAGGTGAAACAGCTGCAAGTTTGTGTGCTTGTTGGGCGACATTTCGGATTCGGTGAAGATTGGCTCTTGTCACGCGTGAAGGCGCGGGACTCGACTATTCGTTCCAAGATTTGATCGGCGCGCGCGCCTTTTTGCTTTCGCCTCTGCGCCGCTTGGCTTCTAATCGGCGCCGCTTTGCCGCGCCCGATGGCTGCGTCTTTCGGCGAACCCGGGGCGTGACCGCGGCGCGGCGAATCAAATCGATCAACCGCTCGCGCGCGTCCTGCCGGTTCTGCTCCTGCAAGCGGTAACGGTTCGCATTGATAATGACGACGCCGTCCTGGGTCGCACGTTTGCCGGCGAGACGGATTAATCGTTCGCGCACCTGCGCCGACAGGGACGGCGAGTTCCGTGCGTCGAAGCGGAGTTGCACTGCGCTCGCGACCTTGTTGACGTTCTGACCGCCTGGTCCCGGCGCGCGCACAAAACTTTCCTGGATCTCCTTCTCGTCGATTGCCATGCCGCGCGTGATGGGAATCATAACTGGCGTCCTTCTTGCATCCATGCCATTGTAGCGTCATTTTCGGAAAAAGCAAAACCCGCCGCACGCCACAAAAAACAAACTGGCTTCCAAAGGGTAGAAGCCAGCTTCCGTCTCGCCGTTCTGTTCCGCTCGCGGCTAATAGTGCGTAATGACTGGCGTGCCGATCTCCGCCCAATTGTAAAACCACTTGGCATCGTCAATCGTAAGATTCACGCAGCCATGGCTCATGGGATGACCAAAGTTGTGATGCCAGTACGTGCCGTGAATCGCATTCGCGCCGGCAAAGTACATCACCCACGGCACGTTGGGCAAATAGTACGCCTCCGCGCCCACGCCGCCGCTCATCGTCTGCGATGGAATCTTCATGTAAATCTTGTAATGCCCCAC
>Ga0272448_1007895_pt1 | contig 11183 bp, 5 predicted proteins | sample YNPCB0191_FD_202220 | JGI IMG/M metagenome (GOLD analysis project Ga0272448, IMG submission 202220) | Hot spring sediment microbial communities from Yellowstone National Park, WY, United States - YNP-CB-019-1 | ecosystem: Environmental > Aquatic > Thermal springs > Hot (42-90C) > Sediment... | reverse complement strand
TTCACCTTCGAGCTCCTGGCTCTTCGAACCCGCTCCTTTCGTCGCCGTCCCCCCGGCTATGGGCGGGTCAGGCGCAGGTCCGGCCCCGACATTTGCGCGAGGTAGGCGATCTCGCGGCCATGATGCCTGTAGGCGGCAACCCAGTGATGGCCGATCCCCTCCCGCGTGATCCAGGCGATCAGTGTGGAGACCGGCTGTGCGAACCGGACGCGAAGCGGATTGCCGGGGAAGACCATCTCTGCGTGGACGGCCTCCCCCTCCAGTATGGCCAGCTGATAGCCCGCGCCGGAGGGGGCGAGGTTGAGCAGCGTCACCGGGCCCGGCTTGGCGGGGAAGAGAACACAGAGTCCCTGACTCATGAGCCGCACCGGAGCGAGCGTCACATCCTCGGCGCGTTCGGCGAGGCGGAACGAGCCGGAACCGCAATGAGTGAAGACGACCGTGCCGTCCGGGAGTGGCTCGAGCCAGTCCGTGTTGTGAGTCGGGCCGCCTGAGAGCAGTTGGAGCACGAGCATCTCGACCGCGGCGTTCACGTCGCCCTCGCAGCCCAGAGGAATCCCCTCGTCCGCCAGCAGCGACGCTGCGAGGCAAACCTTTCCCATCAAGTTCGGGTAGCAGCCGATCGTCAGCGCGTCGAGGCGATGCTCGGAGGCGAGCCGAGCCGCGGCGAGATACATCGCGACCGACTCGAGCCCGTCGGCGTCGGTCAGTCGGACAGCTCCCGCCCTCTGGCGCACCTGCTGCCACAGGCGACGGGTCTCGTCGCGGGAAGCCGCCCGTGCCGATTCGAGGAGCGCGGGCACGTCGAGGTGGACTATGCGGGGGCCGAGGACCTTCTTCATGGCAAGCTCGTTGACGGCAACCTCCGTCATGCCCCTGACGCGGTAGCCGGCAAGGCCGACCTTCGAACGCCGTAGCCGCCGCCGCAGCGCCGCCGCTCGGAGGAAGGCGAGGGCCGTCGCGAGGTTCTCGCCCGCGACGTGTTCGCCGAAAACGACCTCGCAGGGCTTTTGCAGTTCTCGGAGATACCACGTGAGCTGCTGCGTGCCGCAGAGCGCGCCCGTCTCCATGCCTGGAAGCGGCCAGAGGAGCAGCGGGACATCGCACTCCTCCAGGAGATCGAGGAGCAGGTAATCCTCGAACCAGCTCGCCGGGGCGACGGCGAGAGCGTCCACGCGCGCAGCGGCGAACTCGACGCCGACCCGCGAGGCGTCCTCCGCCGTCATCACAGGAGCGCGGGATCGCACGACGCCGACGCCGCGCTCCTCCAGAAGCGAGGCCAGCGAGTCGAGCGAGGCCGGTGCCCGGTCGGCGCCGACCTCCAACGGGCTCGCAACCGACGTCACTCCGACCCTGGGGCGAATGGTGGATTCCATGCCGGCACTCCTGACATAGTCGAATCGTAACACTCCCGCGCCCGCAGAGCAAGAGCGTTACCTCGCTCCGCGGCTCGTGTCCGGCGACTCTGCGGGCACCCGCGAGTTCCGCCGAGGAGGCTATCGGCTCAGGGGGCCGACGTACCTCTTTGCGACCACGATGTGGTCGAACCACACTCTGCTCTCATGGCCCTGCGGCGCCTTCGTGATGTAGAGGAGCACCCAGAGGAAGTTGAGCTTGAGTCTCTCGTCGCAACGCCAGCGGAAGCCCTCGAAGGGGAGACCGCCCGCGGGCACCTGAAAGCTCTCGCGACCGCCCGTCTTGTCATTCCAGCGGATGCCCTGGCCGCCTTCGCCGGGTATGAACCTGTCGAAGACCCACCTGCCCTTCGGGAAGCCTGGGCCGAGGTGGTTGACGAGTTTCCCGTCTATCCAGAGCGCCATCTCGCCGTTGCGCTCGGAGACGGGAGCGTTCATCTTCATCATCAGTTCCGCGCACGTCCACTTTCCACGCTGGACTCTGGGTTTGGGATCGCCCAGGAAAGTGTTGCCCCAGGTCCGCCCCTGTGGGGGACTCCCTCTCATCTCCATCCAGTAGGTATAATAGTCCCAGGTCCAGGACTCGCCGAACGGCTCGACGCCTGTGCTGAACCTGTCGTCGCCACGTGGGCGTTCTCCGGCGCCGCCCTGGGGCCAGCGAGTCGGCGGATTGTAGCCTCCCACGTGGAAGAAGTGGTGGATGGGGCCGCAGTCCTCGTCGAACTTGACATAGAAGCGCACATAGAGTATATCATGGCCGGGCAGGAGCCGACGGTAGAGATGCCCGCCTTCTCCCCTGCCTCCGACATGGGTCATGAGCAACGAGCGAGTGCCCGAACTCCGCGGCGGTACATCGTCCGAGAGCGACATGATTTCAGCGCTCTTCACCTCGTCCCAGCGGCTCCTGAGCGCGTCCAGGGCGGGCAGCTCGAAGGTCTCCGCGAAGACCACGTCCGGATCTTTTTCGATTCCTACGTCGCCCGGGTACTTGGCGGCGATGCCCTCGTCTCCTTCGGGCAGTGCGGGTTTCGATGCCTCGACCTCTCCTGCGGCTGCCAAAGCGGCGGCAAGCAGCAGGGCCGCGCCGCGATTCAGTGCTTCCCCGACTCGCCAGTTCTGCTGCGTCTTCATTTCCTGTCCCTCTACCTCTCCAATCTTACGTTTTTCGCGGTCGGCGAGTCCGGAGGGCGTGGTAGAGGGGTGCGAGCACACGTGTGCCCCGGTCGGCGGGTGCCGGAATCGGCCGAGGTGGCGTGCTCCACTCAGCTGGACCGATGGTACTCCTGGAGCGGCTGGACGTGGATCGTGGGGCTTTTGATGAGATGCTCGATGCCGTGGACGGAGGCCTGAGCGCCAGCGATCGTCGTGATCAGGGGCACGCCGTAGAGGATCGCATTGGAGCGAATCTTGACCTCGTCCTTTCGCGTGGCCCTGCCTGCTGGGGTGTTGATGATCAGATGCACCTTTCCGTCCTTTATGTAGTCCACGATGTTTGGCCGGCCCTCGTGGAGTTTGGGCAGGGTCTGAACGGGGATGTCGTTGCTTCGGAGTGCAGCCGCCGTGCCGGCGGTGGCGAGGAGGTTGAAGCCGAGATCAACGAGCTTCTTGGCGATGAAGATGATGTCGCGCTTGTCCTGGTTCTTGACGCTGATGAAGACTGTGCCGCGACGTGGCAGCCGCTGGCCTGCGGCGATCTGGCTCTTGGCATAGGCAGCGCCGAAGGAGAGGTCTATGCCCATGACTTCGCCAGTGGATTTCATCTCCGGTCCGAGGATGGCGTCCGCTCCTGGGAACCGTATGAAGGGGAAGACGGACTCCTTGACTGCGACGTGAGCGGGGATTTTTTCCTGGGTGAAGCCAAGTTGCTCGAGCGTTGCGCCGAGCATCACTTTCGTGGCCAGCTTCGCCAGCGGGACGCCGATGGCCTTGCTCACGAACGGCACGGTTCGGCTCGCCCGCGGATTGACCTCGAGGACGTAGACGACATTGTTCCGGACAGCGTACTGGATGTTGAGGAGGCCGACGACCTTGAGTTCCTTGGCGATGGCGTAGGTGTTCTGCCTGATGATTTCCACGATCTCCTTTGCGAGGGTGTGTGGCGGGAGGACCATGGCGGCGTCGCCGGAGTGGACGCCCGCTTCCTCGATGTGTTCCATGATCCCGCCTATGACGCAGCGCTGTCCGTCGGCGATGGCGTCGACGTCGATCTCGATCGCGTCCTCGAGGAACTTGTCGATCAGGACGGGCCGCTCCGGGGAGGCCTCGACGGCCTTTTCCATGTACTCCTTGAGCTGGTCGTCGTCGTAGACGATCCGCATCGCCCGGCCGCCGAGCACGTACGACGGCCTCACGAGGACCGGGTAGCCGATCCTGTCGGCCACCTTCCGCGCTCCCTCGAAGTTGACGGCCGTGCCGTTGTTGGGTTGGATGAGCTTGAGCTTGTTGACCATCTGCTGGAAGCGCTTCCTGTCCTCGGCGATGTCAATGGAGTCGGGGCTTGTGCCGAGGATGGGCACGCCGGCCTTGGCGAGCGGGAGCGTGATGTTGAGCGGCGTCTGGCCGCCGAACTGGACGATCACGCCGACCGGCCGTTCGAGGTCCACGATGTTCAGCACGTCCTCGACCGTGAGCGGTTCGAAGTAGAGCTTGGTCGAGGTGTCGTAGTCCGTTGAGACGGTCTCGGGATTGCAGTTGATCATGATGCTCTCGTAGCCTTCTTCCTTCAGAGCGTACGAGGCATGGCAGCAGCAGTAGTCGAACTCGATCCCCTGGCCGATTCGGTTCGGGCCGCCGCCGAGGATGAGGACCTTTTTGTTGGCCGAGGGTACGCTCTCTTCGGCTGTCTCGTAAGTCGAGTAGTAGTACGGTTGTTTGGCGGTGAACTCGCCGGCGCAGGTATCCACGAGCTTGTAGACGGCTCGTATGCGGTTTCTCTTGCGGAAGGCGCGGATTTTCGTCTCCGTCGAGTTGAGAAGATACGCCAGTTGGATGTCCGAGAATCCGGACTTCTTGGCCGCGAGGAGCAGGTCCGCGGGTATGCGGAGCTTGTCTCGCACATTCTCGGAGCGGTACTTCTTGATCTCGTCCTCCATCTGGACAAGTCGCTTCATCTCGTGGATGAACCAGCGGTCAATCTTCGAGAGTTCGTAGATTTCGTCAACGGATAGCCCGAGTCGGATCCCGTAGCGGATGTAGAAGAGGCGTTCGTCGTTGGGGACGCGGATCTTGGTCTTGATCCGTTCGACGAGGTCGGGACTTGGCGCTTCGAGCTGCTCGTCGGGGATTTTGTCCTTTCCATCGGCGCCGAAGCCGAAGCGGCCGGTCTCGGTCGAGCGGATGCCCTTTTGCAGTGCCTCGCGGAAGTTTCGGCCGATCGCCATCGCCTCCCCTACCGCTTTCATCGAGGTGTTGATGATGCGTTCCGCTTCGGGGAACTTCTCGAATGTGAAGCGGCATATTTTGAAGACGCAATAGTCCACGGTCGGCTCGAAGAAGGAAGTGGTCTTGCCGGTGATCTGGTTCATGACTTCGGGGAGCGTCAGGCCGACGGCCAGCTTCGTCGCCACGCGGGCGATGGGGAACCCGGTAGCCTTCGAGGCGAGGGCGGAACTGCGCGAGAGCCGCGGATTGACCTCGATGATGACGATATGGCCATTTTCGGGGTTCTGGGCGAACTGAATGTTCGCGCCGCCGCCCGTGATCCCGACCTTGCGGATGATCTTTTTCGACAGATTGACGAACTGGACGTACTCCTCCGCCGTGAGCGTCTGAGACGGGGCGACGACGATGCTGTCGCCGGTGTGGACTCCCATGGGGTCGACGTTTTCCATCGAGGTGATCATGATGACGTTGTCCACGCAGTCGCGCATGACCTCGAACTCGATCTCTTTCCAGCCGAGCACGGACTGTTCGACGAGGACCTGGCCGACGGGGCTGATCTCGAGCCCCTTTGCGAGCGCTCCTTCGAGTTCCTCCCTGTTGTAGACCGTGGAGCCGCCGAAGCCGCCGAGGCAGTAGGCGGGGCGAAGGATGAGCGGGAAGCCGATTTCGAGGCCGATCCTCACTCCCTCCTCGACCGTGGTGGCGATACCGCTCCTGGGCACGTCGATGCCGATCTCGATCATCGCTTTCTTGAAGAGGTCCCGATCCTCGGCGCGCGAGATGGCTTCGACGTTGGCACCGATGGACTCGACGCCGTACTTGTCGAGTATCCCCTCCTTCATCAGGAAGAAGGCGAGGTTCAGCCCTGTTTGACCGCCGAGCGTCGGGAGGATCGCGTCGGGCCGCTCCTTCTTGATGATCTCGGTTACGGCCTCGACGGTCAGGGGTTCGATGTACGTGACATCCGCCATTCCCGGATCGGTCATGATCGTCGCCGGGTTGCTGTTCACGAGGATCGTGAAGAACCCTTCCTCTCGGAGCGCCTTGCACGCTTGCGAGCCCGAGTAGTCGAATTCGCAAGCCTGGCCGATGACGATCGGGCCGGAGCCGATCATGAGAATCTTGTGAATATCCGTACGCTTGGGCATCTCAGTTCCCTTTCTCGATCATGTCGAGGAATCTCACGAAAGCATTGTTGACGAGCACCGTCCCCGAGCCGAACTCTCCCTCGAGCCCGGGGCTTGTGGGGTAGTACTGCGTCGAAAGAATCCTGAGTTCCGTGCTCGCGACCTCTTCGACTGTCTCGTCGTTGACATTGCGGAGGGTCACCGCGAGCTTGTCGGCGATTGACGCCTCGTCAACGGTGAAGGAGTGGTTCTGCACTGTGATCTCGCCCTTGAAGGACGATGGTGCTCGAACGGGATAGTTCACGCCGCGATGGCCGACTTTCATCCGGTTCAGCTTGCCGCCGAGAGCGAGGCAGAGGACTTGATGACCTGTAGCTATGCCGAGGAGCGGAATCTTGCCCACGAGTTTCCTGACCTCGGCGACGATCACCGGGAGAGCCTGGTCGTCCTCGGGGCCGTTCGAGACGATCAGTGCGTCGAGGCCAAGGCCGAGTATCGCCTCGGCTTTCGTGTCGTAGGGGAGGAGCGTTACGTGGCAGCGGAGCGCGGCAAGCTGCTTGAGGAAGCTGCGAAGCATTCCGAGGTCGAGCACTCCTATCCTTCGTGGCACGCCGGTCCGGGGGCCTTCGGCCGGGGCCAATTCGGTCGGTGCCTTGACCGAAATCTCCCGGATGGCGTCGCGCTTTCGACTCTTGCGAGTCTTCAGCTTTTCGAGGAGCGACCGCTTCGAGGTGTCGCAAGTCGATACGATCCCGTGCATCTCCCCGTGGTCGCGGATCGCGACGGCAAGGGTGCGCGTATCAACCTCGCTGATGGCGACCACGCCCTCCTTCCGGAGCAGGTTATCGAAGCTGTCCTCGGCCTGCCAGTTGGAGTAGAGCTCCGCCTTCTCCTTGATGACGATGGCCGGGACCCAGACTCGCGCGGATTCGTAGAACTTCTGTGCGACGCCATAATTGCCGATCAGGGGATACGTGAAAACGATGATCTTGCCCGCGTTTGTCGGATCGGACATGATTTCCTGGTAGCCGACGACGCCGGTATGGAGGACGACCTCCCCGGCGACCTCGCCGTCCACGCCGACGGATATACCGTCGAAGGTGGCGCCGTTTTCGAGCACGAGGACTGCTTTCATCTTCCTCTCCTGTCGGTCATTGACATCCCTCGGTACGCGGAAATGCTGCGGGACGAACAGCGGGAAATGAGATGATGGGAAGCTTGCGTCCCGGAGCGGCTGCCCTTCGATCTGGGCTGCTGCACTGTGAGTCTCCGATCTCTTCGCTAACTCCGACGATTCCCCGGCTACACAGCCTCGATCGTCGAAGGCGGCTTCTTGGCGACGTGGTAGGTGACGCTCACGACGCCCGGTACTTCGCTCGTGATCCGGTCCGCCAGGCGTTCCAATACGCTCCAGGGGAGTCGCGTCGGTGTGGCGGTCGTAGCATCCTTGCTGTCCCAGCACCGCACCTCGATCTGGTGGCCGAATTCTCGCTTGCCGGCCCGCACGCCGGTCACCTTGTCCTCGTGGAGGATAGCGAGGCACTGGAACGCCTTGACTCCTGCGAGTTCCTCTTCGACGATAGCCTGGGCCTTGCGGACAAGCGCGATTTTCTCCCGCGTGACAGGCCCGACCACGCGGGCGACCAACGCCGGCCCCGGGAACGGCGGGCGGTTCCAGACTTCCTTCGGGAGGCCGAGAGCTTTCGCAACCATTCGCACCGCGGGCTTGCGCAATTGGATGAGGGGCTCGAGGAGCGTATAGCCGTAGCGTTTCTTCGTGTCAATACCGAGCTGGGCCAGGACGTTGTGTTGGCGCTTGACCCCGGCGACTGTCTCTTCGACATCGGTGTAGATCGTGCCCTGTAGGAGGAACCGCGCACGGCTCTTCTTGACGAGCCGGCCGAAGACCGTCTTGTAGAAGGTCTGCGTGATGGCCTCGCGCTTCTCCTCGGGGTCGAGGATGCCCGCGAGCGCTTTGAAGAATTCGTCCTGGGCATCAACGAGTTCCACGTGGACGCCGAGGCTCCGGAAGAGCGAGACGACGCGCTCCGGCTCACCCTCGCGCATGATCCCGTTGTTTACGAAGTATGTCTTCAGCCGCGGTCCGAGCGCCTTGTGGCCGAGCATCGTGACCGTCGAGGAATCCACACCGCCGGACAGAGCATTGACCGCCGTGCCGTCGCCAACCGCGTCGGCGATCTCCTGGACCTTCTCCCATATGAACTCCTTCGGGTTCAACTCGTCTGGACGAATCTCCGTGATCTGCATCCTGTGACCTCCTGCTCGATCAGGGCTGGGTACCGACGGGGAAGGGACCAGGATAGCCGCTCTCGATCCTCTCAGGACCCCTTGGTTCCTCTCAATCGCCTCTCTCACTCCGCGGCGTTGCTACCATTATGCGAAAAAAAAGTGACTGATCAAGGGAGGAGCCGCCGCCCCCGGGGCGGCGCGAAAGGCCGGCATCGCGCCGGACGTAGAACGGCAACAAAGTGCCGCACGCGCGGCCTCCATAGAGAACGAACGCATTCGGCAGCAGCCGGAATTTCCCGTCTGCACAGTCGGACCGTCCAGTTATTTGCCGCAGGTCGAAGCGCATGGCCGCCGCATTTTCTACGGCGACCATCCGCCCCGAAGCCCTACTGTACCTTGGGCGTCCCGGAGGGACGACTGACGTAGGTAGCCTGCTGTCGAATGGAGTCGCGCCAGGCTCTCAGGAATTCCGCCTGTTGGAAGTAGCGAACCATCTCTTGCTGGCGCTTGAGGGCATCGGGATCGACCGTGGCCTCCCTTACGCGATCCCGCATGATCAAGTAGCAGGCGTCGATCCTGTGCGTCTCGGAGACCGGGGGCGAGATGTCTCCGGGCTTCAGGGAGAACGCAGTCTCGGCGAAGTTCGACGCCGAGCCCTGCAAGCCCGGAACCATGGCGTACCCGAAGCTCGGCCGACGGAAGAACTCGGTCGTAACGACCCGGAGCGAGACGATCCGGGGGACCTCGATGGGGTTCTCATCGACGAGCCTCTGGAACTCCTCGGCTGTCAGAATCGGAGGCGTGCCGGTCTGACCCTTGCCTTTGCCGGCCTGTTTTCCCGTACCCTTGCAAGCAGCGGCGATGGTATCGTAGAGCCACCTGGCCTTCTGCTCGGCGGCCTCGAGGGCGCGGGCCGTCAAGAGGTCCGACTTGACCTTGTCCTTGATCTCCTCCAACGGCGGGACGCCCGGCGGCCGTGTAGCGATCACCTGACCGACGAGAGCTCCCTTGCCGGCCAGGATCGCACCGGTCAGCCCTTCCTTCTTGTGCTGGAAGGCCTTCGAGACCACCTCGGGACAGTAGCCGAGCGCGGCGAGCGAGGTCGTCTTCGCGTCGAAGAACTCCGTTTCGACGACATCGAGGTCGAGCTCCTTGGCCACGGTGGCGAAGTCGGACTTCGCCAGCTTATCGGCCGCCTGCTTTGCCTTCTCCAACGCCACCTCGCGGGCCCTTTCCCTCTTCAGGTCGTTGACGATCGCGTTCTTCACCTCCTCGAACGGACGGTAGACCGGGGAGTCCGGCTTCGATTTCTGGTAGTCCCGGTACCGAATCCCCTTCTGCTGGACCTCTTTGTCGTACATCGCACGAGCGTCCTCGTCTCGAATCGAGATGTCCTTCGCGAGCTTCTGCGGGTCGGCAAAGAGGTACTTGAGTTTGACCGTCTCGCCGACGGCATAGTCGGAGTGGTGCTTGTCGAAGTACCGCTTGATTTCCTCGTCCGTTACGCTCTCGTCTCTCGTGCGGAACTGGTAGGCGTTGAGGTCGAGGTACTGAATGGTCAGCCGGGGTATGTGCTGGAGTTTCTTCACGACCGCGACGACGTAGGAGTCTGCGAACCGGAGGGGTTTGAGGAGTTGCCCTTCCTTGGCCCCGTCGAGTGCCTTCGGCAGGTCAGGGGATTTGCCGAGTACGGGCACCCCCATCTCAAGCTCGAAGCGGCTCGACGGACGAACGGAGAGGTTGGCGTCCTTCGCCGCGGCCGCGAGCGTGGCGGAAGAGGCCTTCTTCCAGAACGCTTCGGCGTCCTCGCGGGCCCGGACGGCCCGGGAGAGAGCATCCTTGATCTCGCTCAGCGGCGGGATGTGCTTCGGCTTCCGGTCGACCAGCTTCGCGATGAACCAGGCTTCGCTCCCCCTGAGCGGGCCGACGAAGCTGCCGGGCTCGGCCGCACTGGCCTTCGCGAAGAGCTCGCCGGAACCGATCGAGGGCAGCAACGCGCCATCCCGGGCCGAGAAAAAGCCGCTCTTGTCGTGCTTGAGCGAGAACTCCTTCGCAAGGTCGGCGGCCGGCGTATCCTTCGCCTTCGCCAGCACCTTCTCGAGCACGGCACGCGCCTCTTTGTCGCTCCTCTGAACGGTCAATATGTCGAGGATCACGCCCCTGAGGCTATCGAATGGCCGGACTTCGCCCCCCACTGTGTATTCGCTCTTGTGTTCTTCGTAGTACGCCTTGATCTCTTCTTCCTTCACCTGAGCGCGCTGCTTCTCACGCAGCGGGGCGTGCGGAAGCGCGAGGTACTCGACTTGGATCGTGTCGGGCACCTCGTAGAACTCCTTGTAAGCATCGTATTCCCTCTGAAGCTCCGCCTCCGCAACAGGACCGGGAGTACTGGCAGGGATGGGAAACTGGACGGACTCGAGTTCCACGTATGTCGCGTCCGAACGCTCGTGGATTCGCGCGAGGAGGACCGACGAACGCTCCTTGAGCGTGATCGGCCTGAGCAGTTCGCCCTCGCGGGCTCCGAGGGCTGCCGCTCCGAGCTTCGCGACCTTGCCGAGGCCGGGGATTTCCTCCTGGTCTGCCTGAAAGGACGGAGACATCGTGAGGCGGGTATTCGCCTTGTAGCTCGATGACAGTCGAGTGCTCTCCACTGTCTTGGCGAAGGCTTCTGCGACCGATCGCGTCCTCAGTTCGCGGAGTTGGTCCAAAAGGGGGAGTTTCCGGTACGCGGCAAGGATGTCCGCCTTGACCTTGTCCTGAGCGGTCTTGCCGATCTTCGAGAACTGCCTGGCGTCGTTCTCGTCCAATCGCGCGTAGAGCTCGCGCGACTCGCGATAGAAGTCTTTCAGCTCTGCGTCGCTCACCTTCTGTTTCTCGGATTCAAGCCGTGCCTCGAAGAGATCGAGGCGGGAGGTCTTGTCGGAACGGTCGAGGAGCTTGAAGAAGAAGCTGGCCTGGCTCCCCACGAGTACGGAACTCCAGGAGCCGGGCTTGAGCGACGCGAGAGCAT
>Ga0272448_1007894_pt1 | contig 11184 bp, 10 predicted proteins | sample YNPCB0191_FD_202220 | JGI IMG/M metagenome (GOLD analysis project Ga0272448, IMG submission 202220) | Hot spring sediment microbial communities from Yellowstone National Park, WY, United States - YNP-CB-019-1 | ecosystem: Environmental > Aquatic > Thermal springs > Hot (42-90C) > Sediment... | reverse complement strand
GTACGCGAGTTGGGTTCAGAACGTCGTGAGACAGTTCGGTCCTTATCCACTGTGGGCGCAGCAGACGTGAGGGATTTGTTCCTTAGTACGAGAGGACCGGGAACAACGCACCTCCAGTATGCCGGTTGTCGCGTCAGCGGCAGCGCCGGGTAGCTGTGTGCGGAAGCGATAAGCGCTGAAAGCATCTAAGCGCCAAGCGCCTCCCAAGATTGCGTCTGCCGGACCGCAAGGTCCCTGAAGGCTCGGGGAAGACGACCCCGTTGATAGGCCGGGTGTGTAAACGCAGCAATGCGTGAGCTGACCGGTACTAATCAGCCGTGCGGCTTGATCACGTAACTTTTCTCCCCGCGAGAAAAGCCGGTTTCAAGACTCAGCACCATGTGGTTTTACCCACAACCTGTATGCAATCGTCTGTTGTTTCAAAGAAGCTGTCAGCCGCCAGCCCCGAGCGTGCTGAGCGCTGAAAGCTTCTCAATTTCCTGGTGGCCATGCCGCAGTGGACCCACCCGTTCCCATTCCGAACACGGCCGTGAAACGCTGCAGGGCCGATGGTAGTGCTTGTCGAGCTTGCGCGAGAGTAGGTCGCTGCCAGGATAATTCCGCAGGCGCACGGGAACAACCCGCGCGCCTGTGTGTTTTCTGAGTCCCTCTGTCTACGGAATGGTCGCGCGCGTCAGCCTCGTCAACACCTTCCACATCTGCGCCGATGTTTCGCACTCCAGCAACGCCTTCCGCGCTTCCGACTCCGCAAAGGTTTTTACCAGACCCGCCAGCAGTCGCAGATAAAATGCGCTGGCCGCCGTCGGAATCACAATCAGAAAAATGATCTTCGTCAGCTTCCCGTCCGGCGCGCCAAAATCCAGCCCCTTTTCCTTCAACCCCAACGCCAATGTCAGGCCGCCGCCCTCCACGTCCCGCACGTGGGGAAAGGCCAGCCCGTGTTCGACCGCCGTTCCGATAATCGCTTCGCGTTTCAACGCCAGGTCCGTCACCACCCCCGCGTTCTCGATGTAGCCCTGCTGCGCCAGCGTCTGAGCCAACTCCGTGATGGCTTCCTCGCGCGTGGTGGCCGCGAGCTTCGGCACCATCAATTGCGCCGACGAAAATCTGGCAATTCCCACCGGCACGGGACGCCCATTTTCCGTGGAACGCGAGGCCGTCCGTTTGGCTTGTTTGGCGGTGGTTTCGGGCAGATACAAAAAACGCCCGCAATGCGGACAGGTTTGTAATTGCTCACAGGCTTTGACCGCCTGCACCAACGCCACCGGCACAACCATTCCGCAGGGCGCGCACGCCCCCCCCGTAATCGGGACCACCGCCAGCGGATATCGTTTCCGCAATCGTTGATACCGATCAGCGACATCCTCCGGTAATTTCTTCAATGCCTTGGCAATCGCTTCTTCCAACTGCGTCAGCGGCATTTTGGTGGAAGCCGCTTTCCCCTCGCTCAACGCAAAATCCAGTTCTTGAAGTTGAATCAATTGGTTTAGCACGTTCTTCATGGCCCATCACTCTAGACCTTTTCCGGGCTGGCGCAACGCAAAAAAGTTTTCTACAATGCAGGCGATGTTGGTCCGGCCACAAACCCGATTCGGCCCGTTGACTCTCGGCATCGCGCCGAAAGTCGTCGGCATCATTTCGCGTCGCCAAACGCTGACGAACTCCGTGGCGTTCCCGTGCGACATCGTGGAAGTTCGGCTCGATCTTCTCGGCGCCGACGCCCCTGGCTGGCCCGAGCTGGTTCGGAACATTCCGTTGCCGACCATTGTCACCATCCGCCTGGCCAACGAAGGCGGCCGATGGACGCAGCCCGACGAAGCGCGTCTGCCGCTGTTCGAGATGGCGCTGCAAAACGCCGTGGCTGTGGACATCGAGTATCGCAGTCCCCTGATGAAACGGGTGTCAGCACTCGCCTGTCGTCACCAGAGGGCACTGATCATCTCCTATCACGACTTCGAGCGGACCCCGCCGCTCGCCGAGCTTCAACAGGTGCTTCGCACTGCCGCCAACTACGGTACCGTTGTCAAAATCGCCACGCTCACAAGAACCGAGGAGGACGTGGCCACGCTGCGGGCGCTATTCGCTGAGCAATGCTCCGCTTCGGTTTGTCTGCTCGGCATGGGACCGATGGGGCCGCGCACTCGCACCGAGTTCCCGCGACTCGGTTCCTGTCTCACCTACGGTTATCTCGACGAACCGGTCGCCCCCGGACAACTGTCCGCCGCGCAACTCAAGGAGATGTTCCGATGAACTTCGTCTGCCAGAAATCACGGCTGCAAGGAGCCGTCACCATTCCCGGATCGAAATCTCACACCATCCGCGCCGTTGCGTTCGCCAGCCTCGCCGCCGGCACCAGTCGCATCGAGGCGCCGCTGGACTCCGGCGACGCCCGTTCCGCCGTCCGCGCCTTTCGCGCGCTCGGCGCCACGATTGATTGCCAGCCCGGAGTTTGGACGATCCAGGGATTCGGCGGAGAACCGCGCACACCCGACGACGTGGTGGATGTCGGCAACTCCGGCACCACTGTCAACATTGCCATGGGCACCGCTGCGTTGGTGCGAAAAGGTTTCACCGTGTTCACCGGCGACCATCAGATTCGTCGCCGCCCCTCCGGCCCGCTCCTGGCAGCGCTCAACGACCTTGGCGCATGGGCGGAATCCACGCGGGGCAACGGTTGTCCGCCCATCGTCATTCGCGGACGACTCAAAGGCGGGACGACCACCATCGAATGCAAGTCCAGTCAGTACCTCACCAGCCTGTTGATCAACTGCCCGCTCGCCGATGGCGACGCCGTGATCAAGGTGCCGTTGCTGCTGGAAAAACCGTACGTCGAAATGACGCTGGACTGGCTGGCCCGGCAGGGTATCCGGCTGCAGCGCGAGGGCTTGGAAGAATTCCGCATTCCCGGTCGCCAGAGCTACCAAGCATTTTCCCGACGCATTCCCGCCGATTTTTCTTCGGCAACCTTCTTTCTTTGCGCCGGCGCGATTGGCGACAACGACATCACAGTCCGCGGGCTTGACCTCAACGACACGCAGGGCGACAAAGCCGTCATTGATTACCTTCGCCAGATGGGCGCCCGAATTGATGTCCAACCCGACGGCGACATCCGCGTCCGACCCGGCCACCTCCAAGGTTGCCACTTGGATCTCAACGCAACGCCCGACGCATTGCCGATGATGTCGGTGCTGGCCTGTTTTGCCGAAGGGAAAACCACGCTCGGCAACGTCGCCAACGCGCGCATCAAGGAGACCGACCGCATCGCCACGATGCGCGAGGAGCTGACCAAACTCGGCGCCCGAGTGACCGAGTTGCGCGACGGCTTGGTGATTGAGCAGAGCGATCTGCGGGGGGCCGAGGTGGATGGCCACCACGATCACCGGATCGCGATGGCGCTGGCCATCGCCGGGTGCAGTATCCCCGGCCAAACCATTGTGCGCACCGCCGAGTCGGCGACGATTACCTTTCCCACCTTCCTCGACTGTCTGCGGGGCATCGGCGCCGCCATCCAACTGACCGAATAATTCGGCGCCGAGAGTGGTTTACGCAGTGTAAATTTGGCGGCGTTGGGGATCGTAAAACGTTTTGCGGCCCGTCGTGTAGCTCATCACGGCCATGATGACCGCCACCGAGTGTTGGTAGCCAGCCTCCAGCGGAGCGCGCGTCTTTTTCCCGCTGCGCAAGCACTGGAGCCAGTCGAGAAAATGATCGGGCGTCTCGATGGCTTTCACTTCGTTGACGCCGCGGATGCTGCCATCGCGCTTGGGGCCTCCTTCGGCACTGTAGGTCGGTGCGCTCCAGTTGTCCATGATCAGTTGGCCTTTTTCACAGAAATAACGGTGGCGGTTGCCGCTGCCATTGCCGAAGTTGGTGGAGTAGGCGACCATGAAGCCTTCGGGATATTCCCAAAGCGCTTCCACGTGATCGGGGCAGGTGAAGTTGTGCTCGTCCTTCCAGGTGTAGATGCCACCGTTGCAGACGCAGTTGGTCGGGTACTTGGCGCCGGTGATGTAGTGCATCAGATCAATGAAATGACAGCCGAGATTCGAGACCGGGCCGTCCGTGTAGTCCAGGTACCCGTACCAGCCCGAATACAATTCCGCTGAGAAGGGACGTTTGGGTGCGTTGCCGATGAATTCCTCCCAATCCATGTCCTCTTTCTTGATGTCTTTGAGACGGGAATACCAATAGGGCCGCTCGCTGTTGCGGCATTGCTCGATGCGGGAGGCTTTGCCGAGGAGACCCGTCTTCCAGAGCTCGTGCGCACCGGTGCTGGTCGGCAAACTCCGGATTTGCGTGCCGATTTGAACCACAATGCCGGCGGCTTCGGCAGCCGCGCAGGCGCGGTGAAGCTCGCGCATGTTGCGCGCCAGCGGTTTCTCCACGTAGGCGTGTTTGCCGGCGCGGGCAGCGGCCTCAAGATGCGCGCAGTGATGATGGTCGGGCGAGGCGATCATCACCGCATCCACATCTTTCAGCTCCAACACATCGCAGTAACGGGAAAACTGTTTCACGTCGGTGCCATACCATTCTTTGCAGAGCGCAGCGGCTTTTTCGCGGGCCAGCCGCCACGGGTCGGAAACGGCCACGAACTCCACATTCTGCACCTTGTCGTGTTTGTGAACGCCGGCCATGTGGGCACCGATGCCGCGACCGCCGCAGCCGATTTGCGCGATGCGGATGCGGTCGTTGGCGCCGATGGAACGGGCGCGTTGCAGGGCGGTCAACGACGTGCAACCGACCATGCTCGCGCCAGCCGCCAGCGTGGCGGAAGTTTTCAAAAAATCTCTGCGGGTAATGTTGTGGTTCATAGGTTCTCCTTACGCAAAAGTGATCTCGCGCTTCCGTGGGTTGTAGAGCGTTTTGCGACCCGTGCGATACGAGATGGCAGCCATGATGACCGCGACGGAATGTTGGTAACCAGCCTCAATCGGCGCGCGGGTCTTTTTTCCGGTGCGCAGGCACTGGAGCCAGTCCAAGAAATGATCGGGCGTCTCGATGGGTTGAACGGGATTGACGCCGCGGATTTTTCCGTCGCGCTTCGGGCCGCCCTCGGCGCTGTAGGTCGGCGCGCTCCAGTTGTCCATGTTCAGTTGGCCTTTCTCGCAGAAATACCGGTGGCGGCTGCCCCCGGAGCTGCCGAAATTGCTGGAGTAGGCGACCATGAAGCCTTCGGGATACTCCCACAAGGCTTCGGCGTGATCGGGGCAGGTGAAGTGGTGTTCGTCTTTCCAGGTGTAGATGCCGCCGTTGCAGAAGCAGTTGAGCGGGTAGGACGCGCCGGTGATGTAATGCATCAGGTCAAGGAAATGACAACCGAGGTTTGCCACCGGACCGTCGCTGTAGTCGAGGTAACCGTACCAGCCCGCATACACTTCGGGATCGAAAGGGCGTTTCGGCGCGTTCATCAGAAACTCGTCCCAAGCAATGTCCTCCTTGCGGATTTCCTTGCCTTTGGGCAGATGCGCTTTGACGAAACCGTACCAGTACGGGCGTTCGCCGTTGCGGCATTGCTCAATGCGGGAGGCTTTGCCGAGGAGACCCGACTTCCAGAGCTCCCGCGCGCCGGTGCTGGTGGGCAGGCTTCGTGTTTGTGTGCCGACCTGCACCACAATGCCGGCTGCCTGGACGGCGTCCACGGCAGCGAGCAGCTCCTTCATGTTTCGGGCCATGGGTTTTTCGACGTACACGTGTTTTCCGGCGCGTGCAGCGGCTTCCAGTTGCAGGGCGTGATGATGGTCGGGCGAGGCGATCATCACGGCATCGAGGTCTTTCATGGCCAGCACATCGCGGTAACTGACGAATTGTTTCACATCGGTGCCGTACCACTGCTTGCACATGGCGGCGGCTTCCTCACGGGCGATCCGCCACGGATCGCAGACGGCGACGAACTCTACGTTTTGCGCCTTGTCGTGTTTGTGAACGCCTTCCATGTGCGCTTGTCGGCCGCGGCCGCCACAACCGATCTGCGCGATGCGGATGCGATCGTTGGCGCCGATGGAGCCTGCACGCTCTCGCGCTGTCAGTGAACTCATGATTAGGCTCCGTGGTTAGTGCATTTCGACCGCGCAGGTTCCGAGGCCGCCGCGGTAGTAATTGAATTGGACGTTCGGATGATCGGCCAGCAGGGACATCGGCACGGCGGTGTCCACAATGCGTTTGGAGATCATGTAGGCGGTGAGCCGCTGGCCAAAGGGGTTGTCGTGATTGCCGGCCTGCCAGATGGAAACCTTCTCGGCTTTCCACGTTTCCACAGGGCCAACGCTGATGGCCATTGTGGGCACCAGCGCGATGTTGCCGCCGCCGCTGGTGCGGGCGTTCTGGGCGATGGTGAGCGGGTGCAACTTCACCACGCGTGTGGCCAGTTTCCGGTACTTGGCCGGCGACGGCGGGTGGTCTTTGTATTTGCCCTTGCGCTGGGGCGGGTCGTTGAACGCCCAGTGTTTCACATCGCCCTGGCCGCCCTGCATCACGGCGCAGCGCACGCCCGCTTCCCAGCTTTTGCGGTAGGGCGTGGTGTCGGCTTTCGGGAAATGCAGGTGCGAGTCGGGCATTCGCAGTTTCTTGTCAATGCGGTTGAAACAAAGCTCCCGGTCGGCGCGCTCGAAGGAGAGCGGATGCGTGACGGGCACTTCCTTGCCGTCGAGATACCACTCGTCCATGCCCCAGAAATGCGCCGAGCGCACATCGAGTCCCAGGGCGTTGACGATTCGGGCGACCAACGGCAACTGTTCGGTCGGCCCGATCGGGCCGCAGATGCCGACGGGGTTGTCGTCGGTGCTCTGGCGCCAAGCGTCAATGTATTCGAGCGCCTCGGCAAGATAAAACTCCTCCAGCGTGTCATACATGACGACCTTGAAACCGGGACGCGAGAGTTGCTCGAGGTCTCGCGGGGTGAGTCGGGCGACCTCTTCGATGAGGTCCGAATCGAGAGTGGTGTAGTCCCACCAATCCGGGGAGATGGCACTGAGTTTGCGTGGCATGGGTTGACTCCTTTCTGCGGATGGCGCGCATTTCAACGCCTTGCCGCCCGTTCGTCAACATCTATCTGCGACCGGTTTGCGTATTTTTGTGCGCCAGGGCAAGGGGCCACAAGACCGGTTGCAAAGCCACCGGCGGCCAGCTACCATGAAACCATGAAGGAAACCATGACGAAATTGCGGAACTCGTTTTTTGCAGGTCTGTTGGTCATTTTGCCGGTGGCAGCCTCGGTGTGGATTCTGGTCAGCCTCTTCAATTGGATCACGAATTTCATGTTGCCGCCGGGTTTGCGCGACGAAAGGCTCATGCCGGTCTATCGAGTGGCGGTATTTCTTGGTTTTCTGCTGTTGACGACATTGGTGGGGTGGATGACGCGTTTGGTGATTGGCAAGCGGCTGGTTGGATTGAGCGAGGAACTGATTAGTCGTGTGCCGGTGCTCAACCGCATCTATGGTTTCATGAAGGAAATCAGCCAGACGTTGTTGTCGGGTCGGAAAACCGTGTTTCATCGCGTCGTACTGGTCGAGTTCCCCAAGTCCGGAACCTACGCGCTCGGATTTGTGACCAGCGAGGCGGTCGGGGAAGTGCAGGAAAAGACGAAAGAACAAGTGGTGAATGTATTCGTGCCCACCACGCCGAATCCCACCAGCGGGTTTTTGGTCCTTGTGCCGCGCGAGAAAATTGTTGAGTTGGAGATGAGCGTGGCCGATGGGATAAAGATGGTAATTTCGGGCGGCAGCGTGGTGCCTCCGTGGCCGCCGGCTGCAGGAACGGGCAATGGACATTGAGCGCGCTGAGGGAATCGTGTTGCGGACGTTGCCGATGACGGAGTCCAGCCTGATCGTCACCTGGTTCACGCGCGAATTCGGCAAGCTGAAGACGCTCGCCAAAGGCGCGCGACGCGCCAAAAGCCCGATGCGCGGCCGGCTGGACCTGTTCTACCGCGATGAATTGTTGTTTTTGAGGTCGCGACGAAGCGATTTGCATTTGTTGCACGAGTGTTTCCTCGAAGAAGCCCATGCCGGCCTTCGAAATTCGGTCCAACGTCTGACAGCCGCCTCCCATGTGTGCGAGTTGGTGGACCTTGCGACGGCACTGGAGGACGCCCATCCAAAGATATTTGACCTGCTGGATGACGCACTGCACGACGTGGAGCAGGATGCCGGCCCCGCCGTGTTGATCTGGTTCGAACTCCAACTGCTGGCTGCCGCCGGTTGGGCGCCGCGATGGAACGAGACCAGCGGACCCGAACGCGTCTTGAAGTCGCTGGCCTCCAGCAGTCGAACGGTGGCGCAACGAGTGGAATTGAGCGCCTCCCAACTCGCCCAAATCGCAAACAGTCTGGCCGGCTTTTGGGAAACGCAAATCGGACGCCGACCCCGCTTGAGACCTGCGTTTTTGGAAGCTTGTGGTATCGCTTCATTTTCCGGCGGGACTTGACAGCCGGGTTCGGTTAGTATCAGTTCCACAATAGAAATTCATCCATTATGGAATGCAAGAAGGACAAGAATCTGAAACGGTGCACCTGCTCCTACGACCCCTGTGGTCGCAAGGGAGTTTGTTGCGATTGCCTCAGCTATCATCTGGCCAGCCGTCAACTTCCAGGTTGCTGTTTCCCCAAGGACGCGGAAGCCACCTACGACCGCTCTTTTGAGCATTTTGCGCGGTTGGTGATGGCTCATCGGCTTTGACCAGAAGCAGCAGCGGGGTAGCCGACACAATAAAGATGTCGCGCGGTACGGACGTAAAGCCGGCCATTCGCTACCGCGATGGTAGAGCGGCACAGCGGCTCGGCCATCGGCATCAATCCCAGCAGACGCGGGTCGTCGTCCGCCGCCAGCGCCACCACCTCGCCGAGCAGACTAATGCCGTAGATTTTGTCGTCGGCACCGGTCGGTGACGCCTGCAGGGGAACCCGCACCGGGAGCTGTTGCCGCCAGAGCAATCGCCCCGTGCGCGGTTCCAAACAAACCAACGCTCGCTCCTGTTCCTGCAATACATACAAGCGACCCTTGTACACCAACGGGGACGCAATCCACCCGCGATTCTCCTCGTATTTCCAGGCCACCACCGAGTCGCCAAGTACCCCTCGACCTTCCGGGCGCAGGGCAAATAGCGGTCGCCGTTGCGGGCGGATGACAAACAGCAGGTCCTCCAGACCCACCGGCGTCGGATCAGTGTGTTGCGACGTCTGACGGTCGGACGGACTGAACCACCACCGCCACAATTCCGCACCGCTGACCGCGTCGTGCCCCGTCACGCACTCGCCGCCTGCGAGCACAATTTCGCGCCGCTGCTTCCAGACAAACGGATACGGCGTGATGTAACTTTCGCGCGATTCGTCCGTGGCATTGGTGGGACGCACCTGTTTCCAAAGCGTTTTCCCCGTCGCAGAATCGAGCGCCAACAGATAGGAATCGAACGGCCCTTTCCGTCCCGGATTCTGGCCGTAGCGTTGCGGATTGTCATTTTGCATCACGACGATGTAGAGCCGCCCGTCAAACAGCAACGGGCTGGAGCTATAGCCGTGCTGAATGGCAAACGCACCGTCTTCCGCCAGATCGCGCCGCCACAACAACTGCCCGTCCACCGTGAACGCGGTCAACACACCCGTCCCGGTCATAAACCAAACCGATTTGCCGTCGGTCACCGGCGAGGGACTTGCCATGTCATTGTTGCCGCTGATCACTTTGCTGTCGGGGCTGAGCACCCGACTCCAGAGCAACTGTCCGTTGGTCGCATTCACGGCCAGCGCGAGCACCTGCTGGGCAGTTTTCTCCGCCGCCACAAGAAACACGCGGCCGTCTGCAATCACCGGTGTCGCAGCGCTTGGCCCCGGCGTCGGCAACACCCACCGCAAATGCTTCGTCGCATCCCAACTGGCTGGCAAATTCGTTTCCGTGGTTGAGCCATTGAAGAACGGCCCGCGCCATTGCGGCCAGTCAGCCGCAACGAGATTCGCCGTCGCCAGAAACCAGAGGGCTGCGAGGCGCATGTGCATCATGATAGCAAAACAGCCTGCAACCCACCAGCCCAGCCAGAAACGCGGATGGAGCCGGTCACGACGCTGAGGCGGACGCGAACCAGTGCCGGGTGCCGTATTGTCGTTTCACTCACGGCTTGATCTTCGCGTACAACGCCGGCAATTTGGTCAAATAAAGCGTCTTGATGGCCGCTTCGTCTTCACCAAGCGGTTTCACGGGAATCAGGTCCATGACCTCCGACGGCGACAAGCCAGATTCCAATAACGTTCGCGCCGCACCGCAGACCGTGCGTTTCAGCGCAGGAACAATATCCTCTTCGCTCAGCCCGCACTGCACCGCAACCTCCCGCAACGCCTGTAACTGGAACCACAAATACGTCGGCCCCATGCCGCTCAGAATCGCAAACGCCTCCAGCTTCTCTTCCGCCACCACTGGACACTCGCCAAGCGGCCCCAACAACGCCAGCAGCTCTTGCCGGGCTGTCTCGTCCAACGACGCCGATAACGCCACCGGATTGTAACCCGCACCAATAAGCGACGGCGCATTCGGAATCATCCGCGCAATCCGTGCAAACCCTCCCAATGCCCCTGCAATCTTGGCAATGGTGAACTTCGGTGCCAGCGACACCACCAGCGCGCCCGCCTTCAACACCGGCGCAATCTCCGCCAACACCGCCCCCATCGCCGGTGGATGCACCGCAAGAAAAACAATGTCCTGCGCTGCCGCTTCCCGATTGTTCCGCGTCGTCGCCAACGCTGATGACGGATCGCTGATGACCACTTTCTCCGGCAGCTTACCGGCTTGTCGCCAGCCTCCGAGCAGAATGCGGGTCACACGCCCGCCGCCTACGAAACCAATGGTTTTCATAATGAATATCTCCTCTCTCCGAGAGCGCAACTCGATCCCGTCGCATCGCGCTCGATCCTCTTATCATCTCTCTCTGACAAACACAACCGCTCCACAACAACCACTTCCATGCTGCTATGTGGAACGGTGGCTCTCGCGGCGATCACTCATGGACTGGCCGTGATCCCACGAGTGACCCGACGCAATCCTCTTTCCTCTTTACGCCCGCAACAATTGTTTTAACTCTGTCACTGTCGGCACCTTGCCGGAGACGACAACCTTGCCGTCCACCACAACGGCGGGCGTCATCACGACGCCGAGCTTGGCAAACTCGCTGATGTTCCGCACCTTCTCAATATCCGCCGCGAGGTCC
>Ga0272448_1007891_pt1 | contig 11185 bp, 9 predicted proteins | sample YNPCB0191_FD_202220 | JGI IMG/M metagenome (GOLD analysis project Ga0272448, IMG submission 202220) | Hot spring sediment microbial communities from Yellowstone National Park, WY, United States - YNP-CB-019-1 | ecosystem: Environmental > Aquatic > Thermal springs > Hot (42-90C) > Sediment... | reverse complement strand
TGGCGCGGCGCACCGAATACCTGGAACTTTCGGGGCGCCCCGATTTTCAAGAGGTCTTTGCCGAGGCGCTCCTCTTTCAACCCTGAGGGCCGAGGATGGCCAGCCATTTTTCGCGATATGGGTCGCTCACGGTGATCGGCACGCCCGCGGGATTCCATTGCGTGAGCCAGGCGGCGTCCTCCGGCGAGATGCGAATGCAACCGTGAGAGGCGGGGCGCACACCGAGCGCTTCCGCATCGAAATACTCTTTGGGGCCACCCTCGACGGTTACCGTGTACGGTAGGCTGTGGATGAGGATGGAGCCATCCGACTTGTAGAGATACCAAGCCTCATCGGCATAGACGCCATAGGCCAAAAAGGTCCCCCAATATTCCCCGACCACACCGCTCCAGGCCGGCGTATAGGTGTTCGAATAGGGCAGCCCCGTGCTACAGGGGATATCTCTCACCAGCGTGCCTTGCTCAAACACATAGAGGTGCTGGGCATTTTGGTCCACATACAGGTAGCGCGGCAGGTCAGGTCGCGTGTCAAAGGGCCAGGGTGTGGCCGTTGGCGTAGGCGCGGCGGTGGGTGTGCTCTCGGGCATAGGGGTGCGCGTTGGCACCTGGGTAGGGAAAAGCGTGGCCGTGAAAGAAGGCTCTGGCGTAGGTTGCAGCGCAAGGGCGAGGGGAGTGGGCGTTTGAGTGGGCGCAGGTTCGGGCGTGAGCGTGTGCGTTTCGAGGGTAGGCGCCGTCCCTGCCATCCCCTGCGGATTGCGGAAGGAGAGGAGAAGCGTCGAAGCCACGATGAGAAGGACGATAAACCCCCAGCGCGCGCGCGTCATCTCAATAAGCCTTTCATAAAGGATTTCTTGCTAGGATATAGGCTCGGCCTCATCGAGGAACGGCTTGGTCAAACCCTCTAGATGTTCCTCCAAGGCGCGGAGCGCCTTCTGCAGGCGTTCCTCCCGCACGGCAGTGGTGAGGTCGCCACGCGTGCGTTCGTTCACACCGCGCACCATATCCGTCGTACGCCGCAAGCCGCCCGTCAGCGAATCGGTGAAATCCATCGTAACTAGGTGGGTATAGACCTCATCCATCACCTCGACGATGCGCTCCGCTTCGGCGAGGTCATCTCGCCGCAAGCAATCCAGGGCGTAGCGGCGCATCTCGCCCATCGCCTCTCCCAGGCCGTTCAGATAGGCTGCGTATTCGATGCCCATCTCGTCGGGATCGGGAATAGGGGAGTTTGTTACCAAGGCCAAGGTGATGGCCGCTTCGGCGAGTTCTTTGAGAGCGTCTTGCGTGTAGCCGGCCATGAGGAGATCGGCATAGACGCTGGCCTCTTGGCACATCTCGCGGGCGGCCTCTTGGGCCTCAGCGAGGAGTTGGCGAGCCAAATCGAACTCGCGGCGATGGGTGGCACGGATGCTGTTCGCACAATAGCGCACCAGGGTGCGCGAACGCGCGAGCGTCGCATCGCGGATGGCGTTTTTGCGATCCCAATCCTTCCGAATGCGTTCCACGATCTCATCGAGCGAGGCCATACGCTTTCTCCCTTGTCAATCCTTTTGTATTCAGGGGCATCTTTGCGAGGCCTGTCGGGCCTTTTCTACCACGGCGGGGGCGGTTTCTACGTTCAATGCCGCCTGATACGCTTGTTTGGCACGGCACCATTCGCCCTTTTCGGCCAGGGCATCTCCATAGGCCGCATAGGCCTGCCACAATTTGGCGCGCACGTCTTTATAATTCGGGTCGCGTTGGTAGAGTTCCGCCAGGCGCTCGATCGCTTGCTCCCAGTCGGCGCCCCAAGCCCCCAGCCCCTCCATATACAGGGAGGCCATCTCTTTGGCGCGTTGGGCCTGGGCATCTTCGGGGCGCAAGAGTAAGGCACGGTCAAAATAACTCAAGGCCTCCGAGAAGCGGTCTTGCTCCACCATCGCCAGGCCCATTTGATAGAAAGCATCGTACAGCAAGCGGTCCACTTCCTCTCGGTGGAAGGAGGCATCCAGCGCCAAAAGCCGATCGGCCTGCTCCATAAGGCGCGGCCAATCCTTTTGCGCGTGGGCCTCTTGCATCGCGGCCAAGATGGCCTCTTTGGTTTCTTGCTGATACATCGGCGTCGCCGTCGGCTCCACTTTCAAGCGGCGGTAGGCCTCGTCGAGTTTGGCGCGGGCTTGGGGATGGTTGGGGTTGATCCGCAAGACGAGTTCTAACTCGGCGATGGCGAGTTCGTACTGGCCTTCCTGCAAATAGCGCTCGCCTTTGAGATAGTGTTCTTCGGCAAAGCGCTGCTCTGCCTTGGCGCGGTCGGCCAAGCCCGTATAGACGGCCGCGACCCCCAGCCCCAAGATAAGGAGCAGCGTGGCCAGGGCAACGCCCAATACGGCGAGCGTCAACCCGCAGCCGGTGCGCCCCTGGCGCGCCTCTGGGGGCGGCTCTTCTTTAAAAGTATTCGAGGATAACCCCCTCTGGGCCGGTGCCGGGAGTGCCTCGACCTTTTGGCCGCAGTTTGGGCAAAAGATCGCCCTCTCATGAATTGGGTAACCGCACCGCGTACAGATGCGCGCCATCACGCCTCGCCCTCTATTCCGCCCAGGAGGCCACAAGGGAGCCGTCTTGCCTCACGATTTGGACGGCCAGTTGCCCCTCCGAATTCCCCAGCGGGAAATCTGCGCGAAACGGCGCATCGGGGCGCACAGAGATTCCCTGGCGCCCTATCTCGCGGCCGCCTCGCAAAACGATCACGTTCCACTCGTGCTCCCCCGGCGCGGCGACGGTAACGCGCGCCACATTCGCTCCCACCTGCACCACAAGGGCTGCCTCGCCATTGGCGTACGTGAGGCCCTCTACCCCCGCTAGGGGATACCACATCTCCTCCCACACCACCTGGCTATGCCCGGCGAGGGAGGCGTTATCCCAAAAGGTGGGCGTCAGCCCGCCCCACATTTCGGCGTACTGCGCGCCGTCATCGCTAAAGAGGGCGTTATCGAACCCCGAACCAAAGGCAAAGATCTTGGCCCCTTGGGCGATCTCCCTCGGGAAGGCCCGCACCAGTCCAATCTGCGTTTCTTCATCATAAAGGGCCGTGTAAGGCGCGTCAAGTTGTGGGGCAAAAAAGCCCAGCCAATTCTTCCAGGTACTATAACGGCTCAAATCTCGCCCGTGGTACATGGGCCATGGCAAGGCGCTGTGCGCATCGGGCAGGGAGGTATCTCCCCGGCTGTGCACGATCACCTGCGAGGTGGGCACGAAAAACCGCAAATCGGGGCCAACGCCATGCTTACCGGGGGAAACCATCGCGTTCACCCAGAATTGGAAGGTCTTTTCTTCTGCGTCGCGATTGCGGATAAGCGGGCGCACATGGATCGCCGCCTCGCGTGGCTTGAGCGTAATGGCTACCTCGGCCTCTAGGTTGCGGCTGCGCTCGAGGATGCGCATCGTTACCGTCGCGCTCCCATCGGCTTGGCGCGTGATGGTCGGTTCCCACGGCTCGGCCGTTACATAGCCGTGCTCATCCACCGGCAGGCACCACTCCATACCGCCCACGGCCAACCACCAGCCTTGGTCAGGCGGACCCCAATGCGTCGGCTTGATGCGGCTGTTTCGGTACAAAACCTCCTGCCCCGTCGGCAAAAAGCGCATGCTGTAAAGGCGCCCGCCCAATTCGGGGAGAAAGGTCAACTCCAAATAGGCATTGCGCATCACCACCGTTTGAAAAGTGCGCTCTTGAGGGGAGCCAACTTGTTCACGCCGCAAGAGGGGATAGGGGTGGCCCGCACCAGGGTCCGTATACAAGGCCTGCTCATACGCGTACGCCTGCAGGGTCATTTCGCCAAAGGAGACGGCTACGCTCTCCACCGTGGGTTGGGGCGTCGGCGAGGGCGTGGCGGAGGGTTGGGGCGCTGCCGTAGGAAGTGCGGTCGGCGTTGGGGCCACCGTAGGTATTAGCGTGGGCGCTAGGGTTTGCACAGCCGGCGCTCGAAGGGTGAAAGGCGCTTCCGCCTCACCCACATTGCCGGCGCCATCTACCGCGCGGAGGACGAGCCGATGCTCCCCTGGCTTCAGAAGGCGCGTATCGAGGTTGTGGCGTAGAGATCCCTCTTGGGTGCTCGTGGCCAACTGGCCATCCACAAACAAGGCAAGGCTGCGGATGCCGGAGGCATCTCGCGCGGTGGCAACGACCTTCAGACCCTCTTCGGGCGAAACCTCCGCCGCGATGGGATTGAGCGAAACCTCAGGAGGTGCCCCATCGCGCAGGGTGAGCGTAACGCGTGCCTCATCACACGCGCCGGTAACGGCCTCCTCGGCCGGCTCCCACCCCTCGCGTTCGGCGCGCAGGCGGTGCGTGCCAGGGGGGAGTGCGATCGTCAAAGGGGCTTGCCCTAGCGGCGCACCATCGAGCAAGATCGCCGCCCCAGAGGGAACCGTTTCGATGGTGAGGCTCCCCAAGCAAGGCGTAGGTACCGCCGGCGGCCGGGCGCGGCAGGAGATGAGGAGGAGACAAACGAAAAATAGGCCGCCCCACTGCCACAGCGGCCTTCGCTCGGGCAAACCCGCCCCCCTCGGTAACGGCCCTTCGTTCTGCTTGCGCCACACGCCCCGGATTATAGGGCAAAGGGAAGAGATGTCCAACCTGGCACCCTAGGCCTGAGCAGGCGGTTCAACGGAGCCTGTGGCACGCTCTTGCTCGATCTTGCGCCAGTGATAGGCATAGAGCGGCCCCGCGATGGCGAGCATGGCCACATTCCCCACGAGGCTGAGCACCGCGCTGCGGATAGCCCACTGCCGCTGGATGGCATATTCCTCTTTTTGGCGGGCGGCGATCTCCTCCGGCGAAAGGGTGGGCTGCGTTTCACCCTCGGCGGGAAGCGCTGTGGGCACGGGCGCCGGAACATACGTGGGCGTGACAGGCTGGGGGTAGAGCAAATCCACCAACGAACGCACCAACCCCACGGTGGCCACGATGACCATGATGAGCGTGATGAGGCAGACGATATACAAGTAGATGTGTCGCAAAGACCATGTTTCAGCACGAGCCATCGGAACCCCTCCTGAAACCTCTCAACGGGTGCCCAGGGCAAGCGCCATAGCCGCTTGGATGACGACCGTGGCATAACTGCCGCTGGGCAAGGTGAATTGAACGCGCACGGCCTGCCGGCCGGGGAAATGTTCATCCTCTTGAGGGGCCTCCACCCGAACCTCCGTCGGGAAGGCTAGGAGCGCCCGAGACCCTCGCGGTAAATAGGCGCGTTTCAGGATGCGCGCTTTGAGATCGCCCAAGGCAAGCCCTTCTTGCGCAAGGACGTGCCCGGCGCTTTCGGCCAAACCTTCCGGAGCATATGCCGCACGGTACGATGGGAGCGGCACAGCCAGGCTCTTTAGAAAACGCCATTCGTCCCCGAGAGGTGCGGTATGCAAGGGATAAGTGGCAAAGGCGATTCGGAGGGTGCCGCTGGGGAGGCCTGCCTGGCGGTAAATGCCCCCTAGAAAATGCGCTACGATGGCGTTCCAAAGATAACTCTGATAGGCGGCGAGGTAAAGCGAAAGGAGCCGCGGTGGGATCAGGTTTAGGGCCTTGCGGTATTCTTGGGGGTGATCTTTGAGGAAGGTCAACACACTGCGATAGTTCGAGGGTTTGGGCGCTACGGCCATCATGGCTGCCCAATCGGGCCAAAGGGCTTGAGCCTGCTTTTTAAAAGATTGAACGGCCGGCGGGTCGCCCAAGAAGGGGCGGGCCAGGTAGGCATATAGTGCGGCTTGGGCATCCCGCTGGAGGATGGCTTTGCCGATGAACCCCCACTCGGGCGCATAGGAGCCAAACCGTTGGGCGCCAAAGTAGTTGGGCAAGCCCCACTCGCCCAACGAACCAAGCGCTTGGCCAAAGGCTTGGGCCTGAAAGGGCAACAGGTGGCGCACGACAATCTCGAAGGCATTCCCTTGCAGATCGCCCGGAGAAAGGGGCGTGGCGCGGTAGCCGACCCTTTGGGCCTCAAACCCGGGGCCTTGCAAGTGCGGCGGGGCCTGGGCGGGCAACGTGGCGAATTGAACGGCCATCGCCTCCTTATCTTTTAGCGCGGGGAAGATGACCTGCCTGCGCGCCAAGCCAAGTTGAGCGGCCAAACGCGTCTGCACCTCCAACGTGGTACAACCTACCTTGCGCACGCGATACACCGCCCATGGGCCGGCCTCGGCCAAACGAAGGTCGGCCCGTTCGGTAACGACAAAATCGTTCGGCGTCACTTTGAGGCGCATAAGGGCATCCCTAAGCGCGCAGGTAACGCTCTAGGCTGAGGGCATAGATGCGGTTCCGCACGCGGCAAGGCTGGCTTGGGCGGATGACCCCCAACATCTCCAGCGAGGCCAAGACGGGATCGTTGCGGCTGAAGGGGACATCGCGCCCACCGAGCACGATCTCTTCTAAACGACGCCGCGCGGGGGCATCTCGTTCCAATTCGCGGATGATGTAGCGCAGGTTGTCGTCTTCCACGAGCACCTGTTCCACGGCACGTTCGACGGCCTGAGGGTTCACGTGAGAGGCGCCTTCCGCCTCCATAAGGGCGCAGAGGCGCATCGTCAAATAGGGGTGCCCCTCGGTATAGGCATAGACCCGTTCCGCCGCACCCGATGAGACCTCCGCCCCCAGGTAGCGAAACAGGCCTACGAGGTGCTGAACATCTTCGAGGCGAAAATCCTGCAGATAGACCTTTTCGCAGATGTTGAGCGGCGAGGTGGTTCCAAAGGTAAGGTCGTAAAGATCCACAGCGCCGCTAAAGATCAAGAGATATTTGCCCAAGATGGCATTCCCACCGCGCCCCTGCGTAAAGACCGAACGTAAGGTGTTATAAAAGACGTCCGAAACCTCGCGCGAGAGCGCCCCTACCTCATCCAAAAGGAGGACGATGCGCGGCAGAGGCACCCCTTTGGCAACCGCCTCCAAGAATTCGACGAGGTCCACCGAGGTGGCCACGCGCGAGGGATCGGGCAAGAGGTAACGCGGCCCGAGGAGATCCCCCAACTGGCCGGCAAGTTGTGAAGCGACCAAGCGAAAGGAAGAAGGCGCCTCTTGGGCACGCAGGAGGGCCAAATCCACAAACACGCAGGCTTGGCTGGGGCGCAAGCGATCCATCACCTGGAATAAGAACGTCGTTTTGCCCGTCTGGCGGGCGCTCAAGAGGGCGATGTAATGGGTGATCGAAGGCTGTTGGGCAATGCGCAGCACCTGGCGCAGTTCGGGCCGTTCGATGAGGAGGTAACGATCCTCCGGCATGACGAGCGGGCCATGCGTGCGAAAGAAGGGGCGCCGCTGGAGGGCAGGCCCTTCGGGGCCGGGTTCGGGGCCACGCGCCGGCGCTGGGGCGGAAGGCGCTTCACCGCTGCGCGACCCATTGAGCCACAAGTGCCCGCTTGAGGAGCGCAAAAAGAGCACCGGCGCGGCCCAATCGCAAGGGTTATCGCTCATCACGTTCACGCCCACCCGCCCTTCGGCCACACATTCATCCACCGTTTTGCCCAATGAGAGGGCACGGTAAAAGGCGCGGCTGAAAGCCACCGCCGCCCGATCTTCCACGAGCCACTGCATCGCCACTACCGCCGGAATATCCGCCCGCACGAGGGCCGGCGCTAACCCGGCCCACGCCCCGACGGCCGTCTCGCAGGCGTTGAGAAGGACGAGGTTCGTCCCATAGCGCTGGAGGAGGCGCGCCAAATCTGTGGCGGCGAGAGGGGCCGGGCGGCCTTGGGCATCTTCAAGGATGATAAACCCTTGTTGGAGTTCCTCATCGTACTCGGCGTGCCCCACAAAGTGCACCACATCGGGGCCGAGGTCGAGCAGGGCTTGCTGGAGCCTTTCGAGCGTGGACCGTTCGCAGGTGTGGAACCGTATGCGGCCAGAGGCCAAGAGATCCTCCATCGCGGCCCTCAAGTGGGCCAACTCACCGCTCACATCCACCGGGCCGGTGCCTAGAGGGGCTGCCCCCACGGCGAGGACGGAGAGCGACCCCGCCGGCCGAAGGGCCGGGGGCGCCGCTTGCAGGCGCAAATAGCGCACGATGGAGATCCGCCCATCGAAGACGAAAAAGTCATCGCGCCGCGCATCGTAGAGCAATTCCCAGGGGAGGAAGGTCAGCGCGGGCGAGGTAATGTGCAGCCGCAACCGCAGGCCCTGCTCGTGATCGCAAGCCGCCTGGTAACTCGCATACCAAAGCGTTGCGATCTCCCCTACAAAAACGCTTTTCGCTAGGGCCAAGCCCACCTCGCGCGCCGCCTGCGGGGTGGCATAGGGGCATCCTGGCCCTGCGAGGGGTTCCACCGCGAGCGAGATGCTCAAACGATTGCCCTCGCCGGCTGGCGAAGCCAACACCTCCGCCACGGCGCGCCGTGAGGGAGCGTTCCATTCGCCCAGGCGCAGGTCAAAGTTGAGGTAGTCCATCGCGTCTACAAGGATACATCAATCGTGAGTTCAAATATAATTAATTATTTAGAAGATTTTATTCTTTAGTTGAGATTCTCGCTTTTAAGTAGCTCTTCAAGGAAATCTTTTAATAGTAAAGCGGTTAAAATTGGTTTATCCAATTCACGAACTCTACGATACATTTTGGCGCGCCCTTTGATCCAGACAACTCCGTCAAGCACAGCGATTCTTATAACATTACCTGCATTGCCTGCCAGTAAACGTAATGCATCCTCAAATTGGGCATTCTGATGCCCTCCATAGTCAGTAAGAAACTTGGCTTCTCCTAAAACGTAATGCACACCCACCTTCGCAAGTAAGTCAGGCCCCTTGACTAGATCGCAACCGAGAATATCGTTTGCATATCGCATTAACTCTTCATCCGAGCCGTCCAGAAAGGCTATACCTATTTCGCTATTGGCAAATTCATCCTTTTGAAGAAAAGGGTAACTAAGAGTTTTAAGCCATTTTCTAAAAAGAGTCCCTATCTGTCTGTTGAATTCTTTGGGTTCTTCGATCCCGTTAATAATTTTTTCATAACCAATTGCGTATAAATACTGAGCAATTCTCTCAACCGTGCGCGGATTATATGCTAGGAAATGTTGCCCCCTGCGTAAAAAAGCTACACAAGGATCTTTGATAGGAAATTTCTCCAGTTTTAGTAAACGGAGCACCAGAGCCTCACTATCTTTTCGATCATAGGCATCGCGAATCAATTCCTTGACCTCAGGGGCAATCTCCCTCGATGACTCCCTAGTAACAGGATAAACGGCCTGCAACCTGTCCAAATAACCTTGACCATTCGCAATTTCAATACTTTTTTGAATCCATTTATTCATAAGCGTAACTTCCTTAGTTGGTAACCACTTCTAACTTGTACAAAGTGAAAGAAGAATGGCCCTTTAACACTCTCAACCGCTTCTGGCATTTCTCAATGGCACGCCAAGAATTGTCTATCCCTATCCATCGTCTACTTGTTTCCTCTGCCGCCACGAGAGTCGTACCAGAACCAGCAAAACTATCTAGCACGAGATCCCCTGGGTTTGAAGATGTCTGAATGATCATTTTTAGCATGTCTAAATTTTTTTCGGTTGGGTAGGAAGGATAGGTAGGGTCCTTGAATTTCCAAATGTCTTGTCTCTTTTTTCCTCTCACGATAACATCTTCCGCGTAAATTTTCTTGCGCGGATTGCCCGCAGGAGACCACTCTATTAAGCCTTGCTCGTCCAATTTCGTGAGTTCGTCTGGCGGATATCTCCAATGCCTTCCTTTTGGGGGCATAATGCCTTTCCAAGGCAGTCCAGTAGGGCCATTTATAGTTTCGCCAGGAGCGTGAAGAGGCGTGGTAGTATAGCGCCGTCCATACTCATCAATCTTTGGGAAAAGTCTCTGGATATCCTCATCTGACATTTCTTCTCTAGGGTCATTCCAAATGTATTCTTTTGTTCTAGAATAAAATAGGATCATATCTTTTACATTACCAAAGGCTTTCCGTGTAAAGTTTTTAGGATTACATTTTACCCTAGTGATGTCATTGATAAACCGATCCTGTCCGAATATCTCGTCCATAAGAATCTTGACATAATGGCCTATCTTGCAATCAATATGGATATAGATAGAACCATTATCCGCCAAAAGTTCTCTCAATAGAATGATCCTTTGTCGGAGAAACTCAAGATATGTTGCTCCTAAAAGCGTATCATCATATGCCAGTGCATCTTCTTGGCTCCAGCTCATGGTTGATGTGCGGGAATCTCCGCATCGATATTGTTGGTTTGTAGCAAAAGGGGGATCAATGTAGATAAGAGACACTTTTTGAGCTACCTCAGCATCGCCGAGTAGCGACTTTAATACAAAGAGGTTATCCCCCCAGATTAACCTATTGTACCAACCATCGAGCCTCTTCTGTCCGTAGTGCGCTATCTCTCTTAGCGGATAGGCGGGAGTTCCTTCAAGAATTTCTTCTCGGCTTGCCTTACCAGGGTAGAGTAACTCAATTCTTGACTTTTTAGATACTGTTTCCTGGTTTAAATGCTCTTCGGAAGTATAATTTTCGAAATTTACAGGGAAAGTGTGTCTTTTTTGCGTAATTTCAATAGCCATTCTATCCTCCTAACTAATAAAGACCACGCCGAATTCTCTCAATATTGGCCAAAAGATACCCTACCATTCCCTGATCCATTGCGACAAGCCCCTTTTTTCAATTATAGCCACATACCGTAGGCAGGCCAAGTCTACGCGCGGTCAATAGTCTCGAGACGGCTCAGGCAGCTAAATATCCAGCGGAAATCAAAAAAACAGAGAAGCAGAAAACCCTGCCTCTCTGTTTCTGGCTCCTCGGGCTGGATTCGAACCAACAACCAACCGGTTAACAGCCGGCCGCTCTACCGTTGAGCTACCGAGGATCGCTCTTTTGACAGTGCGAATTCTACAACGATTTCGAGCGCTCGTCAAAAATGCAAGGGCAGAAAGTTGCCCCCTTTCGCCAAACCGCGCTATGATACCATTCATCCTACTGGCGAGGTGAACCATGCGCGTCCTTGGTATTTCTGGCAGCCCCCATCTCGAAGGCAATACGGCCTTTGCGGTGCGCTATGCGCTCCGCATCTTGGAAGAGGCCGGCGCCCAGACCGAGTTCATCTCCCTCGCGGGGCGGAACATCCACCCCTGCGATGGCTGCCACCAACACCGCTCCTCGGGGAAGTGCGTCTACGATGACGATATGACGCCTATCTATGAGGCGATGCTCCACTGC
>Ga0272448_1007890_pt1 | contig 11187 bp, 9 predicted proteins | sample YNPCB0191_FD_202220 | JGI IMG/M metagenome (GOLD analysis project Ga0272448, IMG submission 202220) | Hot spring sediment microbial communities from Yellowstone National Park, WY, United States - YNP-CB-019-1 | ecosystem: Environmental > Aquatic > Thermal springs > Hot (42-90C) > Sediment... | reverse complement strand
TGTGCAGCACTAATGTTTTGCGTGAAGAACGTCGCAAAATACCTGCTGGGCAGAAACCGCTCGTCTGCCGGTATAACGCGAACTGATCTACCGGCCGGAGAATATGTTCGCATAATGAAGTCTCTAGGCTGTCGGGATGCCCAATGCATTCCGTACAACCCATATCACCCGATTGACACCTGTCGTGACCGGGAAATCCAGAAAACCGTGCCGTTCTATTGGCAACACTACCTCCGCACTGCGGCCAAAGGCGTCCGCCCGGCTCTCCGCACTCCGCGCCACCGAGCATTGTGCGAACTTTTGATCTGCCGAAACTAACCAGTGTACCGGCCAAGAGGTTCCATGGTACTATGATCTTCCAACCTCTGTACAGCAGTCCCAATTTGGGGATCTTCCGAGAATTTTGTCTTGGAGCCGTTTGGCCATTGACCCGAATCTGACCTCGCCCGGCCCGAACATCTCACCGTGATCGTTTGGTTGCCGGCTGCGCCTCGCTGAGGCATTGCATGGCATGAACACGGATTTGATCAAAGACGTTTTCGTACACAGCGAAGCCATTGTGGACGTGGGGGCACGAGTTGGTGCTCGCACGCGCGTTTGGGCCTTTGCGCACATTGTCGCAGGAGCAGTGGTGGGCGAGGACTGCAACATTTGCGATCACACCTTCATTGAGGGCAAGGTTGTCATTGGGAGCCGCGTTACCGTGAAATGCGGCGTTTACCTCTGGGACGGGCTGATTGTTGAGGACGACGTTTTCATTGGCCCTGCGGCAGTGTTTACCAACGATCCGCGACCGAGGAGCCGGAAACACGCGACCGAGTACCCCGTCACGCGGCTCAAACAAGGCTGTTCAATCGGCGCCGGGGCGGTCATTTTACCAGGGCTCACGATAGGCCTGTGGGCAATGGTCGGTGCCGGCTCGGTCGTAACACGCGATGTACCTGACTTTGCCTTGGTTGTTGGAAACCCGGCAAGATTCAGGTACTGGATTTGCCGTTGTGCAGCGCGGCTGAAGGCGGCGAGTTCGCGGGGAATGTGGATTTGTGACTGCGGACGTCGCTACCGCGAGATCGAACCTTGGCATCTCGAGTCGGAGGACGGTCATGCAACTTAGCGATTGTCGTATTGTCAACCTGCCCAAGATCACCGATCCGCGGGGTAATCTGACGTTCATTGAAGAGCAGTGGCATGTTCCGTTCAGGATCAGGCGCGTTTATTATCTTTACGACGTTCCCTCGGGAGGCGAACGAGGCGGTCATGCGCACAAGGAGCTCGAGCAACTAATCATAGCCGCTTCCGGCAGTTTCGATGTGGTACTTGACGATGGCGCGCAGTGCGCGCGGTACCGTCTGGATCGGCCGTATTTCGGTCTGTACATATGCCCGATGATCTGGCGCGAGCTCGTCAATTTCTCCTCGGGCGCAGTTTGCCTCGTCCTTGCCTCGAATCTCTATGATGAGGCGGATTATTACCGGGATTATGATGAGTTTGTGAGGGAAGCGGGGAAGAGGAATCGGACACCACAAACCGGAGACCTGAAACTGGAGAGGTGAGATTGTGGGGGGGGAAGAGTTTATCGATGAACGAAAATAGGCGTTGATGCGCAGAACGAAGGAGTTCGTGAGCTCGGTGGTGCGTTTTTACATCGGTTGGACAAGGAACACGAGGGAATCCGGGTGCTTGCCAAACAGCTCCCGAGGTCTGGAACATCGGTTGCCGCGAATTATCGGGAAGCCGCACGCGCACGCTCAAGGTCGGAGTTTTTATCGAAGACTGGGCAGTGCGCCCAAGAGGCCGACGAACCCAGTTTCGGCTTCGTCCCGATGCTCAAGAGCACCAAGAAGCGTGTAACCGAATACCCCGCCGCTTCAAGTCCAAGTCTATGGTCTATGGTCTAAGGTCTATGGTCTCAAAACATGCGCGTTCCTTTTCTTGAACTCAAACCTGCGTATCTCGAACTCAAGGACGAGTTTGATGCTGCGTGTCATCGAGTGATGGACTCGGGCTGGTACCTGCTCGGGCAGGAATTGGAGGCGTTCGAGGCCGAGTTTGGCGCGTTCTGTGGCGTGAAATACTGCGTGGGCGTTGGGAACGGACTCGACGCCCTGCACCTGATCCTGCGGGCCTATGGCATCGGACCTGGCGACGAGGTTATTGTCCCATCAAACACCTACATTGCCACATGGTTGGCCGTGTCCTACGCCGGGGCGACGCCTATCCCGGTCGAGCCCGATCCTCGAACGTACAATATCGATCCGGCATTGATCGAAGCCGCTATCACACCGCGCACACGCGCCATCATGCCGGTCCACCTCTACGGTCAGCCTGCTGACATGGACCCGATCATGGAAATCGCCCGACGACACGGGCTAAAGGTGATCGAAGACAGCGCCCAAGCCCACGGTGCACGGTACAAGGGCCGCCGTTGCGGTGGCCTTGGCGACGCTTCTGGTTGGAGCTTTTACCCCGGAAAAAACCTTGGCGCGTTCAGTGATGCGGGCGCTGTCACGACCAACGACGCCGAGCTTGCTGATCGGGTTCGTGCCCTGCGGAACTACGGATCTAGAAAAAAGTATTACAACGATTACAAAGGCTTCAATTCGCGCATGGACGAGTTACAGGCCGCGCTCCTGCGTGTCAAGCTTCAACATCTGGATGAATGGAATGCCCGCCGCCGTCGGATTGCAAATCTTTACCTTGACGCATTCTCACCGCTGTGCGGAACCGCAAGATCTGCAGGACTTCAGGCTCTTTGCCCCCCGACTTCCCAAGCCACCGAACCACCGAATCACCGAACTACCGAACTACCGAATTACCGAGTTACCGAACTACCGAATCACCGAATCACCGAATCACCGCCCTGCCGGCCCACCGAACCATCATTCGGCCTTGTCCTCCCCTACGTCCCCGACTGGGCCGAGCCTGTGTGGCATCTGTTCGTTATCCGACATCCCAAGCGCGATCTGCTCCAGCAGAAACTGACTGACGCCGGCATCGGCACATTGATCCATTATCCTGTCCCACCGCATTTGTCTGGGGCCTATGCCGCGGACTTTTCGCATGTTGGGAACTCGGGCAGACGCAGCTTTCCTTTGGCCGAGGAATTTGCACGAACTGTTCTCAGCCTGCCCATGGGACCGCAGTTACTACCCGAGCAGGTTGAGTATGTCGTTGAAGTTGTAATGCGTGCGTGCGGAGAACTTTTGTAGGCCGGACCATGGGAGCTGTTGGTTTTCGATGGTCAACGCTCAACGCTCAACGCTCAACGTTCAATTTCCAACTGAATCACGGACCGGTGCGATGATTGTGGACCACTCGGACGGTGGACGTTTTCGGGCACCGGTCGAGAAAGCGGCAGCAAGCCGCCGCACTCCGAAACGCTGGCGCGTTTGCCGAGCGCGTGGTCGATCGCGAAGCGTTTGGGAGTGCGCAAGCTCGCTTGCGCTTTGTTGCGGCACGCAACCAGACCGACTCGATGATGATTTTCGGGGACACAGTGGTTGGGCATGCAAAGACAAAGCGGCAGCAAGCCGCCGCACTCCGAAACGCTAGCGCGCCTGCCGAGCGCGTGATCGATCGCGAAGCGCTTGGAGTGCGCAAGCTCGCTTGCGCTTTGTTGTAGCACGCAACCAGACCGACTCGAGGATGACTTTCCAGAACACAGTGGTTCGGCATGCAGCGATAAAGCGGCAGCAAGCCGCCGCACTCCGAAACGCTGGCGCGTCTGCCGAGCGCGTGGTCGATCGCGAAGCGCTTGGAGTGCGCAAGCTCGCTTGCGCTTTGTTGTAGCACGCGACCAGACCGACTCGATGATGACTTTCCAGAACACAGCGGTTCGGCATGCAGCGGCAAAGCGGCAGCAAGCCGCCGCACTCCGAAACGCTGGCGCGTTTGCCGAGCGCGTGGTCGATCGCGAAGCGTTTGGGAGTGCGCAAGCTCGCTTGCGCTTTGTTGCGGCACGCAACCAGACCGACTCGATGATGATTTTCGGGGACACAGTGGTTGGGCATGCAAAGACAAAGCGGCAGCAAGCCGCCGCACTCCGAAACGCTAGCGCGCCTGCCGAGCGCGTGATCGATCGCGAAGCGCTTGGAGTGCGCAAGCTCGCTTGCGCTTTGTTGTAGCACGCAACCAGACCGACTCGAGGATGACTTTCCAGAACACAGTGGTTCGGCATGCAGCGATAAAGCGGCAGCAAGCCGCCGCACTCCGAAACGCTGGCGCGTCTGCCGAGCGCGTGGTCGATCGCGAAGCGCTTGGAGTGCGCAAGCTCGCTTGCGCTTTGTTGTAGCACGCGACCAGACCGACTCGATGATGACTTTCCAGAACACAGCGGTTCGGCATGCAGCGGCAAAGCGGCAGCAAGCCGCCGCACTCCGAAACGCTGGCGCGTCTGCCGAGCGCCCGGTACATCGCGAAGCGCTTGGAGTGCGCAAGCTCGCTTGCGCTTTGTTGTAGCACGCAACCAGACCGACTCGATGATGATTTTCGGGGACACAGTGGTTGGGCATGCAAAGACAAAGCGGCAGCAAGCCGCCGCACTCCGAAACGCTGGCGCGTCTGCCGAGCCCGTGGTCGATCGCGAAGCGCTTGGAGTGCGCAAGCTCGCTTGCGCTTTGTTGTAGCACACAACCAGACCGACTCGATGATGACCTTCCAGAACACAGTGGTTGGGCATGCAGCGACAAAGCGGCAGCAAGCCGCCGCACTCCGAAACGCTGGCGCGTCTGCCGAGCGCGCGGTAAATCGCGAAGCGTTTGGAGTGCGCAAGCTCGCTTGCGCTTTGTTGTAGCATTTAACAACACCAGTCCCACGGCGCCAAACTGACCGTGCATTCGAGCTTGTTCATACCTTTGAGCCATGGACCAACACCTGCCGCCAGCCCCGGGCTCATTCAGCCTCAACACCGTTGCGAGCACAGACCTCAAGATCACGCTGCCGACAAAAGATTGGCCTCATGCACCTGTTCATCGCCTGAGCGAGAACGGCGTTTATTTCATAACAGCAGGCACCTTATACAAACTGCACTTTTACAATACCCCGGAGAAGCTCGACTTGCTGGAAAGGATGCTTCTATCGCTCGCCAAAAAGCACAAATGGCAGTTGGAAGCTTGGGCTGTTTTTTCAAATCACTACCACTTCGTTGCAAGAGGACAGCCGGATTCAACAGCGATGGATGTTTTCCTGACAGAACTGCACTCGCGCTCAGCCATCGAGTTGAACCGTCTCGACGGGGTTCAAGACCGCAAAGTGTGGCACAACTTTTGGGACACCCGACTCACGTACCAGTACTCCTACCTTGCACGACTGAACTATACACATCAGAACCCCGTCAAGCACAAGCTTGTGCCTGTAGCGAATCAATACCCTTGGTGTTCGGCCGCGTGGTTCGAGCGGACGGCTTCTGCGGCACAGATTAAGACCGTTTATCGGTTTAAGATCGATCGCGTTCAGGTGCGGGATGATTTCTGAGGAGAAAGCGTCTGGTAAGCAGCGACAAAGCGGCAGCAAGCCGCCGCACTCCGAAACGCTGGCGCGTCTGCCGAGCGCGTGGTCGATCGCGAAGCGTTTGGAGTGCGCAAGCTCGCTTGCGCTTTGTTGCGGCACGCAACCAGACCGACTCGAGGATGATTTTCGAGAACACAGTCATTGGGCATGCAGCGACAAAGCGGCGGCAAGCCGCCGCACTCCGAAACGCTGGCGCGCCTGCCATGCGCGTGGTCGATCGCGAAGCGTTTGGAGTGCGCAAGCTCGCTTGCGCTTTGTTGTAGCACGCAACCAAACCGACCCGATGATGACTTTCCAGAACACAGTGGTTGGGCATGCAAAGACAAAGCGGCAGCAAGCCGCCGCACTCCGAAACGCTGGCGCGTCTGCCGAGCGCCCGGTACATCGCGAAGCTCTTGGAGTGCGCAAGCTCGCTTGCGCTTTGTTGTAGCACGCGACCAGACCGACTCGATGATGATTTTCGAGAACACAGTCATTGGGCATGCAGCGACAAAGCGGCAGCAAGCCGCCGCACTCCGAAACGCTGGCGCGTCTGCCGAGCGCGTGGTCGATCGCGAAGCGCTTGGCAACACACCGCTCAACGCCGGCATTGGCTGACGACAACCGACACCGCAACTCGTTAGATGCCTGCCGACCAGACAACCAGTGCCAGTTACCGCGAAGCGCTCAAGGCAACTTCGATCACAGGCACATCCTCTGTGATCGAGGTCGTCGTGGGCATGATCAAGTCCAAGGTGATCGCAGTATGCGTCGGACCGGAAGGAATCGGACTGTTCGGCGTTCTAACGGCAGCAACGGGCCTTATCGGCAGTCTCGCCAACTTAGGTTTGAACACAAGCGGCGTGCGCCAGGTTGCAGCCGCAAGCGGAACGAACGATCAACACAAGATCGCCCGGGTCATTTACACCCTGCGCCGCACCTCCCTTGTTTGTGGCCTGCTCGGCATGATCGTCGTTCTTGCGCTGGCAAAGCCCCTTGCGAAACTGACAAGCGGTTCCGCGGCAAATGCCAGTTACCTGATGCTGCTCGCGCCGCTGATCCTCTTTCGCAACGTCAACGCTGGTCAAACCGCTCTGTTGCGTGGCCTGCGCCGGATTGGCGATCTGGCGCGTATCAGAATCCTTGGTGCAATTACTGCCACGGTGTTTTCGGTGCCACTTGTGCTCGCATGGGGCATCAACGGCATAGCGCCTGCCATGCTTGCGACCGCGCTTTCCGCGCTCGGGGTTTCCTGGTGGTACACGCGCAAGGTGAGGATTCCATCCATTGAACTGACGTTCGGTGAAATATCCGCCGAAGCGGGTGCGTTGTTCAGTCTTGGCGCGGCGTTCCTGATGGCGGGTTTGCAGGAGCCGATAGTGCAGAACGCGTTTCGGGCAATCTTGGTACATCGCACGGACATGCACACGGTGGGTCAATTCCTTGCCGCTTCAGCACTGTCGCATGTCTATGTCAACTTCGTCCTGCAGGCCATGGGACTGGACTATCTGCCCCGGCTCACCCGATACAAGGAGAACAAGGCAGAAATAAACCGGCTGGTGAACGAGCAGACCGAAATTGCGCTCTTGCTTGCCATCCCCGGTGTGACTGCGCTGGTTGTGTTTGCACCTTTGCTGATCCCGATACTCTACAGCGGACGATTTACCGAAGCCGCCGAGGTCTTCCAATGGCAATGTTTGGGCGTTTTGCTCAAAGTAGCAAGTTGGGCACTCGGATACGTCCTCGTCGCTCTTGGGCTTCGTGCTATGTTCTTCCTGACGGAGACTGTGACCAATGCCGTATATGTTGGGGCATTTTACCTGCTCGTTCAGCACTACATGCTAACCGGTGCTGCACTGACATTCGCCATGGTTTACATTTGGTATCTGACACTCATATACTTCACTGTTCGCTCTGCGACGGGATTTGCCTGGTCACCAGGCGCCCGGCGGATTTTCCTCGCAGCTCTGGGTTCGTATTGTGGAGCGGCATCGATTCCATTTGTTGTTCCGAGCGGCTGGAGGTGGGTGACCGGCGTGTTGGTCGTTTCTGTGACGGCTGTCTGGGCATACAGAGAGCTCTGTCGCAGAACCGATCTACCTTTGGCCGGGAAGAGCATTGAACGTTGGAGAGCTCTACTACAACGCACCTTGCGCCGAAAGAGGGGCGCGACGCGTTCCTGAGAAACCAAGCTGGCCCATCGAAACACGCCTTGGTACTCATTACAACGGGCGGCCGGGTCTATCCTGAAACTGACGAAGGCGAACCCATCCGTCTGAAACTCAGACTCGAAAGTCGATCGAGTCGAACAGGCTTGATCGGAACTCGGTAGCGCGAGTGCGGCAAGAAGAGAACGATGGTCTGGCGCCGAAACGGTGCATCGTTTCCGCCGTTCCATTGGGCAGCTTTCTTTGCTGAGACACTCGCTCGAATGTTTTGGCGGTTATGAATGTTGAGATCACCGAACGCCCACTCATTACGTTCGCGCTCTTTGCGTACAACCAGGAGAAATATGTTCGTGAGGCGGTCGAGGGAGCCTTCGGCCAGACGTATCGCCCCCTGGAAATCATTTTGAGCGACGACTGCTCAGGTGACCGGACCTTCGAGGTCATGAGAGATATGGCCTCAGCTTACCGCATGCCCCACCAAATCATCCTGAACAGGAACGACCGGAACTTGGGAATTCCTGCGCACGTAAACCAAGTCATGAAGCTAGCACATGGGCAACTTGTCGTCGCGGCAGCAGGCGATGATATCTCGCTTCCGGAGCGATGCGAGCTGACCTACAAGACTTGGTTGCGTCATGATAGGCGCCATTACTCTATCGCGATGGGCTTTGAACCATTATACGATACAGCATGTGCCATCCGGAAAAAGCCTAGACCTCCCGTTGACGACGTTTTCCAGGCGATTCGTAGGGCTACGGCAGACGTAATTGGGGCATCGTATGCATGGCACCGTGGTATATTCGAAGCATTTGGTCCATTGCCGACAGATATTCCCACTGAAGACCACGTTCTGTCTTTCCGATCATTATTACTGGGCGGCATTGCATTCGATCCAACACCTGTGGTACGTTACAGACTGCATTCGGGGAATTACCTTTCTACTTTCGCGCGTGAACATCAGGGCTGGCGAGGGAGAATGGTGTACACGAGAAGAAAATACCAAGCGGCGCAATTGCATGTGGCAGCGTTTGCAAAGGATATTGACAGAGCCTTTACCCTTGGCCTCATTACCGATCGGGAACGACAGTCGCTCCAAAATGCAGCGCGAGATGCGCACACTTCCTTTGGCATGCGTGCCCGGCTTCTTGATCCCGACCGCGGAGTTAGGATACGTACTGCGATTGGAATCCTTCATCGTAATCCGAACAATGAATACAGCTTAAAACGCAGGCTTTTCTATCTTTTGGCGGCTATCTCGCCATACTTATATGTATTTCTTGACCTCAAACAAAGCCAGTCAAACCAACTCCTCGCTGAAAAAGCCGACGTCAAGCAAACAAGATCCTAGTCCAGAGGTCTGTACCCAAAGACGGTCGGGTCAATTGTAAAATGGCCTTGGGGAACGGGGACGGAATTGCACAACGGGGCTTGCCAAATCGGCCGTTTCGCATGTTTCGGAGCGTGGCTCGCTGAGTGCTCTCCCGAAGTCTCGGCTTCTGAAATGAAAGGATGTTCGGATAATCTAGTGAATTGACAAGTGTGTGGAAATGGCCTTCTGGCACCGCCAGAGAATTTAAATACAGCGCGTTTTGCCTTTACAACGGTCGGGCGCAGAGCTCGTGGTTCAGGCCCGCCTTGCTCCCATTGATTCGAAGCATAAGATCTTTCGTCATGAAGGCCACGACTGAGAGTTCAGGCGCCTTTTCCGGGCCGCAGAAGCGTGATCGCAGCCAGGGAAAGACTTCGGGCACGCTCTGCTTTACTCGGCTCACTTTAGGAGATCTTTGTGCAAGTGGCCCCGATTAACCGTACAACCTGCGCCTCCAACTTCTAGTAATGAATTGCGTAGGCTCAGTGCGGCGTGGCCAATGCCTCTTAGTTCACTCGAACAGTTTGTGAAAAAAGCGCCAAGCCGCCAGCTGCAGTAAACATCATTTGCGGCCGGCACCTTCGCCCGGCATTTGACACGGCCGAAGTCCTGGGCACCATACTGAACAAGGTGGTCTTATGCAAAACCCATCATTGACCATACTTCTTCCCGCCCACAATGCAGCCCGTACCATCTCTGAGGCCATTGAGTCGGTTCTGAAGCAGACGTATCAAGATTTCGAGCTTTGGGTCCTCGAGAATGGAAGCACGGATGAGACCGCTGAAATCGCGAAGGCCTATATGGGGCGTGATTCCCGCGTGAAGGTGTTCGAGCTTGGACCGGTAGGGTTCCAGGGAGCTCTCACGTGGGGCCTTACTAATAGCAGGAGCGAGTTTTTGGCGCGGATGGACGCCGACGATATCGCACTGCCCGAACGTCTTTCACGCCAAATCCAGGTATTTGCAGAATACCCTTCTATCATTCTCTGTGGGACGAACTCCGTTTCACTGACGCCATTCAACCACGTCATCGAGCGAAAGGCGCCTTACATAAGATCAAGGCTAATCACAAAGAGGCATTTTTCTTGGGGAGAAGAATATAAGCCGCGCTACTTTGCTGATCCTTCAGCCGTGTTTAGGCGGTGCGCAGCCATTGCTTGTGGCGGGTACGATGAGGAATTTGAATTGGGAGACATATCGCTTTGGATCCGCATGCTCGTTAATGGGACTGCATATGAAATCGCAGAGCCTTTGCTGATCTACCGTCTCACATTCAGCAGCATGTCCAAGAATCCTAGGTTTGGTCGCAACGCAATGCGCCTACGGGCAAAGTACGGGTTGGCAATCCCAAGTAACTTCGATGGAGATCGCGCGGATCTTGTGTCAACTGTTCGCGCTGAAAGTGCTTTTTGGCTTCAGACCGCCCTTATTGAGTTCATGTCAAAGCAGCTCCAGGCAGGTTTTCGCGCCGTGCATCGAGCGGCTTGCGCCGAACCCCACGGCGGCAAAACTAAACACATCGTTTTATCTCTTGCGCGTATTCTGCGAAAAACATACCTGCTGAAACTCTCGGGTACAAGGTACCTGCGTCGTCCTGACTTGGAGAGTTACATTTGAGTGGCCCGACAGGGCGCTCTGCGATTCAAATCCGAGAAATTGTCTATAAGCTGGTAGCGCCCGTTCCGGTTAAACCGCAATCATTCCTCGTCGCCGTCCCACTGGAGGTCAAGTTCCGTTTTGAAACTCTGCAGGGAAGGCGGCGCCAATAGTCGCCCTCTGGAGGGGTTAACAGTGCCGGTCATCTTATATGTTTTGTCCTTTGGGTTTCCTGCTCGGATGGTTTTACACACGGGGATCGTTGCGGAATTGAGAAGTAGGGGAGCGGATCTAGAGGCGATTTGCCCTGCGGCGGACGAGCGTGGGCTCAGGGATGTAGCCGCGCGTTTGGGCATTGAAATCTACACGCCGCCACAGTCACTCCTGCGTGCAGGGCGCGAGTACCTTGCCGCGCGGCGTTACCTGTTCGAGGATGTGCGGGGGAATCCGGCGCTTTATGCGAGGCATTTGCGCGATATTGAGGTACCATCAAATCCGCCGATGCGGCTAAGGCAACGGTTGTCTGGCGCCGCGAGGCGATTCGAACGCCGGACCCTCTACTTCTTGA
>Ga0272448_1007889_pt1 | contig 11189 bp, 8 predicted proteins | sample YNPCB0191_FD_202220 | JGI IMG/M metagenome (GOLD analysis project Ga0272448, IMG submission 202220) | Hot spring sediment microbial communities from Yellowstone National Park, WY, United States - YNP-CB-019-1 | ecosystem: Environmental > Aquatic > Thermal springs > Hot (42-90C) > Sediment... | reverse complement strand
GCCGGCACCCAGGCCCGGAGCGCCGGCAGCGCCGCCAGCGTGCCCACCAGGGCGCCGACCGCTGCCCCGAGCGCTGCCTTCTGCAGGCGCCGCCCGGCCCCGCGTTCGCGCCGGTAGGCCACGTAGCCCGTGCGTGGGTACGTCACGCGCGCCTTCACCCGTTGCACGGCCCAGCCCGCCAGCCGTCCCACGCCCAAGACGGCCACCAGCGGCCCGAGCATACCGACGAGCGACGGCAGCGGGCCGGGCGGCAGCAGCGTCTCCAGGTAGAAGCTGATCCCCATCGTCAGAAAGACGGCAGCCAGAGCCAGCTCGGGCAAGCCATCCTCGAACCAGTACTGCCAGGGGCGCCGCATGGCGCGTTCGACATCCGGTGCCATCCCCATCCTCCACGCCTTGAGGTCTTTGCGCGAGACTAGTTTGCACGACAAACCAGTCTGTACGCATTGTAGCACAGAATCTGAGGTTTGTCAATGGGGGGAGAAAGAAGAAAGAAGCGTGAAAACGGTCGTTGGAGCTTCACGCGTTGCTCCCGGCCCAGTTGGCTTCCAGAGGTAGGGCCAAGCGGGGCGATTCATTGCAACCACAATGACGCAGGAGAAATGGGAGGGACGGAGAGGCGTCGGATGTAATGGGGCGCAGTTTTGCATAGCGCGTTCACGATGCTCTCGGGTGGCACAGCGAAGGCACTCGCGTCAGCCGGGGCGGTGGCCCGCGAGGATGGCGTGGCATTGCTCCTCCAACCAAGCGCCTCGGCTCCTGGTCGCTGCGGGCAAGCCGGCCGAGATGCAGGCGTGCCGTCTTTACGTAGGGGAGGAGCACATGCACCGTGTGGCCTTCGCAGTTGCCCATCCCTGCAGCTGGGACGGTCTCCGATGGACTGAGGAGCACACCGAACATCGAGAAGGGCCACATGATGCGACCTCGGTAGCGCCCCTCGCCCCGCTCCCTAACCTATGTAGTGAAGCTCCTGCGGATTTCTCTGCCTGCTCTCGCAAGAGCAGGAGGAATCGCTGGCGTGCGCGTTGTGATGATCGGCGCCAGGAACTCACGCAGGGCCGCATAGCGTGCCTGCTCGGTCTTCTCGTCTCGGTACACAGGATTCTCACTCAGTACCAACAGCAGCCCCTCCCCCGCCAAAGGTTGGACACGCCAGCAGGGTGCTGTGCGCGCAACATGGTCCATGCCACCCAGCGCCTCAACGTGCGTCCGGCTGAGAAAGTTGGCCCAGAACGCGCCCTTGATACGAGAACGGAACTCGGTCTCGATGTTCACATCGAAAAAGTCGCCAAGCGGAATGCCGCCGATGCTTCTGTTTATGGCTCGGTTGACAGCCTCACTCGAAGTCCCACTGATTCTGATGCCTGCGTAGCCATACGCTGCCCGAAGACTGGTGAACGCTTGACAGCCAAACTCCAGGAGAGCCTCCACCGTTTCTTCTGCTTGCACAAAACTCTCCATAGGCAGGCGCAACCACAGGTAATTGGGGTGGCCCGGCCTGGTGCGAGTGGCATTCAAGCTCATCCATACGCCAGTCTGCGAAGCCTGGTCACATGGTTCGCTCTTCGCCCGGAACCGGGCGATCTTTCCTCCCTCTATGGCCTGCTGCAGCTCTTCCCATGCGCACCGATGCGCCTCTGGTGCCTGGCCCGTTTCACTATGGAGGGTTGCGTCCAAGACCTGATTCAGGGCCGCTTGCGGGAAGAGCCGTTGCAGTTCCTTCATCAACTCAACGGCGGCTGGCCCCTGGGTCAGTAGATCCTCAAAGGTGTACAGCGCAAGTCCCACGAAATGCACCACACCAAGGTCTTCCATCGGCCTCTCCTCTGAGCCAGAATGTCCCCTGGAAGGTTTGCGGGTGGATTTGGTGGCTATCAGGCCCCATAGAAGTCAAGCACGACACTGGGTGTCACTCCACGGGCCTGCTCGTAAATGGCCATATACCTGCTCAGTTGATCCAGATACTGGGCATAGACATCGTTCGGGTCCTCGCCCTCGTGGAGGGGCTTATAGTCTATGATAACGTTGTTCTGGTAGTCCACATAGTCCGGCTTCGCCCACCTCCCAGACTCATCGCGGACCACGTTGCCCTCCGCGTCCCTGATCGCTTTCTCGATGGTGAAAGTGTCGCAGCCTTCCTCACGATCCTCATGCTCGCGAAAGTCCTCCTCCCATCGGCTGTGCTCTAGCTTCCCTTTCTCCAACGGGGAGACTTCCTCTGCTAGAGCCAAACCTTCCTCCGAGGGCAGGGGCTCGTCCGCCGTCTCGGCATCGTCTGGCAGCACGACGTCATCGGGAGGTGAGACATCATCGAGCAAATCTTCATCCTGTGAATCTGCAATATCAGTCGCTTCGCTTGCATCCCATTCGTCCAAGATTGCCCCTCCGTGATGGCAACTCTCACAGGGCTCACGAGAGCCTCTTCGCCCATGGAATGTGAGCCATTCGGGCGTATTCGGCAAGGGCGCCCACGATCCAGTCATGCTGTGCGAACAGAGGGCTTCCTTGGGAGGTGGCCTGTGCCATGAATGCCAGCACGCAGTAGATCTGTTCCTTGCCGAGCGGCCTCCCAACCATGCTGCTCACTGCCTGCTCGAGTTCGTCCCACGACCACTCCTTGAACGTGGCCCACACTCGCTTGTCCAACGAACGATCGCGGGTGCGCATCCACTGCTCGACCTCCGCCCCATAGGGGCAGCGACCATCGCAGGCCACACACTGGTGCCTACGCAGAGCATGTTGTGTGTGCGTCAAGATAGGCAGCAAGGGGGCGCAAGGTGGTTTGACACGCCCGAATTGGAGCGATTGCATGCTGAGTCCAACCTCGTCGTCGGGCACGACCGTAGCCTGCAGCCAGTCCGCGCTGCTTGGCTCCCTGCCTTGTGCCTCGCCTCTCGCCCACTCTTGGCGGATGTCGTCGACTTGCACCAACACGGCTGCCGGCAATTGCCCTCGGAACACCACCGCCTGACCCGCTGGCAAGCGGGTGATGAAACGTAGCTGCTCCTCGTCAAGGTCCATGGTTGCCCCCAGCACGCCTCGATCATCTTCGGGCGTCAGCCGGTGCATGATCTTCATGCCAGGATGTTTGCGCACGCGCGGGTCGAGAAGGCTGGGAAGCTGGGTGGAAATGACCAGGCCCTCTCCGCGGGAACGCATCTCTGAGAGCATCTCCACAAAAAGCTCGATCGCTCTGCCGCGCGCGTTGGCCACATCTGGTTCTTGCTTCGCCAGTCCCTGTGCGCCGAAGAGTCGCTGCGCTTCATCCACCCAGGTCAGATGGCGCAGACGCCCTCCGCTGTCGGCCAAGTAGCCGCGCGCAGCAATCGAATAGGCATAGTGCTCGCCGATCAGCGCCAAGAGCAGTGCCATCACCAGAGCTTTTTCTTCGTTGCCCGGGAGAAGGCGCAGTTCCACGAGGACATCGTTGCCCACGAGTGTGTCTATATCAAGCACGCGATCGCCAGCGCGAGGCACGATGGCCCGGCCGACCGCTCCTTCCGCCAACCACTCGATCCGGTGTTGTACCGCCGCCGTGAGGTTGCCGCGCAGATCGCCCGAATAGGACTTGATTCGCTCCCTAGCTCTGTCGGCAATATACGATAATACGTCCTCGGGCGTCTCTGGACGCGGAGAGCCGGGCAACATTGGCGACTGCAAATCGTCACCATACAACTTGCGGTAGAGATCGCGAAGCGACCGGGTCAGAAGGATCTCCAGGGGGCCGCCCATCGGGAAGGCCGCCGAGAAACACCCGGTGAGAATCTGCAGGTGCTGCTCAGGAGTGACGCCATCAGGCACGCGAAAGACGTCAATGTGCAGAGGTGAGAACCTGCTGCCTGCGGAGAAGACGAGCAGTCGCCGCCCATCAACTGAGTGGCGCAAAAGAGGCCGCAGTTCAGTCTTGACAGGGTCGATCAGGAGCACATGCACCGCCTCCTCACCCGTGCGGCATCGCCGCACTTGCTGCACCATTTGTAGCCCTGTCGTAGTCTTGCCGCTGCCGGTTCCGCCCACGATCAGCACATGCTGAGTGAGATCATCGACGGAGACATAGTACTCAGGCAAATCACCGGGCCGGTAGGCGTCATCAACGATTCGCCCCAACCGCAGGCGTTCGCTGGCGCCTGGCGCCGCATCCAAAGTGTAGCCCTCCCAAAAAGCAAAAGCCGGCCTGAAGGGATTTGCCGGCTTGCTCGGAATACCGACCCACGTGCCGCAGACCAGTGGCAGCCGGAAAGCTGCCGCAGCTTCGTGGGGTGTGCACAGGAATCTCAGGCGTCCGCCGCCTTGAGCGGCTTCGCCCCATGACTTTTGCTTGGCTGGCTCACCCTTTTGCCACTCCACCACCTCGTAGCCTGCAGGCACAAGCGCCTCGTCGTCTCCCACCTCGCCGGCCAGTTCAGATCCCAGGGCATGAGCGACCTCGTAGGCAGGCTCGCCCGGAGTGGAGATCGTGATTCGCATCGCCAGTAACGCCGCTGCGCTAAGCATCTGACTGTAGATTCGCACGGCTGCAGCAACCTGAGGATCGTGATACCCCGGAACGTTGGTGAGGTCTGACCCTGCAGGTTCGCCCGAGGTGGGGGCAGTGTGGCCCCGAGATGGGCCGACGGATGTCCCCCGCGCCTCTGGTAGGTCTGCCAGGAGATCTTTTGTCAACGAGGCGTACTCGCTGTTGAGCATCTGAATGCGCGCTCTGGCGACCTCCTGACTGATCGACGGCGTCGCGGCCAGCGTCGCCGCTAACGCCCCCTGCAGATGCTTCCGCTCTCCTTCAGTGAGCTGAGTGGGCGTGATCTCGATGCTGATCAAGCACGGCTGGTCACGGTGCAGCAAGGCGCGGCAGCTCTGAAGCATTCCTGTAGGAGTCGGACGGAAGCGACTGGGCACAGTCTTGAGAGGATGTTCGCCAAGGTTTATCACTCGCTTACAGACGCCCAGAACTGATGCTGCGGAGTCAAAGGGAGAGAGCCAATCCGCCACTTCATGTTCTTTCAGCGGTTGGAGCGGGATTTCTGGGGGGAGCGTGCCGCTCACAGCACGCCAACTGAACGCCGCTGCCTGTCTTGCCTTCGATTTGCATTCCTCGACACGCTCCCCAACGCAGGTGGCCTTGCCCAAGAGGGCCAGGGCGATGCCCATGCGGCCGTCAGCCATCGGCTCACAGCTGTAGCGCAGGTCAAGGGCAATGTCCTCGCTGTGAGGGAGTTCGGCCATCGCGGCCACGAAACGGCTCCACGCCGCGTACGCCGCCAACGCGTCGGCGCTGAGCGTATGTTGGTGACTGCGGCCGTATTCGGGGAGGTAGGGAATGCGAACACCCCAGTAGGCGCTCACGACGATATGCCCCCATCCCTCGTGTGCCTGCTCTATTCGGATGTCTGGGCTGTCGCACCGCATGGCTTCAACCTCCCCCGCCCACCGCGCCCCTCCGGTCACGTGGCGGCGGCGAAATACCCGCTGCGCACCAGCTTCACCACCGCATCCAGATGGTCACCGGGCCGCCAGGTTGGCAGGAGGCTCGGCTCATCAGCAACGCGTTTCTTCACGCCCCCCACCGTTACGTGATCGACATAGGGACCATGCTCGGCAAAGTCCAAGCCCACACTCAAGCGAAACGTAACCTGACCATCAACCGTGATTTCGAGGGTCTGCCTCCCATCCTTGGGCCCGCCCAGTTCCTCAACCTCTACACCTGGGGTGTTCAGGCGCCTCAGCTCATCCTCCACCAATGCCTTGAGGCGCAACGTATCTAGCGACTCCTTTGCGGAATCTGGTGATGCCTTTCCACCACTGACCGTTGGAGAACTTGCGTCCAACTCGGACCCGAGCGCTCCCCATGCGCCGCCCAGCCCCATCATATCGCCTGCTGGTCCAGCTTGGAACAGTGTGGCGTCGCTCTTCGCCGAGACCTGGCCGGATGGCGCCCCGAAGATTCGCGGGCCCTCCTGCAGACTGGCCAGAGCCGCAAGTAGCACCGCCCGCGACACTTCGGCATCCGGGCTCTGCGTCAGCAAAACGGTGCGCACAATGCCAGCCACCGCTGCCGCCTGTTGACCGCGCGCCTCGATCATCTTTACTGCGATGTCAGGCCGTTCCATCGCCATGGCATAGAATGCGGCTTCCGGCTCTAGCTGCTGAATGCGCCGCGCCAGCTCGATGGATATGGAACCCTGCTGCACTTCGCGCTGAAGGTTCATCTGGTATTCATACGCGCCCAGCCTCGCCTGGTAGAGAACTGTTGTCACAGCACTGGGATACACGCGCGTTGGTGGCAGGCTGTCCATCACCTGGAGCCCCCAGTCTCTAAAGCTGACTGCCAGATAGTTTCGGAAATCGGCCTGAATCGCACTGAGGTCCGACTCGGTCAAGTACCTCGAAAACCGGAAGACGTCTTGTCGCAAGGATAAAACAGCGGCTTCTGCCGCGTCCTTCACGCGCTTGACAACCTTGTCATTGAGATCTACCGGGGACTGCGCCTGGTCCCACTCGGGCACCTGCTCGAGCAGCTTTGTGGCGTCTACCAGCTTCAGATCGGCATGCAGGCGAACTGCAGCAGGATCATCCGGCCCGCGCGACAGCCCCAGCAGCACGTGCTTGATCGTCACGCTCACCCGCCCGGGGTTCTGCGCGAACTCGATGACGTGTTGGCGTACCGTCCCCCAAAACGGGACGCCGTACAGCCTCGAAGCGGCGGGTTCCCACGCCGGGCGCTCTCCGGCGAGGTAGACCCGAGGTCGCCCATCGCGGTCCGTGATCCTCCCGCCCACGACCAACACCCCCACCCTGCCCGGGTTGATGGGCTGCTGCAGTTTGCGTTGCCTGAGCCCGAGCTCCGTGATACCAACGATTAGCTTGAGATCTGTCTCGATATCGAAGGTGGTCATTGTGCCACTCCTTCAATGGGAATACTTCGCCCGCTCTGATTCAGTGCGATCTGTGCCGAGAAAGCCAGGCTTGCTCGTCGCGTAGCGCTGCTTCGAACAGGCGGCCAACCTCAACCAGTAGCGCAAAGCCAGCGAGGACCACGGTATTGCGATCCAGCTCGAACGAAGCTCTGAAGAGGGCATTCACGAGTCCGAGGCCTCCAGCGGCCAAGGCGAGCACCAGCAGGCTGAACAGCAACGGAAGACGCAGCGCGAACTGCGGGTGCGCCGCCCACACCAACTCATCCAGCCAGCGATTCGTTGCCTGACTGCCGGTCAGGCGGACCACAAGGCCGGGCACCCACCACAGCAGCAGCCACGCGCCGGCCAACGCTGCGACCAGGCTGTGGAGCGAGGTCGCAAGCGCGGGGAGCCGGGTTGCCAAGCTGAGTGGCGGCACGAAAAAGACAATCGCCACGATCACCGCACTAACGCAGCACATGGTAGCATCCTCCTACGAGTCAGCCGTCACCTTGCCAGCCTCGCCGTTGGCCTCGCGCGAGCCGAGGTAATCAGTTGGAAGCGGCACCAGGCGCAGGAGCGTAATACGGTGCGGCTGCCGAGAGCGCGCCTCCTGCCAGTCCTTGCCCCATTCGGGACTCGTTCTCCCAGAAGCACCCGCCAAGTCGCTCGGGTCTGCCAGGGCGACGATGGTGAGTTCCTTTGATCGCACGCCAGCACCTGCGAGGGGGAGCGCCCGACGGTAGAGCCACTCCCAACGGCGCCCACCAACCAGCGTTGGCACCCTATCACAGATCTCGATGGCGGCGAGTCTCTGCCCTGTGATTTCGCGGGCGCCCAGGTGTGCCGCCATGGCATGCACCAACCCAGCCGCCCGGGCGCCCCACAGGAGCCCGCGTATCGTGCGCTCAACGACCTGGGCGACCCCCCAGCAAGCAGTCCCCTGCCTCATCTGGCCATCAGCAGAGCGGCTGAACACGTCCTGCTCTATGATCTGCGCCACCCATTCGTTACAACACTCGAGGTCGTAAAGATAGTGCTCGACGACCGGCTCTTCGGGCGTCTGCGCCACCGCGTCGCGCTCGATTTCTGCGATGCGGCGAGCGCCTGCAGCCTGCTCCTGGCTCAGAGCGTCGTGCAACGCCGCGACCTCCTGCCGTATGGTCGATAGCGCCTCAGCGATGCTCTTCTCCGCCGCGCGCGCGTGGTGCGCCAGAACTCCCAATGCCAGCGTGCGCAGTCCCGCGAGACGTTCCTCACGGAGCCGCGCGCGCAGCACATCCAGTCGGCGCTGCCAAAGCACAGCGCTGACCCCCACAGCAGTGGCAGTGATCAACAGGGCTGCGATCCAGATCGCCCAAGCCGGATACCGGAGGAAGGTCTGCAGCAACGCTGCCAGCACAGGCCATGCTAGGAAACAGCGGCACAACAGTGCTCCCTCGGAAGCGGTGCTTGCCGCCTGCCGCTCCCACTGAGAGTGCCGCACCCGGCACTCAGCCACGACCGAGCGTGCGTGCAGCCTGAATCCCTCCTCATCCGCCGCATACACGCTGGACACCCCCTCCGCAGAGGGCGACAGGACACCCCTCAACGCTCCTTCGAAGCCCTTCAGCCAAGATAGCGTGCGCTGCAGAGCCGCTCTTTCCCCTGTGCGGGCTACTGCCAACGGGCCATCAGCGGGCTGCTCGCCTGCCTCGCTCTCAACCTTGGGCTCAGGCTCCGGCTCCAACGCCAGACGCGTCGCGGCTTGGAGCGCCTCCTGCAGGCGTCTCCTTCCTTCCTCCCAAAACCTTGCCTCAGCAGCGCTGCTCATCGCCATCAGGTGGGCAGTGAGTTCGTTCTCCACTTCCAGAGACGGATCATCGAGCCAACCGGCCAGCGGGTGACCCTGTGAGGGCACGAAAGCCATCAGGTCGCCAGGGGCGGCGCTTGGCGCCCAGCCATGTTCCGCCAACAGGCGCTTGGCTGGCATGTGCCAATGGGAGAGCTCCCGCTCCGCCCACTCTTTGCCTGACAGACGCAGGCGCTCCTGTGTTTCGACCGATGGCCGGCCGAGGTAAGGAGTCACCAGGGCACGGAAGACCTTGGCCGTCCGATACTCGCGCATTTGCGCAACCGCCGTCGTGACCGCTGAGGCCCCCAGACCCACGAGGCGCCCCCGGGCCCCACCAACCCCGTCCTGCAGGAAGTGAGCGATCTCGCCCGCCTGCGAGGCCACCAGCGCGTGAAGCGCGACGCGGGCCACATCGTGGACCAGCCGTAGCGGTACCGCAAGGCCGCCACGAGCGACGCGGCTAAGGACATAGGTCTCATCATAGAGCCCTTGCGGGGGCGCAACGCACGCCGCCTCTTCGGGAATCAGCATAATGAGGGCGTGGCGCAAGTCCGCCCGGCCAAGAGCCGCTGTTTGCAGATGCTCGGACGTGCGCCGAAGGAGTTCATCATCGAGCCGGTTGCCTTGGGGTTCATAGACCACATACACCCGTATACGGGCAAGCGCATCTTCAGAGGGTATGGCACTGACATAGCCCTGCTCCTGCAGTTGCAGCCAAAGCCGGATGTCGAGCAGGGGCGTGATCAGTTGATCGGCCCACTCGGCGGTTGCGTCACCCGCCTCTCGGACCCGGCCCCACCGTACTGCTGCCTTTGGGAAGCTGGTCCCCAACCAGAACTCGACCGATGAGCGCCACGACTCGAATGCCTCCCACAGCACCGCTCCTGCACCGATGATGATGCAGGGCGTGACATGGTAGACGTCGGGCACCTGCACCGTGCCGGCCAGCGGTCCACCTCCGACAGTCCCGTTACCGCTCACCTTGCGCCTCGCATCATTCAAGGACGACGAACACCCAACAGGGCTCGTAGTCCCGCTCCATCGTATAGTTGCCGTCCTTTGCAATCATACGGAGAAACAGCGCATAGCGACCCGGGGCCAGAGCGCTTCGCTCGCCCTCGCTCCAGGTCGCCAGGAAACCGTTGGTCGTGTCATCGCCCACCGGAGCCGGCCGTCTACCCCCGATGACCGTCCACGCCGCCTGCCGCGGTAGCCCTTGCACATCAATCGGCATGCAGGTCAGTTCGTATTCGACACGATCCTTCATATAAGCTGCGCCCCAGACCTCGATCGGTCCTCCAACACGCGGCATGCGGATGTCGGCGTGCGGGGTGAGCAAGGTCACAGTGCCAGCATGACGAAACTCGCTGAGGCGCAACACGCTTCTGCACATGGGCGGCACCGTCGGCATCGGCGTCAGCGTCGGGGCAGGCGCGGCGGGCTTTGTGGGTACCTGAGTGGCAGTGGGCGCTGCCGTCGGACTTCTAGTCGGCGTCGGCGCAACTGCAGTCACTGCGCTGGGTGTCGGCTTGCAGACCTGCTGCCGCAGCATCTCGAGCGAGTCAAGCGCATAGTCCTGCCTGCAACCATACTTGCTGCTGCTAGCTCTCGCTTCCTCCAGCCGGCTCTCCACGCCCGCACACTCGCCCCGAGAGAGCATGTCCTTGGCCTGGGCGATCTGTGCCTCCACAAGTGCACATCCGCACTCCTTCTCGCACTGCGTCGTTTGCTCTCCCGCGGCCCCCAGCTGGCTCAGGCACGCCTGAGCCACATCCTCTGCCGCCGCGTAGTGGCCTCGCGCCAGCAACTGCAGTGCTTGAGGGGCGCTCTCGCAGGGCGGCTCGGGGCAGAACGTGTACTTCACCAGGCGCGTATCCCTTATCAGTGGTGGGGCGACGAGAGTGACCCCGTAGGCTATCCCGACAAGGGTTGCAAGCGAGGCGAGCACCCACGAAAGGTCGTTGTTGGGTGCGCTCGCTGCGATGACGAGCGCCGCAATCATTCCCAGCAGCGTCGACGCCCCCAGCACCACCCACTCAAGCCAGAGACACTCTGCGCGTCGGAATACCACTAGGCCGCCAAACAGGGCAACGGCGATGCTCGCGACTACTATGGTCCTCAACCAACTCCGGCGATACTCCCACTTCCCAATGAGGAGCTGCATCTTGTTCCTTCCCTCTACCCGTGGCCGACCCGTACGACTACTAGGCCAGTATCCCGTGTGCCTCGGTAGGCAGCCTCCTGCCTGGTAGGTCAGCGGCCTGGCCCCAGAGGGGCGCTGGTTGCGAATTTGCCGGCCCCGCAGGGTGAAGGCGCTCAAGCGCCGATCACAAGCGCAACGCCCGTCGCACGGATTCCAAGCACCACTGGCCGCCTATCGCAATGCCCAACCATTACATTTGCTGAACACCCAACAGCGTAGCATTCAGCCACTGCCTGGCCAGATCGGATCCCTAACGAGTTCC
>Ga0272448_1007888_pt1 | contig 11189 bp, 19 predicted proteins | sample YNPCB0191_FD_202220 | JGI IMG/M metagenome (GOLD analysis project Ga0272448, IMG submission 202220) | Hot spring sediment microbial communities from Yellowstone National Park, WY, United States - YNP-CB-019-1 | ecosystem: Environmental > Aquatic > Thermal springs > Hot (42-90C) > Sediment... | reverse complement strand
CATATTCCCAATTTTTGAGTACCTACACTATTAACATCAATCCAAATTGTATATGCGGTAACAGATGAACCAGAACCCCAAATACTTGACCTTTGCGTTCCTTCTCTATAAATCCAAAATTCAATAGTAAAATCTCCAGCTCCCATATCCCAATCTGTACTTTGAGGTGCAGTAATATAATCATTAGTCCCATCAAAATCCTGTGCTTTTGCTATTTTTCCATTTGTTTCTATCGGCTCATTCGCAGCTTTTTTTGTACTATTATGAGCATTTGAAGTACTATCATTAACTTGAGAAGTTGTATAATCTTTCATATGCCACACCCCTTTGAAATTACTATCCCAAACATTAGTCGGGTCAGCCCCATCTGAAGCGTCGGATTTGCCAAAGTAGATGTAAAAATCTGTATCAGAAGATCCTGAAACCGAAGGAATTTTTACCCAATACTCCGCTACTTGGTTTGAGTTATCGTGTCTTTCCCTTTCATATTTTAAAAGAGTTTCACCGTCACTGGAACAATTACCACTCCAAACACTTTTTCCATTTCTTCTAACATAAATTATATGATTAGGAACGGTAATATCATAAACAAACCCCTCATAATCAGTCCATTCTCGCTTATCAGCGCTGTTTACTTTAATTACTTCTCTTTTTGTTAGTGATAAAACATATCCCTCTTTTCTTTTATATTTATCAAATGCTAACGTTCCCCATTTTCTTATTTTAAAAGAACAACCATATCCTAATTTTAGAGCAATTTCTGAAACATCATCTGCTAATTGTCTTGAAATTGTAAAATAAATTATATTTCTACCTCTTTTATGTCCATCTCCTTTTACTATCCATTCAAATAAAATTTCTAATTGTCTATTGCTTAAGTTTTTAATATCTTTTGGAATAAATTTATTTTCTGCGTGTCCAAATTGAGACAAATAACTATAAAGTTGGATATCAATTACTCTCAAATTGTTCCTCAATATATCAGCTTTAAGCCCATACTTCTTTAACAATTCTTGAAATTCTTTTAGATACTTCCCATCTTTCTGGATTAGGGTAATAGTATGTGCGTGTCTGTTTTCAAAAACACTCCCCTCTGCTAACCAAAATCCAAAAAATTTTAACCAATCATCCATTAAAATCCTTTTAGCTGGTAAAAATTCTTTTCCCCGCCATCCATTTATTCTTTCAACCGCTGGTAAAATAAACCATTTTTTCTCTTCCTTCCCATCCCAATCAGCAGAAACTTGAAGTTGATAATGTCTTGGTAAATCTTTTGCCCGAACTATTTCAAATTTTCTTTTTTTTCTTCTATCCCACTCTTTTCTAATCCACATCCTATGTTCAGGAGTAACCAATAAATCCACGCTTCGCCCTTTTTGATGAAACAATTTTCCTTTAAAATACAATTTCTGATAATCGGTAGGATAATGATATTCAAGTTTGTTTGTTTCTGGATTTAAAGTAGCAACTTTAATTTTTATTCTTTGTTCAACTAAATCTTTTAATAAAATCCACCCATTTTCTGTTAAAATTTCAGTATCGGGGCTATAACAAAATCTGATATCATATCCATCAGAGCGGGCTTTTGAAAAATTAAAATTAGATGAAGTTAACTTCACCAAAACAGGAAAATCAGTAAGGTCAGCATCCACCTTCGTTTCATCTATCGTTATTTTCTTACGATATTTCCAACCTGTTAACCACATATTACACTAACAGCCACGTATTTGTGTCATATTTCCAGATAATACGTGAGCCGTATTGTTCATTGATTGTCGCAGGAGCACTTCCAGGAGCATTCAAAGTAACCCCGCTTCCAGCGGCAATAGTTGTCGATCCTGTTCCTAATTGTGTAATCATAATTTTCGTTCCAATCGGAAACGCCACGCTTGAATTCGGCGGAATTGTTACGGTATTGGCTGACGAATTATTCATTGTTACTACCTTGCCAGCATCAGATAAAACCAAAGTATAAGATGTGCCAGTTTGAGCATTGATTGAGGTAAATTTTATATCATCCATTACCTTTTTTGTCAATGCCAAAACCATCTTATGAGTCTTACCTGATAAGTTATGATTTTGAGCTGAAGTTCCTTCTTGGGCTCTTGTTATCGTAAGAGTATCTTCACTTTTTGCCGTGCATCTGACTATTTCTTTATAAGGGTCGTCAGCTGGGTCAGGATAATCAGTTGAGTTCCACCAAACTAAATTAAAAGCACCCTCTGTTGCTGGATCTGGTAGTTTTGCTCCATCACCAGAAACTAAATTTATACTGGTTGCTGTATTATCATAACCACCAGAAACAACCACTTTAGCAAAGTTTTTTACTGGGTCAATAGTCATAATTTAAAATTAGTTATGCTAAAAAGCACATTTTCAAACTATTTCATTCGTGCTTTTAGCTAAGCGTGATTTCTAAAGTCAGCTCCCAAACTTGACCTGATGTCTTTGTCCCTTGTGCAGAAACTTTTCTATTTAAACATTTTTGAGCAGTTGCTCCATTTCTAACAACGAATTCATTCCAAGCAAAATTGGCTGTATTTTCATCAAAACTCGCTTTCCAAGTCGCTTTTTGGTTTGTCCCATAAGTAGGATAACCCGACATCATTCCCACATAAGCTTTGTTCGTTCCCTGTAAATCAGTTTGAGTGGCAGATTCTGCTGTATCTGAATCTCCTACTCCTAATTGAGCGTTGGTAGCATCAAACTTTGTCCCACCTGAAGAACAAACAAGAGTCCACAATTCATTTATCCCAGAATTCAAAAGGCAATTTCCCTTGATTTCAGTAAATTGTGGTGCTTTGAATAATATTAATGCTTCTTCTTCTGAATAAATCTTGCCTGCCTTCCTGTCTTCTTCTGATGCCCATCTAGCTATTTTCCAAACCGCACTTTCAAAGGCTCTTTCTAAAATTCCTTTCTGTTGAGTAATATTTATTTTTTCTTTTCCTTTTCCAATTTCGTTTAAGTTTTTCATATTATTTTTCTTCTTTTTTTATGGCATCAATTTCCTTTTCTATTCTTTTCGCCTCTTCTACAAACTTTTCTGCCAACTCTAAAGAGACTTCCCTGAAAGCATTCACCGAAGGATCAAAAATTGAAATCATTATTGGTTTTTTCTCTTTTTCTTCTGCCATAAATCTATAAACCTATTTAATTATTATTTTTCGACCTTTATTATTTAAAAAATCTCATAGAATAGGAAATACGTAAGCGACTCTCTATTTTCCCAAGCATTGGTATAACCTTTTTCCGCTTCTTCTTTTCGCCACAACTCATCACATTTAGCAAATCTAACAGTTTTATTTGTAGTGTCTTCCCGTTTAATCAACCAATCGCCGTTCTTTTTAACATAACCGTAATATTTCACATCCCCTCCGTCATCGTAATCGGACAGCTGGTAAGGTTTCATTATATCATCTCTTTCTTTTTCTTTCTCTAATATCTCTTTAATTTCTTGAAGCAAAATTTCAAAACTCTCCAATTTTTTAATTATCGGCTCAATTTTTTCTTCTTTTTTTTCAACTTCTTCTGTCATAGTATTTTATTTTAATTAATCTTTTTTCTTTGATTTTCCGACCTTTTCCTCTATTTTTTCAATTCCCATTTTAATCGGTTTCTGATAAACAATCAATAAATAAACCACTAAAACTACAATCGCAGCTATTATAACCTTTTTGGCAGTCGATTCTATTTTTCCAAATATACCCCCTTCTTCTTTTGGTTGTGCTAATTTTTCTATTACCTTCTCAACAATATTATCAATTACATCTTCTCTTTCTGAATAAGTCATTAAAGTTTCCAGCTCATAAATATCGGTTGACGAAGGATTTGGTTGCCAAGCTTGATAAACTGTTATACCTTGTTTTTTAATTTCCGCAGTCAAGATATAAAATCCTTTCATTGCCAAAACTTGTCCTATTATCTGAACTGCTTCCAATAGAGATAAAGTTGTTGTTCCCCAATCAGGAGCTACTTCAGGTCTTGAGGCGATGAAAGAAACAAATTTTTGGGTTTTGAAAAAATTACCAGATTTTATTATCACCCAACCTTTTACTCCTTCGTTTTTCAAAAGAGAGTTTATCTCTGAAATTATTTCGTCTTCCTTCGCCTGATATTTACTAAACTTTAAATCGCCCATCGGATAAAGCAGAAAATATACATCTACCATCGTTGCATTATACATTTCAACTTCATTTTTAACATAAACATACCAATCGCCATTCAAAAAATTCTCTGCCCTTCTTGCACAACCCGAAACAAATTGATACGTTTTTCCTCCTACTTTATAGGATTCATTTAAGGCTTCCTCAATAAAATCTCTCATAATTTTATGTTATTTTGTAATTGATTATGGCTTTTCAATTGTCGCACCTACCCAACAATAAGTTCCGTCTTGCACTTGCCACCATCTATTTTCTCCATCAACGCTTTCTCCTATCACATATCCAAGAACCTTAAATTGATATCCAGAACCAACAGAATAAACTATGTTGTAAGATGTCGCAGCACCAGCCCTAAATCTTGCTCCTTGCGAACCAGCTGTCACTGTTCGGGGATAACTAACTGGAAGAGTTGTTGTTGGAGTTGAAGGCTTCGCTGGGATATAAACTATATCACCCGGATAAATCAGGTTCCAATTCTGTCCTCTTTCCAATTGAGGGTTGGCATTCTTTAAATCTGTTAAAGAAACTCCGAATTTAGCTGCTATTCCTGAAAAAGTGTCTCCTTTTTGAACAGTATAGGTTTGTAAGCCAGTTGAAACTGGAGTTGGGGCTGGGGTTGGAGCTGGGGTTGAAACTGGAGTTGAAACTGGAGCTGGAGTTGGAGTTAAAACTGAAGTTGTGCTTGGTACTGGTGTTGTAGTTGGACTTATTCCAACAATAGGAGTTGAAACTGGGGTTGGTTCAACAACTGGTGTAGCTGGAGCTGGGGTTGGCACTAAAATAACTTGTCCAACATAAATCAAATCTTTATTGACAATCTGAGGATTTAACACTAAAAGGTCATTAACCGTAGTATTGAATTTACTTGCTATTGTGGACAAATTATCTCCTGCAACTACTGTATAGTATTGTGTGTTTGCTTTCAATGCGGGAGGAGAAGGAATTGTCGGTGAGGTTGGAGCTACTGTTGGAGGAGTTTCTTTTGGCGAAGTTTCTGGAGTTGTTAGAGTTGTTGTCGGGGTAAAAGTAGATGTTGGAATATTAACTACATCACCTGGATAAAGTAAATTCCAGTTCTGCCCTCTTTCTAATTGGGGATTGGCTGCCTTCAAATCTGCTAAAGAAACTCCAAACTTAACAGCTATTCCTGAAAATGTATCTCCTTTCTGAACAATATAAGTTTCTGGGGTAGTAGTTTCTGGAAGTTCTTTTTTTTCTGCTTCTGTCTTTTTTCTAAATGCTATGAACAAGATAACCGCTAAAATTAGATAATAAATAATTGGTTGCATATCAAACTAAAATTTCAATGAATCGACCTTTATTATAATGGTGGGATTGTTCCTGCGATTGTGCTTGGAACAACAACTTTCAATAATTCTTCTGTTGGTGTTATAGTAAGAGTTTTTTCTGGCCTAAAAACTTGAGGTTGTTCAGAAATGTGGGGTGGATCTGACCAAAATTCGTGGTTTCCAATTGTTGTTCGATAAACCATTCCTTTTGTCCAATCTGGTCTTTTTATATAGGTGGCAAAATAATGGTCAGCCCCTCCTGTAATTTCTGTTAATCTTCCCGCTGCTAAATCTTGACACACTTCCCACGCTCTTCTTAAACTTAAATTATTTTGTAGTTCGGCATCAAAAGTATTAGGGTCAGATAATCTTAATAATATACCCCGTTGTGGGTCTCCTAAATTGTAAGAGGAAAATTGATATTTTTTTAAACAAACAGCGTGGTAAGGGGAACCTGTTTCTTCTAAAATATCTGAATCTTGAAAATATTGTGGCGGATGTAAGCGACGATTATGGATAACATTGATTACGGCTTGCATTCCAATTTTTCCTTCGCCCCTCGCTTCACCGTAAGCTGTAAGGGCTATAATTTGTAATGGAGAAAGTTTGAAAAAACTTCTAACATAATCTATCCACATATTTTTAATTTAATTTTTAATCGACAAAACACAAAAGCAAACCGCACTACCAAGGATAATAGTGTTGGGTTTGCTTTTAACAATATTATTTAACTTTCCTTTAACCTGCTTTTCAATCATATTTTTCCTACCTGCTTTCGCCCTATTTTGTCTTATGAGTTTATGGTTATAAACTCATTAGTTGCGATTTTGCGTAAGCCTTAATACCTTCTGGCCAATCTAAAAGATTTGAAACATTAACAGGTAATTCAATAAAAGATTCTCGAGCGTAAGGATTGCTAGTACTGTAAAGAACAACTGTAGCAGGAGTAATTACCCTAATTTGAATCTTAAACCTTTCTGGGATAACCAAACCCACCATTCCAGGCTTCAAGCCCACCCTTACATCTTCTTGGTTCAACATATTAACCTTTCCAATACTCGCCTCTAAAACCTTTGCCTTCGCTGTTTCATCAGCCGAAACAACCGTGATATTCACACTACCACCTTTGAAAAGATAGTAGACATCAAATGTGTAAGATGTGCTTTCAGTTAATCCTGATAATGCTATTGTTTTGGGTTCGGTTACGGTATACTTGTTTGTCAACCATTCTGCAACTGGAGATGGAGATGTTTTAACAACAATTACATTTGCTCCATTCATAGCAATCAGGCTATCTCTAGCAATCGGATAAGTAAGGGTAATGGTATAACTTGTTTCCCCAGAACTCGTAGTAAAGGAAAAAGATTCTTTCGTCATCAATTTCAATCCAATAAACTCATCAGGAATTTCATATATTGCCTTTGCAGGGACTACATACGTTGCGATTTCGCTTTCATAATTTGGCTGGTTTGCTGACAAAGTAAAATTCTGATTTGTCAGACGAATCAATTTTTTCATTATTGTTTTCATAGTTTCCAAGAAGATAAATTTAATCTTTTCAGATTAAACCTATCTCTTATTTACTTACTGGTAAAGGCTTCCCTGTCTTTTCAGCCAAATATTCTTGCTCAGTTAAAACAATAGCGTCAAAATTGAATTCAAAGCCAGCATTGGTAACATCAATTGTATCGGCTGATTTTAACATCAGCATAATTTTGTAATCAGATGTTAAACCAGTAATAAGGCTTTCCTCACCTCTTTGAGCTCTGGCAATTTCCTCGTCATCAAATTCAATCAACCTTCGGGCTTGGGTATTGATATTTTCTTGGTCAGCCAGTGAAATTCTTCTAAAAATTCCATAATTCATTACTCTACCAGCCTGACGAATATCTTTTCCAACTGGAGCTTGCCAAGCAAGATAAACTTCAGAAGCCCGAGAAATTTCTGTTCCATCAGATTTAACTAATTTCAAGACCAAAGGGGTTCCGTCCTGTATTCGATAAACCCTACCCGCAGGAATTGTCAAGATGACAATTGGTGAGTCAGCATTCGCAACATTATTCATTGTCGTAACGTAAGGGTAATTTTGGTGGATATTTTCTTTCCGCATAGTTTTACAAAAATTAAATTTAACTAATCTTCAGCCAGCCAACTCCCAATCTTTCTCCAAGGTGATTTAACAAAGAAAGTCCTGCACCAACCAAAACAGCATCTCTTGTATCGCCTTTGGTTAACATTACTCCTCCAAGCATTGTTGCAGCATCAGCAACTTCTGGAACTTTGGCAAGAAATGTTATTCTACTCAAAACATAAGCCTGTAATAATCTGGCAACCGTGTAAGCCACAAAAGCAACTAAAACTGACACAAGAACCTTTGTGTTAAATGCTTCTTTTAAGGCTGTTCCCATATTCATATTCGGAGAATTATTACTTTATTGTCGACCTTTACCCCAAGATGTCCTTCCCCGAGGCTCTCGGAGAGCCTCGAAAAAAGAAGCCCCGAACAAGCCTCAAGGTAGGACACCTTGGGTGAGGTTTTTGTTCGGAGCTTTTAATTATATCTTAAAAAAACTTAAATCTATGTCAAGACCTTTATCCTTCTTCCTCTTCTTCAACCTTTTCCTCGCCTTCTTGTAATTCATAATCATCGGCAACCTCTAATATTGTGCCGTCTGCTTTTTTAATTTTCATTATAGCTAAATCTAAAATTAGGTAATTTAACAATTTCGACCTTTATGTTTTATTTTTTTCTTTTTCTTCTCGCTCTTTTTATAACACCTTTTTGAATTGCCTGTTTCCAGGCTCGAGGATGTCTTTTTGACCAATGTCTTCTAATAGCTTGCAATCTCCCTGGTTGAACTCCATTAACGACAACATATCCTCGAGTATAAGGTATTCTTTTCCCACAAATTCCACATTTCACATAGCCGAATTTTTTTGTTTTTCTTTTTGTCATATTTTTATTTCTTTCTTAATTTTCTTTTTCTTCGTTTTCTTCTTGCCATAGATTTATCTTCTTGGAACTCGGGCGAAGGCTACCCAAGCACACGATTTATGATAAATTCTTCCTTTATGTCTTACCCCTCTGGCAAATACAGGACGATGACAATATGGACAAATACCTTTTGCTTTCCGCACATAGGAAGTTGGCTTCACACGATACTTCTTTCCTTTTCTCTTTGCTACGAAGCCACGACGATGAATTCTTATTTTCTTTACCATTTTCACTTAATTATTTATTTAACTAAATATTTTGTCAAGACCCTTCGACCTTTAAATACAAACTTTAAAGAAAAGAAAAAGCAAAAGAATAAACAGGATTAAAAAAATCAATAAAAGTTTCACATTTTTATTTTTCATCTTCGTCGTCTTTATCAAGTTTTCCGAATAAAGTTTTTTGGAAGATCGCCTTGTAAAGAGCCTGATAAATTACAATTGCTCCAGAAAAAATTGTAGCCACTGGTTTGATGATATCAGCAGGAAGTTTTCCCCAAGCATAACCAACTAAAGATAGAATAACCGAAACTATCAACAGGAAAAGTAAAACAGCCAAATCTCCAAATCTTGGTGAAATAAAATTTTTAATCCACCCCTTCAAAATTTCTACCAAGATAAAAGCTACAACCATAGATCCTCCAGTATATAAAACTAATTCTTCCATAATTTTATAATTGTTCTAAAAGTTTTATTATTTCGACCTTTATTTCCTCTTTGGTTTTAGGCTTTTCAACTTGAAGGAATTTTTCCCGATATTCTTTTACCCAAGACATTAAATTGTCTCCTGGACATAAAGTTTGTCCTACTTCTCTATGTCCCAAAATATTTTTTACAGGAATGTTCCATTGTTCTCTTTTACTTGCTACAAGGCTTTCTAAACTATTAATTTGAGCTGGTGTTGGTTGTTCAACCATAAAATTTCCAGCTAAACAAATTCCAATAGAATTAATATTATAACCTATGGTATGAGCTCCTGTTTCATCATCAGCTCTCCCTTGATATAATTTTCCATCAGCAGTAATAAAATATTGATAGCCAATATAATATCCCAATTTACTTTTGAAATTCCATTTTTGTTTATGAAATTCATTTACAGATTCAAAACTGGTTTGGTCTCTATCAGTAGCACTATGATGAATGATAATAAATTCAGGTTTCATTTTTTGTTATTATAAGCTTTTAAATAAGCCAGTAATTCTTTGACAGCAAAAGTCAAGTTTCTATTTGCTTCTATATTTTCTTTTAAATGATTATCAATGGTTTGTTTAAAGCTTTCTTCTTGTTTTTCCATAAACTTCAAAAATTTGGGAATTAAATAAATTAATGCCCCGATTGAAAATGTTCCTATTCCTATCTGTGCTAAATCAAGAATAGACATATTGGTATAACTATAGTTTTTGGGCTAACGCCCTTTCATACACTACAATATAAAAAACACAAAGTATAAATGTAAAAATTACTGGATATTTATCTTTCACCAAATAACTAATGCCTCCAGCGGCAAGCAAACTTATTCCTGACGATAAGAAAAGCATTCTTCTCACTAATACTTTCTCTTCTGGGGTATCACAGAATTTTTGAGTAGTCCAAGGACTTGAAAGTAAAGTAGAGAAAAAGTGCTCACTAGCAATGATTGCACCTGCCGTTCCTACAGCTTTCTGAAGGTTTTCTATTCTCGTAGTCATATTATAAAGATATTATAAACTCTGAAGTAAAATCTTGTCAAGACCTTTCTATAAATCTTCCCAAAGTATTTTATCCAAATCTTTTAAATTATTTGTATCACTTTGAATTTGCTCGTGTGAAAACTCATTTCTTGCCACAAATTGAAATCGCTGTAATTTAGATAAATCCACATCGCTAAAATAAGATTTCATTCTCTGAATATCATTTTGGTCATCCACAGAAAAACATATACGAACATTGGCTTGCGAAACTGCAACGGTTGAAACAAATGATGGTCTTTGGGAAGTAAAATAAAAGTCAATTCCTAATTTTCTCCCTGTAGTAATTAAAACTGATAAATTTCTCCTAATTCCAGAATAAACAGGAAAGGCCAAGCCTGCTTCTTCCAATACATAAACTCTATTACCAATCTCTACAATTCCTTCTGCAATGTTATCAGCCAGTTGCTCATATTCCTCTCTTGAAAGTTTAAAGGGGGAAACCAACAAGTAAGAATACTTTGTCAAAATTCCAGCCCAATCCAATTCATAATTATTTAAAATGTTCGGTGAAATTCTTAAATAGTAAAAGTCCTTTTCTTTCAATAGATTCAGGTGGTCGTCCCGAAGGTCAAGCACAACTATTCCTTCTCTTCTTTTCAATTCATATTCCCGATGGATTAAGTAATTAAGAGCAAACGACTTTCCGCAGCCTGTTTTCCCTGAAAGAAAAACTATACGATTGGAAATTGGATTACCTTTCATTTTCTTTTATTCCTAATTTTTCTTTTATTTCATTTAGAACTTTAAGAATTTCTTGATGTTCTTTTTTATCTTCTTCTATATGTTCAACCCAACTCTGCTTGATTTTATCCAATTCAATCTGAAAGTCGTCTATTAATTTATCGCCAAAGATTTTACGAAAAAAGTTTGTATCCATAAATTTAAAAACTTTCAATTAAATTTGAGGCTTTGGTGCTTCCTTTGGTATTGTTGTAATTTCCTCCTCTTCCTCTATTGTTTCCACTGATATTGTCTCTGTCAATTTAGTTTCTACTGGTTTTTCTTCAACT
>Ga0272448_1007887_pt1 | contig 11190 bp, 16 predicted proteins | sample YNPCB0191_FD_202220 | JGI IMG/M metagenome (GOLD analysis project Ga0272448, IMG submission 202220) | Hot spring sediment microbial communities from Yellowstone National Park, WY, United States - YNP-CB-019-1 | ecosystem: Environmental > Aquatic > Thermal springs > Hot (42-90C) > Sediment... | reverse complement strand
AAAAGCCGTAGCTAATTAAAAGTTGCGACATATCAAGCACAAAATCGTGCTTAATCTGTTCCACCTGAAATCGCCTTTTTTATACTTTTTCCGAATTCTTTCAAACTTTCTTCAGTTTCTTCAAGGATTTTATCCATATCTTCTTTTAACATTAAATCGCCTCCATTTCTTTTTTCCTCAATCTATTATATTCATCAACGAGAGACTCAAGTCTTTCTATAACTTTGTCAAACCTCTTTTTAGTTCCCTCAACACCGTAAGCAAGCTCGTAAGGCGGAGTGGTCATAATCGGCAAAAACAGTCCTATAGCCCCAATCCTCTCTATCACTTCTTTCTTCTTTTTTTGCTCTTCTTCGGTAAGCATTTCAAGCCACCTCCGCAAGCTCTTTTTCCCTCAACCTCTTGTATTCCTCTATTCTCTCTTTAAGTTTTGAAGCGGCAGTATCGAAAGCTGGAGCAGTCCTCTTGTGGTCTAGACCGAGAGTTATATCATATACACCAGCTGTAAAAATCCAGCTATACGAGACTATGTCGAATATAGTTTCCTTTAACTTGCTCTCTTCTTCTTCAGTAAGGGGCATAATTCACCTCTTAAGTGCTTCTTTCATCTTTTGCTCAGACTTCTCGTGTAATTTTTTGAACAATTCAGGATCAACATAATACATCCTCTGTAAAAATGGGTTTTCCTGCAGATTCTTCGGCACTATGCTCTCGAATTCTTTCTTTTGCTCTTCCGTGAAAGGGAAGTAGTAGTAAACCACTCAAACCACCTCTATCCCAGCTTCCCTCAAAACCCTTGCGAATTCCTCTTCTTCTGGCTTTGCTTTTACCTCTTCTGGTTTTACTATCTCGACTCCAGCCTCTTTTAGCGCTCTTCTTGCTTTAGCCTTTGCTTCGGCTTCTTTCATCTTTTCCCAGATTTCCTTCGCCTTTTCTATGTAGCTCTTGAACTTCTCTATGTCTTCTTTTGTCAGCTCGAGTTTTGTAGGCTTCTCCTCTTTCTTCTCTGGAGGTTTTTCTCCCGGCTCGTATTCCCATTCTCCAGTGTAGATGTTGAATCTTGGCATACTTCACCTACCCATGACTTCAGCCAGCCCCCTAATCCATCTCTCCGAATGCTCCAAAGCCTCTGGGAACATCTCATACTGAGCTTTCTTTACAAGCTCTGGATTTTTGCTGTCAAGCATTTTTGTCACTCCTTGAACATAGCCGTAAGCCCTCTCTACAGCTTTGTCTATTATCGATTCGCTGAACCCCTCTGCTTTCATCTTTTTCTTGAAAGCCTCCACTTGAGGTTTGACCATTTCTATGACTTCTGGATACATTTTATCACCTAATTAGAATTAGAGAAACGACTATAAAAAATTACGTGGTCAAATTGGGAAAAAATTAAAAAAAAGTAAAGTCTATCAAAATTCAATTTTGAAAACATGGGCAAAGAATTTAACTTGCTATAGCTTCTGAGAGCCTTCTTGCCCAGACTTCTTTCTTCACGTCTGGAGCAACAGCCTCTGCGAACCTCTCTGGAGTAACCGCTGCAACCCCTTCTGCCCAGTGTTTGGGCATGGTTTCTCCGACTTTTACATCTGGATTAAAAGTCTGTAAACCTTTCTTGTAAGCTTCTGTCTTGTCAGTCACTCCTTTCTTCCATCTTGGACCAGCATCTCTCATCTTTCTTGCCCATTTCTCCTTTGCCAATGATATGGTTGTCATTCAATTTCACCTCTAAAGGTATTTATACTTAAAAGAGTATAAATTATTTTGTGGTCAAATGCCGAGACCTCATGAAATCAATGGAAGCAAATACATAAAGATAAGGGTGAGCACCAAGTTCTACAATTTCATCAAGGAGTTCAGCAACAATCTCGGTCTTCCGATAAGCGAGGTCTGCAGGAGCGCTTTGGTCATGTCTTTCGAGGCTCTGTTTTTGGGAAAGCTTAAAAATGTTGACAAGGAGTTCAGGGAGAAATACAAACACCTGTTCGAGGGAAAATAAAATGGAAGACATGGTTGCGATACCGAGAAAAAAGCTTAGACTTTATAGGATTTTGACGGTGCTGTGGTGGATAGGATTGCTCATACTTGGACTATTTTCCGTCTGGGTTTACTATAACACGGAAAAGGTATGCATGGATTATTTCCACTTTAATAATATCAACTGCAAGTGCGGTTATCAGGTTTCATGCGTGCCGTGCAACATATCAATTCAAATTCCATGAGGAGGTGGAATGATGAGCGAAATCCAAAAAAAATATTTTTACACCGCAGTTCTTATAGCCTTTACCATTGTTGTTGGCTTGATTTTGGCTTGGTGGTTGAGAAGAGTTACAATAGGGTGATGGCATGAAGAAGAAGAATTGGTTTATCTTCAAATTTGTGCTTGTTATAGCTTGCTCTTATCTTTTCAATCTGGGCTTGATGCTGATGGATTACGGGGCGACTTTCAAAGATGTTGGCTACGCTCAGAGCCTTATATTTGAGAGGATAGAGCCGAGAGTTGTATACCACTCTGGTTTGCTCCTCGTTACATGTTCTTTTCTGATTCTCACACTACTGTGTGCCCACTACCTGTTAATCGAGCAGAGCGGAAAGAAAATACCACAGAAAAAGCAGTAGCAAAACCCATATCAAGAGTGGATGAGCATAATAGCTCGGTATCTGTGGCAGTAGCAGTATGAAAAGGAAGAAGACTACGAACCCGACAAACACTCTTACAGGCTTTGACATTTTTTATCACCTTGCTGTCAATGGAATTATGATGAACTTAAATACTAAGTATGAAACCACAATCACACCCATAATTATTAATAAATAAATCCAAGTAGCCCAGTTGCACTCTTTCCTCTCAGGATCGCAGCCAAAGTCGCACTTCACCGTCTCGTTCTTGGTTATCGAATATGTCACGTTGTTGAAGTTCCACAGGCTCGTCTTCTCTATCACGAGCGTGCTGTTGTCCGAGCAGTATTTGTTCGTTATCGTATCGTCTTCCCTGCTCGCAAGCATGAAGAGCTTCAGGTCGTTCATCATGGCATTTGTCTGGTTTTCTGGGTTGTTCACGTAGGTTATCCATGCCCTGAAGTGGACGTTGCTCAGGTCTCCTGTGCTTGTTATGGTGGCATAGTAAATCCCAGAATCGTTTATGATATTTGTGCAGTCGTAATCTGCGACATACTGACCAGAGACTTTTACCACTATGTTTGGTGTGTTGCAAGGTATTCCGTTCACCCAGATGTATATGGTTGGGTTTCCTGTCTGCTCGGAAACTATCCTTATCAGAGCGACCTTTACATCGCTCACTCCGTCTGTCGGAGTGAAGTTCAACGCTTTTGTCAGGTTGGTGTTCTTTGGGAGACTTGCGCTGTAGCCGAAATACATGTCTATGGTTTTAAGTTCCCTCACTCCCCAAGCTATAGCTGGGAAAGTTTCCGTCTGCTGACAAAAGGCAGGACTTACGAAGAGCAGAGCTGCGAGTATGAACAAAAAAATTTTCTTCATCCAACACCCCTCACGACTTCGATTATCAGGTATATCAAGGTTATTAGGAAAGGCGTGAGTATCAGAGCGCCGAACAGGAAGTAGTCCGAAGACACTGACATGAGCTTGAAGAAGTATCCTATGTTGTTAACCCACCATACCAGATAGTCTACAAGCGTCGGCTCGGAAGGTATGGTTGGTGGGGGCGGGGCGTTCTTGACTATTGTCGCCCCAGCCATCGAGCTTATTGTTATTATGAAGAACATGAATAAGGAATAGAATAAAATGAACTCGAGCTTGGTTATCATCGCCATTTTTATCACCTAAATTATTCCGATTATGAACTTGGCAAAGATAAAGGCTGCGAGTATTATCAGCACTATCACAAGCCAAGCTGGATAAATACCAGAAATGCCGTATATGGCAACCATCGTCATCGATATTACAATGAATACTGCTGGTGCGAACTGCCCTCCTCCATACTTCGCTATGGCAAGAGTTATGAACCCTGATATGCCGACAAGCATTATCGTTGCGAAGAACATAGGCGTGAAGAAGAAAGCCATCCAGTCAGCCCCAGCCTGAGTGAAGAGATTCCTATTTATGACAGGCTCGTATGAAGGCACGTAAGGGGTTGGAGGCACTTCAGCACCTCTCTGAGTCCAAGCACCCAAAGTTCCTGTGCAATCGTAAGAAGTGAAGTTAGTCTCACCAGCCCAAGCAACATCGAAGGTCAACACGTTTGAGGGTGCTATCTGACCATCGGCACTCCTAACGCTCAGGCTTATCCCTCTTGATCCAGCTGGGAATTTCCACCTTTCCGTCACGCTGAAAGGAGGTGAGCTTGTGTATATTTCGTCGGAGCATAAGGGATTTCCCCACTCGAGCCAAGTCACATGATAAGGCGGAGCTCCTCCTCTTATGGTGAAGGTGAGGTTGAATATCGTCTGCGAGTTTCCAGTTGTGGGTGTCATTGTTAGGGTGACGTTGAGGGTTTCTCCCATAGGTGCGCACGTGACATTTACGGGAACAAAATTCGATACCATCTGGTTTCCAGCGCTGTCCTTCGCTATGGCAAATGCGTTCCTGTATCCGCAAGGCAATAGCACCGATTTAGAGCATATACCGCCTTCTGGCACTCCCTCGCACTTGCCAACAAATATGTTAGTTCCGTGGTAAAGTTCCACAGTATATGGCGCTACTCCACCTCTAATCTGGGAAGTCTGGAAAGTGAAAGAAGTGAAGGTATCGCCAGTTGTCGGCGTGACAGTTAAAGTGAAGGGCTGTATCCCTCCAGTCCCTACATATACTTCCTCGGTGTTGGTTGTTATTTCAGTTCCATCGCTGTCCCTTACGACAAAGTATATGGTGTGGTTTCCAGTGTTCTCCCCGAACGCCATGTCTATAGTCAGCGTGTCGTCATATATGTTGTAGTTTGTTGACAGCCACTTGTTATCTATATATAATGATGCGTTGTAGGGCTTTGCAAGGTTTGAAGTGAGCAGGTGGAAGTAGAAGATTGTCGTTTTGTTTCCAGTTTGTGGCTCAACATAAAGAGTCGCGCTCTTCGTTGGCGGCAGCGTCACCAAATCGTATTCGACATGAGTTGAGACTTCAGCTTCAATACGCACTGATGGAGCTCCACCAGAGGGAGCTATGACACATCCTTCTGGCACAGTCACAGACCCAGAGCTTCTCACGGTTTGCCCACCGAATATCATTCCGTAATAGGTATACCATGTGCTGTAAGTTGCACCAGTGCATGCGACCTGAGTGTATCCGCACCTTTCCGAATAGCCAAGTGGATAATTACAGGACTGTATGGTGAAGTTGCACGATGCGTTCCCCTCCCAAGTTGCGTTGTAAACTATCATGTGTGTGCTTGTATAAGAAGTAACATTGACCGCATTGGACGGAATATCTATATCCTCTGGTGAGCAAGCAAACCAGCCAGAAATTTCTCCTGGATTGCCCCATGACTCGCAATACTTTGTGATGGAAACATGCTGTGGTGGAGTTGGAGCAGCAGTAATAGCTATATTAAAATTGTCCAAATAAACTGGAACAGGATCAATAAAGAAGTCAATCAAAAGAATTTTATCTGCACTTACGTTGTATGGATTTGGATATGTGCATGCAGACATTGTCTCATCGTAGCACGTCCCTGCAGTTATAGTTCTTTCTACATGATACCATTGGTTAGTGTTTGGTATATCTGAATCTGTGAGAGAAAATAAATACTGGTAGTTCACACAATAAGGATTGCTACCAGTTTTCCAATTGCAATCTATCTTATTATAACACTTTTTGCCAGCAATTCCGAAATATATGTTTCCGTTAAGGTTTCCCATTTTCTTGATGTCAAAAGATAATTTATATGTGTAATTAGGGTTTAGCCCAAATCCTATTGGCTTCACAAGTTCACATACATTATATTTAGAGCAATTTTGAATCTTAAAAGAATACATTCCCTCAGTTTTGTCTTCCGTTGTTCTATACGCCAAAGATTCGTTGTATAAGCACCAGTCACTTATCATATATGAAGCCTTATATATATTTTCAATAACATCGTTTTCAAACCCCCAGTTCGGGGTTGAGCGACCAGAAATTAGCATCGCATCGTCGAAATATGTTCGAGAAAATGAGCCCGCTAAATGTTCTACACTTGTTACATTATATATCAAATTTGAAGGTAGGTTGTAGGAAACTGACCCTATCACACTATCGTCTGTCTCATCAAACAATGTAAACTCGACATAATTTCCTCTCCTAACTATTTTCACAGTAAACCATCTATTCATGTAAACACTTTGAATCCAATAATCAGGAGGAATAGTAATTTCTGTTGAATTATATTGTGTTCCGTTATATGTTATCCACATTCTTGCAGGGAAATATAAAGTATCAAGAACAAACTCAAGCGAACCACCTCTTGTATCATTGAATATTGTTCTAAAAATGAGACAACAAGTTGTTGTATCAAGATAAGGAAAAATTCTAAAATAATACTCGAAATCGCCCAAAGGTGTGAAACTTCTGCTTATGGAAGCAGTAAAATTCCAATTACCATAAGTATTAGTATGAAAATAAACAACCCCTGGCACTGCTGTTATATCTACTTCACCCCAAGCACTCCAGGGGTCAAAAACATCCCTTGTAAAGTCGTCGTAAAAAATCAGTTGCTGGGCACTGACCGATTTAACCAACAAAAGAATTGAAAAAGCAAACACTATCAAACCTATCTTCTTCAATTCCCCCACCAATTTTATTTTGTTTTCTTATCTTAAATACTTTTATATGCGGCGTAAAAGAAAAAGAAAATCATCATCAAAAGGAACAATAAAAACCAGCCCAAGAAAGATGGCGGCATCGGCAGCAGTGGCACGACCCTCGTGAATATGAAAGAGAAGAAAATCAAGCCGACAAATATCATGGCGAATGTCAAAAATTTCTTCCCTATCTCGACCTCTCCCTTACAATACCGAGAAGACATAGGCGAAACCTATCGCTACTATAATTATCATCACAAATATTAATAGGTATCTAATCAGTCCCTGTGGCGTGAGCTCGACCTCGCCGAGCAGGTATTTCTGTGCAATCAAACCGAAGACTAGCGGGAGCAGGACGTAAGCCAAGATTCCAGCTATCGGCGATAACTGGTATAGTCTTGGTGGTGGGACAACTTCTGGGACTGCGTCCAAGCTTAAAATCAATTGCTTCGAGTCGCTCGCCTGCGGTATCGAGGCGAATATCGTTGCCCTTGCCTGCTTGGAGCCAGCGGCTATTCCCGACGGCACGCTGATCTTCCACAAGCTGTAGAGGGTGCTCGTGAGGCTTGGCAGGAAAACCGAAACCGCTTTTGTCACGCCTCTCTCGAGCTGCACTTCCTCGACAGGATACGGCTTGTCCTTGTCAGCCAAGAACGTCACGCTTGAAATCGGGAAGTCTGGGAAGTCCGAGTCTCCCCTGACCAAAATGCTCACGTTTACCATGTTGCTCCTTATGGTAATCGGGACTGTCGCGTTGGACTCCTTGCCTATTTTTACGCTGCCGAAGCCCACGGGCTCCGCGCTCACGATGCTGACGTAGGGCTCGCACGAGTCGCTCTCTATCCTCATCACATTGAGCAAGACCGTTCCATTATCAAAATCATAAGACCTGTTGAAAGTTGCCGTGTTGTTGCAAGAGAGAACATCTGAAACAACATCATAATAATATGCCAGAACATCATTTTCAAATGTGTTATTGGTTATTGTTATTTTGTCCGAATTTCCCACTACTATTCCAAGATTACCTTTAATTGTGTTGTTGTTAATCAAAATGTTAGACGAACTGTCCACAAAAACACCATCTTCAAGGGTGTTGTTGCTAATCAAAATGTTAGAGGACGAACTGTCCACAACCACCCATTGTGTCCTGCTGTTTATTATTCTTGAATTGGTATCATAACCGCTTAACCTCAATGACCAGCAATTCCAAGCTTCCACATTGTCCAAAGTTATGTTATCCCCTATCTCAAGGGAAGTGCAGTGCTCCCAACCTATGTTGTATATCTTGGAGTTTCTTATGGTTAGGTTGTTGGAATGTTGGCTGAATATCCCTCTGCCATTCTTTTCTATCGCTGTGGTGTTGAAGATTTCAGAATTTTCAATCAAACAGTCGTTGCACTTTATTGTCATTCCACCCTCGTAAGGATATTCAGCGTTCACATAGTAGATTTTCGTGTTGTTCACATAGTTTGAATTTCCCCTGAGGTCAATTCCATCGTGTCCTATGTCATGGATTTCTATATTTTCAAGATAAATATTGTTAGAATTTTCGTCTGTTTCAATACCAATATCACTATTATCGTGTGAAGTAACATTTCTGATAGTGATATAGCTTGAATCCTGAATGCTGACTCCAATCGATGAGTTATAGGTCGTGCAGTTTGATACCATTGTGTTGGAAGCCTCAAAGACTTTTATACCATGATTGGTATTGCTCCCATTTATAATTCCAAAGCAGTTTAACTCGGAACTGTTTGTCCAAACGAGTGATACGCATGTATCGCTATCCTCGCATGTGACATCACCAAGATTCAGAGTCAAGTTCTGCGGCGGGTTGAAACCTGTGACAACGCAACCCCAACCAGTCATGTTGTAGCAGTAAATATCATACACAGTTCCATAGTTGTGCTCAAATCCTACTCCCCTGACATCAACAGTCTCCCTTGAGTTGTATCCCCTTATGTGCCTTATGGTAAAGTTGTTCGCAAATTCAACAAAAACTCCTGCCTCACCGTTCTCTTCTATGTTATCTATATCAACATATTCTACAAGAGCATTTGAAGATAAAATATTTATTCCAAACCTGTAGTTCGAGAACTTGCATCCGAAACTCGCATCGTCCGTTTTTGTTATGGTCACGTTGTCCCTGTCCACCCTGATTGCTTGACTACCTTGAGTGTTGTTTCCAATAAAAACAGTCTCGTTGCAGTAAACCTTTACATTGGGATTGGAAAACCTTATGCTGTTTTCCAGAGTTGTGAAGTTAAGATAATAAGTTCCCCTGCAGAAGGTTGTGTCCTTGTCTATGACCATGCCTTCATATGGTTCTACACAGGGTGGTGAATACTCGTCGCTCAAAGGTAGGTAATCTACGTTGCTCCCGTCTCCGAGCAAGTCGTATGGCTGGTCACAGAAACCGTCTTTGTCAGAATCTTCGCAAGTGTCTGAATAGCCGTTTCCAGTCGAATTTGTCCAGTAGTTGCCACCTATTTCATTTCCATAATAGTAAATCCTCGTTCCCATTTGCCTTGTAGTGTTAAATTGGTTTGACCCATAACCTCCCCAGGCAAGGGTGTTGTTTGTATTGTTGAATAAGTTATTGTATATTAAATTACCTGCGGCACCAGTCATATATATCGCATAATTATTATTTTTGATTATTGAATCTTTTATTGTGTTACCATTACACTGATAACTAAACGAAATTCCATAATAATTGGATTCTACTGTTGTGTTCGAGAAGATATTATATTGGTCAAATTCTATAAACGAAATTCCAACATCGCTATTCCTCGTTACTATATTTGAAAAGTTATTATATTGACATTCATCAAGAGCTATTCCATTAGTTGTTAGATTTGATAAAATATTGTAGTTTGAATAACCAAATAAATAAATTTTACTGTTATTGAAAAGTAAGTTAGATATGTTTGTATAGCTTGTTCCAGCTAATATTAAACCGTTATAGTTTAGTGTTATGTTATCTATAACCGAACTATCCGCTCCGCATAAAATAATTTCACTTGCATTATTATCCCAATCTTTTATCACACTGGAAGTGTTGAAGAATACAATTGGCTTATCACCTCTTCCAGTTACATTTATTAAACTAAAGCGACATTCATTTTTATAACTATAATAATAAATATCAAGACTGTTGTTTCTAAGTTCCAAATTCTCCAGTGTAAAGGTATCTGGTCTCCATAAATACATTCCATTAGTCCAATCTGTTAAAATGCAATTTTTTATTGTAATGTTGTTATTATCCCCATTATTCCTAATACCAATTCCCGAATTTACTCCGTCTATTATATGCCATTGACAATTAAAAACAATATTATCAACGTCATACATAATTTGAATACAAGGATTGGCATCTGAATCTATTATATCCTGAGTTAAATAATAAGTTTCAAGTCCAGTAGCTAAATACCCGCATCCCGTAACATTTACGCTTGCTCCCCCATCCACCAAAGTGAAAATAACGCTTTTTTCATCAGTCCCATTCTCGTTTTCAGCATAGGCAGTTAAGTTGAATGTTTCCTTTCCATAAATTATTGTATAATATTCTGTAACATTTTGTAAGTGAGTCATATTTCTTTCATTTAGGTAAATAGTTAGGTTTGCACTTTCTGAAATAGATATGTTTAAAGGAACAGTGCCATTTTGATATGTTTGATTTAAAGGAGAATTAATACTTATAATTGGTTGGGCATTTGTAAAAGATAAGGAAAAGAGTAAGAAAAAGAAGAATAAACTAAACACTAACAAAGACTGCCTCATCTAAAGCATCTCCCAAACACTAACAAAAAGTAGGGGCGAAAGCCCCCGCTGTAATTGGATAGCGTCCAGCTCTAAACTCCCAAGTCGATGCCGAAAATCTTTCCTGCCAACTTAGATAATCCGAGACCTACTGCAATACCTACAAGCAGTGTTAGCAAGAGAGATCCTATTGTTCCACCAATTCCTAAGTTGGATAGGTTTCCTGAAGCATCTCCGACTGCTGAAATTAGGTTAGGTGTCAATTGTGCTATGGCTGTTATCACTGCAATTCCAATAACGGCGGTAACGAGCATGCCAATTCCGACTTGTCCTTGCATGTCCATCCTCCTTTTTAATTTATCAAAACCCCCCTCTCGGGAAATTCTAATTAGTATTTGTTCTCTTGCCTTAAAAACCGATATTTAAAATGCCGTTTAAAGAGGTATTAAATCAAACTTTATATACTTGGTCGACAAAATAATAATCATGATGCTGAACCGCTACCTCGTGAGCCTCCTGATGCAGTTCGACAGGGAGGGTCACGTCACGAGGAAGAGCCAGAAGGTATACATAAGCGTTATCGGCTTTTACCTCGCAATCAAGTGGCTCAAGGAGAGGGACTTGGTCGAGTGCGATGGCATGGACAAAGAGAACTACAAGACGTGGAGGCTCACCAAGAAGGGAG
>Ga0272448_1007886_pt1 | contig 11190 bp, 7 predicted proteins | sample YNPCB0191_FD_202220 | JGI IMG/M metagenome (GOLD analysis project Ga0272448, IMG submission 202220) | Hot spring sediment microbial communities from Yellowstone National Park, WY, United States - YNP-CB-019-1 | ecosystem: Environmental > Aquatic > Thermal springs > Hot (42-90C) > Sediment... | reverse complement strand
CTGTCGCTGATAATGCGCGATGAGCGTCCCCGCCGCGGCGTACATCCCCGCCCACATCGGCGCTTGCGGGAGTGAGACGCGCAGCGGTGGCTTGCCCGGCTCGCCGACGAGCGACAGGAAACCGCTGAGCGCGGTGGCGTGTAAATCTCCGCCGCGATAGCCGGCGTACGGTCCAGTTTGTCCAAACGGGGTGATCGATGTGAAGATAAGGCGGGGATTGATTTCGCGGAGTGCGGGATAGCCGATGCCGCGCGCGCTGAGATAGTCGGGCGCGTACGACTCGAGGATGAAATCGGCTTGGCGCGCCAAGCGGCGGAAGAGGGCTTGCCCAGCGCGCGCGTCGAGGTCGAGCGTGATACCGCGCTTGTTCGCGTTGTACGCAAACCAAGCGAGCGATTTCTCCGGGTCGCGCTCGTCGTGGTAGAAGGGCGCTTTCTGGCGCGCGCGGTCGCCGCCGGGGGGTTCGACCTTGACGACATCGGCACCAAGGTCGCCCAGAATTTTTCCACACAGCCAACCGTGTTCCCCGGTCAGATCGAGGACACGGTAAGGAGCAAGCACAGAGCCAGCGTCAGCCACTGCGGTCTCCGAAAATCGCGGGTGAAGGCGGGAGGATGAAAATCCATCTTCCGCCTTCACCCGTTGGTTTTTATCGTCCCGTTCGCGCCAGGACTTCGCCCCAGGTGCCTTTCATCATTTCTTTCGCGCGCGCGATTTCGTCTGGCTTGAACCACTTGTGCAAATCGACGCGGTCCACCGGATAGACCGGGCGATGGAAATCTTGCTCATAGCCGAAGGGTACGGTCGCGTCGATGCCCATCCCACCTTCAAAGCGTGTATTCGATGCAGTCCATTCCTTGTCGCCGGCGGTCATGCGCTCCTGCGGCTGAAACGTCTGACCGATGCCGCCCGGTACCGGATTCAAGATGTCGGTGTGCGGATTGACGCGCGTCGTCAGTGCCCAGATGATGTCATCCATCGAATAAATGTCGATGTCGGTGTCGACTGCGATCGCGAGCCGCATGCCCTGGCTGCACGCTAAGATCGCGGAAAGGAAATTGCGTTGCCAGCCCTCTTCGATCTTGTTGCGCTTCTTGACCTGGATGATGCAACCGCCCCAATCGGTCATCGGATAGGGGATGTTCACGTCCTGAATGATACCAGGCTGCAGCCGCTCGCACAGTTCGTAGATCGCCGATTCACGCACGGTTGAATCGATGTTCTGGCAGTCCGCCATGTGCACGCCGAGCGGGAAGATGATCGGCTTGCTGGAACGTTTCCGCATTGTGATCGCAGTGACGTGGAACGTGGGCGCTTTGTACGCCTTGCCCATATAGCCTGCCCATTCGGGGTGGAAGAAGAACTTGCCTTGCGTATCGTGCTCTTCGGCTTCGCGCGTCTCGTAGCGTTTGTCGCGCGGATGCAGTTCACCTTCCAGCACCAACTCGCAGTCGGCGACTGCCCACGCGTCCACGGTGCGCGCTTTGACGATCCGGACCGGGTAGCCCTGCACTGCGCCCGCCGCGCCGAGTTCGTCGCCCCCGCGCGGCAGGACGACGTAATCGTACCCGCCGCCCGCGATGAGCGTGCATGCCGGTGGAAGACCGAAGCACATCGTCAGCGGAATCGGTTTCTCGTCGTGATAGTGTTCCGTGATGATCTGCCACATATGCGCACCGGGCGCGGACTGGAAGGTGCACACATTGCCCCAGCGCGCGTTCATCCGGTTGTAGCCAATATGGCTGCCGCCGTGAAAATACGGACCGACGACGACGCTGTTGCCGCTGCCGATAGTCATTTCCGATTCGAGCGCGGTGTGGCGGATGGCGAGGACGTGCTTGTTCACATCGAGGTCGTCGGTGATGACCTCTTCCTGGCATGGCGCTTCGCTTTGAGAGATTTCGACTGGCGGGATCGGATGGGTGAGAGCGTGCGCGAGCAAGCGCGTGCGCGCCTTCGCATCGGGCCAGCCGAACATCTCGTTCACAATGTCCATATTGGAGAACAAGTTGGTCACTGCGCGCAGATGCGGATAGCCCTTGATGTTGTGGAACAGAATGGGCAGCGCGCCGTCCATAAGTTTCTGGACGCCGGTGATTTCGAGATCCGGGTTGACCTCGATGTCCGTCTCGACCAGATTGCCGGTTGCCCGGAGCCAATCAATCGTCGAGCGAAGGTCTCGAATAGCTTTTTCCGCTGTTTGGGTTTGCGGCTTGACTTGAGTTGCCACGACCATCGTCGCTTGTCCTCCTCACCGGGATTGTTCGAGTTTGCGCGCACGTTTTTCGAAATACTCCAAGTGACCACGCATGAGTTTCTTGGCTTGTTCCGCGTCGTGCGCCGCGATCGCGTCGAGGATTTTCTGATGATCGCTGATCGCGCGGAGAGCCATTTGGTCGTCCGGTAATAATTTTTCCAGCGTTTCGTAGAAGAGTGTCCGGAACGAATTGACGGTGAACAACAAGACCTGGTTTTTCGCTGCGTTCGCCAGCGCCATATGGAAATCGACGCTGTGCGGGGTAAAGTGGGCGTCGCCCGCGGCGCGCCCCGCGCGCGCGGCATCGATCGCTTGCTGCATCGCCTGCAAGTCCGCCGCCGTCGCGCGCTCGGAAGCCAAGGTGACGATGCTGGTCTCGATGACGAGCCGCGCTTCGATGAGTTCGCGTGTGCTAGCGCGCTGCAAACGCAGCAGATCGGTCATCAGGTCATTCGCCGACTGCATGTTGGGGTCGGCGACGAATGCGCCGCCGCCCGCGCCCACCTTGATCGTAATCAAGCCCTGCGATTCGAGGACGCGCAGCGCGTCGCGGACGGTGATGCGGCTCAAGCCAAATTGTTCAGCGAGTTCTTTTTCGGAAGGGAGGCGGTTGCCCGGCGTAAGTTTGCCAGCGAAGATGTTGGACTTGATCTGCTGGACGATGTCTTGCGAGGCGCGGGAGACGCGCACCGTGCGGAAAAGTTGTGTCGCTCCGTCAGGCATGGGGCATCCAAAGGTATAAAGATATAACAATTATACCTTATAAAATCACCTTGTGTCAACATTGTGAAAGGCGGAGCGGTATGCCGCTTGATCCGCGCCGTGTAGCGAGCCCCGTGTGCGGACGCGCTCGCGCGGTGGCTGCCGAACCGCTGGGGCGGCGCGGGAGCGTTTGGTCCACATCCTCGCGCTTGCGGTGCCGGCGGGATGACCCGAAAGAACATCCGCCGATGAAGTCGCGCCGTGACGCCGTTTGCGTTTCCGTTCGCGCGCCGGCGCGCGCGTGCAAGCAGCGGCAAAACAAGTTGACGATTCAGCCGAGTTCGCTTATACTATGCGCGCTGACGGGGCGTGGCGCAGTTGGTAGCGCGCATCGTTTGGGACGATGAGGTCGCTGGTTCAAGTCCAGTCGCCCCGACCAGAGGAGCAAAGAGCCGAGTGTACCGGACCAGCCAATACGGTTCGGCAAATTCGGCTCGTGCGGCAGATTTGAGCACACGCGGGAGTAGCATAATGGTAATGCGCCAGCCTTCCAAGCTGGTGAAGCGGGTCCGATTCCCGTCTCCCGCTCTCCTGACGGATGACCGAAGGTCGAGGTTCTCTCATTCTTCCGTCATCCGTCTTCCGTCGTTCTGGGGCCTGTAGCTCAACGGCAGAGCAGCGCCCTCATAAGGCGTTGGTTGCTGGTTCGAATCCAGCCGGGCCCACTGGATTGCAGATTTTAGATTTTCGATTGCAGGTGCACTCGGATCTGCGATTTGGAATCTGAAATCTGCAATTATGTTCTCGGAGAAAAACTCGATGACCGATTTCCTTTCCCTCATCTCTGTCAATCTGCCGGACTATTTGCGCGATCTCGAAATGCTCGTCAACCTCGATTGCGGCACGCACAACAAAGCCGGCGTCGATGCCGTCGCGCGTATCGTGCGCGAGCGAGTGCGCGAATTCGGCGCGGAGGTTCTCGATCTGCCGCAGGAGAAATACGGCGATATGCTGTACGCGCGTTGGCGCGGCAAAGGTACCGCGCGCATCGTCATGATCGGTCATATGGACACGGTTTATTCCGATGGCGCCGCCGCGCAATTTCCGTTTCACCGCCGCGGCACACACTGGATGGGACCAGGCATCAACGATATGAAAGCCGGCTTGCTCGCCGGCATCTACGCCGCGCGCGCCGTAACCCAGTCCGGCTTCGATGGGTTCGCGGAAATCGGGCTGTTCTGCAACAGCGAAGAAGAAGTGGGCTCGCCGGTGTCGCGCGACGTGTACCCGCAGTACGCGCGCGGCGCGGACGCGGCGCTCGTTCTGGAACCCGCGCGCGACGCTCCGCGCGGCGCGATTGTCAGCGCGCGCAAGGGGGTGGGCACCTACCGGCTCACGGTGCGCGGCAAATCAGCCCACGCGGGCGTGGAGCCGGACAAGGGCGCGAACGCGATCCTCGCGCTGGCGCGTTATACCGAAGCGCTGCACGCGCTCAACGGCTTGCGCCCGGGTGCAACACTCAACGTCGGTGTGGTGCGCGGCGGCACGCGCCCGAACGTCATCGCTGACTATGCCGAAGCGGAAATCGATGTGCGCATCGTGCGCGCGGCAGACGCGGCGCCACTGGAGAAAGCGATGCGTGACGCGCTCGCGCGTGAGGTCGTGCCGGGGACATCGGCAGAATTGACCGGCGGTATGTCGAATCCGCCGATGGAGAAGACAGAAGCGAGTGCGCGGCTGGTCGCGCTCGCGCAAGCGTCAGCGCGCGAGCTGGGATTCGAAATCGAGGATGTCGCGACCGGCGGCGGATCGGACGGCAATTATACTGCCGCGCTGGGCGTGCCAACCATCGACGGCTTGGGTCCGGTGGGCGGCAAGAGCCACAATGCACAGGAAGAGTGGATCGACGAAAAATCGATCGTGCCACGCGTGGCGATGCTGGCGGGGTTGATCGTGAAGATTGCGGAGGGGAGACGATAAACCCAAGACCTTCCAGGTTTCCAAACCTGGAAGGTCTCTTCTTTTTCCTACCGACTCGGCACCAGCGTCGGCGGCGGCGCCGGCACCGGCGGCGGCACCGGCGGCGGCGCGGTGGGCGCTTGATTATTCTTGCAGTCCGCCAAGCCGTGCTGCGCGAGCGAATTGTTCGGATCGAGTTTAAGCGCCTGGTCAAAGTACGGGATCGCCTGACTGCACCGGGTTAGTTTACCGTACGCGATGCCAAGGTACGTGTACCCCTCGACATTGCCGGGATCAAGTGTGATCGCGCGTGCCAACTGTACGATCGCTTGCTCCGGCTGGTTTGCATCGATCAGTGCGATGCCGAGCCGGCTGATCGCCGGGACGTACGCGCCATAGAGCGCCACCGATTTCTGATACTCGGGAATCGCGTCTGCGGACGAATTGAAATATACGCGCAGCGCCTCGCCGAGTTCAAAATGGCTGAAATAGAAATCGGGTTCCAGTGCCACCGTTTGCTTCCACGCGTCGAGCGCGGCGTTTTTGTTGCCCTGGATCGTCAGCACCCATGCTTGCGCGCGTTGAGCATCTCCGCTCTGCGGCGCGAGTTGCAGCGCGGTCTGTGCCTGATCCTGCGCCTCGGTGAGGGGATGACGCGCCACCAGGTACGCCTCCGCGAGGCACGCGTGCGCGCTCGCATTCTTCGGATCGAGTTGGGCGGCTTTTTCGCCAGCGGCAATCGCGTCATTCGTCTGTCCATTCCACGCCAGCGCGCGGCAGAGTTGTGCGTTCGTGTCCGCGTCATTCGGCGCGCGCTGCGCGGCCTGCCGCACTTTATCGAGCGCGTCCTGCATCTGTCCCTTGAACGCCAGCGCGCGCGACCAGTGCGTCAGCGGAATCGAACTCGCCGGCGCGAGTTGAGCCGCGCTTTGATACTGCGCAATCGCGGAATCGACATTGCTCTGGAGCAGTAGCCGGTCGCCCATCGCGATCAGCGGTGCGACATCTTTCGCCGCGATCGGTTGCCCGCCCGTCGACGCGGGCGTCAACGACGCCGCGGGTTTGCCGCCGGCCAAGCCGGCAAAGAAACTGCTGATCGGCTTGCTCGGAACGAAATTGTCGATCGCGATCCACATGCAGACAACCGCGACGATGGCGAACGCTGCCGCGGCGACGATGATGGTCGGTCCAGTGAACGGCAATGCGGGCAGCGAGCGCGCCGTCCTCGCGCGTTCGAGTTCCAGGGGCGGAGGCGGCGGCGCGGCTGACCGACGCGGCGCGCGTTGAATGTGTTCGGGCACTGGCGGCGCGGCGGGCGTAGCTTTCAAGTGCTCTGGCATCGGCGGCGGTACATTTGCCGGCGGAGCCATTTCGATTTGGGGAGTCTCTGCGAGGGGCTGCGGTTCATTCTCGCGCGGTGCAGGTTCGATCTCCTGTGCAACGGGCGCGGCGGGTTGGGTTTCGCTGGTCGGCGGGGCTATCGTCTCGTGCGCGACGGGGGCTGCGACCGGCTCAGCGGCTTGTGTTTCGCTTGCAAGCGGCGTCTCGACAGCAGGTGCGGGTTGTGGTGCAGGCGGTGGCGATGGTTCCTGCGCAACTGTGGGTGTCGACGCGGCTGGCAGTACAGCCGGCTCCACGGGTGCCGGCGGGGGCGGCGTGGGCGGTTCGACCGGCGGTTTACCCGGCAACCAGCGCACACCGTCGAAGGTGTACCACTTGCCGCTCTGCGCGCCGATCATCCACCAGCGTCCCTGCGGGTCTTGAAATTTCAGCTTTTCGATTTCGACTTTAAAGTCTGCTTCGGTAATCGCTCCGACGTCGAGTTTACCTTTGAGTTCGAAAAAGCGCCGTTCCATTTCCTCGACGTTCATGCACTACTCCTATCTTTGCCTTGCGTGGCGTTCACTAATGCTTCGAACAAGGACAGCATCCGCGCCTCATCGTCAATCAGCCATTCCGGGTGAAATTGAACGCCGACGGCAAAGTGTCCATTCGTCGATTCAATACCCTCGACGATACCGTCCGGCGCACGCGCGACGATGCGAAAGCCGGGCGCGACCTGCTTGATCGATTGATGATGCAAACTGTTCACATCGGCGCGCGTCGTGCCCAGCGCGCGCGCCAGGTGCGAGTGCGGATCGAGCTCGATAGAATGCGTCCGCCGATTGTACGGCTCGCCCCGGACGTGCTCGTGCCGCAGCGCGGGGTCCACCTGTGCGCCAATGTCCTGGTAAAGCGTCCCGCCGGCGGCGACGTTGAGTACCTGAATGCCGCGGCAGATTCCGAGGATCGGCATTTTTCGATCGATTGCCCAGCGCAGTAGTTGCAGTTCGACCGCATCGCGCGCGCGGTCGATCTCGCCGCAATACGGCGCGACTGGTTCGCCGAATTCGTTTGGATGTACATCAGCGCCGCCGGCGAGCAGCAAGCCGTCCAGCCGCGCGAAAATATCGCGTAGCGTTTCCTCGCCGAGTTGCAGCGGAATCGCCACCGGTGCGCCGCCGGCGAGTTCCACGGCGTGGGTGTATAACGCGCCCACCGCGTAGCGCACCAACGCGCCATCCATGTATGTCCGCGTGGGGATGCCAATGAACGGTCTCAAGAGTTTTGCCCCGATCACTGGATCGGATTCGTGAGCCGACCCAGCCCTTCGACTTCCATCTCGACCAAATCGCCGGGTTTCAAATAGATCGGCGGTTTGCGAAAGTGACCCACGCCGGACGGCGTGCCGCTGGCGATCACGTCGCCCGGCATCAGCGTAATGCCATGCGAGATAAAGGCGATCAACTGCGCGACACGATTGATCATATGGTCCGTGTTGGAATCTTGCCGCACTTCGCCGTTCACCCAGCACCGGATGCGAAGATTTTGCGGATCGGGAATTTCGTCTCTCGAAACGATGTAGGGACCCATTGGGCAAAACGTGTCCAGCGATTTGCCGCGCGCGTACTGCTTGCCGCCCCTCTCGTCGTGCTGCAAATCGCGCGCGGTGATGTCGTTGAGATTGCAATAGCCGAACACGTAATCGAGCGCGTCGTTCGCCGAGACGCGCGTGGCGCGCTTGCCGATCACGACGCCCAGCTCCGCCTCGTAATCGACCTTCTGGGTCAGCGCCGGGTCCCAGGTGATCGCCTCGCCCGGTCCGATGATCGAACTGGGGAATTTGGGGAACAGGATCGGATAGATGTTCGCATCGGCGACGATGTTTTGCTCGCTGCGGTGCTCGCCATAGTTCAAGCCAATGCCGATCACTTTGGACGGATTGGGTAGCGGCGCGCGCAGTTTCACCTGATCGAGGTGAAACGAGATGCCATCTACGAAGCGGCTGCCGAAAAATTCCAGCGTTTCTTCCGCCGCGTCCCACGCGTCCTCGCCCTGGCGGATGAAATCGAGCACATCCGCGGCAAGATATTTCGCTTCCTTGCCTTGCGATGCCAGAAACATCGCGCGCGCTAGATTCAGATCAACTACGGCGTCGCCATGCACGGCGCCCCAGCGGATCTGTCCATTGGCTTCAAAAGTGACGATTTTCAACGTGCCCCCTGTGATTAGAGATTGGCGGGCTTGATTTTACACCAAGTTGGGGATGTGTGCAAAGTGGACAGGAAGCGTGAGGCGCGATGGAACAAATCCCACCACTCGCCCCGCGTTACCTTTCCGTCCTGACCGCGAGCGTCTGCCCATCCGCGATCATCTCGATGCCGCCGCGCTCATCCGTGCGGAGGATGGTTGCCGGAGCGAGCGCGGCGAGCGAATCTCCGGAAGGCTTGTCGCGCGCGCCGCTACCGACGAAGAGAACGGCGAACTGCGCGCCGACGGCGCTGGCAAATTCGGGGGTCACTTGGCGCGGCGCGATCAGCACCGGACTGGACGTGCCGATGTCGGACGCTATCCACGCGCTCTGCTCATCCGCGTCGATGCCGTCGGCAAAGAGGAAAGGGATACCGCCGGCGCGCAGGCAGACGATGGCTGACTGCGCCGACGGCGCATCCTCGCCGGGGTAAAGGATCTCTAACGTGACGTCACGATCGATGCTGACGATCAAACCGGCTTGCGCGGCGAGGCTGGGCACGCGCTTTTGCGAAATCAGGTCGCGCCATTTCGAGTACGCCGCGCTCGGCTTTGCCGGCGCGCTCACCTGAATGATCTGCCGGATGTCGTAGCGCTCCAGTACATCGACCAAGCCGGCAAGGTGAGCGTCGTCCGCGTTGGTCAGCACCAGCAAATCGAGCGAGCGTTCCCAGAACGGCATTTGCCGACCCAGCGTGGACAAGACCGCGCTCGGATTCGCGCCGCCGTCGATCAGGATGCGGCTGCCGCGCGGTGCGCGCACGAAGGTCGCCGCGCTGCCCGCATCGATGAACTGGACATGCGTCTTGCCGTCTGGCGCGGTCAGCGCGAGACTCCACAGCCACATTCCCGCGACCAGCGCAATGCCGAGCGCGATCGCCGGACGCAGCGTGACGCGTGAGAAGAGCGCGCGCCAATTCCCTCGCGTGGCGCCGAACAGCGCGAGGTAGTACGCCGCGAGGAGCGGCGCGTCGAACCGTCCTATCGGAATCGAGGCAAGCGGCAGCGTTGCCGTCCACTGCACGATCGCGATCGTGAATTCGAGAAACGCCCACGCGATCCAGGCGATCATTTGTCCGAGCGGCTGGATAATCATCGCTGTGAGTGTGGCAATGCCGCCCCAGATCATCACGGCGGGCTGCGCCGGCAGGACCACGAGATTGGCGAGCAAACCGATCACCGACAAACGGTGGAAGGTGAACACGATGAGCGGCGTGGTGGTGATTTGCGCGGCGAGCGTGACGATGAACGAATCGTTGAGGATTCGGACGATTTGCCGCGCGCGTTCGCTAGAGGTCACGCGTGCGAACGTGGACTCGAAAGCATTCGAAAGGGGCGTGACGTACAAAATCAGTCCGAGTGTCGCGAGGAGACTCAGTTGGAATCCGAGATCGAAGAGCGTCAAGGGATTCCACGCGGTCATCAGCAGCGCCGCCACCGCGAGCGCGTTGAGCGCATCGTTTTGTCGATGATAATGCAGCGCGAGCACGCTCAGCGAACCCATGATCGCCGCGCGCACGACGGACGCGCCCGCGCCGACGAGCAACGTATACACAACCAAACCCGCGATGACGATGAACGTCGCGCGCCGCGCGCCGACGACGCGCTCGGTCAACTTGGATAGTATGCCGGCGATGATGGCAATGTTGAAACCGGAAATCGCGATGATGTGCGCGGTGTTCGTCGCGCTGAACGCATCGTTCACCTCACGCGGAATGCCCGATTCCACGCCGAGCAAAATGCCGGCGAGGAGCGACGCGGCGGGGTCGGGCAGGATCGCGTTGATGGTTGCCAATGCGCGGTCGCGGAACGCGTAGAGCGCGGTGAAAAAGGGGTTGCCCTGATCGCGGGCGAGTACCTTGACGCTGCTGTAGCGGATGAGCGAATGAATGCCCTGCCGCGCGAGATACTCTTTGTAGGAGAAATCCTCGTTTTCTGGCGGGGTCGTCGGCTCGCCGTAGATTTGGACTTGGTCGCCGTACCGCACATCGGTTTCGCGCGGGACCTGGACTAACGCCGCGCCGGAGAGATCGCGCCAGACGCGATCGACCTGAACGCGCGTCATGGCCACACGCACGTTCGTCGTCTGGTCGCGCACTTCTGGCGGGTCGATCACGTTGCCGATCATCAGCACCGCGCCGTGTTGGTTGAGCGACGCGAGCGTGGCATCGTCAAGAACGGGTACGGCGAACGCATAGCGCAGCGCGCCGAGGAGAAAGACCAGGAGGCATAAATGCGCGCGGCGCAGCAGCGGATCGCGCCACCAGATGACGAGCAGGGCGACGGGCAGGATGAGCCATCCGAGCCAGAGGACTATGGGGAATGCCAGGAAGGACGCAGCCGCAATGCCGGCGGACCATGCCGCGGCAAGATAGACCAACAGCATCGGTGCTGAGTGGTATGACCCCGATCTGGGGCAAGTGTGGAAACTCGCCCCAGGTTTGTATTGCTAAGGCGTCTTGGTATTCGTCGGCGTATTGGTTGGCGTGTTCGTTGGCGTGTTCGTTGGCGTGTTGGTTGGTGTGTTGGTTGGCGTATTGGTTGGCGTGTTCGTCGGTGTGTTGGTTGGCGTATTCGTCGGCGTGTTCGTTGGTGTGTTGGTTGACGTCGGCGTTGGGGTCGGCGTGGGACCGACGAGCGTAACGGTCAGTTCATTGTTGTTATAGTTCGATTCCTGTAATTCTTGGGTCGAGTTCACGCGC
>Ga0272448_1007885_pt1 | contig 11191 bp, 12 predicted proteins | sample YNPCB0191_FD_202220 | JGI IMG/M metagenome (GOLD analysis project Ga0272448, IMG submission 202220) | Hot spring sediment microbial communities from Yellowstone National Park, WY, United States - YNP-CB-019-1 | ecosystem: Environmental > Aquatic > Thermal springs > Hot (42-90C) > Sediment... | reverse complement strand
TTTCACACCAAAGTAAAACCACACTGTTGTAGCAGTGTGGCGAGCTTTAGTATAACGCGTGGTACTGTGAAAAACTACAATACTAAATAGCTTGATTTTAGGCTGATAGAAATATTATCTTGCCACAAAAGTAAGTGATATTTCTCGATGAAATTATGAGTGCTGCTTTTTTAGCTTAGTATTGATTTTTCTATCCTCGCTTTTTTTGTAAATTGCATACCCGGTGAAATTGGGTAGATACCCTACCTTTATTTATTTACTACTTTTGCCTGGAAATGAAATTTTTCCTGACAGAAAACTTTACTTGTGGCTAATGTGTTATCTCGATCTCTGCCTTTTTTTTGCTAAAGAATCTCTATATTTTAAGATTTTAGTTTGGAAAAACTCAGATGCGTTTTTAAGCTTAACTGCATTTTTGAGTAAAGGCGATCGCTGCAAAACTGCCAATATTAACTCTTTAAGTATTAATTAAAAAAAAGTAAATATATTCAGCCTGCCAAGAAAATTATTTTTATTTTTTCTTAATACATGCTAGTCTAGAAAGAAGAACTCTCAAAGCAAAATTTTAGTATTAAAAAAATATTAAACATTCCGAGTATTTACGAAAAAATCCCTTTCTTTTCAATTTACTATTGTCTATAATCAGTAAGTATACGCTCAACTCTTTCAGCTTGAGATATCTTTCCTCGGAGCTTGTAAGGTGAGCAAAGCGAGCAAAGATAGTCAACTTGATAGAGTTGGTACTCAGAGCCAGTCTGGTACGAGCGCTGTTCTACCGCTCTCAGAATGCCTTGTTTGTTATTTCAAGAGAGACATCCAAGCAAATGACATTTTCTGCAGAAGGAATAACACTGGCAAAAGGCGCAGTTATGGGTAATAAAAACAAGCAAAACTCCCAGCCGCCCTTAGTATTGGTGGTGGAAGATAATGACGACAATTTGCTGCTGATGAGATACGCGTTAGAATCGCTCGGCTGCAGGCTCATTTGTCAAACAGATAGCTACAAAAGCGTACTGATAGCGAAAGATTACCAACCAGACTTAATACTGTTGGATATTTTATTACCTGGAATTAACGGAATTGAAGTTTTACGTTATCTCAGAAAAGAACCGCTAACTCGCAATATCACCGTAGTCGCAGTCACAGCACTAGCAAGTCCAGAGGACAGGGAAAAAATATTAAAGGCAGGTTTTGATAATTACATTAGCAAGCCTTACATGATCGAAGACTTGGAGGCAATGGTTTATCACTACCTGGGAGATAAACTTAAGAATCACTCGGCTTATGACTTGTGTTAGGAGGCTTTTTTTCTTGTTCTGGAAAGAGAGGCGGGGTCGCGAAGAGTAGGCGCTTCTGCTAGGATAGCAATCATACCCGTACGACCTGTTTCTAAGGTAGCATCACTGAGAATCTCGACTACAGATACCTTGAGAACCTCTGCAATTAATTCCTTCAGTGGTGGTTGTATAGCTTCATCTAAATCTGAGCGGACTTGCTGGGCGAGTTCTTGTCGACCTGTTTGAACCAACAGGTGTTCCGGCTGTGTGATAGATTCTTCAATTATAATTGTCAGATTCTGCTCTGCAAGTCTGCAGGTGACCTTGCTTGGTTGATGCCCAAGTTGGTCGCGATAAAGAGCTTGGATGCGCTGTTCTAATGTTCTTTCTACTTGTCCGCGAGTTGGAGTCAGAGATGTTGTCATTTTTTGTACTCTACCCAAAAATGAAAGGAATGAAAAAGGTTAAAAATTGATGCTATTTGGGTGATATTAACTAAAAATGTTGGTATAGAAAGTAGTTCACCTTCACATTCTTGATAGTAATAGCCGGAGATTTTCCCGTCACCACCCTAATGTAGTATTTCTTGTTGCAGTTATTTGTTTGGTAATATCTTCACCTTGAGACAGAGTCTGGGAAGAGAAGTCAAACCTCCATCAATTTAAGATAAATTTAATCGTATCTGTTAGTCAAACAGTACCGCCGCTACAAAATTTTCTGCCTTGGAGAATCAAGGCAAGACAAAGTAAGTATTTGAGGCGACTTTTGTTTTCTGATATTATCTTATTGTGGCTATCCGTGTCTTAAAGCTTCCAAGCTAAACACGGAATTGTTAGGTGCCGTTTTTAGGTAGGCGCACCGTAAAGATACTGCCTTTACCTACTTCGGAGAACACGTCGATTTTCCCACCGTGAGACTCAACAATTCGCTGGGATAAATGTAGCCCCAAACCGCTACCGGCGCGTTTATTTTTACCTTGACGAAAACGTTCGAACAAGGTGGGTAAATCTTCGCTGGCAATTCCGTATCCGGTGTCTTGGACCTCTACAACTATCCATTTTTGAGGGGAACTAGAGGAGGATTCTTCAAAAAGGCGGATTTCGATGCTACCTGTATCTGTGAATTTGATAGCATTACCGACTAAATTGCTAATCACTCGGCGCAATTCCAAACGATCGCCCATGATTGTAGCAGCGTTTTCATCCTCTTGATTTAACTTAGTTGTGTCTGCTTTGAAAATTAAGTTCTTTTCATCTGCAAGTGGTTTAAGTTCCTGAACAACTTCTTCCACAACCTGCTGCAGATTGCAACTTTCAAATTGCAAGTTTTTCTTACCTGCTTCAAAGCGGTGGACTTCCAGCAAGGTATTTACCATTTCTAGCAAGTTTTGGTTGCTGCGAATCATAGCAGCGATCGCCTGTTTCATTTCTGGTGAGATCTTGCAGAAAGTTTCCTGCTGGAACAAATGCAGCATTCTGTCAGCAGCGACTAAAGGTGTGCGCAAATCGTGGGTAAGACGAGACACAAAGTCTTCTTGTTGTCGAAATAATTTTTGTTGTTCGTCAATACTGTGTTTGAGACGAAGAAGCGATCGCACTCTAGCGAGCAGCTCGTCTTGGTCAAAAGGTTTGCGGATAAAATCATCTGCTCCCGCATCCAAACCCTCAACCAAGCTCACATCATGAAACGCCGTTAGCAGCAGTATGGGAATATAAGGAAGAGCTTGATTTTTGCGAATGCGGCGCGTCACCTCGTAGCCGTCTAATCCTGGCATCATCACGTCTAGTAAAATCAGATCGGGTGGAGATTGTTCGATTTTTGCCAGCGCTGTTGCTCCGTCTGCTACCAAATCAATTTTGTACCCCTCTATTTCTAAGATAGTTTGTAGCAGTACCAAATTATCTGGAGTATCATCAACAGCAAGAATACGATCCACTTTAGAATTACTAGTTATTAACATTTTTATCAAGTTGTTTGCCAATAATTTTTAGTCTTACTTATAGTTAGTACTGCTAAATTCACCTTTGTTCTCTTTCTTTTGGTAGTCTATAAACTTCCCCTTGAGGAAAGTACGATTGTTGATTTGTTGGCGCAGACGCGCTCTTCGCGGCTTCTCGGAGAGTGGAAGTTTTCTTGGAGGATAGAGCGGCGATTTTGGACATTCCGTCAGAACCTTGCTGATGGGAGGGCGAAATTTGACGTGGTAGTTCTATACGGAATACCGAACCTGAACCCAACTGACTTTCAACAGTGATTTTACCGCCCATCATTTGTACTAGTGCATCTACCACTGGCAAACCAAGACCTGTACCAGCATATTTGCGAGTGATGCTTTGGTCAAGTTGTCGGAAAGCTTCAAAGATATATTTCACATCGGAAGCAGCAATACCAATACCCGTGTCCCAAACAGCGATTTCAATGTAATTATTCGGTAGCTCCTTAACATTGACTCCAATGCTACCGGACTCTGTGAATTTAATGGCGTTGGACAGTAGATTTGTGAGTATCTGGCGTACCCGAAAGGGATCGTTGAATACCACAGCATTTTGCAAATCGATTTGAATCTGTACTGAAAGTTTTTTGGCTTCTGCAACAGAAAGCATTTCTGCTGTGGTGACTCGAACTATTTGCGATAAATCAAATATCTCGGGATTGAGATTTAATTTACCTGCTTCTAGTCTGGAAAAATCAAGAACTTCGTTTAACAACATCAGCAGGCGCTTACCGTTGTTGAGGATGCGTTCTACCATATTCTTTTGCTGCGTCGTCAGACTACCGCATTGGGGACGCAACAATAATTGAGAAAAGCCGATAATGGCATTCATGGGAGTTCGCAACTCGTGAGATATGGTGGCTAGGAATTGTGACTTTAGCTGCGATACCTCCATGAGCTTTTGATTTTGCAGCTCGATTTGCTTTCTTTGCGCTTCTAGTTCTTGGTTTTTCTGGCTTAGCAATTCGTTGCGTTCTCGCAGTTGCTGGTTGATGCACGCTATCTGCATTTCTGCTCGATAAACTCGAATTGCATTGCGCAAAATCTGTGCTAGAATTTCAGAGGAGATTCTAGATTTAGAAATGTAGTCTGTAGCGCCTGCCTTCATTAATTCTACAGCTATTTGTTCATCTCCCCGATCTGTCAGAATTACTACAGGAACTTTAATACTAAGAGAACGAATTTCATGCAGGAAACCCAAGCCATCTTGGTCTGGGAGGCAATAATCGAGAAAAACACAGTCAAAAGTGTTGTTGCAGAGAACTGCGATCGCACTGCGACAGTTAGTTACTTCCACTAGTTCTATCGTAAAATTTGCTGCTTGGAAAGCTCGACGAACTGCCATTCGCTCGACTTCGTCATCATCCACAACTAATACTTTTAACTTTTCTTCCATCGCCTTCTACTATTGGTATTAAATACGGGTTCATGTACAGCATTTATATTTTTCAACCATTTAAAAAAATGATATAAAGATATTTTATATTGTAAATGATAGGAGCATTTTAGATAGCGATTGTGTATTATATCTCTAATTTCATTCGTTGTTGCCTTAGATAAGGGTAAAATTTCCAGACCTTAATATCTCCATCAGTGCTGTGGTTGTTTGCCCTGAGGGAAAGCTTTTACCTACTATTTTCTTTCTCCAGTACGCGTTTGCGATTCATTGCATCAACTTTGCCATCTTCCATTAGTAGTCTGTTAGTTATCTTTTCCAGCATTACCTCAGGATAGAACTAGTTAGAGCTCAAAAACTCTTTTTGACGAGAGTTTAGGCTACAGTTAATTACTAGAACTAGGGATATAAAATTAGCAATTAATAAATTTAGTAGTTAGCCCCTATCTATGGAAGGAAGAAGCAGTAAAAAAAAATACTACTCTTCCTAGCTCAACCCCATTGTAAAATGAGTAATTGCATTAGGTCCTCAGTCATTGGTCAGAGTTACACAAAACAGTCAGGTCGAGCTTGAAAGCGTAAGATGCTTACACGACGCATCTTTAATTGGGCTTATTAAATTTGGATAATATTTCTTTACTACAATTGAGATTTTGTAAAAGTGTCGCGATTGAGAACTTTCCGACTGTCGGAGTTGAGCGATCGCTTTCACTTGCTTTAATTATCTTAAAAAATCTTGATAAAAACAAACTGAATACGTAATTTGCCTCAGTATTTCACAGTCTGGGAACTGGTCGCCATATATCATTGGCTAGATTTTTTCCTGCTAGCTTGCTAATGGAATCGGAAACGACTACTTCTATCGGTGGATGCAATTTTATAAAAATATCATCTATCTTTGGTTTTGGAAATTAAAAAATAAATGGCAAAATGTCGGTTGACGGCAGATGTGATTAGTAGAGAGTAAGGGTATCAATGAGCGAAATTAGTATTGTTTTAATTGAAGACCACGACTTGACCCGAATGGGACTTAAGGCCGCATTGCAAACAGACAACAGCATTCGAGTAGTAGGTGAAGCAGCAAATGCTACTAAGGGACTAAAGCTTCTGGAAACTTTGAAACCAGCTGTCGCCGTTGTGGACATTGGCTTACCCGACATGGATGGTATTGAACTAACTCGTAAATTTAAGCAATGGCAAGCTGAAACAGGAGACTCCTCAACAAAGATTCTCATCTTGACAATGGAGCATTCAGAAGACGCAGTACTTGCAGCTTTTGCAGCAGGTGCAGATTCCTACTACATGAAAGACACCAGTATTGATCGCCTCACAGAAGCAATTCGAGCAACTTACGAAGGAAACTCTTGGATCGATCCGGCGATCGCCAACATCGTGCTGTTACAAATGCGCAAAGCTTTACCCGATGCTCAGTCTGGCGAAAAAAGTAAAACAGTAAAAATAGATGCTCTTCCACCTGAGTACGAGCAAGTTTTAGAAACTTATCCGCTTACCCAACGGGAACTAGAAATTTTGGAGTTAATCGTTGCTGGGTGCAGTAACGGACAAATAGCAGAAAAACTTTACATTACAGTTGGAACGGTAAAAACCCACGTTCGCAATATTCTCAACAAACTCTGCGCCGACGACCGTACTCAAGCAGCTGTACGCGCTTTGCGTTCTGGATTGGTAGCGTAACTTCCAGATAGCTAATAGCTACAAAACATTTGCGTCCACACTCTCAAACAGAGAAAATTTTAGCCTAGTGCGTCTACCAATAAATTGCAAATGTTCTCCTTGGAGTCAAGCTTCTAAACCAACAACCAAAAAATCAATAACTGTCATTAATTCTCATCTAAAATCTACTCTTTATAAGAAAATCCGTCGTACAATTATCGCTAAAATTTTAGTAGATAAGCAAATTAAAAAATGATTAAAAGATTAGTCGTTTGTTCTTACTGCCACACAAATGGCTAATCTTTAGTTTTACCAAATTAGTAAAATATGGTAGAAAATAAGTTATTCCTGACTAAATTCCTCCAAGACGTGTAAGTAATTTCCTGTAAATACTTGATATTAATAATTACTTCTTAAGATAGAAGAGTAACTTACCTCAAGGTAGAATAAAATTAATAATGTAATTGTTATCTTTCTAAGAAGTAAAATAATAGTAGGAAATAACTCAGAGGAGTCACTTTATGAATATTATTGCTTGGGTGATACTAGGTCTTTTAGCAGGAGCGATCGCTAAAGCTATTTATCCTGGTCGCCAAGGAGGGGGCATACTGGCCACCATGCTGTTGGGTATTATTGGTGCTTTTATTGGGGGAACTATTGTCAGCTTAATCAACACGGGAACACTACAAATAACAGCATCGACTCTGAGTATTCCAGGCTTGATAGTCGCAGTTATTGGTGCAATAATTGCTATTTGGATTTGGGGCTTAATCACTCGACGCAGTACAGTTTAAAACTGTTGCAGTCAATTGTTGTTTTCCCCTATCCATTAAAAAACTCCACTACCAAAAATTGAGTGGAGTTTTTCAATGCGAGTCATTAATTGGGAAATAGCAGGCGTGCACTAGTAGAATTAATCTAACGATTTCTTGACATCATCTTTGATATTTTCAACTGTGTGGCGAAGTTGAGCTTCTGCTTGTTTTGCTTGGCCTTCAGCTTGATCCCTGGGATTACCCGTCACCTCGCCAACTATCTCTTGCACTTTCCCTTCAATATTTTTAGCAGTTGCTTCTATTCTTTTTTCTAAGCTCATAAATTTCCTCCCCACATTACAGGTTGTATCAATAAAATACCTTGCGGTGATTGTAAGTAACACCTATCACCAGATAGATTTAAATGATTATTAATGATAGACAAATCGCAGTTTTGAAAAATTTTTTGAAGAGTTAATAAATGCCAATTATGGGAAATTTTCATGTAGGAATTAAGTGCTAATTAGATATGATACTCCCACACTAAAATCTAAGTGAATGTGAAGATGGAAAAAATTATAGGCAGAAAGAAACAGAAAGAAAAATGTGTGGGTGAGTGAGATTAACGATATTATTAGAGGCGCTTGCGGTGGTTTTTTATTTGGCATTGCTTTTACTGTACACCATAGAAGTATGGTGGGTTGGTTCGTTAGCAAAACCACCAGTAGTAAAGTTGCGCGATCGCCTTGACATTTATCGCAGTCACCGACCCTATGAAGCTGTTTCACCTCCTTGGCTATTAGCAATTATGGCTGCATCCAGCTGGCTTTTCTGACCAGCAAAAACGCAGACAGCAACAAGGAATTTTTCAAAGACCGATCAGCAAAACCATCGCCTCCTATTTGATATCTTTAATAACAGCAGCCATGATGTTATGGTTCTTTCAAAAATTAACTTTTAGCGATCCTTGGACGATGTGGTTAGACCACACATTACTGCTTAGTTTACCTGCAACCATCGGCGGTGCAGCAGGGAGATTGCCAATATGAAAAAAGAAATAGATACTGCAGATAGGCCTTCTCAGCAGCCAAAGTGTTCCGCTGCTGAATTGGTTACTTTTGCTGCTGCTTCCTTTATCCTTACTGCGATCGCTGGTTTAGTTGGGTATGTTTGGTTCCACGAAAGCAATAAACCTCCCGTTATTTCTGTTAGTAAAAAACAAACGATTTGGGAGGTCGATGGCAAATACTAAGTTTTCTTTGAAGTTATAAACAAGGGCGGACAAACTGCTCAGTCCGTGCAAATCATAGCCCAGTTAAAAACAAGAGAGAAAGTTGAGGAAACAGGAGATTTGCAGATTGACTTTTTATCTAGCGGCGAAAAAGAAGAAGGAGTATTCGTGTTTAATCAAGATCGACACTAGAGTCAGCTCACAATCAGAGGAGTCTCTAGCTAGCAACTACCCTAGCAACGCTGCAGATGTTGTCATTAGCCACGATACTGCCAGTGACTAACGACAATAGCAAGCAACTAAGCAGTTACTTTTGCTTTAGACCAAACGCCGTTTTCATCTTCATCAAATTTCTGATGAACAGCCTCCCAAGCAGCTTGTTCCGCTTGAGATTGATCGTTTGTCTGCTCTAGCGTGGCATTATAGGTGTCAATAAACGTACGCTGAGCTTCTGGTGAAAGGTGAGAGCGTACCTCCGGTGACAGATCCTCTGGACTATTGCAGCGACCAGAGCAAGCACGGGGAAGTTTCTGTTCCAGCACGTGGATTTCTTCACCACCGTGAGCTTGAATCAGATTTTGGAATTCTTCTACCTGATTGGCGGGTACTTCTACCATTACCAAGTACTCTCCAGCTTGCAGGCGAGTTTGGTAAACAGTGGCTTTATCTTCTGGCATTCCTAAAGCCACTAACGCAGATACCAATCCTGCTCCTGCACTACCAGCGATCGCTCCGCTTGCAGCACCCAACAGCACCGCACCGATAGGACCTGCAGCAACAACCGAACCGACAAAAGGAATAAAAAGTACGCCTACACCCGTGAGCAAACCAAGCAAAGAGCCAAAGAAAGAACCAAAAATTGCTCCTTGTCTCAAACCTCCCAAAATTATATCTTTCTTGGTGATGAAACCGGCAATTCTAGTTTGGGATTGGAAGTTTCTGCCCATTACCGAAATATGGTCTCTCGGTATTCCTCGGTCCAACAACTGTTGAAGAGCACTATCAACTTGGTTCTGTTCTTTAAAAACAGCTGAGATAGTACGCTCTGCTTTGTATTCTTCAGCCATCTAGTACTCCTTTGTTTTTGCTTTTCTAAAATTGATTAAACTCCTACAGGAGTTTTCTTTTCCGTTGCTGGTTGAGAGTTGTCTCCTTCTAAAGCTTGTCCTTCAATAAAGGAGCGCAACATCCAGGCCATCTCTTCGTGTCCTTCCACCAATTCGGTTAAAAAGTCAGCCGTTCCCCGATCGTGGAATTGTTCCGCACGCCGATCAATATGCTCCCGGAGATTGCGAATAATTTGTTCGTGGTCGTCTACTAACAAGGCCGCCATTCCAATTGTTGTCGGAACCTCATCTGGTTGCTCCTTGAGCGTGCCATTTTTCAAGAAACCTTTCATCGTACCAATAGGATAACCACCCAAAGCACGAATTCTTTCTGCAATAGCATCAATGTTTTCAGTTAATTGTTCGTACTGCTCTTCCCAAATTTGATGCAAACTGTGGAATTGAGGTTCAACTACATCCCAGTGAAACTTTTTCGTTTTTACTACTAGTAGATAGGCATCTGACAAATCTTTATTTAAATTTAAAAGGTTGATTACACCTTGACGCTGCTGTTGTGTTAAATCAATATTCAGCGGACGCATTGCTTTTAATTCCTCAGCTAGCTTTATTCTTCTCTAACTTCACCGACTCCGGACGTACATAACATCAATCTCCAGAATGATTGTTTGAAATTAAGAAATTAATTTGCGTCAGCTCAAGAATTAATAAGTTTCAGTATTCTTGGGTGCTGATTTATTAACTAAAGACTTGCCTACTATCCCAATAATTAATTTTTTGAGAATGAAATTTTCAGAGCCGAGAATTTTTAAAAAATTACCCCAGCTTATTACCGGGGTAAAGGTTTTGTTAAATCTTACTTATTACCTGTGACTTTTTTCAAGAAATTACTGACTTCTTCTTCTACGGAAGTTGCCTCTTGAGAGTTTTCCGGACGATTCATTTTTTCAATATCCGCAGTACCTTGTACTTCGTTGAGTCCGCCTCCACTTGTCCGCTTTTGTGTTTCTTCCAGTCCTGGAGGTGCTTGGGTTGTCAGTTCGTCAGTTCGGCGTTGAGTTTCTAACAACTGCTCGGTACCTTTTTGAGGATTGCTTTTATAGCTTTCAATTGCCGCCGCTGGCAAAGTGCTAGATAGTAATAGCAAAGCGCATGTTACGGCCAAAACTAAAAAGCGCATCGGACGCACAACAGAACCAAACCAAGTAACAATTTTTTGCATTTAACTTCCTCCTGAGATGTTGTTTTTAATTAATTCCAACAGTAAAGTTTGATAGAAATAAAGCGTTAGAGCAGCTGTTTGTATTGCTAAATCATCATCTCAATTTTTTTTGACACTAAAAAATATGAAATTTTGAAGTCAATACTACGCTTACTATTCTTTTAATGGCAAAAGACACGGACCGGAATCGACCCCCAGGCTGAACTTATATTTATTTCTGCCGCCAAAAGAATCACTCCACAGATAGATAATTTAATTAAGGCTTGTTTTGGTAGTTGTTGAAATTTACTGACAAAGAAAAAAATCTCCAGCAGGGGTTTGCTTGTTATTTTTGGAAGAGAGTTGATTGTTTACTTGCCTAGGATAGGTTTTGCATGCTTTATAAACCTGGGAAACAGGCAACACTATCGCATAATTTTTACTCGTATGACAATACTACTATAAAAGCAATCATCAGTTTATAAAAAACCTGAGTTTTAGAGCTTCCAGCAAGCGCTTGCAGTTGGCAAATATCCTTACTATCAGTCCATTTTCAGCAAATTACAAAAAGTGACTGAGTGAGAATTTTACTTTTCCGTA
>Ga0272448_1007884_pt1 | contig 11191 bp, 15 predicted proteins | sample YNPCB0191_FD_202220 | JGI IMG/M metagenome (GOLD analysis project Ga0272448, IMG submission 202220) | Hot spring sediment microbial communities from Yellowstone National Park, WY, United States - YNP-CB-019-1 | ecosystem: Environmental > Aquatic > Thermal springs > Hot (42-90C) > Sediment... | reverse complement strand
CTTTTTTGCATCACTGGCAAAGTATGTCTCAAAAGGATTTACATCACGTCTTTCTCTTTCTACCAGTTTCTTGCGAACTTTCAGTTCTTCCACTTGCTTTTCTAATTCTTCAATTTGGGGAAAGCGAGTCGGAACGTGTTCTGGTGCGTCGTACACTACATCTTGCCATTCTTCTTTGACTTCGTTGGTTTCGTTGGTTTCGGCAGTGAATAGCAAAGAACGCTTAGCTTTGAGAATAGCCCCGTAGCTTTTACCAGTGATCGGGGCTTCCGGAAACTTCTCTTTATACTCAGCGATCGTCATATTGTGCGATTTAAGGTGCAGTGGAGTTATCTTGTTAAACGGTTTTCCGCAAACTTGACATATCGCAAAGCCTGTAGTTTCGTCGTAATGATTCATTGTTAGTTTCTCCTTTCTTCGACAGTACTCTATGTATTTGTTCTCATCAAAGATTCTTAGTGTAGTTGCTGCCCCTTGCAAAAAAGAGAGACGAGTTTTTCTGCCTCCTTGTTTCTCGTCGAGCAAGGGGCAGTTCTATCTTTATTATAGGAGGTGAATTGAAATGAGAAGTGTTGAAATATTCTTCGACGACCTGAAGCCCGAAGCCCAGCAACGAGTTTTACGTGAGCTTCGCACTACGGTTGAAGAAGAGAACTGGGATGTCTTTCCGCTTACTACTCTAGAAGTAGAACGAGACGATGATAATCTTCTTGAAGAAAACTATTTCTCATGCGAAGAGTCAGAATGTGAAGAATACGAAGACAGTGAAACTGACTAGTGAGTGTAAAAAAAACGAAAAAGTAAACTTTTAGTTTTAAATATAAAAAAACTAAAAAAGGAGGAAAACAATGGACAACGGGACAGTAGGACTTTTGGTAACGTGGGTCGCGTGCGGTCTCATTTGTTTTGGAATCGCTAAGAGCAAGGGTAAAAACGAGTGGATTGCCCTTGCGGTAGGGCTTCTCGTCGGCTTCATTGGTGTATTATACTACATCATTTCCAAAGGGTCGAAAGAAGTTCGTATCCGTAAACTCAAAAAGCAGCTTGCTGAGCTCGACCCAACTTCGGCAGCCACTCTCAAACACCACGAAGGAGACTAAGATGGCTAACACGCCTATGCTTTCATTGTTCCGGCTGCTACTATTCCTGCTGGAAAAAGGCAACGTCAAACTTGCGAAAGAAACTCTAAGCGATGCAATACGCGAGTTAGAGGAACAAGAGAAAAAGCAGAAACAAGTCTTCGTAGTACTGTGCCGCACATGCGCTTTCGAAAAATCGCTTCATGAGGCACCTACATCACGAGTTTGCCCAAAGTGTGGTAAAAGCACATTAGAAATAGTATACTATGAGGTTCATCCTATAAACCAAGAATTTACTCAGTTCGTAAGAACTTACAGCGAAAGAAGTTAAAAATGGAGACTATAGTTATTAAAAAGTGTGCCTGGTGCAACAAAGTCATCGGAACCGACGTATGGCAAAACGGTGACGGACACACCACAATAACGCACGGAATGTGCGAGAGTTGTCGGAAAAAGATGGAAATGGAGATAGAGCAGTATTATAAATCGCAGAACAAGTTGACTAATCAATTAGCAATTACCAACTTATAGCAAGAATGGAAGGAGATTAAATGAGTAGAATAAAAAGGATAACAATAAGGCCAGTGTTAAATGGGTTCTTGGTAACTGTCGGATGCCAAGAGGTTGTGTTTACGGACATCCGAACAGTCGCATACGAGCTAATCCGATACCACAAGGATCCAAGTGGTGTCGAACAAGAGTACCTGCAGAAAGCAGTAAATCCAACAGATATAGCAAACGCAGTGACCCCAGCAGAAACACCGAAAGCAGCAACAGCTGATGAAGAAATGCCAGCAAGCTAATGTTGGATGCTTCAAAGATAACCCTGGGGGTGCGTGTAGGGTTAAAACAAGCACAACTGTTGGCACAAAAAGTTGCATGTGAATAAGGGGGCAAAAATGAAATATATTGTAGAGTTAAATATGTGTTGTTACCACAGTCAAGTTGGTCAGTATACGTATCCTCTTTGTTTCAGTGAAATCGAAGCAGGTTCTCCAAGAGAAGCTGCAGAGATATTCGCTGGGGAGGAAGTTACAAACAATATATTCGAAAACAATGTGTGGTTCTTTGATTTTGCCAATCCGAAGTATAGAAAGTTCGGAATCATGGTTGTCGGGGGCAATCCTCGTGAAGTCGAAAGAATTAGACTAAGACAAAAAAATAGGAGCACGTACAAAGAAATAAATAACATAACAGCAAGTAAATTTATAGAATTATTACAGAATCAAGAGAGAAATTGAGAGACAAATAACACCAAAAAAGAGAGTAGAAATGGAAACGAAATACCGAAAATGTGCCACTGACAAGTCATGCAAACTCACTTGCATATATCCCTAAAGAGTGGATTAAAGCAAGGTATATCTAGAAAAAAAAGGAGGTGTAGAATGAGCAAAGTAGTAAATTGCACGTCTCGTCCAATTACAGTTAGGGTGGGAGAAAAGGAATTAGTTCTCCCTCCAAGCGGGGTCGTCCCGCGAGTGGTAATGATTAGGGTTCCAGTAGATGTAGTTGGTGGAATCCCTTGTATTGTCGAGAAACTTTGGGAGGTGAAGGGGCTTCCAGCCCCTGAAGATGGGACTTTCTTTCTGGTGAACTCGACTATATTTCAGTCGAGCAAAAGGAAAGACTTGGTCACCCCGGACACTAAAGAATGCATCAAGAATAAAGAAGGACAAATCGTTGCTATAACGAGACTAGTCCGCAAGTGGTAATAATTCTTGGAAGCTAGTTAAACCGGGGACAGTTGCAGTTAAGTCAGAATCTGTCCCCGACAATTTTTTTACGTAGAGTTAAAAACAAGCACAAAACCAATTTGGAAGAACTGCCATAAGCATAACGGCAAAGAACAGGAACAAAAAATTGAGGAAAAAATGAATGCCAGAAGATTTCGTAACGTGTCCGTACTGTGGTGAGAGACTTAAAACTATACACCACAAACACTTGTCTAAGCATGACAAAACAATCGACGACCTGAAGGACGAATTCCCAGGATGGAAGACTAAACCAGACTTCGTTATTGAACAACTAAAGTCTGGCAAAAAAGCTAAAGAAAACACGACTAAAATTGTAAAATGCATGTATTGCAATGCAGATATTGAAGTAAATATTAATTGTTCTAACTCTGGAAACGCTTGCGACGAGTGTAAGAGCAAGGGCTTACTAAGTCTTAACCAAGCTAGAGCTAAAGAACGAGCAGAAAAGGGACAGTTAAATCCAAGCCACGATCCAAGTGTTGTAGAAAAGAGACGGCAAAGGTGGTTGCAGAAAACAGAAGAAGAAAGACGGATAATTGCAGAAAAAAGGAAAGAAACAGTTCTAAAGAGATTTGGTGTGCCTGTTGCCATGATGAATGAAGAAGTGGCTAAGAAGTCTAGAGAAAAGAGGCTAGAAAACTTAGACAGGAAAGAGTTCGCTAAAAAGTACAGAAACTCTTACATAAAGAAGTTTATTCCAAAGTTAATGCAGAAGCTAGAAAGTTTAGAGCTAGAACTTGTGGATAAAGAGTTTCTGGGTGCATCTGCAAAACACCAGTTCAAGTGCAAGAAGTGTGGCACTACATTCGTGAAAAGTTGGCGTGCTATACAGCTTGGATACAAGTGCGAAGTTTGCTATCCCAGACAGAAGACAAAAAGCAAAGAGTTCAAAGAAAAAATGAAGCAGCTATGGAAAGACCCAAATAGTAAGTGGAATAAAGAAGAATACAGAAACAAGCTAAGAGAAAGAGCTCAAAGCTATTTTTTGCCTAGCATCTACAAGCAACTCGAATACTTAAACTTAGAACTTGCTGACGAAAAGTACGTAAATGCACACACTAGACACAACTTTAAGTGCAAGAAGTGTGGCACAGCATTTGCTCAGACGTGGAACTCTATCCAACAAGGGTACTTGTGTCCAACGTGCTACCCGAGAAACCAGGGATACTCTTCCGGAGAAAAAGAAGTAGCTAACTACGTAGAGAGCCTTGGCTTCCAAGTAGTTACAAGAGACAGGAGTACTATACCACCTTTTGAGATTGACATCTTCATTCCAAGTGTTTCAGTAGCAATCGAATACTGTGGTCTGTACTTCCATAGTGAAGAGAAAAAGCCAAAAGTATACCACTATAACAAGTTAAAGAGATGCGAAGAAAAAGGTATACGACTTGTAACTCTTTTCGAAGACGAGTGGATGTTTAAACGAGATATCGTCTGTAGTAGAATAAGACAGATACTAAATAAACAAGAAACACTCGAAAGAGCCAGTGGAAGAGAGTGTACGATAAGGCCGATAGACACAAAAACGAAGAACGAATTCCTCGAAAAATTTCATTTACAGGGAAGCGACATTTCTCTCGTCAGACTCGGTGCTTTCTACAAAGACAAACTCGTAGCGGTAATGACTTTTAGTAAAGGAAGCGTAGCAAAGGGAACTACAGCACAAGAAGGAATTTGGGAACTCTCTCGGTTCTGTTCTGACTACAACTATAGAACTCCAGGAGTTGCGAGTAAACTTCTAACTTACTTTAAAGAAAACTACAGTTGGAGAGAAATCTATAGCTACGCAGACCTAAGATGGTTTACTGGAAAATTGTATACAGATCTCGGTTTTGAGACAGACGGTAAACCGAGACTTAACTACTGGTACGTAAAGGGATACCAAAGAGTCCATCGTTTCAATCTCAGAAAGAAGCCTGGTGAGCCAGCAGATATTCCAGAACGTGTTTTGCGAGTAAACGAAGGCTACCAAATAATTTGGGATTGTGGCAATCTAAAGTTTGTGCTTAAGAATAAAGATTTGCAAGTAGATAAACAAGAATAGCTTAAGTGAGCCGAAAAAAAAAAGACCCAAGGATTTAAGTCCCTGGGTCTTTATTTTTTTGCCACTTCCGACGATTATGTTATGTTCAGAACAGCAATCCCGTTATTCCGGACCAAAGCAGTAGCATAACGGGACAAAATCGTCAGCGTGGGAATGTAAGTTAAAGGATATGGGTGCAACACGGCTGGTACATACGGAGCATAGAAGAATATAGCCTTAATTTCTTCTACCGGCTTATACACCACTACCATTGTATTCTGAGGAACAACGGCAGAGGTCAACACTCTCCATTTCCCACCAGCCACTGTAGCAGTTCTGTACCCTAAGTCGCCATCCACACTTGACGTCCCAGTATAAGCAAATCCATTGATGTCTTCCAGAATAGCAGCATCAATTGGATTGCAGAGGATGGTATTACCAGCCTCAATATTGGTGTCAGTGTAGATCTGAGCAGACAGAGTGTTCAGTACCGGAATGATGTTTTCATGCCAGTACTTGGTTCCCCAGACGTAACTGGTAGGCGGAGTTCTCGAGAACGAACCAGTGTGAGAAGCAGCGTTTAATCTCTGGTTCGCAGTAATTAAAGCGTTTACTAACTCCCTGTCAATGTCCAGAGCAATCTGCTGCCCAAGCAGGTTTACGATCTCAGCCTGCATAGAAACATCAAATAGAGCTCGCATATCTTGCTCCATATTGATGCTCCAATGAGCGGAGATCTGGCGATCTTTGGCATACAGACGAACTTTGTCTACAGTTAATTTCACCCTTGGGTTGATCCTATTTTCTTCGAGAGAACAAGTCACTCTAAATCTCACAACAGTCACTACCCCAGTCGCACTAGAAATTGACACTGTGCCATTCAAGTAGTCTACACGACCAGAGATCACGTCCGTGCCCGCACCAATAGTAACCGAAGATGAGAAGTGTCCTTCTACTGCTGGAACGATAGAAACTTCGGTGAAAGCTGTCCCGTCAGCGGAAACAGCAGTAATTTCGAAGTCTCTTTCTAAGTGAGTGCTTGTGGACGTAAGACCAGCAGTTGCCAGAATGTCGTAAGAATCAGATGGAACTGGAATAGTAGCAGCTACTGGAGTTCCAAAAGCTGGCCCACCAGAAATGTCAGTAGAAGTAACTGGTGCGGCATATTCGGTAGAACTGTTCGCTGGCATAAACGAAGCCTTAATGAAAGCTTTCACGCATTCGGGTTTATCCATAGGAGAAACCGTGATCGCCTCTTTAGCAACGAGCTTCGGATAGAAGACTCTCAAAATAGGCAGAGTCAAGGTTTCGTATGGATTGATCTGGAACATCGAGTTTTCCATTAAGGCTACTCGAGTATTCTCAGCCAGCTGCGTGAAGATTTCTTTGTCTCTCTTCTGCGGCAAGCTCTCCGCTAAACTGGCGACGTAAGAATTCCAAGCAGCGTCGTCAGTGAGGATGAGCTTTAAATTGCCGGGTTTCGAAGGATCAACACCAGAAACTTTCTTCGTAGCCTTGTAAGCCTCAATAAGAATTTCCTTCATACTTTTTTCTCCCCTCCTTTCTTTTTTTAGTTTTTTGTTGCAAAGCTTCTTGTCCTAGCTAAGTAACGATCTAACTTATCTTCACTCATAGTCTCTACTACTTTTAAGAGAACTACAAGTTCGTTTCTTAAAGACTTACTTACTGACTTTAACGGAAGTTTTTCTATCCACTGCAATACTTCTCTAACTTTCTTCCTTCTCTTGTACTCTTTTGCGATAGTCTCTAACGCATTTTTAGTTTCTTGCAATTGTTTCTTGACTGAGACGATTTCTTTCTTAACTTCTCGTATTCTCTTGCTTCTAAGTAAAAAATCTTCTCTTAAGATTGGTCCAACTAACTTTATAACGTCATTAGCAAGAGCTACTTTTTCTTTAGCTACATCTTCAGAGATGTCTAGTATACAAGTTTCCGCTATTTTCATACTTCACCTATCTCTTCTAGCAGCTTCTCTTTAACGCTTCTGTTTTCGTTTTCGAAAAACTGGATACGATTATCGAACTCGTTTTTCAAGCGAAGAGCTTCTGAGAGTAACTCTTTTTGCTTAACTAGCTTTTGCTCAAGCTGTCTTAACCGCTCTTCTTGCTTACGACTCGAAGCAGAAAAAGAAAGCTTGCTACTAAGCCGCTTAAGTCTTGGAACTATTCTTCGTAGTAGTAGATCTTCATTCTTTTGAATATGTTCTAGCTTAATTGAGCCGTCTAGTTCTGTTACTTTCATACTTCACCCTCACCAAAAAAAGATCCAGTCTAAAGAAAAATAGACTGGATCTGTATTATTGTCTGACTGCATCTGCTAACTCAGACTTGCTCTTACACCCATCTGTCAAAAAACTGGATCATCTTGCGTTCTACAAGCATGTCAAAATAAGAAGCTAGATAGCAGACACCATCTGGCGTACATATAGTTCCGCACTCGCTTTCTGTTATCATGCTAGCCTCAAACTTGCACTCGTTAAAGTCGACAACAGCAGACTTATGAGATGGCAAAGATACTGCGTCGTACGTAATTATTAGTAATGGTGAAGTCACAATGCTTATATCGTTCTTTCTCTGCAGCTCTGCCATACCTCTCATAGAAAGACCAATTCCAGACCTGTCCGTCAATAAACCAAGAAGAATCTTGCCATTTGGTGTATTAGTAGTTTCGAGTTCCCCAACTAGCAAATTGTTTCTCCACTCGTAAGCTCTTAGTAAGTGAGAAGCTTCTTTTAGAAGGACAGTAGTCTGTCTAATACTATCGAAATCTTCATTCCCACTAGGAACTGGATGGTCAAGTTCACCAATCATTGCTCTTCGAGAAATCCTTTCTTCGCATTTTTGCATAGCTTCTTGGAGGACAGCTTTAGGATACATTCTTTTATTTTGGTTTACTTCGTCCGCAGTTTGCAAAACCATTCTAAATATAGCTTTGTCGTATTTTTTCTTTACAACTTCTGCTTCCTGTAGAATAGCACCCTCAATTACGAACTTAGGCATCTGTTTTTAGGCCTCCTTTACCTTAACAAAACCTCTCTGTATCTCGCCTCCCCGAGTGATCGGTATATCTTCTATCTTCTTTGTAGCAGCTATTTTTTCTTTCTTCATCTTCTTCTTGTAGTATTTTCTAAGAACTGCATAAACAGCATCTAAAAACTCGTAGAAAACAACAATAATATCATCGACTTGGTCTTTGAAGTAGTTTATATTAGAAACTAGAGTCTCAAATAGTTCGATTGCTCTAGATATGTATTCTTTTAGCCTCATAAGCAACTTTTCAGTAGTTCCGATTAGTTGTGACTCTATAGCAAGCAGTCTTGAGTAGATCTTTTTTAACTCAAAGATTCTCCCGACAATTTTAGCCGACATTGGTTCTTCAAGTGCCGGAATTGGAAGGTTGCTGCCAGGACCGTAAGTTTTAAGCATAGATACGTCTGGCTCTGCTCCACCCTCTTCTCCTGCTTCTTCCTGTTCTGCTACTTCTTCGTCTATTTTATCTACTTTCGTGCTAACAACATCAGTAGTAGATAAAGTCCCACCAAAATCCGGGCCACTTGGCAGAATTATAGGAAAATGAGTAACGAAATCAGTGTCGCCAGTATAAGTGAAGGGAACGTCTTCCCAGGGTTCGCCGATCCTTCCTACAAGCTTGCTATGCCCGTAGTACTCACTTAACTTTTGTGACAAGCTCTTTTCCATAAACATTTTTTTAGTTTGCTACCTCATTTAGTGAAGAAAACTTGAGATTACCGCAACTTAGACGATGGTGCAGTCTATCCTAAGTATTTGTTCTAAAACGTCTCTCGACTCTTTTTTTTAAGATTCTCACACCACTACCATCTCCACTTGCGTTCTTCTACGATCTTTAAGATATTTGAAGCATCTCTGTGTTTAGAGTAAGAAGACAAAAATAGGAAAATCTGTCTCTTACTAATTTTCCAAGTGAGTAAAGATTTGACAACAGTAATGTCAAGACTCTTCTCAGGAACAAGCTTCATAGCGTCCGTGTCAACTGCAAAAACTTTCTTATCTTTTGTCCAAACTAAGTTTCTTCCTGTAAAGTCAGAGTTCGTTACAAATAAGTTGTCTCTATTTTTTACTTTATTCATTCTTCCTAAAACGTCGCCACATTTTAGGATTACTTCGTCAGATTCTTGGACATTAAATACGATGTCTCCTGAAATCCACTCGCTAACTCGATAAAAATAATTTCCTTCGAACCCAGTTTCAAGAACTTTTGGAACTTCAATTCCATTCTCATTCGCAAAATTTTGGATGTTAGTTATCTTCAAATACCACTCAGAATGGTTTGGGTTCAGTAAATCTAACCTAAAAGTTTTATCTGGAAGAGATACGCAATAAAGTAACTTAGACTTACTAGGGAGTTTCTTAAAACTCAGAACATTCTTTCCTAAGATCTTTTTAATTACCTCTTCCATAAAGAACTAACTGCCTCTTCCCTTCATTTATAAAAGACTTCTGGAAGAAGCCAACTCTTGAAAAAATTGGGTCGAAATATTCTTTCGTAAACTTCGGTTTTGCAGACTTAAACCTACAAATAAAATAACTAGTAATTTTAGACAATTCTGTAATAACTCTTATCTGTTCTTGATAAGAACGTTCCGTTGGCGGAGAACCTTTGTAAACACCAATGTGGTATAAAACAGCTATTGCTAAAACGTAATCGAACTTTCCAAGTTTCGAAAAATCGACTTTACAAATGTCAGAATTAATGTACGTTATTTTCAACGGCTTGTTCCATAACGACTCAAAACACTCTTTAACAAATAGAGCCTGTCTATAGTGCCTTGGCGATGCCTCTATGCCAATAACCTCAGCTCCAAGCTCTGCACATTTAATAGAATACAGTCCCGCATTACATCCTAGATCTAGTATTCGTTTTCCTTCCAAAGAGCTCGGTAAAAAAGTTCTAATTCGACCCCAAACATTTTCGTCACTAGATGTTAGAGTAGTAGTTTTTATTCCGTTTATATCGATAGTTTGATACCAGTACCCAAGCTCTTTTATTTTTTTAGAGACGTATTCTTTATTTAGGAGCACCATTACACTAGTCCAGGACCAGTTGGAGGTAAAGCACCACCTAGACCGCCCATCCCTCCGCCACCACCCATTCCTTCAGGTGGCTCAGTTCCTAATGTCTGATCAATTTTCGAGTCTATCTCAGCTTTCTTCACCTCTGCCCAGTCAATATTAGGTAAGTACTTTTTCTTGGCCCAGTCCGTCGGAATACCAAGTGTGGAGAGTGTCTGCACCAGATTAGACAAATCGGACATATATTTACTCTCTCTTTCAAACTGCAAAGAACGTGGAATAGAAAACGCGACATCTACTTCTTCGAAGATAGTAGAAGAATTATCGGGATCGATTAAATCAAAAGTCTTACGAAGTAACTCAGTAATCTGAGCGCCTAAGTACTTCTGGTGATTGACGATAGTTCTGGCAAATAGAATATTTTCTTCAGCCAGAGCGGCCTTATTCGACAGGTTCTCTTCCAACCCAAGAAACGCAGGAGGAACACCTAAAGAAGCCACTATAGAGTCACGCATGAAACGCAGCTCATCGACTTTGCTTCTTACGTCAACCATACCTTCGTTAAAAGTAGCAATGTCTACATATGGTTTGCCGTCTTTTTGCGGTATGTAAACGTCTTCGAACGTAGTTATAGTAGAAGGAATAGTATCAACAGTTCCAAAAGAATCTATACTAACTTTTCTCTTTCTGAATTCTTCTTTCAGTTTTTCGATAGCAGTTTTTGCGTCTCTTGGCAGACCAACTTCTACCGTAATCTTTCTCTTTTCTGTAGACCTGTTTATCCTATGGATTGTTAGTGCAGTTTCAAGAGCTATAAGAACTTTCGAAGTAAACTGGGTTGCATCGAAAATTGACTCCCCGTATGGATAATACTTAGTAGATGGAACCATAAAGTGGACCATTTTATGCGGTGGAACGAATCTGATCGAAAGCGCTCTTGAAAAGTCTGACTCAGCTATTACTGCGGAAATAATATCTCTAAGTTCTTTGTCGTTAAAGATGTCATCTTCAATTTGAGGTATCTTTTTCTCTAGACTCTTCAAAATAGACTGGCAAATAGAGTTTACGACTTGGTTCTGTATAGCTAGATGCGGAGATATTACAGCTTCTGGAAAAACGAGATATCCAAAGCATAGAGGAAACATGTCGCTTTGTAATTTCACGACTCTCCTTGGTTCGTAGAACAGTAGATGGAGATCTTTCATATCTACTTTCTTTTCCTCTGTATCTGTATCCGAAGAGTAGTCTAATATAATCTTAACT
>Ga0272448_1007883_pt1 | contig 11191 bp, 13 predicted proteins | sample YNPCB0191_FD_202220 | JGI IMG/M metagenome (GOLD analysis project Ga0272448, IMG submission 202220) | Hot spring sediment microbial communities from Yellowstone National Park, WY, United States - YNP-CB-019-1 | ecosystem: Environmental > Aquatic > Thermal springs > Hot (42-90C) > Sediment... | reverse complement strand
GTGTGAAGCAAGTGCTCTAACATCAAAGGGCATCAGCTCCAGGATAGTATCGACAAACCTGGCGGCAGTCCTGGATGTTGCATTGCTACACGACTTAACTACATCCCACTGTAAGCGTCTAATACTAACTATTTAGAGACAAAATTGTTAATATATAATCAAACTGAATACAGCGATGAGGCTCGCAGGCATATCTGAATTCCGTAGTCGGATGATAGCTTCTACTGGCATGCCCGGTAGAAGCTTTTTTATTGAAAGGTATCTATATCAATGATGGCAGAATTTAGCGGGACTTTGGACTTCATACTCCGTTTTGTTTCCATCGTACTTATTGACCTGGCGTTGAGCGGGGATAATGCCATTGTTATTGGTATGGCCGCAGCAGCACTTGCCAGAGAACAGAGAAAGTGGGCTATTATTTTGGGAGGCAGCTTAGCCATACTGCTACGTATATCCTTAACCTTAATTGTAACGCTGCTAATGCAAATTACATTATTATGTGCTGCCGGAGGTTTTGTTCTATTCTGGGTAGCATGGAAGCTGTTCAGATTGGATGTAAACGAGACTTATAAGACGGAGAAGGTTGAAACGAGGCAATCCAAAAACTTTAGACAGGTCGTAATATTGATTCTGACTGCCGATTTTGTAATGAGCCTGGATAATATAATTGCTATCGCTGGAACTGCCCATGGTAACGTTCTACTGCTCATCTTTGGGTTGCTTTTTAGTATGCCTCTGATTATGACTGTCGGCGGTGTAATATCACTTTTTATTGATCGGTTTAAATGGCTGGTTTATCTGGGCGCTGCCGTAATTATTTTTACGGGCACAAGGATGATATTCGAAGATAACCTAATCCAATCTCAATTTCCGCTAAACAAGGCTATAGTTTTAATGGTATCCGTATTCATTGGAATCACAGTGTCCGTGCTATTCTTCCTGCTTAACCGAAAGCAGGCATAATTATTAAAACTACTAGTACTGATTTGATGGGTTGGCTTTCATAAAGAATAGCAGCATTGCTCCAAATATGCATAGGACAGAAGCGTATGAAAAACCTACTGCCGGCGAGATAGCAGTCCAGAGAAAGCCTACGGCCGAGCTTGAAACAAAATCCCCTATACCGTTGACAGTGGCCAGAGTGCCATATCCCGTTCCACGCAGGTTTTCCGGCAGAAGGTCGGCAGCAACCGTCCTTTCCAATGCGTCAGTGATAGCTATAGAAATTCCTGCCAGGAAGAACAGGAGCCCCAGGTAGAGAAGATTGTCCATACCTAAAATAAAACCCAGAGAAGTAACTCCAGTAAGGAAATAGCCGACGACCAGCACTCGCTTCCTGCCAATCCTGTCAGCTATGACTCCAATGGGAAAAGAAAATGCGGCGTAAAATACATTATGCAATGTATACAGTAGAATAGCCAGACTTCCCGCGATGACAGCGCCGCTCACAGGAGATAGAATTTCGGTCGCTCTGAGAATAAGAAGAGAATCGGCGAAGTTACCCAGGCCAAAAATACCCACGGCTATCAAAAAGAACCGAAAATTACGAGGTAGATTTTTCATACTCTTGAGAATATTAGTATGCTCTCCTTTGTTCTTTATCACGTCCGTCACGAATATGGCAACAGTTGCAAAAGCGAGTATGCTTGGTACTAAGGCGATCAAAAATATGTGACGCAGTTCCATGGTTTTGATCAAGAACAGGGCCAGCAATGGCCCGGCGATAGCTCCCAGGGTATCCATTCCCCGGTGAAATCCGAAAGCCCGTCCGTAATATTGCGGTTCCGTTGAATCTGCCAGCAAGGCATCCCGCGGCGGTTCCCTGATCCCTCTGCCAAGCCATGCGACAACGCGGCTTAACAGTACAAAGGACCAGGAAAATGCCAGAGAAAACAAGCCTACCCCGATAGCGGTTAAAAGATATCCAGTTACGGCCAATGGTTTTCTCTTTTCAATGTAATCACTGTACCACCCTGAAAAGAGTTTCATGCCGCTAATCGAAGCATCGGCTACTCCCTCAATGAGCCCGAGTAATGCGGCTGAGCCACCCAAGGATACCAGGAATGCCGGCAGGATAGCCGTGGACATCTCATGACCAAAGTCAGAAAAAAAGCTGGTCAAGCCCATAGCGAAGATATTCTTATTCAGCCACGAATTTTTCCTCATTTTTCATCAAAGACTTCAAAAGTCATCCTCCCTTGTATTGCCCAATTGCTTCAGGAAAGAAGTATCATTATGTTTTGTAAGTATGAACTGCCCATTTTTATACGCAAACGTGGTAATTCCACATGTGTCCAGTTTAATATTCCAGAAATGTGAGTCATCAAGACCCAGCAAAGCGCATATCAAAACCTTATTGACCACGCGGTGTGATACCACTGCAACGGCACGGCCGTGCTTTTCGACTATCTGTAATATCAGGCCATACGCCCGGTTTCTAACATCTTGTAACGTTTCCGCTTGCGGGATTTTAACCAGGTGTGGGCTTTTCAACCATTGATCATAGAGCTCCCTATATTGTTCCATAACTTTATGTTTAGGCAGACCCTGCCATACACCATAATTCATATCTGTCAGATGTGATGATTTCTCAACTTCTATTCCGTAGTAGGTTGCCACTATCTCTGCCGTCCTTAGAGCCCGTTTGAGGGGGCTAGAATAAACAGCAGTTATGCCTGCGTTTGCCAGATATTTCGCTAGCAACCATGCTTGATTTAACCCCCGGCTATTCAGTGCCATGTCAATCTGTCCCCTGAATATAGTCTCCCGGTTCCAATCGGTCTCACCGTGTCTTATCAATATCAGGTTATTCATCATCAGCCTCCTGCGTCTGTTGAATTGATATGTCAACAGACAAAAGCGTTCCTGCCAGCATAAACTGTAGAACTTCCCAGTTCTTCCTCTATGCGCAGCAATTGGTTATATTTCTCAACCCTTTCCCCACGGCAAGGCGCCCCTGATTTAAGATGGCCGGTTTCCAGTGCTACTGTCAGATCAGCTATGAAGCTGTCAATAGTCTCTCCACTACGATGTGAAACCATAGCTCCCCATTTATTCTGGCGTGCCAATTTAATGGCTGCGATTGTCTCGGCTACTGTGCCAATTTGATTTAATTTGATTAAAACAGCATTAGCTGCTGCATATTGAATCCCCTTCTTAATACGATCGATATTTGTTACAAACAGGTCATCACCCACTATCTCAATTTTATTACCAAGTTTCTTGGTGAGCAGTTGCCACCCATCCCAGTCATCTTCCGCCAGGCCGTCCTCCAACAGGATAACAGGATACTTCGAAATGATCTTTTCATATTCGGTTATCATTTCAGTCGAGCAAAGCCGGCGTCCTTCCGTCCTTAAAACATATTGACCGTTATCATAAAAGCCGCTGGAGGCAGCGTCAATGGCTATGACAACATCCTTGCCCGGCTTATATCCAGCCTTTTCAATAGCCTGAAGTATATAATCAAGAGGCTGTTGATTGGTGGATACTCTGGGAATGAAACCACCTTCATCGCCAACTCCAGTGCTTTGTCCTGCGGCTTTAATCAGCTCCTGTAATTTATGATAGATTTCACTGCCCCATCGCAGGGCATCCCTATAATTGGGGGCACCGCATGGTGCAATCATATACTCCTGAAAGTCAGAACTCTGCCACTGCGAATGCACACCGCCGTTAATAATATTAAACATGGGCACCGGCATAAGCTTGCTGCCGGAGCGATCGAGATACCTGTACAGTGGCAAGCCTATAGCCATCGCCGCGGCACGCGCCACGGCCATAGAGACACCCAGGATGGAATTAGCTCCCAAATTACTTTTATTAGGAGTACCATCGAGGGCGCACATAAGACTGTCGATGTTCGCCTGGTCAAGAGCATCTTTGCCAATGAGAGCACCTGCAATAGTGGTGTTTACGTTAGCTACAGCGCTTAACGCGCCCTTTTTCAAATACCTGGCGGGGTCACCATCCCTTTTTTCAACGGCCTCATGAAGTCCTGTGGAAGCGCCTGAAGGCACAGCTGCACGCCCAAATGCACCGCAGGCAAGCATTACATCGACTTCAATAGTAGGATTGCCTCTGGAATCAAGTATTTCCCTCCCATGTATTGTCTTAATGCGAGTATCCATAAATTATCCTCCACTATTAACAAAATTAATCAATTCTGTCCAACCATTCAACCACCCCGCAGCGGTAATGAGTGCACTTTTGCATTCCGCAGTCGCAGTGCCATGGTATTCCCATCGGAACGAACGAGAAAAGAATTCAATCTGACCTGATAGGTAACTTATAAAATCTCTCTCAGTAATGAAAGACGAATAATTATTATGGGAAAATTCCCGCAGTAAGTGAGGACGGCAAAGGATGCCCTCTTTATTAAAAGTATTAGCACAAACTGGGCACACAAATTGGCGCCAATATATCGCAGTTTCACTGGCAAAATCTATAATATATTGTGTGTTTCTCCCTCTAGCTAATATTTCCCTATCAGCAAAGCCCCCTGTACTATTCAAAGTATAACCCATACTACACATATGACATGGTTTTTTATTTCTGAGATTCATAGCTACAAGCAATGGTACCAACGGCATTCTGTGCTTAGGGAAACAATGTTTGGCACGTTCGATGAGGTCCGACATTAAGATGCTGGGGCCATGAAGATAGTCATGATAGAAAGCAGATTCAACAATTAACCATGCTACAGTATGTCTCTGGCAAAAACCCCAGGAATTTCTCAATTCATGACGAACGAAAGGATCCATAATTGACCCCTGAATAAAATACCAAAGGTAGTGTATCTCACCATCAGACACATAGTGGCGAGAATTTGTGGAATCAGACAGTAAATACGAATCAACGTTCATCTTGCAAATGACCCCTGTCTGACAAAGCAGCTTCAAATATGGATAAATTCGACCGAACTTGATTTAAAACTTCAATGACAGCTGTTATCCCGTTTATTTCAGAACAGATGCCAGCGGCTGTCCTGCGCATGGTTTCGATAAGATTAAATAACTCTTGTTGATAAGATCTGATAATCGCATTAATGTGCTCATCCATCTGCTGTGCAGTCTTTTCCAGTTTACGGTTAAACACCGCGGGTACTACCTCGCTGATATAATGACGTACCCCCTTATCTGCTGTTCCAAGATTTTTTCGACTCGGAACAGTGAAATCCTCATTACTCCCTCCAAAATAGAAAACCTCGATAGTACGTTGAGGGAAACAGGAAATGAGGATAGGTACTGAAGTAAGGGTGATAACCGCCGCCGGAACCAGGTTCTCGCCCAGCAAGGCATTCAATAAGGTACTCTTGCCACGCTTGAACCGGCTGAGGACGGCTAAGTGAAAGCGGGATTTGGCGAAGCGGCCTTCAATCTCTGAAAAACGCTGCTGCCCTGCGGTCAAATCGCTTCCAGCCGCAGAAAGCAGGCCGCCTAATTTCGCTGAAAGAGTGCCCGGGCGGGCACCAGCCTTGACGGAGCCATATTCCTCAAGGATAGCCCTCTTCTCTTCCTTGTTATCAAGCAGCTCGAACATATTTAACACATAAAAAAAGCTTCTACCGTCTCCAGTAGAAGCTATCAGCAACTAATGCTACGTAAGGCTACAACAACCCTCGGCGAGCTTCATCGCAATTATTCAATTGAATTAATTTTACTGTCGTGAAGACGTCTAGTCAATTCCGTGAATGGGTTCAGTTGATGTCGGACACTTTCCTCCTTATCAGTTTACTAAAGTTCTGCTTCAGATACTTTTCAGGTGTAAGATAACCCAATGATTGATGAGGGCACAGTACGGTAAAATATCAAAGTACCGACAGGTCTTTCCGGTATTGCGCCCATTAGACTCATAATAATCAAACCACTTCACCCGTCTCTGCGCTTCTCGGGAAATATCGGCTGTACATCATCTGATCAAGGCCGACTTTGAGGTAGCGCTGCAGATGGTTAGGTTGCTTGATTACATCTTTGATAAAGCTAACGAAGATGAGCGGCGTTTACTCTGTTAGATAGCGATCAAGCGATTGAATATCGAGAAGGGTAAGATAATCAACGCGGAACTCAATGCGCCATTCGAGCTAATAGTATCCAGACCAAACAGTTCGGGAGCAGTCAAGAATGGCGAGGCAAAGGTAACAGTAAACCCGGAAACGGTAGAACTAAAAGAGAAAAGTGTCTGATCATCGATCCGGCAACTCTTTCAATGAAAACAATAAATGGTGTCAGGATAATAGGGGTACAAATACAGAAATCTTGACTATCCTACAGTGGGTAAAGTGAAATAGAAGTTGCTCCCTTTTCCTAATTCGCTATCGACCCATACCTTTCCACCATGAGTTTCTACGATTTGCTTGACTATAGCCAATCCTAATCCTGAGCCGCTGTAACCACGGCGGCGTGATTTATCAGCTTTGTACAGATGATCGAAGATGTAAGGTAAGTCTTCGGGGTTAATTCCACTGCCGGTGTCTGATACATTTATGGTTACCCAGCCATGTTCGTTAGAATTTGCTTTAATTTTAATTGTACCGCCAACAGGGGTATAACGGATGGCATTATCCAAAAGATTATGAAAAACCTGGCGAATACGATATGCATCTACGAAAACCTCTGGCAGTTCTTTAGGTATATCGGCGCTGATGGAGACCTTCTTTTGTTGAGCCTGAGTGACAATGCCCAAGATCTCTGTATTTATGATATCAACCAGATTTGTTGAGGCGCGATTCAGTTTGAATTTACCATCTTCAAACAATGAGAGGTCCCTGAGGTCTGTGAACAAGCGGGATAATAACACAGTCTCATCGTGCACAGAAACCATCCGCTCTGGTGTTGCGGGGATTACGCCATCAATCCAAGCTTCCAAATTACTCTGGATAACGCTAAGTGGCGTTCGTAATTCGTGGGCTATATCGGCTAGCAACCGTTGCCGACTTAGCTCTTTATTCTTCAGCTTCTCGGCCATATCATTAAAAGCTTGAGATAATTGCCCAACCTCATCCCGTCTTTCGTTATTAACTTTTTGAGAAAGATCGCCTGAAGCAATCGCTTTGGCAGAGACTATCAGTCGCTTCAAAGGACGTGTGATCAATTGACTAAAGACTAGACCGAGAATTATGGCGATAACTATAGCAACCAGCGCTGATATCCAGAGGGAATTTCTGAAAGTTGAAAGGAAGGCCTGCTCTGCGGCACCAAGAGCAAATTTGCCACCATGTCCACATTGCAAATCTGTTTCTGATGACATCCTTTGGGTACATATGTCCTGATAATATTGGACAAATTCGGTCTGCATTGAATAATTCACCCACAAGGCGACCAAACCTACAGCCAAGACGGTAATGCTTAAGAAAAGAAGTATAATTTTGAACGACAGACTGTGCATCCTATCCATTCTCCAGCTTATAGCCTATTCCAAAAACGGTAATAAGGGGGATTGGGCAATCGGGATTTATCTTTACCATCTTCCGCCGGATATTTTTTATATGGGCATCTATTGTCCGATCAAAACCTTCGTAAGATATATCATAAGCCTTGTCAAGAAGCTGTTGTCTGGAATATACCAGCCCCGGGTTTCTAGCCAGGACGCTAAGAATACTAAATTCACGTGGTGTAAGCGATAAATCTTGCCCAAAATATTTTGCCTCGTGGCGGTCAAAATTTATCCACAATTCACCAACTGTTGTCGTTTCTTCATAATGATCGTAGCTATTGCCCTCATCTAACCTACGGAACAATGCTTTCACTCGCGAAACAAGTTCACGTGGACTAAATGGCTTGGTAATATAGTCATCAGCTCCCAATTCCAGCCCGATTATTTTATCGTCTTCTTCGTCCCGTGCCGTTAACATGATAATAGGCACACGGGAATTGCTGCGAACAATCTTGCATACCTCAATCCCATCTATAAATGGTAGGTTCAGGTCAAGCAAAATAAGATCAGGATTCTTAGAACATACCTGCTCCAGTGCATCTTTCCCGTCCAGAGCAATTATTACGTCATATCCGTTTTTTTCAAGATATGCTCTGACCACATCAATAGTTTTTATTTCGTCATCAACTATAAGTATTGTTTTATTTAAAGTGGTCATTTTATAATTTTATAATTTACTCTTAATCATAAATGCCATTAGACAAGAGTACATTAATGGGAATAACTCTTGCCTAAGGGCAAATCATTCGTGGTTCCTGCTAATAAAGTTATCTGTTTTTATTGTACTGCAGGAGCCGGAATGGTACCGTGACAACCGCGGCATCCGCTGTTTGTTATGCCAAATGGGCAGACGCCATTTGCTCTTTGTTCTGCGGTAATGCCTTGTGGACATACACTATCTGAACCATGGCACCATCCTTGTTGTGGCTGTGCTTGATTATCCTGGGCAAAAACTACACCAGTACCAACTGTGGTTAAAACCAACACAGCAAGTAAGAGACCAATGATCAAGGATTTGCTAAATTTTCTCATATCTTTTCTTTCTCACCTCCTTTCTATTATACATTTTCAGCGATCGATCACTGTAATTCCTATGATATCAGCGAGATATGAAGATATTGTGAAATTAGTGGAAAATTCAATAATATTTTCAGACTTCTTAATTCACATGATTATCCGATTCATTTTTCCAGATTAAATCCCGCGCGCAACCAGCCGATATTTCCATCTTTAAGATTATAGACTCTCAAATAACCAGCTTTGGCTACAAGTGGAACAGCACGCGCACTCTTATTACCACTTTCACAAACCAGCACAATAGTATCGGTCTTTTTGACGCCAAGCTGCGTGAGATATGTTTCGGCACCTCCAGTTCGTATAGATCCATAATCACCCCAAATAGCACCCCTGATATGCCCTTCTTTATATTCGGCGGGTGGGTTTAAATCGATCAAAATCAGCTTTTCACCAGATGCCAGCATGCTCGATAATTCCTTAGCGGTTAGCTCACCAATTTGTGTTTTGGTAGTGCTTCCCTCTTCGGTCGTCACTGATCCATTATCAGCAAATTCGACTGGCGACTCACTGTTCTTAGCCAGGTTTTGATCAGACTGACTGTTTGATTTTGGTGTATCTTTATTCTGAAGCGCATTATCGCTGGCAACTGTGCTTATATTTGTCGAAATTCCTGATGATTCCTGTAAAGCGGGTTGATAGCAAGCAGTCACACCAGTTAATCCCAATAATACCGTGAGTATCAAGAAACCTACAAGAAATGTGAATCTCATGATACATCCTCCGTTTTCGATGGGCTGCTAATTTTATTAATTAATGCCATTGGAGAAATCCTGCCTCGATCAAAGTAGAAGATGAAAAATGAGCAGCCCAGTAGAGCAATGTCCTCGAGCATTGCCATCCAGTTAGCCTTTCTCTCAACTCCACTGAAACAACCGCAATCTATATCAAGGCCACGTATAGCACTAATTGCCGCAAGACTGATAAATACTACGAACAACAATGAAATAATCAGTGCTGCACTTCGCACTTTTACGCCCAGGACGAGTGCCAGACCTGCCAGGACTTCTACCCATGGAATAAAAGCAGCCGTCAAGCCTATTACGAAAGAAGAAAATAGCTTATAGTTGTAAATGGATGAGGCAAAGCCCATCGTATCCATAATTTTTGGTAAACCGGCGTAGAGAAATAACCCACCTAATAATAAGCGAACCGCTAAGTGCAGATATTCATTTTGCAGTAGTTTCATTGCTTAATCCCCGCCTTTTCTATAGGGTAACCAGCAGCTTCCCAGCCTGGATATCCCTCACCCAAGACCAAAATATTATTGTATCCTCGTTCAGACAATTCTTTCGCCAATTCCAGCCCGGTATCACATTCTCCACCATCACAGTATGTAATCAAAAGTGCTTCTTTATCCGGCAATACTTTGTCCAATTGGATATCTCCCTGTACAAGCATCCGGATAGGCAAACTCATGGCACCATAAATATGAGCACTCTGGTATTCTGGCGTTGTTCTGGCATCCAGAAATAGAGCAAGCTTATCATCGTAGAGTTTCTTGGCTGAGATAAGGTTAATGAAGGAAATGCCAGGGTACAATTGCTCGGCTTTCTGTCTTAAGTCTGTCAGTTGCTTTTGTTGGATCTCCGCTATCAATTTACCGTTAATACCATCAAGCAATAATGTATAATTCAGTACCCCGCCCAATAGAATAGCGATACCTACAATCCACAAGCAGTCTTTGATAATTATGGCCCACGAAAAGACTGTGCGTGTTTGATTCCGAGGGGATTTTAAAATGGGATTCGCGGTGTTTAGCCAGGCCTGCCATGGTTGTTCTTCTGTCATATCGCAACTCCCTTTTCCGAATTATCAATTTACCCCGACTTTTTTCAGTACCTCTGCCATTTCCTCCGGCGCCCAGTATCCTTGATGACGCATAAGTTCCTTTCCATGGCTGTCAAACAGTACCTGGGTTGGGATGGCTGTTATGCCATATTTATCTGTGAGGTCCTGGTGATCATATACTTCAACTATTAATACGTTGAGCCGGCCTCGAGTGCTGTCTGCCAGCGTTTCGAGTACAGGTTTCATCATCTTGCATGGGATGCAGTCCCTCCAACCGAACTCTGCAAGTGTTGGTTTTCCATTTTGCAGTACCTGATTAAGCGGTATCTTCGTCAGGTCTTTCTCAATATAAGGGGTTGCCTCAGCGGAGCAACCTGTAGCGATAACCAGAAATATGGCCAGTACAAGAAATATGACCTTGCTGGATAGCTGTATAAATTTACTAAATGACATTTTTATTCATTCCTTATATAAATATTGGTTATCCAGCATACCAAGACCAAGGTAAATGATCAGTGCTCCCAGTAATGTATAAATTAACATTCAACCAATTGTATATAGCGCCGCCGGCAATACCGAATATTTACGGTCTGTCAGATTCCGGCCTACATACGTTAGGACGATATCCCGAATATCTATCACGTCTGTTGTTTACAATTAGTATAATGGTCAGTTGTGAAAATTGTGTGAAGAAATTTAGAGGATTATATAAAGTTAATAGTGCCGAATGCCACAAAATGACCAAGCCGATTTGGTGGGCCATTATGGACAGTTCCCGCTATGTAGGATGTCAAGTGCCACAAGATATCTTCCTGGTTTCCTTTTCGTTTTTGTCGTAATTCTTTATTTCTTATTGTCGCCTCGACCTATACCAAACGCTCACACCGGCCAC
>Ga0272448_1007882_pt1 | contig 11192 bp, 6 predicted proteins | sample YNPCB0191_FD_202220 | JGI IMG/M metagenome (GOLD analysis project Ga0272448, IMG submission 202220) | Hot spring sediment microbial communities from Yellowstone National Park, WY, United States - YNP-CB-019-1 | ecosystem: Environmental > Aquatic > Thermal springs > Hot (42-90C) > Sediment... | reverse complement strand
GCTCTTCAATGATCCGTTTTACATCTTTGCGCCGCAGACGATCAACGCGCCGACGGCCTGGGACATCTCCACCGGTTCGCCGGAGGTGATCGTTGCCATCGTGGATTCGGGCATCTCGCTTTCGCATCCTGAGTTTGCCGGTCGTCTGGTTGCCGGCTGGGACTACGTCAACGGCGACAGCGATCCGTCCGATGACAACGGCCATGGCACACACGTGGCCGGCATCGTGGCCGCAGCCATGAACGGCGAGGGTGTGGTCGGCATCGCGCCGAACGTCAGGCTGATGCCCGTCAAGATCCTCAACGCATCGAAGACCGCCACCTGGGCCAACACGGCCTTGGGGATCCGCTATGCGGCCGACCACGGCGCGAAGGTGATCAACCTGAGCATGGGAGGCACTTCCTACTCGGCCGCGCTTCAGGATGCCATCCGTTACGCCGCTGGCAAGGGGGTCGTCATAGTCGCTGCTGCGGGCAATCAGGGGAGCAGCGGGCCGTTCTATCCGGCCTATTTTGAGGAGACGATCGCCGTCGGCGCGACGGACGAACACGACGAATATTGGACGATCTCCAACTATGGCAACTGGGTGGACGTAACGGCGCCCGGCGCCAGCATCTACAGCACCTGGTGGACGGCGGACAACCCCAATACCTATGGCTTCATGAGCGGGACTTCGATGGCGGCCCCGCACGTCAGCGGCCTGGCCGCCCTTCTGCTTTCGTATCGGCCCCAGCTTTCGGCGGCCGATGTGCGCGCCATCATCCAGCAGACCGCGGTGGACAAGGGCGCGGCCGGCTTCGATATTTACTACGGTTGGGGCCGCATTGACGCAGGCGCGGCCATGACACTGGCGACGACCTGGATCCCCTACACTCCCACGCCGACGGCCACGGCGACGGCCACGCCGTCGGCCACGCCGACAGCGACGCCAACGAATACACCGACACCGACGTCGACGAATACGCCGACAGCGACGCCAACGAATACACCGACACCGACGGCAACGAATACGCCGACGCCCACGCCGACCGCCACGCCGACGGCAGTGCCGTATCTGAAGCGGGTCAACGCGGGCGGGGCGAGCTTCACCGACAGCCTGGGCCAGGTGTGGGATCCGGATCAGGCGTATGCGACCGGTGGTTGGGGCTATGTGAGCGGCACGGCCAAGTCCTCGACGACCGCGGTGAACGGCACGGTGGACGACCTGCTCTACCAGAAGTACCGCGAGGGGATGACCGCATATCAATTCACGGTGCCGAACGGTCAGTACCAGGTGACGCTCAAATTCGCCGAGTTCGCCGCCAGCAGTTCGAAGCAGCGCATCATGAAGATCACGATCGAAGGCGTGGTGGTGGAAAGCGCGCTCAACGTGCTGGCGTTGGCCGGCAAGGCCACGGCTTTCGATCGCACCTACACGACGACGGTGGCCGACGGCATACTGAACATCGCCTTTGCGCAGAACGGCGGCAGCTACAAGCCGATGGTGTCGGCCATCGAAGTGAAAAGCGCCGAGGCCGGGCCGACCGGCACGGGCACCGAGCCGACGCCGATAGCAACAAATGTGCCGATCGCAACGGCAACGAATACGCCGACCCCGACGCCGACGCCAACCCGGCCGGCCTACAGCGTGCGCGTGGACGCGGGTGGCCCGACCTTTACCGATGGCCAGGGGCTCACCTGGCAGGCCGACCAGGCCTTCAGCGCGGGGTCGTGGGGCTACATCGGTGGGTCGCCCGGTTCCTCGACGGTCGCAGTGGCCGGCACGAAGGACGACCTGCTGTTCCAGAAGTACCGACAGGGGATGTCGGAGTTCAGGTTCACGGTGCCGAACGGCAGTTATCAGGTGCAGTTGCGGTTCGCCGAGTTCGCGGCCACCGGGCCGGGCCAGCGGGTGATGGAGATCACCCTGGAAGGGACGCCGGTGGAGAGCGCGTTGGACGTGTATGCGGCGGCCGGCGGCGCGGCCAGGGCGCTGGACAGGACTTACCAGGTGACGGTGAACGACGGCATCCTGAACATCGGCTTTGCTCAGGTCGGGGGCTCCCTGCCGCCAATGGTGTCGGCTATCGAAATTAAATAGATAAACTGGTGCAAAACCAGGACTTGATTTGGTGCGAATTTGTGATATGATGAATATAGTGTATCCGGTTCATCCGTCCCATTGTCACAGCGCAGGAGAGGATTTTGCCATGAAGCAGATGCGGAGGATACAGAGCGCGCGACCGGCATGGGGGTTGGTGCTGGTGACGTTGGCCTTGCTGCTCAGCATGATGCCGGGTGCAGCGGCCGCCAGCAGCCCGGCGGGCAGCGGTTCGGTAGCCGGGGTGGTCTTTTTCGACGCCTACGGAGTTGGCTCGGCCGCCGGTCGGCCGGGCGTGGCCGGAGCGACGGTGCGGCTTGCCGGGTCGGGCGTGGCTCTGACCGCGGCGACCGATGCGGCCGGCGCCTACCTCTTCGCCGGGTTGGCGGCCGGCAGCTACACGGTGACGGTCGAGCCGCCGACGGGCTATGTGACGACCACCGCCAGCACTCGCGCGGTCTCGGTGACGGGCAGCCCGTTGACCGGCGTGGACTTCGGCCTGGCATATCCCATCTCGCTGTGGGGCGTCCTGTGTCAGGACCTCAACGGGGACGGCATGTGCGGTCCGGCCACGGCCGAGCCGCGCATCGCCGACGCCCTGGTGCAGGTGTTCGACGATGCCAATCGCAACGGATTGATTGACCTGGGCGAAGGCGTCGTGGCCAGCACCACTTCCAGCAACGAGGGGCTATATCTCCTGTCCGATCTGCGTCCCGGCAGCCGCAACCTGGTCGTCCGTCTGCCGGGCGGCGCGGAGAGCAACAGCGAACCGCTGGTGTTGGAAAGCGCCGAAGCGGGCGCCACGAGCTTCGAGTACAATATGGCCATCGGCCGGGCCACCCTTCAGGGGGTTGTCTTCAACGATGTGAACGGCGACGAATTCCCGGATGCAACTGAGCCGCGCATCCGCGGCGCGGTCGTCCAGCTCCTGGCCGCCGCGTCGGGCCAGGTGGTGACGCCCATCACCGTGGTTGCCACGGCCACCACCGGCGCGGATGGCCGGTACGTGTTCGCCGATGTGCTGGCCGCCACCTATCAGGTGCGGGTCTATTCGGCGCCCGTGCCGCCCGCCTGGTGGCAAAGCTCCGATCCCTCGGCGCTCCTCCGCACCTTGCCGGCCGGCGTGACCACCACGCTGGACATCGGCTTCTTCGACCCCGCGGCGGCGCCGCCGATGAGCGTGGCCGATTGGAAGCGCGAGCTGCGCCAGGCCGATCAGTGGGCCTATACCGCGAGCGAAGTCGCGACCTTCAGCGCGGCGGCCGAAGAGATCTCGCGCGTGTTCTCCGAGACCGTGGCCTTGCGCAATGCGCTCCTGTTGGGCGGCGCGACGGGGATCTCGAGAACCCAATGGCGGGCTTTGAAGGAGCATGCGGCGCTCTCGTTGAACATCGCCAGCGGCCGGCTGCGACCCGAGACGATCGTCAACCTGGGTACGCTCTCCACCGCCACCACGGTGCGTCAGGCGCGCGATCAGATCGAGGCGCTTTTGTTGGCGCCATCGTCGTCTGACGACGACTTCGGGTTGGCGTTTGCCATCGCCCGGTCGCTCAACATGGCCCAGGGGGTGGGATCGGGACGCATGGGCCTGTCGGCCGTCATTGACGCCGTCTATCGCGGCGCGCAGGTGGCGAGCAAGCTCAGGCCCGGCGGCGACATCGTGGATCTGAGGGCCGATGGGCTGTTGACCCTGCGCAAGTGGAGTGCCGGCTCTTACGGCGCCACGACGAACACGTTGATGCCCAGGATCCGCCTGCGGGTGAAATCGTTCAACGAGGGGGGCGTCCTCGACGTCGTCCAGGTCTTCCCCGATGGCCGGCGCCTGAAGCTCGGCACCCTGCAGTCGGCGGTGCAGAACCGGGACGTGAACAAGGTCTATCAGCTCGATCTTGCCCGCGTGACGACGGTCGCCGAGATGGTCAATGCGACCATCGTCTTGACGGTACGCGATGTGAACGGCGGCAAGCCCGCCTCGGTCAAGCTGGATAGCGCGGAGATCATTTTCGGCTATTAGGCGGTGTGGGGGCGAGATGAATCTCGCCTTACGTGGCGTAGGGCGAGATTGATCTCGCCCTGGATTCAATCGGGGTGTGGGGGCGAGATGAATCTCGCCCTACATTCTCGCTGGGACCGGATCGGGACGCCCACATCCTCGGTCGAACAGGATGTGGGCGTCCGTTTAAGCAAACACCGGCAGAGGCGAAGCACCATGATGAGATGGTTGCAGTTCTTGCGGCAGCGCGCCGTGTCGAGTTGGCTTGCCGGGGCCGTGCTGGCGTGGGCATGCGTGGGCATGGCAGGAGCCAGTCCGTGGCGCGCCGTCGTCGCAGATTCCTGGACGATCGCGTGTGTAGAGTGCCCCCGGAGCTTCGATGCCCTGACCGATCGCAGCCTGCGCCTGTTGCCCGATGGCCGGCCGGCCGCCGCTTACGGGGGAGATCATCTCTATTATGCCTGGCGCGCCGATGTCGGCTGGCAGGTTCAGGTGGTGGATGAGGCGCCGGCCGTCGGCGGGTCGGCGTCGCTGGCGGTGTCGGCCGCCGGCCGGCCGCACATCGCGTATTACGACGCGCTCAACCGCGACCTGAAGTACGCGCGGCAGGACGCCGACGGCTGGGCCCGCGAGACCGTGGATGCGACGGGAGATGCGGCCGCGGTGGCGGCGTTGGCGTTGGACCGATTCGACCGGCCGCACATCGTCTATTACCGGGACAATGGCGACGGAGCATCGCCGCGGCTGGCGTATGCCCGACGGGGCGATTCGGGGTGGGAGTTCGCCGTGATCGCCGTATTGACTTCCACGGCGCGCTACATTTCGCTGGCGCTGGACGGCGCCGATCGACCGCACGTGGCCTATTACGACGAGGGGACGCATCACCTGCGCTATGCCCGGCTGACCGAGGGCGGCTGGGACGTGCAGGCGGTGGACGGCGACGGCGACGTCGGCTTGGGGTGTTCGCTGGCGCTCGACGCGGCCGGCCACCCGCACATCAGCTATTACGATTACGACACCGTGCGCGGCGCACTGCGCTATGCCGCGTGGGACGGCGACGCGACGCATCCCTGGCAGATCGCGGTGGTGGACGACGCGGACGACGTCGGCGGCTACACCTCGCTGGCGCTGGATCGCCTGGGCCGGCCGGTGATCAGCTATCACGATTACACGCACGGCGCGCTCAAGCTGGCGCGTGGCGCTGCGGCGCTATCGGCCGGCGCATCCGCCTTCTCCTGGCAGATCGAGACCGTCGAGGACGAGGGGGACGTGGGGCTCTACACGTCTCTGGCGCTCGACGCTGAGGACCGGCCGCATATCCTGCACTTCGATCTGACCCACCGGGCGATCCGCTACGCGGGGTGGGAAGGAGATCGCTGGCAGTTCGCGGAGGTGGATCGCGCCGGCCGCGTCGGCGAGTACACCTCTCTGGCGCGGGATGCGGCCGGCATCCTTCACGTCAGTTACTACGACGTGGATGGCGGACATCTGAAGCATGCCCGCCGGGTCGGCACGGGCTGGTCGAGCGAAACGGTGGACGATGCGCCGGGCGCGGGCCTTTACACGAGCCTGGCGCTGGATGGGAATGGCGCCGGGCACATCAGCTATCAGGACGGCTACGCGTTGGCCCTGAAGTATGCGTTCCAGACGCCGACCGGCTGGCAGACCGTTACGGTGGACGCCGACGGCGAGGTGGGCGCGCACACGTCCATCGCCGTGGACGCCGCGGGCCGGCCCCACATCAGCTATTACGACGCGACCGCCCAGGCGGTCAAGCACGCGGCCCGCGGCGAGACCGGCTGGACGGTCGAGACCGTCGAGCGGGTCGGCCCTCCGACCGCTACGGCCCTGGCGGTGGATGCGACCGGTGCGGTACACGTCGCCTATTGTGCGGGCGAAACGGCCGGCGTGCTGCACTATGCCGTGCGCAGCGGCGGCGGATGGCAGATCGAGCCGGTCGACGCGGCGGGCGACATGGGCGGCCGCATCGCGTTGGCCCTCGATGCCCAGGCCGCGGCCTATATCAGCTACTACGACTTCGCCGGCCGGCGCGTGCTGCTTGCCCATCGCGGGCCGACCGGCTGGGCGACGGAGGTCGTGGCCGTCGGGGTCGGCGAGAGCCACACGGCGTTGGCCCTGGATCGCGACGCCGCGCCGGCCGTGGCGTTTTACGACAGCGCGGAGGGCGCTTTGAAGTTCGGCCGCCGGTCGGCTTCGCGCGCGCGGGGCGTGGCCGGCGTTGCCGCGGGGTGGGACGTCGTGACCGTCTACCGCCAGGGGGATGCCGGCGCATATCCTTCGCTGCAGTTCGACGCCGCCGGCCGGCCCTGGATCAGCTTCTATGACGCGACGAACGGCGACCTCCTGATCGCCCAGGGCCCCGCCATCGCGAGGGCGACCTTCCTCCCGCTCTTGTTGCGCAACGCCCGTTGATGATGAAAACGCACAGGATAGCTTGTCCCACAAGGATGGCGCCATGTTTCGCACCGGCCTCGACGTCCTTTTGCACGAGAATCTGGCGCGCGTGGCCGGCCGCCGCGTCGGCCTGATCAGCCACCCAGCGGCCGTCACGGCCGATCTCACTCCGGCGGTGGATGCGCTTCACGCGGCCGGGGCGAAGCTGGCCGCGCTGTTCGGCATGGAACATGGCTTCGGCGGCGCGATTGCCGACGGCGCGGCCGTGGCCGATGCGCTGGACGGCCGGCTGGCGGCGCCGATCTACAGCCTCTATGGCGCGACGCGCGAGCCGACCGCCGCCATGCTCGTCGGATTGGATCTCCTGTTGTTCGACGTGCAGGATGTCGGCGCGCGTTTTTACACGTTCATCAGCACCCTGTACTACGTGTTGCGCGCGGCCGGCCGCCACGGCATCCCGCTCGTCGTGCTCGACCGGCCCAACCCCATCGGCGGCGACGCCATCGAGGGGCCGCCGGTCGCGTCGGGGCTGGAGTCGTTCGTCGGCATCGCGTCGATCCCCATCCGCCACGGGATGACGATGGGCGAGCTGGCGCGCTATTTCAACGCCGCCTTCGGCTTCGGCGCCGACCTGACGGTTGTCTCGATGAGCGGCTGGCGCCGGGCCATGTGGTTCGACGACACGGGCCGGCCGTGGGTGCCGACCTCGCCGGCCATGCCGCATCTCTCGACCGCGACCGTTTATCCCGGCACGTGCCTGGCCGAGGGCACGAACCTGTCGGAAGGCCGCGGCACCGCGCTGCCGTTTGAGGTGATCGGCGCGCCGTGGCTCGACGGCCACGCGCTGGCGGCCGCGCTCAATCGGCTCGATCTGCCGGGAGTGCGCTTCCGGCCGGCCGAATTCGCGCCGTCGGCCGGCAAATACGCCGGCGAGCTGTGTCGCGGGGTCCAGGTGCACGTGACGGACCGTCGCGCCTTCCGGCCGGTTGCGGCCGGCCTCCACCTGATCGCCGCGTGTCGCCATCAAGCCCCCGACCGTTTCACCTTCCTCCCCTCCAGTTGGGAAGGGAAACCACCCCACTTCGATCTGTTGATCGGCGATCCCCGCATCCGGCCGGCTCTGCTGTCCGGCACGCCGGTGGAAGCACTGGTCGCATCCTGGGATGTCGACGCGGCTTTTTGGGCCGAACAACGTCGGCCTTACCTGCTGTACGATATGACGACGGACTGATCCGCGTCATACCCTCCAGGCCGAATCTGGCGTAGCATGCTCTATGCATGAATGCGCATAGAGCAAGAAGTAGCGCATCGGATGGACCTCGCATAGCCAGGAGGTGGCCGGATGTGGCGTCCGCGTGCATGGACTTATCAGGGTTTATTGGCGGATAACATCGTCCCGCTCGTTCTGCTCGGCGGCAACCTGTTTTTCAACATCCTCGCCAACGCCGGCTTCAAGCTGTCGGCGGCCAGCTCCGGTTGGCGCGGCTTTCTGGCGTGGCAGGTCGTCGGCAACCTGGCCGGCTTCATCACCGTGTTGACCCTGACCGGCCTGCTGCGCTACTTGCCGCTGCACGTCGCCTATCCGATCACCGCCGGGTTGGCCGTGATCGGCGTCCAGGTGGTGGCGGCGCGCTGGCTGTTCGGCGAGGCGATTTCGTCCGGCCAGTGGCTGGGCACGTTGCTCGTCGCCATCGGGATCGTGCTGGTATCCAGGGGATAAAAGACGCACGTGCTTTTACGTGCCTGGCACTTCCAAAGTGCCAGGCACGTAAAAGCCTCTCAAGGATAAACACAGCCATGAAACCCGCGCCTCGAACGAGCCACATCATCGTGACCGCCGACGATTTCGGCCGCTCGCCGGCCGTCAACGCGGCGATCATGCGGGCGCACCGTGAGGGGATCCTCACCGCCGCCAGCCTGATGGTGGCCGGCGACGCCTGGGCCGAGGCGGTCGAGCTGGCGCGCGCCATGCCCACCCTGGCGGTCGGGCTTCACCTGGTGGTGTCCGGCGGCCGCGCCGTGTTGAGCCCCGGCGAGATCCCCCACCTGGTAGGCCCCGACGGCCTCTTTCCCGATGATCCGTTGCGCCTGGGCCTGCGCTACGCCTTCGACCGCGCCGCACAGAGGGAGCTGGCAGCCGAGATCGCGGCGCAGTTCGCACGCTATGCCGCCACGGGCCTGCCGCTTTCGCACGTGGACGGTCACCAGCACCTGCACGTGCATCCGGTCGTGTTCAACCTGTTGTTGTCCCTGGCCAAACAGTATGGCGCGCACGGCGTGCGCGTGCCGGCCGACGACCTGATGTTCGCGCTGCGCTACGATCGCCGCGGGGCCGGCGCAAAGATCGGCTGGGCGCTGGGCCTGGGATTGGTGCTCGGCTGGTGTCGCCGCCGGGCGCGCGCCGGTGGCCTGGCCGTGGCCGATCGAGTGTACGGCGTCTTCCAGAGCGGCCGGATGACGGAGGGGTACGTGATGGGTGTGTTGCGTGCGCTCAAGGCCCCTGTGGCCGAGTTCTACTTCCACCCGTCGCTGGAGAGCCTGGGCGAGGCGCTCGGCCCCAACCCCGGCGACCTGGCGACCCTGCTGAGCCCGGCGGTGCGCCAGGTGATCGAGGCGCGCGGGTTGCGCCTGGCGACATATGCGACCGCGTAACGTGCCTGACGCTCTGGCATACCGCCGATTGACTTCACGTGCCTGGCACGTAACGCCAGAATTGCGACCGATGCCATGGAACCATCCGATAACTTGTCTGGGGCACCCCTCACCGCCCACGCCAATCTCTGGCTGGAAGCCAACGGCCAGGTCGCGCTGAGCCGCTGGCGCGTGCAACTGTTAGAAGCGATCGCCGCGACCGGCTCGATTCGCGCCGCGGCCGCGCAGATGAAGATCACCTACAACCTGGCGTGGCACCGCCTGGACGAGATGGAGCAGGCGCTGGGCGTCCAGTTGGTGCATCGGCAGCGCGGCGGCCCCGGGGGCGGCGCGGCGCAGCTCACCGAGCAAGGCCGGGCCTATGTAGCGCGCTTCAACCGCTTTGCCGCAGAGGTGGACGCGGTCATGGCGCGGGCCTTCGAGGCCCATTTCGGCAGCTGAGGCGCAGGAGATTTGGGGCTGCCGCAAACTTGCATAATCGGCCGAAATGCGTACAATGATTTTGTAAGCCTGCTCCCTATCTTGCTTGTAGTCCACCGACAGGGTAATGACAGCGCAGTATTTGCCCGGCAACACTTCGCAGCGGTCCGGAACATCTCTGATCAAGCTGTTTCGGAAGGGTGAGGAAGCGAAAGGGCGTTATATCTGGCCGATATAACGCCCTTTTTGTTTCACATGAGGATGGCCAGCCACATCATTCCCATAAAATGTCCGCAGAATGCATAAGGAGGTGCACATGAATCTGGGCGGATATGCCAATCGGGTGGCCTGGATCGACCTGACCAAAGGGACGGTCGAGTACAAGCCGATCGCGGAGGAGGACGCGCTGAAGTACATCGGCGCGCGCGGCCTGGGGGTGAAGTACGTCTTCGACAACGGCCCCAAGGTGGATCCGCTGTCGCCGGAAAACATCCTGTGCTTCATGAACGGCCCGTTGACCGGCACCGATGCCAACATGAGCGGTCGCATGGCCATCGTGACCAAGTCGCCGCTCACCGGCACCGTGACCGACTCGCATCACGGCGGCTGGTCGGCGGCCCGGCTCAAGTGGGCGGGCTTCGACGGCCTGGTCTTCAAGGGCAAGGCCGAAAAGCCGGTCTATGCCTATGTGGAGAACGGCCAGGTGACGTTGCACGACGCCAGCGACCTGTGGGGCAAGGGGGTCCACGAGACGATCAAGATCCTGCAAGAGCGCTACGGCAACGAAAAGGAGCTGAGCATCATCGCGATCGGCCCGGCCGGCGAGAACCTGGTGAAGTTCGCCTGCTGGGTGAACGAGAACGATCGCGCCTCGGGTCGCGGCGGCACCGGCTGCGTGGGCGGCAGCAAGCACCTGAAGGCCATCGTGATCCGCGGCAAGCACGCCGATCGGCCCCGGCCGGTGGACCGGGACGGCTGGAAGACGGCCCACCAGCGCGCGCTGGCTACCATCATGGACGAGGCCAACGTCACCTCCCCGCGCAAGGGCGGCCTGTCGGTCTACGGCACCAACGTGCTGATGAACATCACGAACAACATGGGCGCGCTGCCCAGCTACAACAGCAAGGTGACCAGCTTCGGCGAGAACGGCGAGCTGATCAGCGGCGAGTGGGTCAAGGCGAACATCCTGGTGAATGACCCCACCTGCCACGCCTGCCCGGTGGCCTGCAAGAAGGAGGTCGAGGTCAAGGAAGGGCCGTTCAAGATCCACATGGAGAGCCTGGAGTACGAGCCGGCCTGGTCGCTGGGCGCCAACTGCGGCAACAACGACGCCGGCGCGATTGCCTACATGATTGACCGGGCCAACGACTACGGCTACGACGCCATCGAGATCGGCGATGTCCTCTCCCTGTACATGGAGTACAGCGAGCGGGGCTACGCCAACGGCGACGGCCTGGCCTGGGGCGACCGCCACGGCATGGTCGAGCTGATGCGCAAGATCGCCTACCGCGAGGGGATCGGCGACATCCTGGCCGAGGGCACCGGCAAGGCGGCCGCGAAGCTGGGCCATCCCGAGCTGGGCATGCACGTCAAGGGCCAGGGCATCCCGGCCTATGACCCGCGCGGCCTCAA
>Ga0272448_1007881_pt1 | contig 11192 bp, 6 predicted proteins | sample YNPCB0191_FD_202220 | JGI IMG/M metagenome (GOLD analysis project Ga0272448, IMG submission 202220) | Hot spring sediment microbial communities from Yellowstone National Park, WY, United States - YNP-CB-019-1 | ecosystem: Environmental > Aquatic > Thermal springs > Hot (42-90C) > Sediment... | reverse complement strand
CAAAGGCGAGCTCATCGAGCGGAACTACGGCGTGTTTTTCGTCTTTCTGGCAAAAACCGGCCTGCGACCGTCGGAGGCAATCGCCCTGGCTCCCGATGACCTGGACCTGCAGAAGCGGACCGTTCGCGTCGAGCGGGTGTTCACGTCGGGCCGCATTCGCCCGTACACGAAGACCGGGATGCCGCGCACGGTGGACCTTTCGGCGGATCTTGCAGCGGCGCTTCGCGTGCACATCGTCGAACTACGCGGGCGGGCGTTCAGGGACGGAAGGCCGATGCCGGACATCCTTTTCCCGAGCGCCGCCGGCACCTATCTCGACTGGAACAACGCGGTCGATGCCTTTCACCGGATGTGCCGGAAAGCCAAAATCCCGCGCATCGCCCCATACTGCCTGCGGCACACGTTCGCGTCGCTCCTCTTGAAGGCCGGCGCGCCGATTACCTACGTGGCGGCGCAGCTCGGCCATACCAAGCCCACGACGACGCTGCGCTTCTACGCCAAGTACCTGCCCGAGGAAACCCAGCGCTTCGTCGACCGCCTGGACGCCTGGGAACCGGTCGATCAGGCAAGTGCGCAGTCGGCAGTCGGACCGGCAGCGAAGGCGGCCGAAAGAGGCAAAACTGCCACCAAATAGTGCCACCAAGCGGGCTATTAGGGGATGCCTGAAATGCTAAGTCATTGATTTTAAATGGAGCCAGCGCCCGGACTCGAACCGGGGACCTACTGATTACGAATCAGTTGCTCTACCAACTGAGCTACGCTGGCTTCTCCGCGGCGGTCTAGCTTGTATCATTTTCGGCACCGCACGGTCAAGAACGCCGCCGGCACCTCGGGCGCTCATGCATACGAGCGCCCGGAGAGCGCGCGCAGCCTGCTCGTCACCCGCTGCAGGGCGCCGATCGCGCGCTCGATCTCTTCCGCGGTGTTGTGATAGCACAGACTGAAGCGCAGCGACCCCTGCACCACTTCCGGCCGCAGGCCCATAGCCGTCAGAACATGGGAGGGCTCCAGGGAACCCGAACTGCAGGCCGAACCGGTCGAGATCGCCACCCCTTCCAGATCCATGGCGATCACCGCCGCCTCGCCCTCCAGCCCCTCGAACGAGAGATTGCTGATTGTGGGCAGGCGATGGCGCGGGTCGCCGTTGATGCGCACGCCGCCGATCGCGTCGCGCACTCGCTGCTCCAGCAGATCCCTCAGCGCCGCAACCCGCGCCTGCATCTCCGGCAGCCGCTCGCGCGCCAGGCGCGCCGCGGCCCCCAGGCCCACAACACCGGGCACATTCGCCGTGCCGGCGCGCAGTCGGCGCTCGTGCGGCCCCCCCGTGATCAGCGGCACGAGCTTCGTGCCTTTGCGCACATACAGGGCACCGACGCCCTTGGGCCCGTGGATCTTGTGCGCGGAAAGCGAGAGCAGATCGACGCCCAGGCCATCCACCGTGAACCGAATCTTGCCCACCGACTGCACGGCGTCGGTGTGTACAACGATGCCGCGCTCGCGCGCGATCCTGCCGATCTCCTCGAGCGGCTGGATGACGCCGGTTTCGTTGTTCGCGTGCATCACCGATATCAGGATCGTCCCGTCGGTGACGGCATCGGCCACACGCCCGGGATCGACACGGCCCGAGGAGTCGACCGGCAGGTAGGTGACCCTGGCCCCCGCGGCTTCGAGCTGCCTGCAGGTCGCCAGGATCGCGGGATGCTCGATCCGGGTGGTGATGATGTGGCCGCCGGCTGCGCCCGCGGCGCGAAAGACGCCCCAGAGGGCCGTGTTGTCCGACTCGGTCCCCCCGGATGTAAAGACCACCTCGCCCGGGTCGGCGCCCAGAAGCTGCGCCACTTCGCGCCGCGCCTCCTCGACCGCGGCCCGCGCCTGCTGGCCGGGCGTGTGTATCGAGCTGGCGTTGCCGTAGCGTTCCTGGAAGTAGGGAAGCATCGCCTGCAGCACCAGGTCGTCGACCCGGGTCGTGGCGCTGTTGTCGAGATAGACGCGTGCCTTCATCGCGGGCTCCTGCACTTCAGTCATAGTCTAGCCGCGCGCCGCAGGGGTGACAACCCCGGGATTTTGCTGCGGCCGGCGCGCCTCGCGCCCGATCCGCTTCCTGTCGTGATAGAATGGCCCAAGCTCGAGGGTGAACCATGGAACATGCGAGGCGCGTGCTGACCCTGCTGACCGATTTCGGCCTGCGCGACCATTACGTGGCCGCGATGAAAGGCGTGATTCTGGGAATCAACCCGGAACTGAACCTGGTCGACATCTCCCACACGGTGCCGCCCGGAGACATCGCCGGCGCGGCCTTCACGCTCGGCCAGGCCTTTCCGTGCTTTCCCGCGGGAACGGTCCATCTGGCCGTGGTCGATCCCGGCGTCGGCACGGCGCGCAAGGCGCTCGCCGCCGCGGCCGGCGGCCACTTTTTCGTGGCGCCCGACAACGGGATCCTCAGCTACGTGCTCCGCCATGAACCGGGGGCCGAGGTCTTCGAGGTCACGGCCGACCACTATTTCCGCAAGCCGGTCTCATCCACCTTTCACGGGCGGGACATATTCGCCCCGGTGGCCGCTTGGATCAGCCGCGACGCGCCCCTGAGGCAGCTCGGCCCGCGCCTGGATAACCCGGTCATGCTCCAGCCGCCCGCGGTTCTGCGCGTGCGCGACGCGCTGATCCAGGGAGCGGTGCTGGCGATCGACCATTTCGGCAACCTGATCACCAATCTCAAGCCCGAGGATGTCCCGGCATACAACCCGGCGGCGCGGCAGTCGTGCAAGGTTCTCGTGGCGCAGCGCGAAATCAGCGCCTTCCGGCGGACCTTCGCCGAAGGGAACCCGGGCGAGCTTTTCATGGTGCCCGGCTCCACCGGGTACCTGGAAATCGTCATGCGCGGAGGCTCGGCGGCAGCCGAGCTCAAGGCCTCCCCCGGCACTCCGGTCGGGGTGGTGATCGCATAGGCGCGGCGAGGCGAGGCGGCTGTGGCGGACTCGATCCAGGGCACCTTGTTCCAGCCACCCGAAAGGGACGCCGCTCTGCGGGTCGGGCCTGCGGGCTGGAGCTACGAAGACTGGGAGGGCATCGTCTACCCTGCGGGCAGCGGCAGGTCGTTCGACGGCCTGGCATTCCTCGCCGATTACTTCGACACCGTGGAGATCAACAGCTCCTTCTATTCGCCCCCGGGGCCCAACGCGGCCGCATCCTGGGCGCGGCGCGTGCGGCACAATCCGCGCTTCAAATTCACCGCCAAGGCGTGGCAGCGCGTTTCGCACGAGCGCAAGGAAGACGAGGGCGACCTGGCGGCCGACTGCGAACTCGTGCGCGTGTCGATGGAGCCGCTGGCCGAGGCCGGACTCCTGGGCGCGCTGCTGATCCAGTTCCCCTGGAGTTTCCGCTGCACGCCGCAGGCCATGGACTATCTCGCCCGCCTCTTCCGCCTGCTGGCCGGCCTCCCGCTGGTCGTGGAGGTGCGGCATGGCTCCTGGGAGCGGCAAGAGTTCCTGGCATTCCTGCGCGAGCACCGGGTCGGGTTCTGCAACCTGGATCAGCCCGTCATCGGGAACTCCATGAAGCCGACGGCGCACGTGACCTCGCGCGTCGGCTATTTCCGGCTGCACGGGCGCAACTACCGCGACTGGTTCCGCGAGGGCGCCGGGCGCGACGCGCGCTACGACTATCTCTACACGAAGGAGGAGATCGGCCGCCTCGCGCGCCTGATCCACACGGTGCGGCAGGGCGCGGAGGAAACCTACGCGATCACCAACAACCACTTCCGCGGCCAGGCGCTGGTCAACGCCATCGAGATCTTGGAGGAGCTGGATGCGCGCCCGCCCGCCGTGCCGCCGCGGCTCGCCGAGGCCTATCCGCGCCTGAAGAGGCCCCAGATCGCGGCGGACTGAGTTTTCCTGGACACCCGCGGCGCGCGGATGGTATATACTCGGTCATCGCTGCGGCCGGGGTAGCTCAGTCGGTAGAGCAGCGGACTGAAAATCCGCGTGTCGGCGGTTCAATTCCGTCCCCCGGCACCAGCCGAAATCTTTGCACTTGACAGCTCGCTGAACTGCTCCTTAAAATCCGGGCGAAGACGGGAGTCGGAGCTCCGGTATCTGCTGAAAAGCCCCTGCTGCATCAGATTCTCACTCCCGCAAGACGTTTCCCTCGTTCCGCGCCGGAGCCCCCAGCTAACGACCATATCCCTGGCATTGAGGAAGGGCCCGAAGATCCGCTTAAAAACTTGAAGGAGAGACAAGACCTATGAAGCTGAAGAGCAGATTCCAGGGGACACGTGTGTGTCCGCTCGTGCTCGGGCCGGCCATCATGTGCCTGGCGATAGCGCTCAGCCTCGGCCCGAGTCACGCTTGGGCTCAGTCGACGACCGGCACCGTTTCCGGCCTGGTGACCGACCAGCAGAAAGCCGTGGTTCCGGGCGCCGACGTGACGTTGACCGACGTCATGACCAACGCCAAGCGAACCGCAGTCACCAACGAGTCCGGGCGCTACATCTTCGTCAGCGTCCCGCCCGGCACCTACGATGTCACGGTCAGCCTGCCGGGCTTCCAGACCGCCAGGGTGGCTGCGCAGAAAGTCACGGTAGGCCAGGAGCTGACCCTGGACTTTACCCTGACGGTCGGCGGGATCTCGGAAACGGTCGAGGTCATTGCGTCCGCGGCTTCCCTGTTGCAGACGACCAGCGCGACCGTGGGCACGACGATCACCGGCGACTCCGTTCTGTTGCTGCCGAACCTGGCGCGTGACGCCTACGCGCTGCAGACGTTGAGCGTTGCGGTCACGCCGTCGGGTCAGGTGGCCGGGGTCCAGACGGACCAGAACACTTACATAATCGACGGCGCCAATGTCACCGACGACAACTCCGGCAATGCAAGCTACAACCCCCTTCCCGGCGTCAGCATTTCCAGCGGCGTGATCCCGACCCCTGTGGAAAGCGTGGAAGAATTCAAGATGGGGACGAGCAACCAGACCGCCGACTTCGCCAACTCCGCCGGGAGCCAGGTGCAGTTGGTGACCAAGCGGGGAACCAACGAATGGCACGGCTCGCTTTACGAGTACTATTTCGCCAGCAACGTCGGCGCGGCCAACTCCTGGAAGAACAACCACACGCCCGACGTCAAGAGCGGCCTCCCCTACACCCCGCTGCCCAAGAGCCATTACAACCGCTTCGGCGCCACCGGCGGCGGCCCGTTCCTGCCGGATTTCCTGGGCGGGCGGTGGTACATTTTCGCCAACTATGAGGGGTATCGCTACCCCAACAACACCATGTTCGAAAAGGCCGTTCCCACGGCCCTGATGCGCGCAGGCGTAATTCAGGTCCAGGACAAGAGCGGCAAGTATGTGCCGTACAACCTTAATCCTTACCCGGTCACCGTGGGCAACGTCACCTACCCGCCTGCAACCTGCGGTCCGAACAACACTCCCTGCGACCCGCGCGGCATCGGGATCAACCCCGTCGTCAAGGAGCTCTGGGAGAAGTACATGCCCCTGCCCAACGACCCGCAGTACGGGGACACGTACAACACTCAGGGCTACCGCGCGCCCATCAGCCTGCCCGCACGCTCCAATACCTTCGTCGCGAGGATCGATCACGACTTCAGTCCCAAGTGGCACTTCATGTCGTCCTACCGTTATTACAAGTACAACGCTTACGACACCGGCCAGGTCGATATCGGCGGCCTGCTGCCGGGCTGCACTTTCGGCAAGCCCTGCTCCGTGTACACCACGCCCAGCCAGCCGTGGTCCATGGTGTTCGGGCTTACCACCACGGTCACCAACCACCTGACCAACGACGTGCGCTTCAGCTATGTGCGCAACCTTTGGGCCTACGCCTCGGCCATGGCCCCGCCCCAACTTCCCGGTCTCGGGGGCGCGATCGAGATCGGCGGGGAGAGCGCCGACGCGCTGATCCCATACAATGTGGACAATCAGAGCGTGCGCGCGCGCGAGTGGAACGGCCAGGACAAGGCGATACGCGACGACCTCAGCTACCTGAAGGGCAATCACCTGTTCCAGTTCGGCGGCAGCTACCAGCGCAACTTCATGCAGATGTACCGCACGGACAACGGGGCGGGCATCATGTCCGCGCTCGTCTATCAGATATACGACACCAACATCGCGTTCACTTCCACCTATCAACCCGCCGGCCTGCCGAGCAGCTCGCTGACACCATGGAACCACCTCTACGCGCAGGTGCTGGGCCTCGTCAATCAGCCCCAGGCTCTGTTTACCCGCAAGCAACCCGATCTGACCTTGAACCCGATCGGAACGCCCGTGTTCCTGCGCACCATCGTTCCATACTACAACGTGTATTTCACCGATACCTGGCGCGTGCGACCCAAGGTGACGCTGATATACGGTTTGGGGTACATGATCGAGAGGCCGCCCTATGAACTCAGCGGGCAGCAGGTGATAACGGTGGATGCCGACAACAAGCCGCTGAGCGCTCCGGCCTATCTCGACGCCGAGAGGAAAGCCGCCCTCGCCGGCCAGGCTTACAGCCCGATCATCGGGATGACGCTTGTCAACCACGTCGGCGGCACAGGCATGAAGTATCCCTACAAGGATTTCTGGGGCGGACTCAGCCCGCGCATCAGCGTGGCCTGGAACCCCGCCTTCAGCGGAGGAATTCTGGGCAGGATTTTCGGCAACGGGAACACGGTCTTTCGCGCCGGCTTCAGCCGGTTTTACGGGCGCCTGAACGGCGTGAAGCAGGTCATGACTCTGGCCAACAACACCGGCGCCGCGCAACCGATCTCCTGCATCGGCGCCAGCAGGGACGGCCGGTGCTTGGGGAATCTCGGCGTCGATCCGAGCACGGCATTCCGCATCGGGATCGACGGGATGGTTGCGCCCATGCCCGCGCTGACGCCGACCCTGCCGCAGCCGTACTTCCCCGGTATCGGCGAAAACCCGCCGGCAGGAGAGGGAGCAGGGATAGATCCGGACTTCAGGCCCAATCGTTCCGATCAGGTCACGGTCTCGATTCAGCGGGCGCTGTCGACGAAGCTGACGCTCGAATTCGGCTATATCGGGCGCCGCATCCGGAACGAGTTCCTGCCCCTCAACCTGGACGCGGTACCCTACATGATGACCTTGGGCGGACAGCGCTTCGACAACGCCTGGGCCAATCTGTACACCGCGGTGAGCTCCGGCGCGGCCGTGCAGCCCCAGCCGTGGTTCGAGGCGGCGCTGGGCGGGGCGGACTCCGCCTATTGCAAAGGTTATTCGAGTTGTACCGCCGCGGTGGCGGCGAAGCAGAGCTCCTATATCAAGGGAACCAGGGTCTATTCCCTGTGGACGACACTCCAAAGAAGCAGCTCCTGGACCTTGGGCCGGACGCAGCCGAGCGCCTATCCGCCTCAGGTTACTTCACTGCCTCAATACACCACGTTGGGCTTCGGCAATTACAACGCAGCTTATTTCTCGTTCACCGCGCGCGACTGGAACGGTTTGAACGTGCGGTCCAATTTCACCTGGAGCCGCGCCTTGGGCACCGGATTCCGGGCGCAGTCGGGCTCATCGTATGGCTGTCTGGACCAGTGGGACTTTCGAGCCAGCTACGGACCCCAGGCCTACGACCTCGTATTCGTCTACAACCTTGCGATGACATATCAGCCTCCGTTTTACAGAAGCGGCACGGGGTTGCTCGGCCGCCTGCTCGGAGGATGGTCCATCGCCCCGCTTTTCACGGCGCAGAGCGGTGCGCCGTTGCGGGTGAACACTTCGTCGGGCAACAGTGAAGCGTTCGGCCAGGGCATGAGCACCGCCATGGAGAACGCCGTCCTGGTCGGCCCTTACGATTTCGGCAACTCCGCTCATTACGACGTTTATGTAGCCAGCGGCGCGGGCATCAACGGCAACCCCGACCGGGGCGGCTCGGGTATCAACATGTTCGCCGACCCGAACGCCGTCTATGGGCGCTTCCGCCGGCTCATCCTCGGCATCGACCACGGCGGAAACGGGTACGGGGTTATCCGCGGTTTCCCCACCTGGAACCTCGATATGACCGTCGCCAAGCAGTTCCGCGTCCGGGAACAAATGGGCGCGACGCTCATGTTCCAATTCACCAACATCCTTAACCACTTCCAGCCCTCCAACCCCACCGTCAACATCGACAGCCCTGCTTCGTTCGGCGTGGTCACCGGTCAGGCCAACACGCCGCGACGCATGCAGTTCGGGTTGCGGATCCACTTCTGATCGGATCCATGCTTCTCTCGAGGGGAGCCGGTCGGCCGGCTCCCCTCGCTGAGCGTGGATTTCGCCGCGAGCTTCAAGTATAAAGGGCGGGTGTTTTTGCACCGCGGCGGAGCGATTCCGTTCTGACGGCACCGGAAAACCGCGCTCCGTACGGTCGAAAGGAGGGATATGGCGACGCGCTGGGAACCGCCCGCCGAGTGGCAACGCATACGGACGATCGACGCCCATACCGCAGGGGAGCCGCTGCGCGTCGTAATCGAAGGGTTCCCCGTCCCGCCGGGCGCGACCATGATCGAGAAGCGCGCCTACGCCCGTGCAAACCTGGATCATCTGCGCCGCGCCATCATGTGGGAGCCGCGCGGGCACGCCGACATGTACGGCTGCCTGCCGACCCCGCCGGTGACCCCCGACGGCGACCTGGGCGTCCTGTTCATGCACAACGAGGGCTTCAGCACCATGTGCGGCCACGGGATCATCGGTCTGGTCAAGGTCGCGCTCGAGTGCGGCCTTCTGCGTTCCGCGGCGGCGGGCCCGGTCTTGCGGATCGATACCCCGGCCGGGCGCGTCACGGCCGGAGCGCACATGAAAGACGGCCGGGTCGAGGCCGTGTCCTTCCGCAACGTGCCGTCGTTCGTCCTGGAACGCGATCTGGCGGTCGAGGTCGAGGGCCTCGGGAACGTTACCTGCGACATCGCCTTCGGCGGAGCCTTCTATGCCTTCGTCGACGCGCCTTCCGTGGGCCTGCAGATTCATCCGGGGCGCTACCCCGAAATCATCGACATCGGGATGAGGATCAAGCGGGCCGTGGCGCAGCAGTACCGGATCGCGCACCCGGCGGGAGACCCGGAGCTGAACTTCCTCTACGGGACGATCCTGGTGGAACGGCTCCAGGGGAAAATCCACAGCCGCAATGCGTGCGTGTTCGCCGAAGCGGAGGTCGACCGCTCGCCGACCGGCACGGGCGTCAGCGCCCGCGCCGCGATTCACCATGCCCGCGGGGAACTGGCCCTGAATGAGCCCATCACGATCGAGAGCGTCATCGGAACCCGCTTCACGGTGGCGGCCGTCGAAGAGACTTCGGTCGGCGGCATTCCCGCCGTCATCCCCGAGGTGACGGGCACGGCCTACATCACCGGCCGGCACGAGTTCTTGCTCGACCCCGCCGACACTCTCGGGCACGGCTTCCTTCTGAGATAGTTTCGGTGACAGGCTACTCAACCCCGAAACTCTGCAGTATTCTGATGGCGCTCGAATCTGATAGTTTGGGGGTTGAGTAGCCTGTCACCGAAACTCTTATGAAGGAAGACGCGCCGCCGATCCCCCCGCTGTGGTCCCTCGCGCTGATCCTCGTGCTGGCCTGCGCGGTCCTTTTTCTCTGGCAGCGGCCCGCCGAAGTGTCCGCCCAAGGGCAGCGCCTGCTCGCGATTTTCCTGTGCACCATCCTGGCGATGATACTCCGCCCCATTCCCGTCGGGGCCGCGGTGCTGACCGGGCTGGCACTGACGGTGCCCGCCGGGATCTTCACCATCTCGCAGGCGCTTTCCGCCTATGCGAGCAGCACCGTGTGGCTGGTGATGAGCGCGTTTTTCATCGCGCGCGCGTTGATCGGCAGCGGCCTCGCGCGGCGCATCGCCCTCGTGTTCGTCCGCATGTGGGGCGGTACCTCGCTGGGTATCGGCTACGCGCTGGCCGCGTCCGACATGGTCCTGGCCGGGATCATCCCCTCGAACGGCGCGCGCGTGGGCGGCGTGATCCTGCCGATCACGCGCACGCTGGCCGAAGTGTACAACTCCCTGCCCGGCAAGACGGCGGCGCTCCTGGGAACGTATCTGATGCTGGCGCTGTACGAGAGCGATGTGACCGCCTGCGCCATGTTCCTCACCGGCCAGGCGGGCAATCCGATCGGGGCGCGCCTGGCGGAGCAGCACGCCGGCGTGGCGATGACCTGGGCCGGCTGGCTGCGGGCGGCCTGCGTGCCCGCGCTCGCAGCCATGGCGGCGACGCCGTGGCTGGTCTACAGGCTCAGCCCTCCGGAAATCAAGCACACGCCCCAGGCCGCCGCGATCGCCCGCCGCGAACTGGCCGCGATGGGGCCGCTGCGCCGCGACGAGAAGATCGTGCTCGCGGTCTTCCTCCTGGTATGCGGACTGTGGGCGACCTCGTCGTTCCACGGCCTGGAGACCACGGCGGTCGCGTTCCTGGGGGTCGCCATCCTGCTCGTGACCGGGGTGCTGTCATGGAAGGACGCCATGCAGGAACATGTCGGCTGGGACGTCTTCGTCTGGTACGGCGGCATGATCAGGCTGGGCGAAGGGCTGAACGAGTTCGGCCTCACGAGCGCGTTCGCCGGCTGGGTCTCGGGCCACTTCGCCGGATGGTCCTGGCCCGCCCTGGCCGCCGTCGTGATTCTCGTCTATTTTTACGCACACTACGCCTTCGCCAGCATCACGACGCACTTCATATCGATGTACGCGCCCTTCCTGGGGGTGCTGACGGCGGCCGGCGCCCCGGCGCCGCTCGTGGCCTACATGATGGTCTTCTACACCAATCTGTCGGCCTCGCTGACGCACTACGGCACGACGCCGGCCCCCATTATTTTCGCCGCCGGCTACGTCGCGCACGGGACGTGGTGGAAAATGGGGCTGTGGATTTCATTCGCCAACCTCGCGATCTGGAGTGCGGCCGGCCTCGTCTGGTGGAAATATCTCGGGCTGTGGTGAAGACGGCGCAGGCCGCGCCGCATTTTCTCGCCCTTCGGGTGTACGATGCGAAACCGAGGATTCCATGGAGCTCGGGGCGGACCCACGGATAACATCGATACGGGAACTCGGCGGCGCGCAGCGGCTGTACGGTGCGCGGGAGAGAGCTAATGCAGAGGCGTAATCCGGCAGGGTGGGTTGCAGTAGGTGCGGGCACCGCGGTGGCAGCCTTGTGGGCCTTCTGGGGGAGCATGGAAAATTTCCACGAAGGCTGGTGGCGGCCGACTCTGGCGGGGCGCG
>Ga0272448_1007879_pt1 | contig 11193 bp, 9 predicted proteins | sample YNPCB0191_FD_202220 | JGI IMG/M metagenome (GOLD analysis project Ga0272448, IMG submission 202220) | Hot spring sediment microbial communities from Yellowstone National Park, WY, United States - YNP-CB-019-1 | ecosystem: Environmental > Aquatic > Thermal springs > Hot (42-90C) > Sediment... | reverse complement strand
CCTTCATCAGTGCCAAAACCGCTCGCTTTTCGAGCACCTATAGCCGCCATTTCCTCACTTAGCCCGTCTTCGATTAGGCGCTGTTTGACAAGCTCAGGCAGGCTGCGGGTTCTCGTGGCCAGGTATCCTTTTAATTCATTCTGGAAGATATCTGATCTTCGTATACTCCGTTTCAGACATTGACTCGAGATGCGTGCGCGCTTGTAGCCTCCGAAAACGGCTTCCTTTGGGCTCCCTGTATCGTCTCTGTTGAGATTGCTCGGGGCGTGGTTCTGCAGCATGTGAACTTCGATAAGCATGAAGATTACTCCTTTGTCTTAAGATTATTATTTCCTTACTTACGCGCTAATTACTAAAGAACTTGTTAGCCCATTCCTTTTGAACCCACTTGGTGGGTGAGTTCCACCCTCGAATGTGCTTAAGCAAAGCAGGCCAGTCGATGCCGATACCTTTGCTTGCTGCATAACGCACCATCTGCCTCAGTCTGTAGGGCAGGTCACCGTCGCCGGTATCTGGATTGTAGTCGGCATCGAGAAGTATGTGAAATCGGCGCTTAATAGACTCACTGTCATTCCCTGCAATTGCCGATTTCCAGGTAAGTCCGAAGTTCCCTTCCATGCGATGCCGTCCGTTTCTAATGGTCTCGGTCTTGTATTGAGCGAGAAGACTGGCAACGAGGAATGCGGCAGGTTCACTGGCGACACCATATATGAGACCTACCACCCATGGGCATCGGCCCTCGATTGGATCGCGCTCGCCGCATCCACGCCTCAACATGGCCAGTTGACCGGCATCGAGTCTTTCGATTCGTTCGATAAGCTCTTCTTCACGGCTTTTTTCATTTGTCATAATATCACCTCCCTGAGTCTATACTTGAGCCGGTTTCGCGCTCGAACTTGGCGTTCAAGCGCATCGGCGTCTACATCCATATCTTTAGCGGCGGATTCAAACTGCTTCAGGGCGAGATTGTGTATTGCTTCCCGCCAATCCTTAGCTGTTGCTTTGATAAGATCAGGATCACCGGGTGCATTCGGGTCAAGCGCAGCAAAGGCGCTCATCAGAGGATGGAAATGAGATTCGAGATATTGCCAGTACGCTCTCTCGCAGCGGTCAACAATAGTAGCAAATGCGCCTTTGTTTCCCGCGCCTTCTCGAGGATACATGGATTTAATACTGGTGCGTAAGTTATAGGCAACCTGCTCTGCAAGATCCAGTTCGAGTTGCACCAAGCCTCCAAGCCGAGTAGACTGGCCCAGACAGGAAGGCACTGTCCAGGCAGATTTTGCCCATTCAAAGACTTTCATCTTCATGTCGGTGCGCATTCCGTAAACCTGAATCGAGAGCGGATTGTCTACAGCAGCTAGTGCAAACGCCTGCTCAACTACATCCGGCCGACGGAAGGAAATTTTCCCCTCACTTTGTCCGTGTCCGTTGTTATTCAGTAGTAGCAGTGGGCCTGCATCGCGCCAAAGAGGTCTTCCTTCCCTCATGCGGATTGGTGTGATTTTATCCTTATCATAGCGATAGGCAAGACTGGCGTCTATCCAAGTCAGCCGTGTACTATCGCCTTTCTCAAACTTGATTTCTCGGACGCCATTATCATCAGGAATCAATTGGATTTGACGCGGGCGCCAAGTCAGCGCCTCGATCGTTGTTGCTTCCGAACGTTCCTGCCCTGGAGAGCACTTACTTCTCCAGGCGGTCACACCTTTCCCACCTTCCTGACTATTACGAAGTGGAATATTCATGACGATAGTTTCAAACAAATTCGTTCCGATGGGTAGAGCATATATCGCAGGCGCGCCATTGATAGAAGGACTGAGTCCCGCTCCTCCCGCTGTCATGAATGGGGCAATTGTCGTGAGCAGTCGGGCGGCCTCTTTCACCGGGACGCATATCGTGCTCTCGTAGTTATGATGCCAGTGACTCACATTAGTCCCACTTGGAGTAGCAGGAAACATACCTGCAAGGGCCTTAGGTTTTGCCTTATCCATCTTCACCTGCAAGAATGGCCGCTCGGGATGGAAGAGGTCAAAGACGTCACCGCAGTGCTCGATATAAGTCTTGATCATATCCAAATCAAAGCGGCCTTCATCGATCAGGCTTTTCAAATCAAGTGGATCTTCAGGGCGTTGGTCGGAGAGTATCAAGGCATCGAGCACGAATGCGACCATTAGTCGGTACAGCCCAAACTCGATGATCGGAGCAGGGTCGCGGATTTCACGCAATTCGTGCGCCTGCCCAAGGCAGGGTATGATACCCAACTCATCGGACGAACCATCCAATCGAACTACCGGAATCCAGGGCTGCTTTAGTACATCAAAAGATTTCATTGCATCCTCCCGGCCAAAAGGCCAAGTTTCTTATCGTAAGTGACTTCATAGTAGTTTCCCTTTTCATCCATGCCGTGCCAGATCCCACTGCCGTCGAGTGGCATGAGCAAGAGTCCTTGCAACTTCCCTCTTGCCTCTACTCCGGCACCGTATCCTTGGGCAGGTGTATGAATCGGTAGATAATTGGGCAGTTTCAAAGACTGTCGATATAAGCTGCGTACTTCCTGCATTGGCAACTCTCCGGATTCCAGGCGCTGTACTTGATCTTCTGAAACCAGAACGGCAGTATGATCATTTGCGCCGAGTCGTGTCTTTGCACGCCAGCCGTTACCATCATCGCTGTCATCACCAACCGGATCATTGTTGACAGGACGGAATCTCCTTTTGCTGGGCGTACATAAAGCAAACTGCTTGCCTTGACTGTAGAGTAGTTGGGTTTCTTTGTCCCATTCTTGATCTGCAATTCTGACCGTCTCCCACGCTACCGTGCTTTGCTCCCATTCATCTGATCCATAGCAGCATTCGATCAGCGTCCTGAAATCCGCCGGAAGATGTACCTCAGATCGGTTGGAAAGAATAGCCAATGTTCTCAAGAGAGGTTTATCGGCATACACGTAGTTTGTCCCTCCGAAATCAAGAACACCATCGTCCGGAAGCAGCACATGCAGTATCGGTTGACCTCGCTCGTCGTCTTTGTCCTTCAATTTCCCATCCTTCGTTCGCGAATGTCTTCTGATACGGCCACTGCGCTGAAGTAGAAGATCGATAGGAGCTATCTCGCTAATCATATGGTCGAAATCAACGTCGAGGCTTTGCTCCACAACTTGAGTTGCCACCAGGATGAACTTTTCCGGACGTGCCGCCGGCTTGAACTTGCGGTCTTCACCTTCTCCTTCCCACCGACCTTTTCCAAACATATCGAGCACCTTGTTTGTGATAGTTTCGCGGTCGGCAGCGGTGAAACGTGAGTGGAACAGAATCTTTGGCATGTTATCCGGCAGGCTGTTGTAAACTGCCTGTGCCTGTTTGACGGTATTTAGAATAACACAGCAGCATCCACCATTCTCTACTAGTGCTTCAGCCACTTCTGCTGTTCTTTTGGCATCTCCTAGCACACCAGGATGCATTTCGATCCTGAGGTCTCGGTTTGATGAGGCTTCTGTATGTATCGATTGCGCTGCTTTACCAGGCTCAGCCAATGTGATGAGTGGATACGGCGCGGTAGGTTCCGGCGCACCGTTTAATGCTCCATAAGCTTCGAGCATTGCAGCTCGCTGTCCTGCAGAAAGTGTTGCCGAAAGAAGGACTACCGGAATTCTGAGACACGCACACCACTGAAGCAGGCGGGCGATGATAGCACTCATGTAGGCATCATAGGCGTGCACCTCATCAATGACCAGCACGCGGTCTGCGAGTCCATAAAGCCGTAAGAACCCGAACTTAACGTTCATCCCTGCGAGCATCGCTTGATCGATTGTTCCAACTCCATGTGCTGAAAGCATTGCCCGCCGAGTCGGTCTAAACCATGCTGTGCCGATAGATTTATCGTCTCCCGGCTCGCCAATTTGTAAAGGCTTATCCGGCTCTTTATCATCACGCAGCCATGCCATACCATGGACGAGCTTTGTGCTACCTTCGCGCCCAAGCTTCTTAAGGTAATCGTCTTGATAGCGGCTATGGAGAGAATCGCTTGTTGACATGGTAGGGAGCGCCATGTACATGCCGTGATAGCCCTTGTCTCGCCATTTCTCTGCCAGTATCCATGCAGCTTCTGTTTTGCCTTCACCCATCGGGGCTTCAATGATGACGAGTCCAGGTGGGATATCTGTATCAAGCAGCATTCGCTGGATAGGGCGTGCAGTCTCTACTATATCCTTCGCTCTACCTGTCTGATAATCTCGGTCTAGGCCGAGATCATTTATCCACTCGACGGCTACCTCTTTGGCAATCTTAGTGTAGAGTTGCGGGTCGTTTTCCTTCTGCAGACGATCATCACCGAAAAACATCTCGTTGCTCGCAATCCAGTCGCAAAGGACGATGCGTCCGGCAAGGCGCATGCCAAAGGCGCTGAGATCTGAAGGGTGATCTAAAGGAAGGGAGTTGATATCGAGTGCCTGTTCCAGCATCTTGCAGAGCAGAATCTGGGCATCTTCATACATCGGCGCGACAGGACGAGCAGCCTCATCCCAGTATCCATGGTGCACAACTACCGTGCGAGAGATTGAATCGGCCGTGTATAAGTCTATTCCTTCCCTAATCAGCCTGTTTTTAATAAAATTGGCTGATAGGCGCTCATGCCGACATCGAACGTCTGCAGTCACCGGATAACCAATATTACTTAACTCGTCTGAATAATCCGGGATCTGATGTTGAAAAGTGGAATCGGCTTTTCCTATATCATGAAGTCCCACCAGGAATGCCGTGTGTTTACCCTTCCAGCCAAAATCAATTGCAGGTGCGGGTAAAGCCAGGGAAACTGCCGCTGCATCCAGCAAGTGTTTCCATAGTGGATGCCTTGGCTTGCTCTTTGCCCAGAGTTTTAAATGATTCATTGATTATCTCCCTGACTTCTATTCTTGCAGATAAATCCTGACTACTGTATGTCATGTTTTTTGCTCGATGATTCTTTTTTCGATATTAGCAGATCAGGCGCAGGTGATCTCATATCAAAATCACCGTGAGCAGTTTGAGACTACGAGCGCACTTATAACGTAGTAACGGCAGTCCGGTTTTGAATTGAGTTTTTCGTCGGCTATAGAATACTTCGCCATATTCAAAGATATACCTTCCTTGCTTGCTTGTTGGCGGTGGATAATCTTTATAAGCCTTTAAATCGAACCAATGTGGAATTGAGATTTGGCTCAAGCGCAAGTCCCCAAATAAAAAAAGCCTTCCGGTGTGCCGGAAGGCTTGAAATAGCTGATAAAGTGGTGTGTGACTTATTCAATTTTCCCCAAGTGCGTTTCCCGCCTCAGACATCGCTTATTCCACTATTATAAATTCAACGGGACACCGGGTCAGCAGGCGAGGGCCGTTCGATTCTACTACCACCGTGTCTTCCGGGCCGACTATCCCATACTCCGGCATGGAAACCTTCGGCTCCACCGCTATCACCATTCCACTCTGCAAGCGGTCCATCATCTTCGGCGCGAGGTACGGCGGCTCATCGAGTTCCAGCCCAACGCCGTGTCCTACAAACCTCACTTGCTCTGATCCGCTCCCCATGAATATATCCGCATAACCTGCCTCAGCGGCCATTTGCAGTGCTGTCGTATATAATTCCTCGCACACAGCGCCCGGATTCATCATGCCGATCAGGGTTTCCTCGATGTTCACCATCGCATCGTAGGCGTGGGTTACTTCGCTTGGCGGCTCTCCCCAGCAAAACATCCGTGTCTGGTCGATGTGATACCCTCTGATATTCAGGCCGTAGTCGATGATCACCGGCATGTTCTTTGGGATCGGGGCAAAACTTGCACCATAAGGCGTCGCGGGTGATGTGCCTGCTCCGGCGCAAACGCCGTCGAACTTCGTGCCCGCAAGGCTGTTCAACCCGGAGGATAACACCCCGTTCCCTCCTACCTCTATCCCTTCCCGTCTGCAGCGGATCACTGCCGTGTGCCCGCTTATGCGGAAATAACATTCGAGTGCAGCACTCAATTCCATCTCGGACATCCCCGGCTCGAACGCGCTCTTGATCACATCGGGCACTTGAGAGATTATATCGCCTGCCTCGGCAAGGATCGATATCTCTGCTTCGGATTTCACCATTCTGAGGAAGCGGATTTCACGGGAAAGATCGTATATTTCCGGCCCGCCGAGCAGCTTTTGAAAGCGGGTGACGGTGGCGTATGCAGTGGTGTCGAGCGTGTAACCGACGCGCTTCGGCGAAACCATCCCATGCCTGGTGAGGATATCCATAAGCTCCTTTGTATCGGCAAAGGGTTCGAGCACTACATGAGGAGATTCTTCCTGGATACGAGATATCGCTTTCCTGGCAAGGGCGAATGGCTCTCCCTGAGACGGGATTATCAGGTAAAGCGGCTGAACAGACCCGGCATAGTAGTACAGATCCGAATTCTGATTCAATATAGCGAAGTCCACTCCTTGCTCGGCAAGGTGTGCTTGAAAAGCTTGGGTTCTGGATACCAGTTCATCTGTTGTAAAATCGGCCATGGCTTTCTCCTCGGCGGTAGTGCTTGTCTGGTCTCACGCCGTATATGATATTCAACGTCAGTCGGCCCGATACCTGCGCAATTGGAACTATCGTCCATGATGGTACTGATTTGGCTGAGTATTACTGCATGCTTACCTCTCTTCTTGCAGATACACATGAGGGATGGAAGATAATACGGTTTTACTTAGGCACAGGCAGATGGTGTGATGAGGCTGTAGGGGCGATGGCCTCTGCGCTTTCCCGGATACCGCGCATACATCTGTAATTCGTTATGTAAAGGGTATTGTATCCGCTCTCTTTGGTATTTGGTCTTCGCTCATTGTGTCTCCTGTTCTTCATTCTGCAGGCGAGGGATGGATTCCGCGACTTCGCGCGGAATGACATACTACACGCGCTCCTCCAAGTGGCATACAGTATCTTAAGGAATGGATTCAGCGACTGCGCGGAATGACATCGGTGGTGACTCGTGCGGTTTCCCCCTCCACGTCGTTCTGCGCGGAGCGAAGCGGAGTCGCAGAATCCACCCGCCCACTCTTTTCAATCCACCCATCCTTTTGCAAGGTCCGCCCAGTACGGATTACCCTTTTCAATCAGGTCAATCTTCTACTACCTGCTCCGGTTCTTGATCTTCTTCTCAAAGGTGATTGCAGCAGAGATATCGTTGCCATGCAATTACCACACGCAATACGGTTTACTTAAAGTCTTTATGCAGTCGAAGACGCCTACTCGTGCTGCGTAGTGATGTTACTTCGCAGAGTAGTATTGGCCGTGGGCACGTCCCTTAAGGAGATGCCCTGTGAAACAGTGTTAAGTGAACGGGATTGGGGACGAGATTATTCTACTGCATCTGCAGCCAATGCCTCTTCAGGTTTCGTTTCCAAAGGCTTATTGCCATTCCCGCCGCTCGGCAGCATCCCGAGGTATTGCATAAGGGTTGCGGCCAACCCATCTGTAGAACTGCGATATATAGGCTCAAAACCCTAATGCTATACACATTGGATCATATCAGGGGCTTATTGTGGTTATAAATCGGATTCTCAGTATTCCTGGCCCAACCATTCGGACGGTCGGTTAGCAGAGCCCAAAGCGGTAGAATGACTATTATCAAGGCATATGCTGAGACTACAAGATTCAATATTGGAGACACATGAGTTCCTTGATATGCCGTGCCATGCACCATTCGCCAGCCCATATGGTAAAGCCATCGCGCGAAAAGGAGCGAATATACAGCGACGAGCGTAGACCACGCCCATGCTTTCCGCCTAAGCAGGTATAACCAGAAAGGCCACTGCAGTCCCCATAGCAGCATATCGACTATAAGTCGCAAAGGCAACCGTGCGAATACATGTGCTATCCCAAATATATAGATTGCAGCGCAGAATGCGCATCCTGTAATACTGAGAAAAATCCAGGCGATTATGCGTGTTCTTTTCTTCATTGGCTGCCCTTTCTTTTCCAAGCGCCAAAGGCGCGTTGCTATATCAGCCTGTGGGCAGCGCCCCAGGATAAAAAAGTTATCATCACGATGTATAAGGGCTGAAAGTCCGTTCCATCAGACATCATAATAGTCTCATGTGCGAATCATGCCGTTTGGTCTATCTTCTACATCCTTCTTCAATTATCGGCACAATTCCTTTGCTCAAGTCTCGTGTCTCACTCGCAGTTCCTCACGTAAAACGCCGAAAGCGCCGGGACATATATCACCGACGCTTTCGTAGAGAGAAGACTTATTTTCAACATTGTGGTGGAAGATACGTTCCTTCCCCAACAATATTCTTCAGGGCTAAAGTTAAGCTGCGATGATTCGCCTGCATAGTAAGGAGTTTGGGGATGCTATGAGTACGAATCAACGCATAATCTTTTGCATACAGAACCCTGCTATTAACGAGAAGATGCGGACAACGATCCTAAGAGTGCAAAGAAGTAACTGGCTTCACGTGTTGTATTAAGCTTGTACCATGCATCGAGCGTATCTGCAGAAAAGACATCCAAATACTTAAGAATCTGATAAGCAAATTCTAAAGGTGCGATCCCGCTGGCTGTTATCAGATTGCCGCACGCCACAGCCGGCTCATCTAGATAATGTGCTTCACCTCGATATGATGGACAGTAAACTTTCATTAACTCCAACGCATTACTCGTATGCTTGCAGTTATCCAGCATTCCGATTTCCGCTATAGCCATTGTGGCGGCACATATAGCTGCAACAGCAACTCCTGATGCTGCACACAATTTCGCTTTCTCCAAGATCGGCGCATGATACGGTTCCTGCCAAGTGGTTCCTCCAGGCAGTATCAGCATGGCTGCATCATCAAGCGACAATTCATCTACGGTTACATCCGGCGTAATGCGGAGACCACCCATCGTCACTATATGATCCGGAGTCAGCCCAACGGTTTTAACCTGATACTTGATTGCACCTTCCTTGAAAAATCGGCCGCTATTTAGTTCCGGAAGCACAAATCCGATTTCCCAGTCTGCCAGATCATTATGAATGTATACATAGACGTTGCTTTTTGGCATGTGAACCGCTTTCTTGAGTATATTCGGATTGATATCCCACCATAAATCAGCGTAATTATAGGCTGTAATCCTAGGATTGTCAACGCTAAACAGCATGGGTAACGACGGCATGATTACATTGATCGAGTAAAATTCATTCGTAAAATCCGTAAGCCATGAAGTTCTCAGGTCTGCTGGCCATATCCCTAATATGGATTAACGAAAAGTCATCACTTGTGATCGTGGTGCTCTTCATTATGGCGGGTGAGATCGTTCACAATTATGAAGTCCATGCTGTCATCGTCTTCAGTTCCCTTACTGTGATTTGTTCCTGTAGAAGACGATGTCTTGGCTGCAAACCAAAACAAAGCACCGACTAACACAACAACGATTATGCACATGTTTTGGACCATCCTTTTGGTATCAGCATTTCAGGCGCTGAGCTCCATCTGTCTGTTCATCCCATATGGACAAAGACAAAGTACCGGGCAAACCGCGCATTTCGGGTTGCGGGCAGTGCAAATCTTCCTTCCGTGTGCAATCATCAAGAAATTCCATTTTGTCCAGCATTCTTCCGGGAGTATTTGTTTCAATTCGCGCTCGGCGATCGTCGGATTATCGGTGTCAGTCAGATCGAGCCTTCGTGAAACTCGAAGAACGTGCGTATCCACGATCATCGCGGGCTGACCGCAGGCGTTCCCAAGCACCATGTTTGCGATCTTTCTGCCGACTCCTGGTAGTTCGGTCAATTCCTCCATCGTGCATGGAATCCGTCCGTCGTATCTGTCCAAAAGCATGTTCGCAGTCAAGATCAAGTACTTTGCTTTTACGTCCGCCAAACCCACGTCGTGAATCTCATCCAACAAGGTCTCATAATCCGCACGAGCCAGTTCACGCACGCCGGGATACTTTTTGAAGAGAAATTTGGTCGTTCGATTCACGCTTTCGTCGGTGGCACGCGCCCCAAGGATCGAAGCAACCAGGAGTTCGTACGGATTTGAAAAGTCGATCGTCGGCCCGGCATTCGGATATGTACAGTCAAGGATGACGAATATCTCGAGTGCTCTATTGTGAATTTCGGGAAGCGTCATGCGGTATCACCTCGAATTCGTGATACCCACGATCTTGATTAGAATTGCTCGAAGGGGTTTCCAACCGCTTAAGGTCCATTAGCATCATAAGAATATTAAGTAACAGGTTTCCTCCTTTCACAAATGATACTCCACCTGCATAGTCTGAGAATGGGTGGCGTTTGGTCTGATAAGCTGCCAGGGTACAAATCAAGTAGTAATGCGCCTCTATAATACACCGCTTTAAGACAAGACTAGTCATCTTTCCGGGCGGCACGTCAGGCCGCGAAGGTATGCGCGACCTTCCAAGCCTGCGCCGCCTGGATTATTCTCCTCTGTCTCACGAATGTCAGACCTGCCACATATCTTCTATGCTTTCAGAAGGAATACTCTCACTGGTATCGAATTAGACGATAATACGCGATTTTATTCGAGTCGAAACCGGTGAACGATTGATGAAACTCAGGCTGCATAGATTTGTCCAAATGACTCAAGCTGAAGGCCCTGGAATCCGTGCCTGTTTGTGGGTTCAGGGCTGTCCTATCCGGTGTCCCGGGTGTATGCAGCCGCAGACCTGGCCGGAAACAGGCGGGGAATCGGTCGAGGTGTCTGATCTCGCAAGTCGAATATTGAGCGGCCCTGAGATCGAAGGAGTGACCTTTCTCGGCGGCGAACCTTTCGCCCAGGCATCGGCGCTTGCTGAGCTTGCATTGATTCTTCAAGGTCACGGGCTTTCGATCATCACTTTCACCGGATATACTTTAGAGGAACTACAGTCAGCCGGTCGCGAAGACTGGGAACGATTGATTGCAGTTACCGACCTGTTGATCGACGGCCCGTATCGTGAAAATCTTCAAGACTTCAGCCGACCGTGGACAGGTTCATCGAATCAGCGTTACCATTTCCTGACCGATCGGTATCGCAATCTTGAAGACAAACTCCACACTATTGAGAATCGCCTTGAGATCGAAGTTGCCCCAACCGGAGAGATATTGATCAACGGCATGGGGCCAACGGATACGCTCAAAGCTTTGAAAAAGAGTATGGAATGCCCAAGCGCAAGAAAATCTCCAAACCCTTAATGAGCAATTGTCACGCAATTACCAGCCGG
>Ga0272448_1007878_pt1 | contig 11193 bp, 8 predicted proteins | sample YNPCB0191_FD_202220 | JGI IMG/M metagenome (GOLD analysis project Ga0272448, IMG submission 202220) | Hot spring sediment microbial communities from Yellowstone National Park, WY, United States - YNP-CB-019-1 | ecosystem: Environmental > Aquatic > Thermal springs > Hot (42-90C) > Sediment... | reverse complement strand
TCAGTGAATGGTAACGTGGATGGTCCCTTGAAATCATGTTAATGTATTGTACCGGATACCTTTAATAAGTTTCAGCCCCGCCTTTAGGGCCCCACCCTTATCTTGGGGTGCTGATCCCCTCTTCAGGAAAGTTCATATCTGGCGTGAATCCCTGATTTTTTCCACTCTAGGCAACCTCAAGTAAGGTTTTATATCTCCTTGAAGATAATAGGGTTGGAGGAAAAAATATGGGAGATGAAGTGGAAATCAACAGAAGACCCAGGCAGCCTCCAGAGGGAGGCGGGCAGTGGAGAATATACCTTGGAGTTATACTGGTGATAATAGGGGTCCTGTGGTTCGCATTCGATGCTGGGATCATACCACCACAGTATTCAAGGTTCTGGCCCCAGGCACTTCTGGTTATTCTCGGAATTCTGATAATCATAAAGTCACGTAGCTGATCCGGTGGTAAACATGAAGGAACTCATGAAGCGTCTTGCAGTTGCAAGCGGAATCTCTGGATTTGAAGGTGAGGTAAGGGATATCATAGCATCAGAACTCGAGGGACATGTTGATGAGATAGAGGAGGACAGCCTCGGTAACATCATCGCGGTGAAGAGGGGGTCCGGTCCCTCAATCATGCTGGCAGCCCACATGGATGAGATAGGTCTCATGGTGAGGCACATAGATAAGAAGGGGTTCATAAGGTTCTCAAAGATCGGGGGGATCAGTGACCAGATGATACTCAACCAGGCAGTCTGGATTCACGGGGAGAATGGACCCGTGATGGGTGTCATCGGGTCAAAGCCACCCCACAGGATGAAGGCCTCTGAGAGGAAGAAGGTAACAACCCATGATAACATGTTCATCGACATAGGCGCCTCTTCAAGGGAGGAGGCAGAGGAACTGGTGGCTGTGGGGGACCCCATAACATTCCATGCACCCTACAGTGAACTCCCCAACTCCCGTTTCACTGGGAAGGCCCTGGACAATCGTATAGGCTGCCTTGTAATGGTTGAGGTACTCAAGCGGGTTGAAACGGATGCAACCGTCTATGGTGTTGGAACGGTCCAGGAGGAGGTTGGTCTCAAGGGTGCCAGGACCTCAGCCTTCAGGCTCAACCCTGACATGGCCCTGGCACTGGATGTTACAATAGCCGGGGATCATCCCGGGATGAAGGAGGAGGAGGCCCCTGCGAAGCTCGACGGTGGACCTGCCATAATCCTCACCGATGCCAGCGGGAGGGGTATAATAACCCATCCACGTGTTAAGGACTGGCTGCTTGAGACTGCACGTGAGGAGGACATACCCGTCCAGATAGAGGTGAGTGAGGGGGGTACAACCGATGCAACCGCCATTCATCTCACAAGGGAGGGCATACCCGCCGGTGTGGTATCTGTACCCACAAGGTACATCCATACAACGGTGAGCATGGCAAGCATGAAGGACATCGAGATGACCGTTGATCTCCTTGTTAAGGCAATTGAAAGATTATAACCCCCCTCCTATTCTTTTAGCTGGACATTAACTTCATTTTCCCGTCAAAGTAGAATATGCAGGGACTGTCAGTCCAGCGATCATAGACCTCAACAACATACTCAGCCCCATCCCCGAAGTTTTCAGTGTTTATAAGTTCCCTGAGGAGTCTGATGATGTTTTCATCTGAGACCCCTGTTTTCCAAGGAAACTCGCACTCCTTCTTCATTTCAAAGACCCTTATTACGACTTTCCTTTTATTCAAAATTAAACCCTCCATTAATAATAAACATAAAGAATAATATAATAATGTAATATATAAATTTATCTAATTATTATGATCTTCGTTATGTGTCAATCAGAGTTATTGGACATGGGCAGGATCCTTAGTTATGCCAATTAAAGAGTTATTGGACAAAAAGAAAGAGCCCACAGCAGATCTGAACCTGATTGGAGTTATTCCTCAGGGTTCTCAATAACCTCAATGCCCCTGTCTGATATGGTGTAGGGTATGAACTCGATGGGAGTCCTCGTACTCCTCATCTTGATGATATCCATGACCCTCTCCCTTCTTCCTGTGTAGGGGTTCTCCCTCTTTATCAGCCTTATGGCCCCGTAAACTGAGTAGAGGGCTATATCATTGAACTCCCCCGAGGTGGCGCTGTCAAGGATTATCATGGAAGTGATGTTCCTCCCTTTGAGTTCATAGATGAGGAGGTCGAACTGGTCCCTGAACTCATCCGTTGTGAGCTTCTCTGTGTGGCTACCTATACTGTCTATTATGAGGACCTCGGTGTCATCTGGAATCTCTGCAAGTATCTTTTTGAGGTTCCCCTTGACAGATTCAATCCCGATGGATATCTCAGCCTCTGTAAGCCTGGCCCTTATTGCAGATAAACCGATAATCCTCAGTTCACCGGATTCAAGGAGGTCACCGATCTCCCATCCAAGGGACGCGCACTGGATCCTCAGGTCAGTTTCATCCTCCTCTGTTGTTATGTATATGGTTTTAAGACCAGTTCTGGCGCTCTGAATGGCGAACTGGAGGGCCATTATGGTCTTACCGGATCCCGGGTCACCGGTTACGAGGATGCTCCTCCCCTTCGGGTAGCCCCCTATTATATCATCAAGCCCCTTAATCCCCGTACCTGTACGTGATATTCTCTCTTCCATCCTTTAAACCCCCCATTTTTTGCGAAAATTTGAACTATACCAGGTGAAATTCGAAGGTGAGGTTCTCATCCCTGCTTCTGTCTATACCAGGTGAAATTCGAAGGTGAGGTTCTCATCCCGGCTTCTGAGGCTTGAGGTCTGTATGACACTACCCTTTATACCGGTCCAGGTGAAGCTCCTCATCAGCATGGCCCTGAATATAAGGGAAAATATGGGGTTCTGTCTGGCCTCATTGATCCAGGGAAACGTCTTGAATTCAAGTATGTACCTCGGCTTCTCACCTCTGAGCTCGGTTTCAATACCAAGGTTCCTGAGGAAACCAGATATCCACTTTATGTAGGCATCAAAGACCCTCAAGGATTTCCTACCTGCCCTTATATCATCCAGAACACCCAGTTTTTCCATGGTCCTCTGAAAGTTTGGTTTGAGGTTCTTCTCGAATCTATCAGCAAAGTTCTTTATTATGGCATTTCTGAGCTGTGGTGGTATGGAGGATGCGAATACAGGGACCGCCGAGACAACAAAGCCGTAGAGCTCAGCCTTTGACCTTTCCCGTATCAGCTCCTCCCTCTGCCTCTCAGCCTCCAGGCGGTCTGTGATGTCATGGCCTATTACCTGGAGGAGGTTCTTCTCTGATGCTGTTTCAATCCTGGTTGAATGTATCTCAAAGAAGCGCCTCCTGCCCCTGTGGTCAGTGAATTCAATTTCAACGACCTCATGATCGGAATTAAAAAGTTCAAGAATCTTTTTAAGCCTAATTTCAGATATCAGACCCCTCTTCTGAAGCAATGAAAGCTTTTTACCCTTCAGCTGTTTTCTTTCAAGTCCTGTGAGTTCCTCAACAGACCTGTTTACAAAGAGTATCCTTGAGTCAGAGTCCATGAGGATTATGGGGTCAGGGGATGCTTCAAGCAGGGCCCTGTATCTCTCCTCGCTTTCACGGAGTTTGCTGTCCATTTTGTGCTTGTACAGAGCAATCTCAATGGCGCTGTGGAGTTCCCGGTCCTCGAAGGGCTTTATTATGTAACCGAAGGGTTCTGTGAGCTTTGCGCGGCTCAGGGTCTTCTCATCAGAGTAGGCTGTGAGGTATACGACCGGGATGTTAAGCTCCTCCCTTATAATCTCTGCCGCCTCTATACCATCCATTTCACCCTTCAGGACGATGTCCATGAGGACCAGGTCCGGTTTCTCCTCACGCGCAAGCCTTATAGCATCCTCACCCGAAGCAGCGATTCCCACAACCCGATAGCCAAGGCCCTCAGCCCTGTGCTTGATGTCCATGGCCACTATGCTCTCATCCTCAACAACAAGCAAACTTGTAGGTGACATTTAATCCTCCACAGCATAATATTTAATCATGATCCTGACTTTAGAGTTATATAACTTGTAGGTGACATTTAATCCTCCACAGCATAATATTTAATCATGATCCTGACTTTAGACTTATATAACATCGGGCGTCTTTTCATCCAGATATTAAGACACACCCCTCGGTTAGGATATTAATATGTGATCAATCATTATAAATAATTTGCTGAAATCCCCCCTTTCAGTCTTTAAGAAAACCATAGCTCATTGGGGGATCAGGTGCCGGGATTTAGCCATTCTGGTCTCCTCTGAGGTGCCTGTGTATCCTCTCTGCAACCTCACGGGTCATCCCTGGGATGGAGGCCAGCTCCTCCACGGTGGCATCCCTCACACCATCAAGGCTTCCGAAGTGCTCAAGGAGGGCCCTCTTTCTTGCAGGACCAACACCCCTTATACCGTCAAGTTCCGATTCAAGGGAATCCCTCTCCCTTATCCTCCTGTGATACTTGACAGCAAACCGGTGGGCCTCGTCACGCAGGTGCCTGAGGATCTGCAGTGCACCATCAGATACATCAACGGGTCCTGATATGCCTGGAAGGTAGACCTCCTCCCTCTTCTTGGCTATACCCACAACCGGCACATTAACCCCGCAGGATTTAAGGGCCTCAAGGGCTGCCCCCAGCTGACCCTTCCCCCCATCTATCAGTACAAGGTCAGGCTTCCTGAGGTCAGGGCTGGAGTACCTCCTCTCAACGAGTTCCCTCATCATTGCATAGTCGTCGGGCCCTGGAGTTGAAATTCTGTACCTGCGGTAGGATCCAGGGGATGGTTTACCATCGATGAAAACGGCGACCGAGCCTGTTGCAGATTCACCTGCAATGTTTGAGATGTCAAGGCCCTCCATTCTCCGGGGTATACCCGGGAGCCTGAGGTCATCCTTGAGCTGGAGGAGGGCGTCCCGGACCCTTCCCTTCTGTTTCAGTATCACCGACGCATTCTTCCAGGCGATGTTGAGGAGCCTGCGGCCGGCTCCGCCCTCAGGGGAGTGTATCCTCACAGCATCCCCCCTGAGCTCAGAGAGCCACTCCTCTATGACATCATCCTCCACAGGGTACTGGGTGAGTATCTCTGAGGGCACCCTGCGGGGTATGGCGTAGTACTGCTTGAGGAAGGCCTCAAGGATTTCGGTCCGGGGGGCTGAGCCCCTGAGGAGGAAGTCGTCCTTTCCTGTGATCTTACCGTCACGTATCTGGAGGACCACAACAGCTGATGTATCCCCATCCCTCTCGAGGGCCACTATATCCTGGTCAATGGAGTCTGTGAAGGATGCGTGCTGTCTCTCCATGACCTCCCTTATGGATTCTATCTGGTCCCTGATCCTGGCTGCCCTCTCAAATTCAAGTTTATCTGCAGCCTCCCTCATCTCCTCCTCAAGCACCTCAATAACGTCCCTGTAGCGTCCCTGGAAGAAGAGGTCGACCTTCTCTATGATCTCCCTGTATTCTTCCCTGCTGATCCCACCATCACATGGGGCGTAACATAGGTCTATCTGGCTGTTGAGGCATGGCCCGTCCATCCTCCTGCAGCTCCTTATCCTGAAGAGTGACTTTATGAGTTTCAGGGTCCTCCGGACCGCCCCGGTATCTGTGAAGGGCCCGTAGTACCTTGCACTGTCCTTCCCTATGGTTCGAACTATGAGGACCCGCGGGTATTCCTCATCCGTTATCTTGATGAAGGGGTACCTCTTATCGTCCTTCAGACGGACATTGTAGGGGGGCCTGTACCTCTTTATGAGGTTGGACTCAAGGATGAGGGCCTCCTTCTCGTTTTCGGTCAGGATGTACTCTATGCTCTCAAGGTGCCTCATCATGATCCTCAGACGGGGGTTCTCCTGTTCCCTGAAGTAGGATGAGACCCTCTTCCTTATGGAGATGGACTTACCAACATAGAGGACCCTGTCGTCCCTGTCACGGAATATGTAGACGCCTGTGGCATCAGGAAGCTTCTCTGGATCCTTAAACCTCGTCAATTTATCATTACCATCCTCTAATTAATGTTTAAAAGAAGTCAGTGGATCATCTCAGGTAACTTAACCCATGATTTTTTCTGGACCCGGTTTCTATTATGATGGCAAAGGTATATATAAGTTGACCCTGAAATATAGTTTCACAATAAATGAGGTTCTTATTTTAAGTGATTTGTGATGAAGTTTAAACTGGTATCAGAGTACAGACCCCTCGGGGATCAGCCAGAGGCTATAAGGTCCCTTGTTAACGGTATAAAATCCGGGATGAGGGAGCAAACCCTCCTGGGGGTCACTGGTTCAGGCAAGACCTTCACGGTGGCCAATGTGATTGCAGAGGTCCAGAAGCCCACCCTGGTAATATCCCACAACAAGACCCTGGCGGCGCAGCTCTACGAGGAGTTCAGGGAGTTCTTCCCTGAGAACGCCGTGGAGTACTTCGTGAGCTACTATGACTTCTACCAGCCGGAGGCCTACATACCCCAGACAGACACCTACATAGACAAGGAGGCGTCCATAAACGACGAGATAGACAGGATGAGGCACTCGGCAACCCAGGCCCTCCTCTCCAGGGACGACGTCATCGTGGTGTCCAGTGTCTCCTGCATCTATGGTATAGGTGCACCGGCAGACTACGGTGAATTCACCCTCCACCTCGAGGTCGGCTCCAGCCCCGGCAGGGAGGAGGTGCTGGAGGGCCTCATCAAAATGCAGTACGAGAGAAACGATGTCGAATTTGACAGGGGACAGTTCCGGGTCCGCGGTGACACCCTGGAGATCAACCCAGTCCATGGGACACCACCCATAAGGATAGAATTCTTTGGCGATGAGATAGATTCCATATCAACTGTCCACAGGGTCACCGGCAGAAGGATACAGAAACTGGACCGTGTAACCATATTCCCGGCCAAGCACTTCGTGATACCCGAGGACAGGCTCCAGAGGGCGATAGAGTCAATAGAGGCGGAACTTGAGGAGAGATTAAGCGAACTTAAAGCCCAGAACAAACTCCTGGAGGCCCAGAGGCTGGAGCAGAGGACAAGATTCGACATGGAGATGCTGAGGGAGATGGGCTACTGCCAGGGCATAGAGAACTACTCGATGCACCTCAGCGGGAGGAAGTGGGGTGAGAAACCAAACACGCTCCTGGACTACTTCCCTGAGGACTTCCTCACAGTCATAGACGAGTCCCATGTGACTGTACCCCAGATAAGGGGCATGTACAACGGTGACCGGGCAAGGAAGGACACCCTGGTGGAGTACGGCTTCAGACTACCCAGCGCCAGGGAGAACAGACCACTACGCTTCGACGAGTTCCAGGAGAGCGTGAACCAGGTGATCTATGTCTCTGCAACCCCTGGAAGGTATGAGCTCTCAAGGAGCCAGAACATCGTCGAACAGATCATAAGGCCCACCGGCCTGGTGGACCCTGAGGTCAAGATAAGGCCAGTTAAGGGGCAGGTGGATGACCTCCTCTCTGAGATAAGGAGGCGGGTTGAGCGGGGTGAGAGGGTCCTTGTAACCACCCTCACAAAGAGGATGGCCGAGGACCTCACAGACTACTACTCAAGGGTCGGTGTGAAGGTCAGGTACCTCCACTCCGAGATAGACACCCTCGAGCGTGTTGAGATCATAGACGACCTCCGGAGGGGAGAATTCGACTGCCTGGTGGGTGTTAACCTCCTCAGGGAGGGCCTGGACCTTCCGGAGGTGTCCCTGGTGGCGATACTCGATGCAGACAAGGAGGGCTTCCTGAGGTCAGAGACCTCACTTATACAGACAATCGGGAGGGCCGCCAGGAACGTTAACGGCGAGGTGATCATATACGCCGACAGGCTCACAGACTCGGTGATGGCGGCGGTTGAGACGACCAACAGGAGAAGGAAGCTGCAGATGGAGTACAACCGCAGGCACGGCATAGAACCGAGGAGTACACGGAGGACCCTCAGGGAGAAGAAGAAGGACCCTGAGGAGCTGAAGGTGGATGATATACCAGGCCATGAACTTGAGGACATAATAAGGGACCTTGAGGTAGAGATGAGGGAGGCTGCAAGGAACCTTGAATTTGAGAGGGCCGCCAGGATCAGGGACCAGATAATGTCCCTGAGGGACAGTTAAACAATTTTGAGTCATCAATGGGAGATACTGAGGATTATGAGTGGTAAAATAGTCATTAAGGGTGCAAGGGAGCACAACCTTCAGAACGTGGACCTTGAACTTCCACGTGATAAATTCATTGTCATAACAGGCATAAGCGGGTCAGGGAAGTCATCACTGGCCTTTGACACAATATACGCTGAGGGGCAGCGCAGGTACGTGGAGTCCCTCTCAGCCTATGCAAGGCAGTTCCTGGGGCAGATGAAGAAGCCTGAGATGGACTACATTGAGGGGCTGTCACCGGCCATTTCCATAGACCAGAAGACGACCCGGGTCAACCCCAGATCAACGGTGGGGACAATAACAGAGATCTATGACTACCTGAGGCTCCTGTTTGCAAGGATAGGTAAACCCCACTGCTACCTCTGCGGCAGGGAGATAGAGCAGCAGACCTCGACCCAGATAGTGGACAGGATAATGGATGACGGTGAGGGTGAACGGATAATAATACTCGCCCCTGCAGTCAGGGACCGGAAGGGGGAGCACCAGCGGGTATTCGAGAGGCTCAGGGAGCAGGGCTTCGTAAGGGTCCGGGTCGACGGTGAGATACACGACCTTGAAGAGGAATTCCACCTCGACAGGAACAGGAAGCACTCGATTGATGTCGTTGTGGACAGGCTGGCTGTGAGGAGGGACACAGAGTTCAGGAAGAGGCTGGCGGACTCCATTGAAACAGCCCTCCAGCTGGGGGAGGGGACCGTCAGGGTCCTCAACCATGACACAGGCGAGGAGAGGATCTACAGTGAACACTTCGCATGCCCTGACTGTGGCATAAACTTCGAGGAGATCAGCCCCAGGATGTTCTCATTCAACAGTCCACACGGTGCCTGCCCTGAGTGTAATGGTCTCGGAAGCAAACTTGAGATCGACCCAGACCTTGTGGTGCCCTACCCTGAACGCTCAATAAACGAGGGCGCCATTGTGCCCTGGAGCAGATCAGGGAAGAAGGATAACTACTACCACCAGATGCTGAGGGCGGTGGCCGAGCACTACGGCTTCAGCCTGGACACCCCCTTCAGGGACCTGGAAGAGGAACACAGGAGAATCATCCTATACGGGAGTGATGAGAAGATACAGTTCGTATTCCAGAGAAAAAACAGGACCTACCGGGTGAACCGGCGCTTCGAGGGCGTAATACCCCGCATGGAGAGGATATACATGGAGACCAAGTCCAACTACATGAGGACATATATAGGTAAGTTCATGAGCAACCATGCCTGTCCGGTATGCGGGGGAAGCAGACTCCGCCCGGAGAGCCTCTCAGTAACCATCAACGGAAGATCAATACATGACGTCGTTGAGATGTCGATAAGGGAGGCCCATGACTTCTTCGAATCCCTGAGGCTCACTGAAAGGGAGGAGTACATAGCAAGGGAGGTCCTCAAGGAGATAAGGGAGAGGCTGCGCTTCCTTATCGATGTGGGCCTGGATTACCTCACCCTATCAAGGTCATCCGGAACCCTCTCAGGGGGCGAGGCCCAGAGGATAAGGCTCGCCACCCAGATAGGCTCCGGCCTCGTGGGGGTCCTCTACATCCTGGATGAGCCCAGCATAGGACTCCACCAGAGGGACAACAGGAGACTCATAGAGACCCTCAAGAGGCTCAGGGACCTTGGAAACACCCTCATAGTTGTGGAACACGACGAGGAAACAATCCTATCAGCAGACCACGTTGTCGACATCGGCCCGGGCGCCGGTGAACACGGAGGCCGCGTGGTTGCAGAGGGAACCCCCGAGGAGATAATGGAGGACCCTGATTCACTTACAGGGGCCTACCTCTCAGGCAGGGAAACAATACCCATACCAGAGCTCAGGAGGAGGCCATCAGGAAAGTACATAACCGTGAGGGGTGCGGCAGAGAACAACCTCAGAGAAATCGACGTCAGGATACCCCTGGGGGTCTTCACCTGTGTCACAGGGGTCTCAGGGTCAGGGAAGAGCACACTCGTCAATGACATACTCTACAGGGGCGTCTATGAGAGGCTCAACCACAAGCACATGAACGCCGGGAGGCACACCGACATTGAGGGCCTCCAGCACATCGACAAGGTCGTGATGATAGACCAGTCACCCATAGGCAGAACACCACGCTCAAACCCGGCAACCTACACAGGGGTGTTCACCCACATAAGGGAACTCTTTGCCCAGACCCCTGAGGCCAGGAAGAGGGGCTACAGGCCCGGCAGGTTCAGCTTCAACGTCAAGGGCGGGCGATGCGAGGCCTGCAGCGGGGACGGTATAATCAAGATAGAGATGCACTTCCTGGCAGACGTCTACGTCCCCTGTGAGGTGTGCAGGGGCAGGAGATACAACGAGGAGACCCTTGAGATACGCTACAGGGGCAGGAACATCGCCGAGGTCCTTGACATGACCGTGGAGGAGGCCCTTGAATTCTTTGAGAACATACCCCAGGTGAGGAGGAAGCTCCAGACCCTCTATGATGTGGGCCTTGGCTACATAAAACTCGGGCAGCCAGCAACCACCCTCTCAGGTGGTGAGGCCCAGAGGGTGAAACTTGCGAAGGAGCTCAGCAGGAGGAGCACCGGCAGGACACTGTACATCCTCGATGAGCCCACCACAGGCCTCCACTTTGATGATATCAGGAAGCTGCTCAACGTCCTCGGTAGACTGGTGGATGCAGGTAACACCGCCGTGGTTATAGAACACAACCTCGACGTTATAAAGTCTGCGGATCACATCATAGACCTGGGACCCGAGGGCGGTGAGAGGGGTGGTCTTGTGGTTGCAGAGGGGACCCCGGAGGAGGTTGCTGCCTCAGGTACACACACCGGCCGGTTCCTCAGGGAGGTCCTGGGGGGAGGCAGTGAGGATGTCCCTGTTGGTCAGACGGATACAGGATGAATGAACTGAATGCAGGGGTGTCCCTGCATCATCTGTTACTGAGAACCCTGCGGCAAAATGGTGTTCCAGTGTCCTGTCTTATGTTCTGAGGGGCGTGCTGGATTATCAGCACCCCACCTCCAGTATTTTCATTTCAGCTTCACAGGCCAACTGGAAAGCATGATTCTTCACTTATCTTGTTCATTCAGGAGGCAAATCTGATTTTTCTGACACCC
>Ga0272448_1007877_pt1 | contig 11194 bp, 10 predicted proteins | sample YNPCB0191_FD_202220 | JGI IMG/M metagenome (GOLD analysis project Ga0272448, IMG submission 202220) | Hot spring sediment microbial communities from Yellowstone National Park, WY, United States - YNP-CB-019-1 | ecosystem: Environmental > Aquatic > Thermal springs > Hot (42-90C) > Sediment... | reverse complement strand
GCGCCTTCGTACCCTTCGGAATTGTCCACGCCCGTACCTCCTGATGGTTACCGCTGAAGAAGCTTAAAAGCCCCAGCAGCCGGTAGCTTTTCACTATAAGCTTATCAAGACCTGACTCACCAAGTCCAAGCTCTTTGAGAAACTCGGCTTTTTCGTCCTTATCAAGCCGTGAAATTTCCTCCTCGATTTTTGCGCATACGGACATCACTTCTGCACCTTCTTTAGCGGCATAACCGCTAATGGAACGAAAATAAGGGTTGGCTTCCTGTGATTCTATATCGTACTCGGCTATGTTTGCAGCATAAAGTACAGGCTTTGAGGTGAGAAGAAACAACTGGCCGACAAGATGGCCTTCTTCGGCATCGAATTTCATAGCCCGGACAGGCAGGCCTGCGTTCAGGTTGTCCCTCACTCTGCGGTAAAGCCCAAGTTCGGATAAGTATCTCTTTTCACCTGATTTCAGCATTTTCTGCGTTTTTTCAATGCGCCTTTCCAGGACTTCAATGTCAGAAAGCAGTAATTCCGTGTTTACCGTTTCAATATCCCTCAAGGGATCTATAGAGCCTTCCACATGCGCGATGTTTGAGTCCTCGAAACACCTTACCACGTGTACCAGTGCATCAACCTCCCTGATATGCGAGAGGAACTTGTTTCCCAGTCCTTCCCCCCTGCTCGCTCCCCTTACAAGACCGGCGATGTCTACGAATTCGATGGTTGCAGGCGTCACCTTTTCGGGTTTTATTATCTGGGCAAGCCTTGCCGGCCGGCCGTCAGGCACAGGGACGATGCCGATATTGGGTTCGATCGTGCAAAAGGGATAATTGGCGCATTCGGCGCCGGCAGCGGTCAGGGCGTTGAACAGAGTACTCTTCCCGACGTTGGGGAGACCCAGTATTCCGAGTTTCATACCACCAGTCCTTTCACAATGCATCCACACAAAATTATATACCATATCAAATATAAATGCTACCGTTGCAAAGTTTGTGCTATAATGTGAAGGGTGATGCGATTGAAAAAAATAGAAGCGGTTATCAGGCCCAACAAACTCGATGAGGTGCTCGAGGAATTGAACAGGCACCAGATTTTCGGCGTTACGGTATCTCATGTATTCGGCTGCGGTCTCCAGAAGGGAAGAACGCAATATTACAGGGGCAACAAGCATACAGTGAACCTTTTGCCGAAGATAAAGCTTGAAATGGTGGTAAAGGACGCCTGGGTCGACGAAATTGTCCGGGTTGTCATAAAAGCCGCCGGGACCGGGGAAATCGGCGACGGCAAAATATTTATAAGCTCCATGGACGATGCATACAGAATCAGGACCGCCGACAGGGGTGAAGACGCGCTCGTATAGAAGGCGTATTAGCGCCGGATCGCCGATTGAAATCATGTCCCATTGAAAAATTAGAAATTTGTATTGATTTTAGTGGGAGCAAGTGCTATAATTCCTCTAATAGACACATTCCGTGCGGTTATTGGATAGATGAGCTGAGTTTAGAAGAGATGGGAAGAGATTAGGCGGGACAGGAAAATATTATTCTGTTTATGAGGCCGGGTATCTTCTGCCCGGTTTTTTGATTCCTTTCGATTCTCATGTCTTCTTTCCTGAAAGAAAGGGGGCATAAGTCTGTTTTATCCTGATTTTGATGAAGTAAAAAGGCTTTCAAAAGATTATAATATCATCCCCGTATCAATGGAAGTGTATGCCGACATGGAGACACCAATAAGCCTTTTCAAGCGCTTTGAGGACTCCGGGTACTGTTTTCTCCTTGAAAGTGTGGAGGGCGGGGAAAAATGGGCCAGGTTTTCCTTCATGGGCAGAAACCCGTTCCTGACCCTGAAAGGCAGCCGCGATAAGACGGTCGTATCCATGAAAGACGGCAACCCCAGGGAATTTGCGGGTAATCCCATGGAAGCGCTGAGGGAAGTAATGAAAGAATACAGGGGCGTCCAATTGGATGCAATGCCGAGGTTCAACGGAGGCGCCGTAGGTTATTTCGGTTATGACATTGTCCGCTGCTTCGAAAAACTGCCCGACATCCCCCGTGACGACCTGGGGCTTCCGGAAGGCCATTTCATGCTGGCTGACGAAGTAATCGCTTTTGACCACCTCAGGCAGAAAATAAAAATAATAGTCAACCTTCATGTCGGCGACAACCTGGAAAGGGGCTATTGCAGCGTTGTTGAGAGGATCAGGCGGATTTACGGGGAAATACGGCAGAGCAGATGGAAAACTGAAAACAATGTAAAAACCGGGTATGACAATACCAATCCTGCAAAGACCTCCGGCCCGGCATTTGAATGCAACATGACGAAAGATGAGTTCTGCGGCGGCGTCGTCAGGGCAAAGGAATATATAAGGAACGGAGACATATTCCAGGTGGTGCTTTCCCAGAGGTTCTCGACAGATACTTTATGCGACCCGTTCAATGTTTACAGGGCACTCAGGGTTATAAACCCTTCCCCCTATATGTATTACCTGAAATTTGACAACTACAGGCTCGCGGGTTCGTCTCCGGAAATGCTCGTGAGGGTTGAGAACGGCATAGTTGAAACATGTCCGATAGCAGGGACAAGGAAAAGGGGCTCAAACCCGGAAGAGGATACCAGGCTTGAAATGGAGCTGCTCGCCGACGAGAAGGAACGTGCGGAACACATAATGCTTGTCGACCTCGGCAGGAACGACGTAGGTAAAATTTCCAAATTCGGAACTGTGAAGGTCAGGGATATCATGCATGTCGAAAGGTACTCTCACGTTATGCACCTGGTATCAAATGTCCAGGGCGAGCTCAGGGAAGACAAAACTCCGTTCGATGCGCTTGCGTCGCTGCTCCCCGCAGGTACGCTCTCAGGAGCGCCTAAGGTGAGGGCAATGGAAATCATAGATGAGCTTGAAAAGACCAAAAGAGGGCCCTATGCGGGAGCCGTCGGCTACCTGGGCTTTAACGGCAACATTGACAGCTGCATAACCATAAGGACAATCATATTCAAGGACGGAAAGGCATATGTCCAGGTCGGAGCGGGAATTGTCGCGGACTCGGTACCAGAACTCGAATATGAGGAAACGCAGAACAAGGGAAGGGCGCTCTTCAGGGCGCTGGAAGAGGCGGGAGGCATAACATGATAGTTATCATAGACAACTATGATTCTTTTACGTACAATCTTTACCAATACCTCGGAGAAATAAACCCGGACATCGAGGTATACAGGAATGACCGGATATCTGTGGAGGAAATCGAAAGGAAAAATCCTTCACACATTGTGATCTCGCCGGGACCGGGATTTCCTTCCGGCGCAGGCATCTCGGTGGAACTGGTAAGGAAATCGGGCAGGTATACGCCCATACTTGGAGTTTGCCTTGGACACCAGGCGATAGGGGAGGCTTTCGGGGGCAGGGTGGTGCACGCGGAAAGGCTCATGCACGGGAAATCAAGCGAAGTCGAGGTATCACGGGACTGCAGGATCTTTAAAGGGCTGCCCCGCAGGATAAAGGCCGGAAGGTACCACTCACTGGTGGTACAGGCGGAAAGCCTTCCCCGGGAGCTGGAGGTTACGGCATGGTCGGACGAAGGGGAGGTTATGGGCCTCAAGCATATCGAATACCCGGTTTTCGGCATACAATTCCATCCGGAATCGATTCTTACGCCCGGCGGAAAAGAGATACTGAAAAATTTTCTCGGGATATAAAAAGCGCATGCATGAATCCGGACGAGAGGAGAGCGATGAGCAGATGTTGAAGAGTGCGATAAGCAAACTGGTGGAAGGGAAAAACCTTACCGAAGAAGAAATAATGGGCGCGATGAAGTGCATAATGGACGGAGAGGCTACGGATGCTCAGATAGGCAGTTTTATGACCGCATTGAGGATAAAGGGCGAAACGATAGAGGAAATCACGGGATGTGCAAAGGTAATGAGGGAAAAGGCGGACGGTATAGTCCCGGAGGTCGACTATTTCATAGATACCTGCGGTACGGGGGGTGACTGCTCCAATACGTTCAACATTTCCACAGCCGCAGCTTTTGTCGCGGCAGCGGGAGGCGTGCCGGTAGCCAAGCACGGCAACAGGTCCGTTTCCTCCGGCAGCGGGAGCGCGGATGTGCTTGAATCCCTGGGGGTCAATATAAAGTTATCTCCCGTGCAGGTGAAAGAGTGCATAGAAGAAGTCGGCATAGGATTCCTGTTCGCCCCTGTTTTCCACAAGTCAATGAAGCATGCCGCAGGGCCGCGCAAGGAACTCGGAATCAGGACCATATTCAATATACTGGGCCCGCTTACAAACCCTGCAAAAGCCAAAGGGCAGGTACTTGGGGTATTTGACGGAAGGATGACCGAACCTGTGGCCAGGGTGCTGGTGAACCTGGGTATCGAAAAGGCATTGGTGATACACGGGAACGACGGTCTTGACGAAATTACGACAACAACCGAAACAATGGTTTCGGAAATAAAGGACCGCGAAATTGTCTCTTACCGTATAAGTCCGGAAAAATTCGGCATGAAGGCGGCGGCGGGTTCTGACATTTCAGGCGGAAGCCCGGAGGAAAACGCGGAAATAATAATGTCGATATTCAGGGGAGAAAAAGGACCGAGAAGAGATATTGTGGTCATGAACTCCGCTGCCGCTTTGTACGTCGGGAAAGCCGCACAAAGCCTGGAAGAAGGAGTAAAGCGTGCTGAAAATATAATAGATTCCGGGCTTGCAACGGCGAAACTCGAAAGCCTGGTGCGGTTTACACGGCAAATGTGAATCCAGGAGGTAAAATATGATACTTGAGCGCATCGTGGAAAATAAAAAAAGACGGCTCGAGGAAGAAATGCGGAAAATTTCAATCGAGGGCTGGAAGGAAAGGCTGAAAAGACCCGGACTTCACCGCCCTGTTGATTTTTTTACTGCCATAAAAAGGCGGGAGGACATTTCTATTATTGCCGAAGTCAAGAAAGCCTCGCCTTCAAAAGGCATAATCAGGGAGGCCTTCGACCCGCAGGAGATCGCCATGGAGTATTCAAAGGCTGATATCCAGGCTATATCCGTCCTGACGGAGAAGGATTTTTTTCTCGGCGAGGAAGAGTACCTGGTCGGGATAAGGCAGGCGGTACCGCTGCCCATATTGCGGAAGGACTTCATTATCGATTTGTGGCAGATTTATCAGTCCCGCTGCCTTGGCGCCGATGCAATCCTTCTTATTGCGGCGATACTGAGCGAAAGTGATCTGAACAGGTTCCAGATAGTTGCAGGCATCCTCGGCTTGCAGAGCATCGTTGAGGTCCATGACAGGGCGGACCTGGAAAAGGCTCTGAACACCGGAGCAAAGATTATAGGCATCAATAACAGGGACCTTAATACTTTCGAGGTGAACCTTAAAACCACCGAGCCGCTTATAAACTTTATACCCAATGACAGGGCCGTGGTAAGTGAAAGCGGCATAAGCAATGCAGAGGATATCGGCTACTTGAGGAGCCTGGGTGTGGATGCGGTACTTATCGGCGAAGCCTTTATGCGTTCGGAATCCATAGCTCAAAAGGCATCCGAGCTTAGAGCGAGGTAAAGCGAGATGGTAAAGGTAAAAATTTGCGGAATATGCAGGGAAGAGGACGTCGAGCATGTAAATACGTACAATCCGGACTATGCGGGATTTGTTTTTGCGCCAAGCAGGCGCATGGTAACGGCGGAACACGCAAGAAGGCTTTGTCTGAAGTTAAGAGACGGGATAAAGAAGGTCGGTGTTTTTGTCGACGGAAATCCGCCTAATATAGCTGACATTGTGATGTCATGCAGACTGGACGTCATACAACTGCACGGGAATGAGACACAGGAATATATTGTTACGGTTTGCAGACTGTTAAAACGGATTTATACGCCGGACAATATTGAAATATGGAAGGCGGTGCGCGTCTATGACGCATCGAGCTTAGAGCAAATGCAAGGCTTCACTGCCGATGCGTTTGTACTCGACAGGTATCTCGAAGGCAAACAGGGAGGCACCGGACTGGCTTTTGACTGGGGACTGGCGGCTGATGCGGGCGCGAGCGCCAGGGTAATACTTGCGGGAGGATTGAACCCGCAAAACGTCGGAAGGGCGGTAAAAACGGTGAAGCCATACGCGGTGGATACGAGCAGCGGTGTGGAGTCGAATGGGGTCAAGGATGGAAATAAGATAAGGGAATTCATAGAAGCGGCGAGAGCCGTCAATTGAAATGGAGGTATGGACATGACGGAATACAGGAAGGGAAGATATGGAAGGTTCGGCGGGCAGTATGTCCCCGAGACTCTCATGAATGCATTGATAGAACTGGAAAGGAGTTACTATGCCGCCAGGGATGACAATGAATTCCTAAGGGAGTATGATTTTTTCTTGAAGGAGTACGCAGGAAGGCCTTCGCTTCTGTATTATGCCCGAAAGATGACCGAAGAGCTCGGCGGGGCGAAGATATACCTGAAGAGGGAAGACCTGAATCATACAGGTTCACATAAGATAAATAACGTATTGGGGCAGGCCCTGCTTGCAAAAAAGATGGGAAAGAGGAGGGTCATAGCCGAAACCGGCGCCGGACAGCATGGTGTCGCTACGGCTACGGCCGCTGCCCTGTTCAATATGGAGTGCGAGATATTCATGGGCAGCGAGGATATGGAAAGGCAATCGCTGAACGTGTTCAGGATGAGGCTTCTGGGGGCGGACGTCCGTGAGGTCTCGTCGGGCACCGGCACACTTAAGGACGCCACGAGCGAGGCTTTCAAGGAATGGGCGGCACGCGTCGGGGACACGTACCTGGTAGTCGGGTCGGTGGTGGGACCTCATCCGTATCCTGAGATAGTAAGGGACTTCCAGAGCGTGATAGGCAGCGAGGTAAGGGCGCAGGTGCTTGAAAAGGAGCGACGGCTGCCGGATTGCCTGATTGCCTGCGTAGGAGGCGGCAGTAACGCCATGGGGCTTTTTTATCCTTTTATCGGCTGCAGCGGAGTTGAAATGGTCGGAGTGGAAGCGGGCGGAGAGGGCCTAAACGCAAGGCATGCGGCTTCCATAACAAAGGGCAGCGTCGGCGTGATGCACGGGATGAAATCGTTTTTCCTTCAGGATGAGGATGGACAGATAGACCCCGTATATTCAATATCCGCCGGACTCGATTATCCGGGAATAGGCCCGCAGCACGCATTTTTATTCGAGTCCGGAAGGGCACGGTATGAGCCTGTAACAGACGCCGAAGCCGTGGAGGCGTTCAAATATCTGACAAAGACCGAGGGAATAATTCCTGCCCTGGAAAGCGCCCACGCGGTGGCATATGCTTTGAAACTTGCGCCGGCGCTTCCACGCGACAAAATATTAGTGGTAAACCTTTCGGGAAGGGGCGACAAGGATGTGTATTCGGTAGCCAGGTACATGGGGGTGAATGTGAATGAGTAGGATCGGTGCGAAATTCGATGAGCTGAGGTCACGCGGGGAAAAAGCGCTGATAACCTTTGTTACGGCGGGGGATCCCACATTGGAGGCTACCAGGGATTTGGTGCTTGAAATGGAAAAAAGGGGAGCGGATATAATAGAGCTCGGCATCCCGTATTCGGATCCGGTTGCGGAAGGCCCTGTCATCATGAGGGCGAATTCAAGGGCGTTGAAAAATAAAATAAGGATAAAGGACATAATGGGGTTGGTGTCCGACATAAGAAAGACTTCGGAAATACCGCTTGTATACCTTCTTTATTTCAATTGCATACTCAGGTACGGACCTGAAAGGTTTTTTTCGGACTGCAAGTCGGGCGGGGTCGACGGCATCATAGTGCCCGACCTTCCTTATGAGGAGTGCGATGAGATATACGGCATTGCAAAAGACTATGGAATCGACCTTATAATGCTTGTTGCACCGACATCACGCGAAAGAATAGAAAAAATCGCCGGGAAGGCCGGCGGCTTCTTATACTGCGTATCTTCGCTCGGGGTAACCGGGGTAAGGGAAAAATTCAGTACGGATTTCAAATCCTTCTTTGAATGCATCAATAGGTATTCGGCTGTTCCAAAAGCGCTTGGATTCGGTATATCCACGCCTGCGCAGGCGGAGGAACTGGGAAAATACTGCGACGGTATCATAGTCGGAAGCGCAATCGTCAAAAGAGTGGAAGAAGGCCTGGCTGCAGGCGACTTTCAGGCCAGGGTGGGCGGACTGGTGGCAGGCCTTAAAAGCGCGCTTGAAAAAGTCCGGTAATCCAGGTAATCCAGGTTGACAAGTCGTGCAATGAAAAATATAATTTGTTAATTATCAGATATTGCTGGTAAAATATATGTATACTGTTGTCCTTAATATTTAGAAAATGGGGAGAATCGATATGCTAGCAGCAAAATCCAGGGTTTTGGCCATAGACGACGATGTCAACATCTGCGAGCTCTTAAGGCTTTATCTCGAGAAGGAAGGTTATGAAGTCAGGACCGCCAACAACGGAATAAATGCGGTAGATATTTTCAGGGAATTTACTCCGAACATAGTCATACTTGACATTATGCTTCCGGGCACCGACGGCTGGCAGGTATGCAGGGAAATCCGAAAGCTCAGCAACATACCGATTATCATGCTGACGGCAAAGGGTGAAACCTTCGACAAAGTCCTCGGTCTGGAACTTGGCGCCGACGACTACATCGTCAAACCGTTCGAGCCGAAAGAGCTTGTGGCAAGGGTGAAAGCCGTACTGCGCCGGTACGAGCACAAGGATATGGATACCAGGGAAGTTGTTTATCCCAACCTGATCATAAACAAGTCCGATTATACCGTCAAGATCGCGGGCAAGGTGCTGGAGTTGCCGCCAAAAGAGCTTGAGCTGTTATTTTTCCTGGCATCCAACCCAAACAAGGTATTTACGAGAGAACAGCTTCTTGAACACGTATGGGGATTTGATTTCTACGGGGATTCACGCACCGTGGACGTACATGTCAAGCGCCTCCGTGAAAAAATCGAGCTCGAAAACCAGATGTGGCAGCTGAAGACTGTCTGGGGCGTAGGTTACAAGTTCGAGGTGAAATAATGTTCAAGAGCATTTTCAGCAAGCTCATTGTAATATTTATTTCCATTACCGTCGTCAGCTTTTCCGTAGCGGGCGCGATGCTTTACTATTACCTGGGCTATTTCGTTTCGAAGGAAAGGGTGGACCAGCTGGACAGGACCGGCACCAGAATCAACAGGTTTCTGACCATATACCGGGAAAATATAGACAACCCGATATCGAGCCTGCTGCTTGGGCAAGCCCTGCAGTCCTTCAGCGAGAATACCGGCTCGATAATATGGATTATCGACAGGAACGGACATGTCGTAATTTCCGAACCCTCACGGCTTTCAGATACGATAGTGTCGAAAATGAAAAGGGATGCGAACGGATACCTGGTACTCCCCGATGAACGGCAGTACAGAAGAGTGCTGTCCGGAAACCAGGACACTATTAAGGAGATCGGCGACTATTACGGGTTGTTCAAAAACACGGGAACTTCGTGGCTGATTTTGGAAAAACCGTTCAAGTACCAGGGAAATGTTGAGGCCGGGGTGCTGCTGTTCACTCCTCTTCCGGAGGTGCAGAGGGCGAGAAGCTCGGTTTTTGGCTTCTTTCTTATTGCCACAACCGTATCAATAGCCGTATCGTTTGTGCTCGTCTATATATTTTCGCGCAGGATTTCGAAACCTCTGAAACAGATAAACGAGGCCGCGCGAATAATTGCCGGGGGCGAATTCAGGCAGAGGCTCGATATAAAGACGCGCGACGAGATAGGGGAGCTGGCGTCGAGCTTCAACCAGATGGCGTCGGCCTTGCAAAACCTTGAAAACATGCGCCGGGGTTTCATTGCAAACGTATCGCATGAGCTGAGGACTCCCATGACATCGATAAGGGGCTTTATTGAGGGCATACTGGACGGGACAATACCTGAAGAAAGGCAGAAGGACTACCTCAATATAGTCAAACAGGAGACGGACAGGCTCAACAGGCTTGTAAACGACATTCTCGATCTCGCAAAGATGGAGGCCGGAGAGGTCACGCTGAACCTTAAGGCATTCGATATAAACGAGTTGATGCGCAGGTGCGTAATAAAGCTCGAAAGCCTGATATTGAAAAAAGGCATAGAGGTCGAGGCCAGCTTCGAGGAGGAGGAGATGCCGGTAAAAGCCGATCAGGACGCTATCGAGAGGGTTTTGATAAACCTCCTGCACAACGCGATAAAATTCTCCAATGAAAATGGTAAAATAACCGTAGGCACCGAAAGGAAAAAAGAAAATATAATTGTCACGATCGCCGACTGCGGTATAGGAATAGACGAGAGTGAGAAAAACCTCATATGGGACAGGTTCTACAAGTCCGACAAATCCAGGGGAAAAGACAGGTCAGGGACCGGACTGGGGCTTGCTATCGTTAAAAATATAATTAACGAGCACAAACAGGAAATCTGGGTTGAAAGCGAATTGGGCAAGGGCGCGAAGTTCTCGTTCACCCTCGAGCCGGCGGAAGATGCCGGAATTAGGGAGTAGGATACTTGAAATATTTACATTTTATTCACATTTTTTTTAAAATTATTTCTTATAATTAAGTTAAAATAGTTAATAGAACAAACGGTGAAAGGAGAGGTTACCCATGTACGGTTTCGATGATTTTAACCAAGCTGAACATAACGATGTATTTATAAGCGGCACACCCGACGGCAACGGACATTTCGGCGAAAACAGCGCGGGTGTTCCCAGAACGGCTTCATTCTATACCGAAAGCTATAAGAAACCTTCAAGAAGGAAATTCGGAATCGCCCAACTGCTCGTTATTTCAGTTATAAGCGCCTTGCTCGGCGGATTCGTGACGGGGGCATTTTTCACCTTTGTAACCCCCGCACTTACAGGGCCTGCCAAGGGCTATTTCCAGCGGATGATGCAGCAGACGGCAACGCCGGACGGCAGTCAGGCAAAAAGCCAGGCGCAGAGCCAGACGGCCAAGGCCGCTCCCGAATACGGAAAGGTGGAAACAATCCAGAGCAGCGATTCTCCGGTAACCGCGATCGCAGAAAAGGTAGGACCCTCGGTAGTGGGAATAAGAGTTACGTACAAGGCTCAGAACTTCTTCTTTGAAGACCAGCAGCAGACCGGAGAGGGTTCGGGGATTATCATAAGGAGCAACGGCTACATACTTACAAACAACCATGTTATCCAGGCGGCAATCAACCAGAGGACGAGAAAGCTCGACCTGAACGCA
>Ga0272448_1007875_pt1 | contig 11196 bp, 12 predicted proteins | sample YNPCB0191_FD_202220 | JGI IMG/M metagenome (GOLD analysis project Ga0272448, IMG submission 202220) | Hot spring sediment microbial communities from Yellowstone National Park, WY, United States - YNP-CB-019-1 | ecosystem: Environmental > Aquatic > Thermal springs > Hot (42-90C) > Sediment... | reverse complement strand
TTTAAATTTAAAGGCAAAAACTGATAAAAAATCGTTGGAAGAGGCATTTATGAAGATTACTGGTTTAGAGCCAGAGATTTTAGCAATTGAAAAAGGAAAATAAGATGTGGCACAGAAACTTACGCGGAATTTTCTATATCGCTTTAAAAGACATGAAAACATATTACCTTAAACCGCCAGCAGTCAGCTGGGGCATTGTCTTTCCAATTACCTGGATTTTAGCCTTTTATTTAAGAAATCCCGGAGATTTTAAAGAATTAATACCTGGCTTAATTGCAATGACGATTCTTTTTAGCACAACTTCAGCCGAAGCAGTGGTATTAAATTTTGAACTAAGACTGGGAACTTTAGAAAGATTACTTTTAGCACCCATCAGTATTCCAGAGGTGCTTTTAGGAAAGGTATTAGGAGGTGTTATTTTTGGTTTTTTAATGACCACTATAGTAACGATAGTTTCTGTGTTAGTACTTAGACTTCATCCCAATGTACTTTATCTTATTTTAATAATTCTTCCTTCACTCTTTGTGTTTTCTTCCCTTGGTGCTTTTTTATGCGTGATGGTGAAAGAGGTTTTTGAAGCGCAGACACTACTTAACTTCCCACGGTTTTTGATGGTATTTTTAAGTGGAGTTGTCTATCCGGTCTCAAAGATGCCTTCAGTATTACAGTATTTTTCTTATGTATTGCCTCTTACTTATACCGTAGACGGGCTTAGATTATCATTTTCAGCGGTTTCAAATAAAATAATTTTTCTTTATACTCTGATACTTTTTGGTTTTTTTATTCTTTTTATTTTTCCGGCAGTTAAGTTATTCCGCAAAAAATTTGAATAAAAGGAGAGTATTTCATTTATGAAACAAATAGTTGTTATCAGCGGAAAAGGCGGAACGGGTAAAACCGTGATTACAGCAGCATTTGCGACTTTAGCGAAAAATTCCGCCGGAGGCGGATCCGCCTATGGTGGAAAAGTTATGGCTGATTGTGATGTGGATGCTGCGGATTTACATTTATTATTGCAGCCAAATATAAAAGAACGCCATGAATTTAAAAGCGGCCAAACCGCAACGATTGATAAGAAAAACTGTCAGCAATGTGGTAAATGTATCACTGCCTGCAGATTTGGCGCCATAAGCCAGGATTTTGTAGTCGACCCCATTTCCTGCGAAGGGTGTGCTTTTTGTAGTTATATTTGTCCGGTTGGCGCAATAAAAATGGAAGAAAACTTGGCAGGAGAGTGGTTTATATCCGAAACGCGCTTTGGCCCTATGGTGCACGCTAAACTGGGGATTGCCGAAGAGAATTCCGGTAAACTTGTTTCTTTGGTAAGAAAAAAGGCGAAAGAATTGGCAGAAAAGAATAATTGCGATTGGGTAATTATTGATGGCGCTCCTGGCATAGGCTGTCCTGTAATTGCCTCACTTTCAGGTGTAGATTGTGCTTTGGTAGTAACTGAGCCAACTTTATCCGGTTTGCACGATGCGATAAGGGTTATAGATGTGGCTAAACATTTTGGCGTTTCTGTAAAGGTTGTGATTAATAAATACGATTTAAATACGGAAATGTCAGAAAAAATAGAAGAATATTGCCATAAAAATGGAATTTCTTTGATTGGAAAGATTAGGTTTGATAAAGCTTTTGTTGAGGCAATGGTAGAGGGGAAGACCATAATAGAATATAAATACACAAAGATAAAAGAAGAGGTTATTAAAATCTGGGAGACACTTTGTGGTTAGATAAAATACGCAATTTTTAAATAAAGTTAAGGGAATAGTGTTATTAAAATAAGGGGAATTTTTAAGAATGTGGATAAAGGTGATTTTTGATAAAGATGCTGTGGAAAAGGAACTTCGTACGGGTTGGGGGGTTTCGTTTTTGATTGATGATAAAATTTTATTTGATACCGGGGAAAAAGGAGAATGGTTGCTTGAAAATATGCGCATCTTAAAAGTTGATATAAAAAAAATTGAGGCAGTAGTGATTTCACATGACCATTGGGATCACTGGGGTGGGCTTTGGGATTTGTTGGCACAAAAGGTTGGGCTTAAGGTTTATGCCTGCCCGAGATTTGGTAAGGAATTTAAAGAGAAAGTAGAAAAAACCAAAGGAGAACTAATCGAAGCCGAGAAGTTCAAAGAAATTTCACCAAACATTTATAACACCGGAGAAATTCCTGGCGCTTACCACGGCAGATATATGGCGGAACAGGCGATGGCGCTAAAGACAAATAACGGCCTTACGGTAATTACAGGATGTGCCCATCCCGGGATTTTAAAAGTCCTGGAAAAAGTAAAAGCAAAATTTTCTAGCGAGCCGATTTATTTTGTTTTAAGCGGATTCCACCTGATGGAACAAGATAGACGCGCAATAGAAATAATCGCCGAAAATTTTAAGAAGATGGGCATTAAAAAAGTAGGTCCTACGCATTGTAGCGGAAAACTGGCAGAAGAGATTTTTAAAAACCACTATCGAGAAAACTTTATACCCATAAAGGCAAAGCAGACAATCGAAGTTTAAAATGGATGGGTTAAGATAAACTAGGATTATATTATGGCAGATTTTAAACAGGTTGATGAGGCAAGAAGATTATTGAACTTAAGCGAAGAGGCAACTTTAGAAGAGATAAAAGAAGCATACCACCAGTTAAGCCTTAAGTACCATCCTGACAGATGCAAAGAAAAAGATAAAAAACATTGTGAAGAAATGTTTAAAAAGATAAACCAAGCAAAGGATATTATTTTGAGCTATTGTGCAAATTATAAGTATTCGTTTAAGGAAAAGGATGTGAAAAAACAGACAATGGATAAACAACTATATGAACACCTAAAAAGATTCTATGATGGCTGGTGGGGGAATTTAGATCTGTGAGAAATATTTTCGATAAATTCTATAAGAAATATGACGCCTGGTACGAGAGGAATAGATTTGCCTACTATAGGTGTAATCTAGGATTTTTAATGAGAAACACAAAACATCTCCGAATAAAGATAGTTTAGTCAAAAAATCTAGAGAAATCCGCCGTTCAGACGAAAAAGTCCCTATCTAAAGACCGGTATTGTATCGCCTCTGAGAGGTGCTCGGTTTTTATTTGTTCTGAACCAGCAAGATCAGCAATTGTTCTTGAAACTTTGAGTATTTTATCATAGGCCCTGGCGCTAAATTTAAGCTCGTTTATGGCCATCTTTAGCAGTTCATTCCCATCTTTTGCTACTATGCAAAATTTTTTTATCTGTTTGTGGCTCATCTGGGCATTATAGGAGATATTCTCATTTTTAAATCTTTCTAATTGAATAGCGCGTGTTTTCTCTATTCTCTTTCTAATTTCAGCTGAACCCTCCGCAACTATATTACTGGTTAATTCCTGATATTTTACTGCACCAACTTCTATATGTATATCTATTCTATCTAACAAAGGACCAGATATTTTTGAGCGGTAATTATAGATTTCAGTTGTTGTACATCTACAGCAGGAATTAATGCTATTGTAGTTTCCACACTTACATGGATTCATAGCTGCTACTAACATAAAACGGCAAGGGAATGAAATAGCTTTACGGGCTCGGGCAATATGAATTAAGCCATCTTCTAAGGGTTGACGCAGCGCCTCTAAGACATCACGGCGAAATTCAGGAAGCTCGTCGAGAAAAAGCACTCCATTATGGGCTAAACTTATTTCTCCAGGCTGAGGAAATTGTCCGCCTCCCACCAAAGCCACATTTGAGATAGTATGGTGTGGGCAGCGAAATGGTCGCTGAGTGATTAAGCCGCTTTCAGAAGGAATTATTCCCACAGATGAATGGATGCACGTTGTGTCTATTATTTCCTCTTCCGTCATTTCTGGAAAGATTGTGGGTATGCGTTTTGCCAACATTGATTTTCCACTTCCAGCAGGGCCAATCATCAGGATGTTATGCCCGCCAGCCACAGCAACTTCTATTGCTCGCTTGGCCATCATCTGTCCTTTTACTTCGTTAAAATCAACATCATAGGAGTTTTTGTTGGTTACCTCATTTACTTTTAGTTCGGGAAATTTAAAACTTTCTTTATTGTAGAGAAAGTGGATAGTTTCTTTAAGTGAAGTCATAGGAAACAATTCAATTTCTTTTATAATAGATGCCTCTTTGGCATTGATTAAAGGAAAGATTAGTTTTTTAAATTTTGATTTTCTCATTTTGATTGCAATAGGTAAAATACCTTTAGTTGATCTTATGTTTCCTTCTAACGATAACTCACCAATTATACTGAATTCATCTAGAAGGGATTTATTGATTTGGTTAGAACTAGCAAGGATGCCTAAGGCAATAGGTAGGTCAAAAGCAGCACCTTCTTTTTTTATATCGGCCGGGGCTAAATTTATGGTTATGCGTTGAGGAGGAAATATGTAGCCGCTGTTTTTTATTGCAGATTTTATTCTATCTTTACTTTCTTTCACGCTTACATCGGGAAGGCCAACTATATTAACACAAGGTAACCCCGGCTGTATATCAACCTCTATTTCTACCGGATATGCTTCAATTCCTATAATGCCATAACTGTTTATTTTTGAGAGCATTTTACACCTCTTTAAATTTAAAAGTGATTAAAATAGTTAATAGAAAGAAAAGTTAATTAACTAAAAAGACAAAACAACACGGTTCAATGATTTATTTTGGGGTGTTGAGGGGTGGGCAAAAATTCTTGCAATTTAAAAGAAATATAATATAATGAAGTTTAACATAAACTTTTGAAGCCGTCAAGTCTAAAGCAGAAGGCTATAGATTAGATACCAATGAAACTAAAATTGTCTTTTTTAATTGTGTGTATAGCAATAGGAGGTTTTATTTTTAGCTTTGCTAAATCTTTGGATTTTTTTAAAAAGAATCAATCTTTAATTAAAGAAATAGATTATTCTCTAAGGCCCCAAATAATGCAGTTACAGCTTGAAAAATCAAAATTAAATCAAGATTTAAATAAGGTTAAAGAGAATCTAGCTAATTTAGAAATAAAATTTTCGCAGTCTCAGAATGATTTAGCCGATGCGCAACGTCAGTTAACAATTCAGAAAGAAAAGATTGAAGCAAAAGACCAACAGATTTCTCAGCTCACTACGCAGATAGCTGAACTTAAACAAACAAATACAGATTTACAAGAACGTTTTGGGACAGTCTTTGCCGAGTTTATTAAACTAAAGAAAATAGTATCTACAGAAGAAGGTTTAAAGGAGGCATTAGTTAATCTAAAAAAAAAGCAGAAAATAGTCAAAAAAATCAATGAAGGTTTGAATCGCCGAGAAAAAAGACGCAGAGAATTTGAAAATAGGGTATCAAGACTGCTGAATTATTCTGTTTCTGAAGGCAATCGTGGATTTTTGATAAAAGATGGCAAGAGCACTTATGTCCCCCGCGTTAAAATCACAGTAACTCCTGTAGAGAAATAATATGGGTGCGTTTCACGTAGATATTTTTCGAGAATTGAAATTGAATCATTTATTTTGGGTAACTGTCTTGGCTTGGACTATAGCTCAGACTTTGAAGGTTTTAATTGGAGTAGTCAAGACGCGAAGATTTGATTTTAAATGGTTTGTGGGAACCGGTGGAATGCCATCCTCTCACGCTGCAGGCGCTACTGCAATGGCATTGACAGCGGGTTTTGATTATGGGTTTGATTCGGGCATTTTTGCTTTGTCAGCCTTTTTCGCGTTAGTCACTATGTTTGATGCGCAGGGAGTTCGAAGATCAGCAGGGACTCAGGCAAGAATTTTAAATAAAGTGATGGAAGATATTTATTGGAGAGGTAGAATCCAAGAGACTCGCCTTAAGGAATTAATCGGCCATACTCCAATTCAAGTAATTGCAGGTTCTTTTGTAGGAGTATTAGTTGCAATTATTTTTCATAAAGCTTAATTTAAAAATAGAGATTAAAGAGAGGCACAAATTATGAATAAAAAAATCGCTATAATAGTGTTGATTTTAATTGTTGGTTCGGCTTTAGCTTTTCTTTATTTAAAAATGAAAACAACCAGTGTTTCTAGAAAAACAACTTCAGGGAATAATACAGTTTTTCTTAGCGATTCGGAATTAGCCAGTCGTTTAGACCAAATAAATTCTTTGGAGTCAAAAGGAGACCTTCTTGCTGCAAGAGACCTTTGCCGGCAATTGTTATCTTCTTCTTTATCATCCGAAAATTGGGCAAGTGTTCAGAAAAGATTAGAAAATTTAAATATGAAGATAGTTGTTTCTAATATCCCCGTAAAACAGTCAGAGATTTATGAAGTTCAAATCGGTGATAGTTTAACTAAGATTGCTAAAAAATTTAATACCACAATTGAATTAATTAAGAAATCAAACAATCTTACCAGCGACGTAATTCGGCCAGGAAAGAAATTGAGAGTATGGACAGTCCCTTTTACCATCTTGGTTGATAAATCCCAGAATATTTTAACCCTCAAAGCAGAAGAGGAAATTATTAAGACTTATATAGTATCAACTGGTATAAATAATTCTACTCCGATCGGGGAGTATACTATAGTTAGTAAATTAGTTAATCCTACCTGGTACAAAGACGGTAAAGAAATTCCTTCTTCAAGCCCAGAAAATATCTTAGGTAGCCGCTGGATGGGTTTTAATCTTGAGGGATATGGTATTCATGGTACAACCCAACCAGAAGATATCGGCAAACAGATTACCCAGGGTTGTGTACGGATGCGCAATGAAGATATTGAGGAACTTTTTGACCTTATCCCTATCGGTACAAAGGTGACTATTATAGATTAGTCAAATAGCAATATTTCTTTGCTGCATAATAGATTTTTAATCTACAATTTTTTAAACGGGAGGTTATTAAAATGAAGATTATCTCGTTTTTAATCATATTTTTGGTGGCTACTTTGCTATCTAGTTGTGCATCTGGGCCGAAACAGCTTAAAAGGGAATCTGCCATTAGAGAATCAATTAAAAATATAGCCAAGCCTCCTCTACAGAAAAATTATCTTAAAGATGTGAATACAAAAGATGGAGTGAATATCAAAGAGGCAAAGACTATTGCTCAGTACATTATGTCCAAGAGCAATGTTGCCAGCCATTACAATTTAGATGAGCCTAAGCTAGAATCAGTTAACGATAAAGAAATAGCTTTTGTCTTTTCTCCTATTGATCCAAAATCAGAGAATGCCATTTATCGTCATGAATTTTTGGTGCGTATTAATAAAAGTAACGGAGCAGTTATCTATAGCGGTATTAAAAAGTAGTTGATTTTTGCTAAAGCTTAATATGAACGGTTTAGATTTTGAGAGACCAATTGCGGAGTTAGAAGAAAAGATTCAAGAACTTCGTGCCTTTCGAGAAAGACATTCTGATCAAGAGAAGAAACTTAATTTAACCTCAGAGATTAAAAAGCTTGAGGAAAAATTAGAGGTTTTAAAGAAGGATATTTTTGAAAACTTGTCGGCCTGGCAACGGGTTCAGCTCTCCCGTCACCCTAAGAGACCATACACCTTAGATTATATTACTATTCTTGGCAAGGACTTTATTGAGTTGCACGGCGATAGGTTATTTTCTGATGATAAAGCGATTGTTGCGGGCCTGGTCACCATTGAAAAAAATAAATTTTTGGTTTTAGGTCACCAGAAGGGTAGAGATACGAAGGAAAATCTGTATCGAAATTTTGGTTGTGCCCATCCAGAAGGCTATAGAAAGGCAATACGCCTTTTGAAATTGGCTGAAAAATTTAATCTTCCTGTATTGATTTTTATTGATACCCCCGGAGCATATCCCGGAATTGGTGCTGAGGAACGTGGGCAAGCACAGGCGATTGCCTTGAATTTACGCGAAATGATATCGATTAGAACCCCAATTATTATTTATGTTATTGGCGAAGGCGGTAGTGGTGGTGCTTTAGGAATTGGAGTTGGCGACAGAATTTGTGTTTTAGAAAACGCATACTACTCAGTAATCTCACCTGAAGGTTGTGCTGCGATTCTCTGGAAAAATAGCGTCAAGGCCCCAGAGGCAGCGGAAGTTTTGAAGCTGACTGCAAAAGATTTGCTAACGTTAGGTATTATCGATGAAATTATAAAGGAACCATTGGGAGGGGCCCATAGAGATCCAGAACAGACTGCCCAAAATATAAAAGAGTCTATCTTTAGAAATCTTAATGAATTATCAAAACTCTCTAAAGATGAACTTATTTCAAAACGATACGATAAGTTCCGTCGTATCGGAGTGGTTGATTTTGAATAATCTTATTCGTTGATAATCCACTTTTAATATAAGATTGTTGATTTGTTTGGCATTTTGGCATTTGGAGTTTAATCTTTAATTTTTAGTTTTAAGATAGACTTGAGAAGAAAATTTAAACGAAGTTGTATTTAGGATGAAATTAGAACAGGAATTAGTCATATTGGGGCTTTTGAAAGATAAACCTCGTCATGGCTATGAGATTAAAAAACAGATCCGTGAATTTATGACTTATTTTGCCGGATTAGAATACGAATCTATTTATTATACACTGCAATCTCTTGAAAAAAGAGGATTACTTCAGAAACAAATAGCTGCTTCAGGAAAGAGGCCAGATAGATATATTTATTCTCTTACAACAAAGGGCCAAGAGAGATTTTTTGTCCTTTTGGAGAGAAGTTTTTTACACATTAATCCTCCCAATTTTAGTCTAGATGTGTGTTTATATTTTTTGCCTTACCTTGAGCCCCAAAGTGCCAAACTTAAATTAAAAACCCGCCTTCGAATTCTAAAAATGGTTCAGAAGAATCTCCAAAATATCCAACCTACTTTTGCTTCGCAGAAGCCTCTCCACGTACAAATGATTTTAGAGCACAATCTAGAATTAATTAATTCCGAAATAAATTTCATTGAAGGTTTGTTAGAGAAATTAAGTAGTTAAAATTAATAAGACCAACAACTATCAATCGATAGATATTAGGATGTTAAAAATAACATTTGACTTTAAAACCAAAATTTAGTAAAATTTCACTATTAAAATTTAACTATAATTTAGGAATTTGAAATTACGAACTTAACTATTTTAATAGGAAGAGGATATGGATATTGTAAAGTTACTTATACGAGATGCAGAAATATTTAAAGATAAACCAGCCATCTATTTCAAAAACGAACCCATTAGTTTTTATCAATTAAAGGAAAGAGTTTTTAAATTGGCCAATGCCTTAAGGTCTTTAGGTATAAAACAACAAGATAACGTCGGGATTTATTTACCTAATTGGCCAGAATATATTTATAGTTATTTGGCTTTGTTTTGTATAGGCGCAACTGTTGTTCCTTTAGACTATATGCTTACAGAAGAAGAAATGACAAGTTGTCTTAATCATTGCGAGGCGAAATATCTAATTGCAAAAGCAAAAAATATAGAAGTATTAAAGAGACTAAAATTAGATGTGCCCAGCTTAAAAAATATTGTTTTAGTCCAAGACAAACATGAGGATTTCTTAAATCTTGAAGATTTAATCTCTAAATCAAATGATAATTTTAACGCATCAAAGATTGACGAACAATTGTTATCATTAATCATGTATACATCAGGAACAACAGGTAAACCAAAAGGTATAATGCTTACCTATAAACATCTTGATGCTTGTCCGTTTGCAATGCGACATTTCGTAGATTTTAGTGAGAAGGATACGATTATTTCCGCATTGCCTTTTTCACATATAGCAGGTTTAATGTATATTCAGATCACTATAGATTTTGGGGTGAGCATGGTTTTAATGGAACGTTTTGCTCCCTTAGAGTTTTTAAAACATGTTGAAAAATATAAAGTAAATTGTTTTTATCTTGTGCCTTCAATGTATTATGCAATTTTGCAGCTTAAGGAATTTGAAAAGTTTGATCTTTCTAGTATTCGCTGGGTGGATGTGTTTGGCGCGCCTAATGCGCCTGAGGTATTGCGTCGTTTTCATCAATATTGCCCTAAGGCCTATTTTTTAAACGGTTGGGGATTAACCGAAACCACCGGACCCTGCGTAGTTACACCTATGGGTTCTGAAATGTTAGAGAGCGTAGGAAAGCCAGCGCCCTGGGTAGAGATAAGGATTGTCGATGAAAATGATAGGCAGTTACCCTGCGGTCAGATAGGGGAGATAATTATTAAAAGTTGGGTTGTGACAAAAGGCTATTATAAAGATGAGGAAGAGACTCGAAAGGCATTGCGCAATGGATGGTTTTATACTGGTGATTTAGGAAAATTTGATCAAGAGGGTTTTCTGTATATTTTAGGTAGGAAGAAAGAAATGATTAAGGTATCAGGAGAGATTGTTTATGCAACAGAGGTAGAATCTGTTTTAGCAAAACATCCTGACGTTAAAGAGGTGGCTGTTGTTGGAGTTCCTGACAAAATCCGAGGAGAAGTTGTGAAGGCAGTAGTTGTGATTAAAGATAAGGCAAAGATTAAAGAAGAGGATATACGTTATTTTGCAAAAGAACATTTGGCCCACTTTAAAGTTCCTCACATTGTGGAATTTAGAGATAATTTGCCCAAAAATAGAGTTGGTAAGATAGACAAAACACAATTAAGATAAAAAAGGTATAAAAAAAGAGGCGGGAAGTCAAAAATTACAAGGAGAAAGATATGCAAATGAAAAAGGAGATTCACCTAAGCGGCAAGGATTTAATTGGTATGGTTCAGCTAAAGCCCGGAGATTTTGGCGAGTTCGCAATTATCCCTGGCACAGCAGAACGGCGCGAAGCGATTTTAAGAAATCTAAAGAATGTGATTAAGAATTTCTCTTTTATGGAATACTCATTCTCTACAGGCTATTTAGATGATATTAAGATAACAGTCGGTAATGGAGGAAGATTTAGTGCGGATAGCGCTATTACTACTGAGGTAGCTTGTGCAGGAGGAGTAAAGTGTATTATTCGGGCTGGTTCTTGTGGCGCTATGGATGAGAATATTCAGGTCGGTGATATTATTATTGTTGATAGTGTTATTCGCGGCGAAGGGGTAACCCCTTATTATGTAAAAGATAATTTTAAGACTGTTCCAGATAGGCAGGTATTAACACAATTGCAACAAGCAGCCAAGCAAATAGGAGTAAAATTTCACATTGGTCCTGTATGGTCAACTGATGCCTTGTTAAGAGAGACGAGGGAAATCGTAGAAGAAAAAAGAAAGCAGGGTGCTATTGCAGTGGATATGGTATCAAGTACGCTTTTGACCATAGCCCAGCTGAATAAGGTAAAGGCCGGCTCA
>Ga0272448_1007874_pt1 | contig 11198 bp, 9 predicted proteins | sample YNPCB0191_FD_202220 | JGI IMG/M metagenome (GOLD analysis project Ga0272448, IMG submission 202220) | Hot spring sediment microbial communities from Yellowstone National Park, WY, United States - YNP-CB-019-1 | ecosystem: Environmental > Aquatic > Thermal springs > Hot (42-90C) > Sediment... | reverse complement strand
GTTGACTTTATTTAATAAATATTTGGTTAGATAATAAGTTTCTATACATTGATTAATATCTATTATCTGACCATTAAATTCAAAAGGTAACTGATCTAACAAAAATTTATTTCTCCAAAAATATTGATTATTACAAATATTTAATATTTGTTTACAACATAGACACCAATTGGGTAATTCATTAACTTCAATTAATAATAATAATTCATATAATATATCTGAAGGTAAATTCATTTAAAAAGTAGTTAAAAAGTTTAATGTAAATCAGTTTTATTTAAATTAATTCAGTAATGTCAATATAAAAATTAACATGTCCTAAATAGAATGGAATTTTATAATTAATAGGTAATAAATCTCCTTCTAATTTTAATTTGTTAATAGGAATATTGGTGGGTGGTCCTGAGAGATAAAGATGATATAATCTATTATCAAGAGACATATAAATTAGACCATTAATATTATAAATTTTTCTATTAAAATAAGTATTAGCAAAGATCACAATATCTTTCTTTATTTGTTCAATGGTTTCATCATTGGTTATCCAGATTTTACCAATAGGCTGTTTTAGATATTTTATTTCAATAGAACGTACATTATTAGGATTAAAAGTTAATTGAAAGGCAAATTGTCTCCAAGTTAATAATCTCGGTTTAGTCTCTATTTGATATTCAGTAAAAATTTTTTGTTTCCATAATAATTCATTATTACAATTATTAGATAAAAAACTATTAGTTTGACATAATCGAAATAAGGTGGCCAGATTAACCGAAGGTAGTAAAACAAATTTTAAAATATCAGTTGATATTAGAGATGTCATTTAAGAACTGCTTAGAAAAATTAAAGTAAAATTTATAAGTTTCACTCTGGATAATCAAAAATGTATACCTAATAATGTTACTAATTTCCTTATTCAATTGTTATGTGAAAAATGAAATTATTCAGAAATATTTATTAATTTCATATTAAAATGAATCAACAATATTCTCCCGAAATTATTAATAATCCCCTACTTTTTAATTTTATTGAAGAATTAAGACGTCTTATCGGTCAACGTGGAAATACTATTACTACTACTATAGGTACTAAATATATTAATGTTAATGATGTATCTCCAGATGGTAAATCTAATCTTCTTGCACGTATTGATCGCAAAACCTTAGATGTTTTAAGTCCAACTGGTAAAGCACCCAGAGGTAATTTAAATAATACTTATGGTGGATTTGATCTAATTGATCAATATGGGGTTATTGTCAACGCTAATAAATATAAAACCCGATTAGCTCAGCTTAATCAACAATCTACTACCTCTCTTACACCTCCTCTTACCACTTCAGTTACACCACCTTTAACTTCTCAAATACCTCCTACTACATCATTAGCTCCAACTACTATGCCATTAGCTCCAACTACTATGCCATTAGCTTCAACTACTATGCCATTAGCTCCAACTACTATACCATTAGCTCCAACTACTATGCCGTTAGCTCCAACTACTTTACCACCTACTATGCCATTAGCTTCAACTACTTTACCTATTAAATTACCTTTAACTGGTCAATTAAAATCTCCTACTTTACCCTTGTCTAATCAAGTAAAATCCCCTCTAACAACTACTACACAACCTATTTCACCAATAATTACCTTACCACAAGTACCAACTATCAGAAAACCTCCAACTCCAGTTAATATATCACTAATAACTACTAGCACTAAACCAACTATGTCGATAAACGATAAATTTGAATTAATGTTGAGATCAGTATCGCAGAAAAATGTTCTTCATAATTTATTTACCTATGAAACAGTTACACAAGGTGAAGAAAATAAAATCTATAAAAATTGTATATTATTAAAACCAGTGGGAGCTTATAAACAAGGTGATTATGTGCCATCAATAACTATTAATGTCGAATTATACTTATGGACTAGTGAAGAAGGTTTAGTTGAAGACGAAGTTTTCTACATCTAAAAATATTAATTACATATTAATGTAATTAATATTGAGTTAATACTTAATATCTAGATCTTCTACTATATCCGTCAGCCGAAGCATATAAACCACCTGCACCTAATGATGATCTAGATGGAGATCTTAAAGATCCACCTAAGCCACCTAAACCACCTAAACCGCCTAAACCACCAGCACCACCTAAACTACCAGCTAAACTGCCAGCACCAGCACCAGCACCAGCACCAGCACCTCCACCTAATTGTTGTTGAGCATTTTGGATGGCTTGAAGAGCTTGTGGACTAGTAGGAGCACCATAATTAGAAGGTGCTCTTTGATAACGTTTTCTGGGAGAACCTTGCCATTGTTGAGCAAGGAGAGGAGCGGCGGACCAAATGGGTAATTGGTTTTCTCTGGCAAATTGACCAATAGCGGCGACCCATTGATTACCTTCAGGACGTTTAGCACAAGTAGGTCTAACTGCAGCAGGAGAAATTTGTTTAGTGTTACCTAATTTATCAGTGGCAACAAAACCCCTTCTATTGAAACCACGTCTGAAATATTGGTTAGGTCCACATTCAAGTTCGCTAAGGAGTGGATGACGTCTACGTGAACCTCTTGATCTGGGACTACCACCAGTTAAAGCACCGTCAGCATAACCTCTCGATCCACTATAACCACCATAACCACCACGGGTACCATATCCACCACGAGTACCACCATAACCAGAAGTATTAGTACCTAAGCCAAGTTGATTAGCATATCCAGCGAGATTGTCGGCAAATGTTCCAAAATCTTGATTCATTGTTCTTTATCGTTAACATGGAATTTTTTTTTTTGAAAAATTCCTTCATTCTTCATCAATTAAAAATTAAATTATAAAGAAGATTTAATTAAGAAAATTAGAAAAATAATTTTTTACTAATCAATTAGTGCACACAAATAAATATTAGTTTTATAGTATCTATTCAATGTCAATTACATTTAACTGTTATTATAAATAAGTAGAATAATATAGACTTGATAATGGAGGTTCAAATTTAGATCCAGTTTTAGAAGTTGCTGGTTGTACTACTCTAGATAATGATGACTGATTAAATAAACTTAATCCATTAGATGGCATTAAAGATGATAGATAACTAGAAGTTTCTGTCACATTAATATTATTCGAGTTCAACAGAGGTATTGAATTAACATTAATTGGGTTAGTCATAGATGTTGACTCAACTAGAGGTATTAGATTAGTCGAAGGTATTGAATTAGTTAAAGGTATTGAATTATCTATAGGTATTGAATTCAACAAAGGTATTGAATTAGATAGAGATATTGAATTAGTTGGGGGTATCGAATTAGTTGGGGATATTGAATTAGATAGAGATATTGAATTAGTTGGGGGTATCGAATTAGTTGGGGATATTAAATTAGTTGGGGATATTGAATTAGATAGAGATATTGAATTAGTTGGGGGTATCGAATTAGTTGGGGATATTAAATTAGTTGGGGGTATCGAATTAGCTAGAGGTATTGAATTAGTTGGGGGTATCGAATTAGCTAGAGGTATTGAATTAGTTAGAGATAGTGAATCAGCACTATTTGGGTTAGTCGAAGTTAATAATGAATTAATATTATCTAGATTAGACTGATGAATTATATAATTGGAAGGTAATACGGTATTATTTAATTCAGAAGGTACCAGATCTAAACCACCATAAGTATCAATTAAATTAATTATAGTAGAATTAAAAAGGCGATAATAATCAGAGTTAAATAAGTAATAAGAATAAATATTAAAATCAGTGATAATATCAAGACGGAACATTGAATCATAAAAATGATAATCTATTTTATTTGTATATTGATCAATATTATTCTTTACTTCATTGATAATATATTGAATTAACATATTAACAGAAGGAAATGATAAAAAGAAGATTAATGGTTCTGACGAAGGATTCCATTGTAAATAAATAGAAAATACAATATTAGGATGACAAGATTGATACTCATTACCAAAAGAATATAAATGTTGAATAGAATTATCAGTAGACATTTATATATTTCATATATTTTTTAAATGTTGTTACTTCTTTTTTCCAAATATTATTTCAGTATCTGGTTTATTTATATTAGAATAAGCACTGGTATTAGCACTTCTTATACCATCAGCCATAGTAAATTTGTGGATCTCAGTATCATTTAATAAATAATTAAGAACTATTTGATAATACTCTGGATGTATAAAGATCAAAGTTTGATCTTTACCAATTTTAATAATCTTTAAATAGTCGTCGAACATAAATTTATCACCTCGTTGAATAAAATTTAACAAATAATCAGTATTCTCAAAACCAATGACTCTCATTGGATCAACATATAAAATGCCAATTTCATCTCCATTGAATCCATATATTTTGTCAATATTTTTTAATCCTTGAGGATTATATATATATTCTCGATTATTACTAATAATTGCCATTAAATCATTATTTTTAGATAATAATGCAAATGTGTTATTATCATAATTCTTCTTTTTAAGCTGATAAAGAATAGCTTTTAGACCATAAATAGATTTTTTATCACCGTTTGAAAGATAATAAACGGATAACTTTGACATTTACTAGATAGATAAATTTTATCTGGTGATTTCTAATTTATTAACTATTTAACAATGTTAAATAGTTAACAAAATAATGAGTTTGTTAATTATTTGATCTTAATGAACTCGTTAATTATCTGATATAATCAGGGACATCTTAGAGATAATTATTAAGTTAATAGAGATGTAATTAACGATATTTAAGAGATAATTATTAAGTTAATAGATATCTAATTAATGAAATCTCAGAAGTAAGTAATTAGGTTAACGAAGATCTCCAATTTAATCAACGGAAAACAGCTGATTAAATTAAATTAATAATTAAAAACAATCATGTTTAATAATAACATTATTATCATTAACTAGTAAAACATTAAGTAATCCTAATTCAGGGACTTTTTTTTTTTTAAGGGGTTTGTTGATACGAGGTAGAGGTACAGGAGTAATTAATTTGGAAGGATCAATGAGAGGTATATATTTTAAATTAATATTTTTAGCTATTGGATCGGAAGGAATATTATTAGTGCTAATAGGAGTAGTAGGAAGGGAAATAGGAGGTAGAGTATCACGGGGATTAGATAAATAATTTTTATGAATATTAATAGAACAAGAAAGTGACCGAAAATTTTCGACAAGTTGATTAATACGATTTCTTGTAATATTATCATCAGCATAAGTAGTAGCAAGATTAATAATACCGACAAGGGCACGTGTAAGAGCTTCATGAAAATCACATAATTGAGATAATATTAAAGTAGAATAGACAGTATTACATTTAGTAAAAAGACTTTCAAGTTCATTAATTAAATCAGCACGATTTTCATCATACCAATATCTATATAATGCACCATACCATGATGATCTCGGCACACATTGACGGGTTTTATAACAAACTTTATCACCAGGTTGAATGGATGAGAGTAGTTCTAAGTGAGATAAAATACTAGCTAAATTGGCATCAGGGTTATGTAAAGACATTCTAATAAATAATTAAATTAGGAAGAGAAAAATTAATATTCAAAAAAAGATAAAATTGAAAAAGATAATTCAATAATTTATTCTTATTAATTACTAATATGAGTCAATCTATTTCTTATCGTTCATTTAACGATCAAGATTTATTGTTATTATCTACAGATGAGCAATTATCCTATAAAAGACGATCAGATGATCAAAAAAAATCTATTCCTTATGGACAACGCAAATTATTCTTATCTGAACTCTATTTTTTAGCTACTTTTTGGAATGTTCAAGATAATCCTAATCCAGTTGTAATTTATGCTGGTGCTGCCCCTGGTAATCATATTCCCTTTTTGTCTAATTTATTTCCAACTATGACTTTTCATTTATATGATCCTCGTTGTTTTTATATTAAAGAATCATCTAGAATTCATATTTACCAACAATATTTCACCGATAAAGAAGCTATTCAATGGTCTAAACGCAATGATGTTCTATTTATGTCGGATATTCGCACTGCTAATTATCTTGAAATGACTGATCTCGATAATGAATTAGCTATTATTAATGATATGAAATTACAAGAATCCTGGTATAATTTAATGGCTCCTATTTCAGCTTTATTGAAATTTAGACTACCGTATAGTGATCATGGAATTGATCGTTATTTTACTTATTTAGATGGTTTAATTTTTAAACAACCCTGGACTCCACAAACTTCTACTGAAACTCGTTTAGTTCCCTTTGCTCCCCATCAACAAACTACTTGGGATAGTTTAAAATATGAATTTCAAATGTTTTATCATAATGTTACTATTCGTGAACATTTTCTTTATCTTAATCCCTTAACTAATGATATTTCTCCCATTGATTATCCAGAATTACTTAATGATTATGATTCCGTTAGTGAAGCTTTTATTATTATTAATTATTTAAAAAAAATGAATAAACCAACTACTCCTTCTCTTATTAAAACTTTTTCTCGACTTTTAACTTCCCATTTGAATCAACCTAAAAAAAATGACCATTGGTATACATTATCTCGTCTTAGATCTGATCCTCTTTTAATTAAACGTAAATATAAAGATTGACTTCTCAAGTTACTAATATTATATCTTCTCAATATAATATTACTTTTATCTTATCTTGATCATTAGTCTTAATCATCACTAGATCTTAATCTATTATTGACTTAACCCATTATAACCTTAATTTTAATGGTAACTTTAAGTCTATTTTTTATTGTGGTCATAATTAGAGAGTAAGTATTATCATAATTAGAGACCAATTATAACCTTAATCATAATTAGAGACCAATTATAACCTTAATCATAATTAGAGACCAATTATAACTTTAATCATAATTAGAGCCCAATTATAACCTTAATCATAATTAGAGCCCAATTATAACCTTAATCATAATTATAATTATTTCTCATGATAACTAATTAATTTTCTGGTCGTCCTGATAATAATTAATTTTCTAATCAGTATTAAATCTTTAATTAGAATTTTATCAATGATTCTAAAATATAATCCTGATTGGTGATTACCTTGATTATGATTATAACTGTAATTAGAAGTTTAATACTGATTAGAACTGTAATTCTAATTAAATCATTATTAGAAGTCTAATTCTAATTAGAACCTTAATTCTAATTAGTCTAATTATTATTATAACCTTAATTACAATTCTAAGTTTAATAATGATTAGATTATTGATCATATTAAGAATATAATTGTAACCATATTAAGAGTATACTCTTAATTATGATTATAATTGTAACCATATTAAGAGTATACTCTTAATTATGATTATAATTATAATCACAATTATGATTATAATTATAATCACAATTATATTCTTAATTATGATTATAATCATAATCACAATTATATTCTTAATTATGATTATAATCATAATTATGATCACAATCTTGTTTATATTATGACATTAAACAGTTAATAATAATTATAGTTTTAATTATTAATATAACCCAATTATAACTAAAACTTAATAATTATCATAACCTTAATTAGAATTCTAACTTTAATCATGATTCTAACCTTAATTAGAATTCTAACCTTAATTAGAATTCTAACCTTAATCATGATTATAACCTTAATTAGAATTTTAACCTTTATTAGAATTATAACCTTAATTAGAATTTTAACCTTTATTAGAATTATAACCTTAATTAGAATTCAACTCTTGAACATGATTGTAACCTTAATTAGGATTAGATTATTAGTCTGATTCTAACTAAGGGTTTAATCTTAATCATCATTAGAATTAGATTATTAACCTGAATATAACATTAATCATGATCCTTGTTAGAACATTAATTAACATTAAATTATTAATTAAGGTTCTAACATTAATCATGATCCTTGTTATAATCTTAATTAACATTAGATTATTATCAGAACTTAATTTTAATTAGATTATTAATCATGATTAACATTCTGACTTTAATTCTAATTGGATTAATAATTGTGATTAACCTTAGACTCATAATCATGATTTGATTCTAACCTTAATAATGATCTATCCTTAATCATGATTAGATAATAACCCTAATTAGAAATTTACTTAGGATTAGATTAGATTAGTAATCATGATTAACATTAGGACCTTAATTAGAATTAGACTGTTAGACATAATTAATAATCTAATTTTAAGCATGATTATTAATCTAATTCTAATTGAGGTACTAATCATGATTAAGGTTAGAATGAGGATCATAATTAAGGTTAGAATGAGGATCATAATTAAGGTTAGAATGAGGATTACTATTAAAGTTGGAATCAGGTTAATAATTCAATCCTAATTAAAATTCTAATTAGTTGTTAATCTAATTCTAATTAAGGTTATAACCTTAATCATGATCCTTATTAGCACTTTAATTATGGTAATCATTTTAACCTTAATTATGATCCTCATTCTAACCTTAATTATGATCCTCATTCTAACCTTAATCATGATCCTCATTTATAACCTTATATTATTAATCATAATTAAAATTAGATTAATAATCATAATTATAACCTTAATAGAATTATATTATTAGCACCTTAATCCTGATCATTAATCTAACCTTAATCATGATTAGATTAATAATCCTTTGTACCTTACTCATGATTATAATCAATATATCCTTAATTATAATTATATTAATAACCCTAATTAGAACCTTAATCAGAATTAAGTTATTAATCATAAGCCTCATTCTAACCTTAATTAAGATTGAATTAATAACCTTAATTCTAATTGGGTTATTAATACTGATTAATGTTCTAATAAGGATCATGATTAACATTCTAACGGTAATCCTGATTAGAATTAGAATATTAATTCTAGTTCTAACCTTTAACCTTAATTAGAATTAGATTATTAATTATTATTAGAACCTTAATAACCCTAATTAGAATTAGATTATTAATTATTATTAGAACCTTAATAACCCTAATTAGAATTAGATTATTAATCCTAATTCTAATATCTATCACGATTATAATCTTAACCTTAATTAGAATTAAATTCTTAGAAACTTAATTGGAATTAGAATTAAATTGGAACCTTAATTCTAATTTTAATTTAAAGAACCTTAATAATATGTTTAGTATCTAATTATAACTAATAACAGATTAATTTTCTAATCCTAATTAAAGTTAGAATTAGGATTAATAATCTAATTCTAATTAGGGTTATTAAGGTTCTAATAATAATTAATAATCTAATTCTAATTAAGGGTCTAATCATGATTCCCTTTGGGCTCCTAAGTTGGCTTCCATATTAAATTTTAGAGGAAGCGACTATAGCACGATATACAATAATCTAATCATCATTAGAATTAGATTATTAATTATGATAATCATTAGTCTTAATCATGATTCCCTTAAATTTTAGAAGAAGCGACTAGCATGTGATAGACAATAATCTAATTCTAATTATGTTCAAAGAATTAATCATGATTAAGGTTAGAATGAGGATTATGATTAACATTATGATCTTAATTAGAATTAGGTTGTCATTTTAACTTTAATCCTGATTAGAACATTAATTAAAATTAGATTATTAATCGTAATTCTAACCTTTAACATGATTAAAACCTTAATTAGAATTAGATTAATAATCATAATTAGAATTAGATTAATAATCATAATTAGAATTAGATTATTAACATGATTCTGACCTTAATTAGGACTAGAAATCTAACCTTAATCATGAACCTCATTAGAATTAGATTATTATTAATCTAATCTTAATCATGATCATTATCATTTTAACCTTAATTAGGATTAGCACCTTAATAATGATTCTAACCTTAATTAGAATTAAATTATTGTCTATCACATGCAAGTTGCTTCCATCTTTTGGCTCCCTCTATTAAATTTAATAGAATTAGTATTAGTAATAATTAGCAAATCATTAAATACATTGAGATTTAAAATATTAGTAGACATATTTAGTTTAATAAACTAATATTAAGCTGATTAGATTATTAATGTAAAGTAATTAGATTGTTAATCTAACATTTAGAGTAGATAAATAAAAGTAATTAAATGAGTAACTTAATATTATAGTTGTTTATATTATTAATCCATTAGAATTAGGATGAGTTAATAATGAACATATTTGATAGTTGAAATTAAACATATTAACGTTAGAGAGGTAATCTTAAATAGTTACTATCTGTGGTATATTACAAATAATCTAATAGTGAATCATTAAAAATAAATTCGCAAACTAGAAATTAAGAGTAATCAAATAATATTCGGATAAAAAATTTTAACGGTCATCTAAAATGTCTGAATTTGTTACTAATATTGAAGAAGTAACTCTTCGTAATAATGATTATCGCAATGTTATTTATACTTCTCCTAATTTAATGCAATTAGTTATAATGAATATTGCACCTGAAGACCATATTGGTTGGGAAGTACATGAAGGAACTGATCAATTTGTTCGTGTTGAATATGGGAATGGTCTAGCTATTATTGATAGAAATATTTATAAACTTACCAATGGTACTGCAGTAGTAATACCGGCAGGTTCCTATCACGATATTGTTAATACTTCATTAACTGATCCATTAAAAATTTATCTCATATATTCTCCACCACAACATAGATCACATTTAATTCAAAAAGTAAATCCTCGTTCCATGAAACACTCTTAATTAAACACCTCACCTAAATGTTTAATGATATTATAAGTAATAACATTACTTATTAGTAACTAATGTCTGATAATAATTACTTATTAGTAACTAATATTATCAATTTACTGATAACATTTGCAGTGTATTATAGAGTTTTCAAAATACTTATTTTCCAGTGTTAATAGTGATATTGATAGTTAACCTCTTTGTGAAAGAATATACTAATAATTAATTATTGAATTGTCATATCTAGATTCTCAGTTAAATAAATGATGTATCGGATACTATTATAAATTCACTTACTTATTATTTAATAAATAAGTGATATCTATTGATATTTAACAGATAATTGTAATCTTTATAATTAAGACATTAATAATTATTATATTAATATTTTAACTTCTGTATTAATAATAAATATAATTTATAACTATTTTTTTTAAAATGGTAAATTATCTTCCATATCTTCCATTTGATGATTTTAGAACGCCTGCGTTCCGAAATCTTTATTAACTATCTTGAGACAGAT
>Ga0272448_1007872_pt1 | contig 11198 bp, 9 predicted proteins | sample YNPCB0191_FD_202220 | JGI IMG/M metagenome (GOLD analysis project Ga0272448, IMG submission 202220) | Hot spring sediment microbial communities from Yellowstone National Park, WY, United States - YNP-CB-019-1 | ecosystem: Environmental > Aquatic > Thermal springs > Hot (42-90C) > Sediment... | reverse complement strand
ATTATTTGTTTGCTGGTCCTTCTGACCCTGCACCTTTCAAGTATATCATGGATGCTCTAGTAGAAGAGATGAAAGGAACTATCTACTTTGCTCCTGTTGAGACTAGAGAACTGAAGAGATACTTTGCGGAGCATCCTGATGTAGCTTTTGAAATGAGTAAAATAGATGACATGAAAAAGCTTCGTGAGTTTATTTCTAAAGATCCTTTCCTGAAAGCTAGAGTCGATCCTCCTCTAGAGTACACGGATGAAATTCTGCGTAAAGAGAAAGTAGAATTTTTAGGCACTCTACTATTCTGGTTACCTGCTTTGGAAAAGCATGAAGGTTTTAAGAATGTGAAGTATGTTTACATAGGCGGGATGGAGATTCCTGTCGAGCTTTACAAATACTGGAAAGGAAAGTTAGAAGTGGAAGGTAAGAAGCTTTTAACGTCTTATGGCCATCATAGATTTGGTGTTTTCTTTGACTTGCCTGGACAAGAGCTAACCTACTATCCATCAGCTCCTTTAAGCTTTCTTTATGTTACTGAGAAAGAAGATCCTTTCAAGCTTGTTAAGTATGGAGAAAGAGGAAGGATAAGATATCTAAGCTTGGACAAAGCAATGCTTTGGTGTCAGCAAGAAAGGGATTATGCTGAAAGAGTAGCTCCTAACAAGTACTTTAGTTGGGATGGAGTTAAGCAGATAGAAGCTAAGTTTTAGTTTCTTTCTTTTCTTCAGCAGGAAAAACTTCGAATTGGCAGTAAGGATCTCCACAGGCTATGCATTTTGTTTCTTTAACTTCCACAGGCTTACCTAATAGTGATGTATAAGCTTCCTCTAATATACCGCATGAGTAATAGTCAATGGGTCGAGTCGCTTTTCCAAACATAAGGTTATATTCTATTGCTATTGGATTATTCTTACAGAGAATAATTTTATCTTTACTCTCCAACTGGCCTAAACCAAGAAGCTCATAAATTTTGCCGCCGAACTCTGAAAACTTTTCTTTACTCATTTTTTCAATCCCAAATAAATCCTTGTATCTTACTAAAGCCTGCTTTATTTGAAATCTACCTACTTCTTTTAATATTTTATTACTTTCTTCCACTCCATACTTCTCACTTAATAATCTCATTAAATACAAGAAACTTCTTGTTGGAAATATTATGTTAGTTGCATTAAAAATGATAAACTGACCATTCTCGAACTTAGCTTTTCCGATTTTAAGTAGTTGAAGTAGAAAATTTTCACTATCTACCATATTTTATCTTACGATAATCCTTTATATATTAATCTTCGGTTATATTAATCTTCGGTTTTACGTATCAGCTTTCTCTCCTTACCACGGGGGACTTCTATTCCTTCGTATAACTTTTCTGGAGGAACTATATTAACTATGACATCTCCTTCCCTCAGTAATTTATAAGCATCAGGATTACTAAGCAATAACGCATTCCATACTTCCTTTACTACATATTCTTTTTCATAACCTTCTTCTGGCACTACTCTTATCTCTAATCTTCTACTACCATGATTTCTACTATACCATTCAATAGGCTGGTAGTTCTTAACTGATGATGCTTTTTCAGGAGCTCTTCCATAAAGCTTGACACCGCCTATATTTGCCATTTCATCAACCCTTCTTGGGTAATCAATCCTTATAAATGTTCTGCCACACTCGCACTCTCCTTTTTCATCTAAAACCTTTGTAGCATCACCTGTAAAACAGTAATTTATTAAAAACATACCTGGTCTTTCATCAACATCATATAATGTTGTTATAAGAGGATTCCCTTCCTCTTTACTTCCTAATACTTGATATGTTTCTGGATTTACTATCGAATATAGAACTCTAGATTCAGCTATGTGCATTCCTTCGTGCTTGTCGCACTCATAACCAAATATGCTTGCCTCCGTAGTACCCAAAGCATCAAATACTTCAGCATCCCATTTTTTACTAATTTTGTCCTTCCTTTCTTTCTCTGAAGCCTCACCAGAAACCATAATTACTCTAATGTTAGTGTCATGTGGGTCTAATCCCTTTTTTGTCATCTCATCTGCAACTTCTAGAGCTTTACTCGGTGAAGTTATGAGATATGTAGGGTTAAAAACTTCAATTTTCTTGATTATCTCTTCCTTCGATAATGGTTGTTTCGTTTCGATTGTCCATGAAGGAACAAATCTTACTTCATAAATGTAATTTTTCATACAATATGTGGCAAGTATACCAGAAGAATAAGGATAGGGTGCTAAAGCTAAGAGTACCTTTTCGTCTTTAAACAATTTTCCTGCATTACAAGCAAGGGTAGCGACATCGTTTGAAAGAGTCGGAGGAATGTTCCATCTTATTTTTTTAGGCGGCCCCGTAAAACCTGAAGTTTGGAGTTCTACATATGGGATTTGAGAATTTGCAAAATAATTCGGTATTAAATCGTCGTAACGATCGATTAACAACTCTGGAGTTAACACCAAACCTTTTTCAAAACTTTTTTCCAAATCTTCCTTACTTTTTATATCTTTTGGATCTATTTTTAACGAGTCAAAAAGTTCATGATAAAATTTAGTAGTCTCATATGCTGCTCTTACAGTAGCTCTTATTCGTTTACTTTGCAATTCTTCTAATTCGTCTCTAGGCAAAGTTTCTATTGGTAATGGCTTTCCTCTTTCTTCCATAAATAGAATTTGTACACAAAAAGAATTTAAATATTTTAGGAATAGTCCATAAAAATTTACTAATTTTTTTAGAATATTCTAAAATTATTCAAGCTTTGGAACAACTATCCCTTTTTCAGGCGGCTTAACAGTTATTCCTTCTTTGCTGATTATCATATCCCATGGTTCTGAAGAGTGGTCAGAATACCTTAACTTTCTAACCATCAAGGACCTTGGTTTTCCAACAGCATACTCAAAGTATCTGAGCAAAATTATGCCATCTACCAAAAACTCGCTACAAGTGTCCCTGCTTAGCCATGGGCCTTCCTCAGGCAGTTCAGAAGTTACCAAGCAAGTGCATCCTGTAGATTTCAAATAATTAATGATCTTCATCAAAACATTCTTAGCAACAATTGCTTCTGTCATGGGCACAGGACTTATTGCTTCTAGAGTTTCAAAAAGCTTCATTCCTTTCCTAATCTCAAAAGGCGTTAAAAATTCTGTTACTGTTGTTAGCGAATCCAGCACTACACGCTTAGCCTTTATTTCCTTGGCAACCTTGTCAAGCTTTTTCAAGTACTGCATGTCCTTTTCGCTTGTTACGTCTACATGATAAAGCCTCAGCATGTTCTTCTTCTCCAAAGCTTCTAGATCCCAGCCAAAGTTCCTTGCTTGTAGCCTAAGCTCTTCAGGTGTTTGGTCGGTAGAAATGTATATCCCAGGCTCGTTGAACTTAGTAGCTCCATGATAAATAAAGCTCAAGCAAACGAGTGTTTTACCAGTACCTGCAGAACCTGATAATAGAATTACATTGCCCTTTGGTATTCCACCATGCAAAGCCTGGTCCAAGCCTTCTATTCCTGTTTTCACTCTTTCCATAAGATTAATTTGAGATTTAGAAGATTTAAATGTTAATCTAAGAGAAGACTATTCTTGAGAGCTTATTAATAAGCCTACTAAATCTTTTACTCTACTTTTGCTAACATAGTTCTTCTTAAGACTTTCTAGAAGAACATTTACAAAATCTGTTAGTGGTACCTCCTCTATCTTTGAATTTTCTGGAATGAATAACGTATATCGAGAAGTGGCGCCACCGTATATGCCACCATAACCTATATCAGGATGTAGAAGTTCTACAGCTAATTCCGTCTCAACTACTTGTTTTAATTCTGGCTGTTTCTCTAACATACAGTATTTTTCTCTAGTTTTTCCGCCCTCTATATATGAAATTTTAAAAAATTTCATATTTATCTACTATTTGATAAAGGATTTAAAGTTTTAGGTTAAGTAATTAAACCATGAATTACCAATTTAAGGATATGGAAAAGTCGTTATTCGACGAAAAAAGTGTTGAGTCACTCTTGAAGAAAAGAATTAGCATAGAAAATGTAACAGAAAAACATTTCGGTACAGAAGTTGTCGTAGCAGGCTTTGTAAAAAGGATAAAAAATCTTGGTGATAATTTAAAGTTTTTAATATTATCCGATCACTCAGGCGAAATACAATTGACTTTTAAAAGTGACATTTACAAAAATATAAAGGTTATTAATGAACTAGCTCCTTATACTTTTATTGTAGCAAAAGGGGATGCTACCAGAGGATATTCAAAAAAAGGCCGCGAAGTTGTCGTAAAAGATTTTTATGTTCTTGGGGAGGTATCAGCTCAACCAATTCCCATAGAAATAGAACATATAGAAACTAGTCTGGATAAAAGACTTGATTATAGGTGGATAGATTTAAGAAACCCAAAGCATAGATTTCCACTAGTTTTACTTTCTGAATTTACAAGGTATTGTAGAGAATTTTTCTACAAGAATGATTTTGTAGAGATTTTCAGCCCAAAGTTAATAGGAATGGCAACCGAGAGTGGAGCAGAAGTTTTTACAGTTCCTTATTTTGGTAAAACTGCGTATTTGGCACAATCTCCACAATTTTATAAGCAGATGGCAATTTGCGCAGGGTTTGAAAAAGTTTTTGAGATAGCTCCAGTTTTCAGAGCAAACCCATCTTTTACGACTAGACACGATACTGAGTTCACATCACTAGATTTTGAGATAGGTTATGTATCTTCGCATTATGATGTAATGTCGTGGGAAGAAAAAATGCTAAATTATGCGTTTAGACGTCTTAAAGAAAAGTGGGAAGAAAAGGTGAGGAACAACTTTAATCAGGAAATTAATTTGCCGAAGAAAATACCTAAAATTAAAATGGAAGAAGTTTACGAAATAGTAGATAAGAAGAATATAAAAGAAGATGGAGATATTACACCAGAAGGAGAAAGGGAAGTTTCAGAGTATATTAAGAAAACATACGGAAACGAATTTGCCTTTGTAATTGATTTTCCTTATAAGGCCAGACCATTTTATCATATGAAAGGAAACCCTATGAAAGATGGCACCGAAACTACTAAAAGTTTTGACCTACTCTATAGAGGTATAGAAATTACGACAGGCGCTCAAAGAGAACATAGATACAAAGTTCTAGTTAATCAAGCAAAAGAAAAAGGGTTAAACATAGAAAATTTAAGATATTACTTAGAATTTTTTAAGTATGGTGCCCCACCAATGGGAGGTTTAGGTTTAAGCCCCACGAGGGTTATCATGGCATTAACCGGAGCTAAAAATGTTAGAGAAGTGACTTATCTACCCAGAGACCCTAAAAGATTATTCCCGTAAGGGGTTTGATGACTGAAAGAGAGTTAATAAAAGACATTAAAAAAGAGAAAAGGCAAAAGACTATAGATGTAATAGGATGGGTAGAAAATAAAAGAGACCTCGGTAAATTAATTATTTTGACTCTAAGGGATTGCTCGGATAAAATAATCGCAATTGCAAAAATTAACGTCATGAGAAAAGAGACATTCCTTAAACTCAAAAAAATTAAAGAGGAGTCCTGTATAAGGATTAATGGTGTTTATAATCCACATAAGAAAGAAATAGATATTCGTGATATAAGCTGTATATCGTTAGCAGAAAAAGTTTTATCACCGAAAATTGGATACTCTTTTAAGGTTTTCGAAGAGAAGTATATTAATAACATTCTTAAGAATAGACATGTTTATATTAGGAATGAGAAAATAGCTTCAGTTTTAAAACTTAGAAGTTATTTTATACAAATACTTCATGACTTTTTCCACAATAATAATTTCATCGAATTTACTGCACCCATCCTAACTCCAATAACTTTATATGGTGAACAATCGGCCTTCTCGGTAGATTTTTATGGTAAAAAATTATATCTTACACAGTGTACGGCTTTTTACTTAGAGACTGCTCTACCGGTCTTTGAGAAGGTTTATCTTATATCTCCGTCATTTAGAAGAGAAAAATCAAGAAGTAGACGACATTTAAGCGAATTCTGGCATCTCAAAGCAGAAATTTCTTTCTGCAACCTAAACGACATAATAAAATTTGTAGAAGAAATGCTGTACTTTGCTTCAAAAAAGTTATTAGGGGTTGGGAAAAAAGAAATAGAAAATTTAGGTTGTAAAATAAAAATAAGTGAATTCAAACCACCCTATAAAAAAATAACATATGATAAAGCTTTAAGCATATTGAATAAAAAAGGATTTGATTTGAATTGGGGAAAGAGTTTAGGAAGTGACGAAGAGAGATTTTTAGGAAATATTTTTAAAAAACCATTTTGGATAAAATTTCTACCTAGAAATATCGAGCCGTTCCCGTACAAAATAAACCCTTCTGATGAAAGGACAACATTAACAGCAGATTTAATTGTTCCGTATGCAGGAGAGATTTTGGGGGTAGCAGAAAAAATTTACACAAAAGAAGAATTAGAAAGAAGAATCAAAGAAGACTCAGTTCCACATCCTTTGGAAGTCTATGATTGGTATTTGGAACTAAGAGAGCTTGGCATGCCCCCTCATAGTGGATTTGGTATGGGAATAGAAAGAACCTTAAGAGGTTTACTAAAACTTAAACATGTAAGGGATGCTATACCGTATCCAAGGTGTGTGAAACAACCGTATGTCTAAAATTAGAAAAATTGATGCTCATGCTCATATAGGAGAAGATAAAGCAAGGAAAATGTTTTCACTACCTTATAATTGTGATGCGAAATTATTGTTTAAGCTGGCGTGTAAGAATAACATTTCTGACATTATCGTCGTACCACCACCGGGCCAAATAGTGTGTCCGCACCTAGGAATGAAGCATCACCCTAACATCTATGGGATCGAAGGTATTCCAACTCTTCTTAGCTCTAACGATAAAATGAAATTCAAATGTAAATGTGGTGCGATATGGAAGGTAGAGGACCCTTTTCGAGAAGTAAATGAATATCTTTTTAAAATAACTAGAAAATTAAATAAATTAAAAAAAGTTAAATTTCATCCCTTACCTATAATTCACCCTTTAAAACAAAAAGTAGCACAAGATATACAAAGGTATTTCGAGGTTTATCAAATTAAAGGTGTTAAGATTCACCCTCTTATAGACAAGACGAGCCCTATAAACTATATAGACTCTGAGCTTGTCGATATTTTGGCAGATTTGGATTTGAAAATTCTATTTCACACAGATAATGTCGCTCCTGCTCTTCCAACAACTGTCTTAGAATTTGTTAGAAGAACTAAAATATATTCTCAACTAGCGCATGCATGTCGAGCAGATCCACAAGCTTTAAGAAAAATACACGATCTCAAGTATGCAGTAGTAGACATATCTCCTCTCAACATGATTATTGATGATAGAAATAGACTATTAACTAACAAAAAATTCTCTTCTTATAAACATTTTATCAAATATGTCATAAATCTCGCTGGTGAAAATAAAGTATTAGCTGGTTCTGACTATTTTTGGTGTGGTTGGAAAGAAAAATATTACAAAGAGCAGTGGAAAGAATTTGAGAGTTTTGGGAATGAAAAAATAATTTATAAAAATGCATTAGAGTTTTGGGATTTACTCTAAATCATGGTGCAAAATTTTCTTCTGTTCTAGGGAATAGAACGACATCACGCACATCATCCATATCTAATAACTTAGCAACAAGCCTGTCTAAACCCATCCCGAAGCCGCCGTGCGGTGGGACTTTACGATCTTTGAACATACTTAAATAAAAATTATATTTTTTAATGTTCAAATTAGCTTTTTTCATCCTAACAATAAGGTTATTGATATCTGTCTCTCTCTGAGCACCAGAAGCAATTTCCCACCCTTTGAAAATTAAATCGAAACTTCTTGTTAAACTTGGTTCCTCTGCTGGTTTAACGTAAAATTTTTTAACAGTATCTGGATATTTTTCAATAAAGAAAAAATCTGCCTTCTTATAATTTTTATTTATCAGCTCCCATAATTTTGCTTCTCGCTCAACACCTATATCCTCGTTGTAATTTACTTCCACCCCATGGTTCTGTAGTATTTTTATTGCATCGTCATAAGTTATTCGATAAAATGGTCTATCAGGTACTTGTAGTTTTAAATTTAAAAGTTTTAATAACATTTGATCCTCACTTATCAATTTATCGATTACAAAAACAATTAATTCTTCAAGTAAATACATTACATCTTCATGTGAGTTTATATTTGCCATTTCGACGTCAAGACCTAACGATTCACTTAAATGTCTTTTTGTTTTTCTCTTTTCCTTCCTCCAAAACAATCCAATTTCAAATAAACGGTCTAAACCGCTAATTACTAAAATCTGCTTATGGAGCTGTACAGACTGCCTTAAAAACATTTTTTTCCCGTACCAATTTACACAGAAAAGTTCTGCATTAGGATCTTTAACTGGGTCTGTAGGTACTACTATTATACTTGGAGTTTGTATTTCTACAAAGTCTTTCGAAAATAAAAATTCTCTTATGTATCTCAAAATGTGGTCCTTCAAAATAAAAACAGATTTTCTCTTCTCGTCTTTAAGATTTAGACTAAAATTTTGGAGATTTATTGCTACTTTTCTGTCCATAAGAGTTTTTTCAATTTTATCTAAAACAACTTGCAATTCTTCATCAATTATTTTTTCAACCTTTGGTGTTTCTTTTAATCTATTCTCTAATACACTTTTACCATATCTCTTAATCGAGTCCAAGTTTATAAGAGTTATATTTTTAAACATAGAGATAGTTGGGTCCACGTTTGGCGGGTTTCCAATGTCAATAATCATTACTGGTGTATATCTTTTTTTAATCATCGATAAATCTTCTCTGTTAACTAAATATTTTGGGCTACTCGTTGTATAAATTACAGCATCCATAGTATTAAGAAACTCTATGTGGTTTTTGAATAATTCTAATTTAAAATTATATTTATCCGCTAATTTTTTGGCAACAGCATATGTTCTATTACATATTGTAATATCCACAAATTTTTTTTCATTTAGAGATTTAGCAACAAGAGAGCCCATTATTCCAGTACCAACAATAGCAATCTTTGCATTTTTGTTTTTAAATTCGTTATTTAAAATTTCACTAACAGTTCTCTCTATAGATGTATAACCTCTATGAAAATTTGTTTCATTTCTTACACGTTTGTCAGTTATTCTCGCATGGTCGAATAAACTGCTAAGAATTGGACCTATAGTTCCGACTTCGGTAGCCTTTTTACGAGCATCTCTAATCTGTCCAAGTACCTGCGCATCTCCAATTAATAAACTTCTTAAACCACAACTAACTTCCAATAAATGTTTAAACACGTCCTTCCCTTTAATCGTAGAAATTTTATCACTGTGTTTTGGATCAAAGCTTATAGCATTTTTCTCCCAAAACTCAATTATTTTCTTATTTACATCTATGGATGGTTTAGCCACCGTATAAATTTCTACACAATTACATTTTTGAACAATCACACACTCTAAAATATCTTTTTCTTTTTTAATTTTACTCAATGCTTCTTTAACATTTTTGAAAGAAAATTTACCTAGTTCGCTTATTGGAATATTATCAAGAGTTAAAGATAAACATGATATTTTAAATTTTGAAAATATGTCTTCTCTAATTATAATCACCGTAGAGTGCTTTTTTATAAATTTCTAAAACATCATCTATTTTAATTTCACGTGGATTATTTGTTAGTAATCGTGTATATGACATAGCTTTTTCTGCCAAATTAGGTAACATCTCCTCTTTCACATTTATTTCGGCTAAACTATGTGGTAATTCTATTGTAGTAATTAATTTTAAGATAGAATCTATTAAATCTCCGCCAATAATTTTTTTTAAAATGTTAAATTTGCTAATATTCGAGTTGTAGTTAAATCTTAGAACATATGGTAACATTATTGTATTAGAAATACCATGAGGTGTTCTGTATACACTTTCTAATGGATACGCCAAGGCATGAACAGCTCCAACACCAGCATTTGTATCTGCAATGCCTGCCATCAAACTGCCAACACTAAGATTGTACCTTGTATTTATATCGTTGCCATTCCTTACGGCGTTTTCTAAATTATTAAAAATAATTTTTACTACTTCTAGAGATATACAGTCTGTTATTATGTTGCTTCCTTTCGACACAAAAGACTCTATAGCATGTGTAAGCGCATCCATCCCAGTGTAAGCTGTTATTCTTTTTGGGAGTGTTACTGTTAAGAGAGGGTCGACCAAAGCAACTGTTGGAAAAAGATACCGACTCACTATGGACCTCTTGATTTCATCTTTTTCATCCATTAAAACAGCAATATTTGTAACTTCACTGCCGCTACCTGCTGTAGTCGGAATCATCAAAGTTTTTATTCCTGGGTTATCAATTTTATCCATACCTACAAAGTCATTTATTTTACCTTTATTAGTTGCCATCACTGAAGCTATTTTTGTTGTATCAATGGTGCTTCCACCACCTATTCCAATTAACAAATCATAGTCACCTTTTTTAACATAGTTAACACAAGATATTACACTTTTTGTGGTCGGTTCACACACCACTCCATCGAATACGTCAACTGAAGAAATTTTATTCTGTGATATAATTTTTTCGATAAATCCATCTTTGATTCTACCTTTTGTTGTGATGATGAGTGGTTTATGCGCATTTAACTTTTTAATAAAGTCTTTGACATATTTTGTGGCGTTATAATCAATTATTATGTTAGTAGGAGTATTGAATTTTATTGTCACAGAATAAATTTAAATCTATTAATTTAAAAATGTTAACTCAAATATTCTATTTGAAGTAATAGAAAATCCAAAATTATTTTTAGATGATCTCAACTTTCATCCGCAAGCTTTTAAGGTTTGAAGAGAGCACTGCTTTCAAAGGCTTAGCCCTTTCTATCTGCGAGAAAGAAGTAAAGATTTTTGGCAAAAACTTTTATTTGCAGCCGTTAGAACAGCTTGCATTCTTGCAGAAAAAGCTGGAAGAAAAGCTTGGCAAAGAAGGTTTGGAATTGCTCTATCAAGCAGCAAAAGAAGGATTTTCCAACCTTGCAAAAGAGCTTGAAGGCCTTTCTGACATTAGGAGCGAGTACTTGATAGAACTGCAAAACCTTGTGAAGCACTTAGGCTTTGGTAATGTAAAAGTAGTAGAAGTTAACGACAGAGAATGCAGAGGGTTAGTTAGAGTGGAGGAAAACCCTTTCCCAGACCTTGTTGAAACAAAAGGTTGTGTAGAT
>Ga0272448_1007870_pt1 | contig 11199 bp, 8 predicted proteins | sample YNPCB0191_FD_202220 | JGI IMG/M metagenome (GOLD analysis project Ga0272448, IMG submission 202220) | Hot spring sediment microbial communities from Yellowstone National Park, WY, United States - YNP-CB-019-1 | ecosystem: Environmental > Aquatic > Thermal springs > Hot (42-90C) > Sediment... | reverse complement strand
GCAGAGAAGAGCGATCTTTCTTTTGTCTCTCTGCTCCGCCACTGGCTTCAGTGCCTGTTCTGGCTTCCCAAACGCCCACAACCAGCGGTCGCTCTCAATTGGTAAGGTTCTTTCAGTAGGGTCGCAGCACGTTTCACGCATTACGTGTTACGTATTACGCCCTATCCCCCAATCCTCGACATGGGCCGCGCCGACGGGCTGGGGGAGCCCATGCCCAGGTGATGGCCGGCGGGCTTGGCGTAGATCGCCTGGCGCACGCGCTCGCGCAGGTCGTCGTCGCTGGCGCCCTGGCGCAGGGGTGTGCGCAGGTCAAAGCCCTGCTCCGACATCAGGCAGGGCAAGAGCTGGCCGTCGGCGGTGAGGCGCAGGCGGTTGCAGCGGAAGCAAAAGTGTTCGCTGAGGGGGCTGATGAAGCCGATGGACCCCGGTGCGCCCGGCACCTGGTAGTACTTGGCCGGCCCCGCCCCGTCGCCGTCCACTGCCACGAGCGGCCCGAGGGCGTCCTCGATGTGCCGGCGCACCTCGGCCGAGGGGACACCCGTGCCCTGGGCCCCAGCCCCCAGCGGCATGAGCTCGATGAAGCGCACGTTCCAGCCGTCGTCGATCGTCTTCTGGGCGAAGTGGACCACTTCATCGTCGTTGACGCCGCGCAGCACCACCATGTTGATCTTGACGGGCCGCAGCCCGGCGCGTTCGGCGGCGGCCAGGCCCTCGAGCACGTCGGCCAGTTCGCCGCGGCGCGTGATGGCCCGATAGCGCTCGGGGCGCAGGCTATCCAGGCTGACGTTGACGCGCCGCAGCCCGGCCCGGGCCAGCGCATCGGCCGTGGCAGCCAGGCGCGTGCCGTTGGTGGTCATGGCCAGGTCGCGCACGCCGGGGATGGCTGCGAGCATGGCCACGAGCTGCTCCACGCCCTTGCGCGCGAGGGGCTCGCCGCCGGTCAGGCGCAGCTTGCTCACCCCCAGCCCCACGATCACCCGCGCCAGCCGCTCGATCTCCTCATAGCGCAGGACATCGCCGTGGGTCAGAGGGGGTACGCCCTCCTCGGGCATGCAGTAGATGCAGCGCAGGTTGCAGCGGTCGGTGACCGAGAGGCGCAGGTACTCGATGGGGCGGTTGTAGGAGTCACTGTGTGGCATGGCCCACCTGATCCTGGTAAGGACAACGACCCGTTTCTGCCGCGGCTTCTATTATAGGCCGGAGCAGATAGGGCCCAAATTGCGGGAACGGGGGCTCAGAGGTCAGAGAGACGCGCGGCCGACAGGCCTCGCAGCCTGGTCTCTGCGGCGGGTTGGGGGGCGGAGGGCCGGAGCCCTCCGTCCCCAACCCGCCGGGCGCGGGGCAGCCTGTAGCGCTGAAGGCGCGGCTGGTGTCCGGGTCTAGCTCGGGATCTTGTCCGGGTCATAGAGTTGGATGGCCTTCGGATTCCGCGGGCAGGCCGTGACGCACTCACCGCAGCCGATGCACTTGCTCACGTCGACCTGAGGCCACTTGGCATCCCCTGCCTCGACCTCGGTGATCGCGCCCTGCTTGCACGTCTTCACGCAGATCATGCAGCGGATACACTGCTTGCGGTCCACATACGCCCGCTTGTCACTCGGCACAGGGGCTGCGGGTGTCGCCGTGGCTGCGGGCGCCTGGGCCTCTCCGGAGGCAGGCGTCGCCGCAGGGGTCGGGGTAGGTGCGGGCGTGGCCGGCGGCGTGGGCGGGACGTGGCCCAGCGCATAGACCCGGATGGCCGCCTCGCCGGGCACCGGGCAGGTGAACTCGCAGGTGCCGCAGCCGATGCAGTGTTCCTTAGCCACCTGCGGGTATTCCGTGTCGCCCACCATCACCTTTTCGATGGCCTTGGCAGGGCAGGCAGGGACGCAGAGCATGCAGCGGATGCAGGCGTCGCGGTTGACCCACGCATTGCCAATGACCGTCAGCCGCTTGACGTCGAGCGGCAGTGGCGGGATGGCGTGCGACGGGCAGATCTGGCCGCAGGCGTTACAGTTGTAGCTGCAGTAGCCCTTGCGCGGCACCAGCCGCGGCGTGAAGGCGGCCTCCCAACCGGCCTCGAACAGGGTCATCTGCAGGGCCGAGTCGGGGCAGGCCTGGATGCACTGTCCGCAGCGCACACACTTGGCCAAAAAGTCGGGACCATACACTCCGGGCGGGCGAAGCAGGAACTGGTCTTGGCGCTGGCCCACGCCTGCCTTGGCGAGGCCAAAGCCTGCGGCGGCGACGGCTGCTGAGATCAGAAGCTGCCGGCGCGACGGGTCGAACTCGGCCACGGGGCTGGGAGCCCAGCCGCCGCCAAAGTGCGAGGCCCCGCCAGGGCACACGGCCACGCAATCCATGCAGACCGTGCACTCGCTGGGGTGGCTCGAGAAATCCTGCGGATCGATCGCCCCCATGGGGCAGATCTGGGCACAGAGGGTGCACTCGGCGCAGTTCCAGTTGATGCAGCGGCGCGCTTCAGCCAGCGCCTGGGGTGGCGTCAGCGGCTGCCGCACCTCGGCGAAGCCCTTGATGCGCTCCGCAGCGGGCAGGGTTGCGGCGGCCGGGCGATCCTGCTTGTGGGGCTTACGCGCGGCAGGCATCTCGCTGAAGGGGATACGTCGCTTCGGAGCTTCCTCTGGCAGCGGCGATTCGCCGCGCAGGTAGCGGTCCATCGCCCTGACGGCTTTGCGCGCAGCGCCCACCGCCTCGGTCACCGTGGCCGGTCCGCTGACGGCATCGCCGGCGGCAAAGACACCGGCAACGGTCGTCATGCCGGCGGCATCGGTCTTGAGGGTGCCATTGTCGAGCGTCTCGATGCCGCTGCCTTGCAACCAGGCCGTATCGGTGTACTGCCCGATGGCCGGGATGATGGTATCGACCGCCACTGTGAACTCGGAGCCGGCAACCGGCACCGGGCGGCGGCGGCCTGAGGCATCGGGCTCGCCCAGCTCGAGGCGGATGCATTCCATCGCCACCACGCGGCCATTCTCGCCGATGATGCGGGTAGGGGTGGCCAGGTACTGGAACTTGACACCTTCTTCTTCGGCTTCCTCAACCTCCTCAGCCCGTGCGGGCATCTCCTGTCGCGAGCGGCGGTAGAAGATGGTGACCTCCGAGCCGAGGCGCAGGGCCGAGCGGGCGGCGTCGATGGCGACGTCGCCGCCGCCGATGACGGCCACCCTCGAGCCGACGGGTGCCTTGTCGGTCAGGTTCAGCTCGCGCAAAAAGTCGACGCCATGCACGACCCCAGACAGGTCCTCGCCAGGGACGTTGAGCTTGCGGCTGGCGTGGGCACCCACTGCGATAAAGATGGCGTCGTAGGCCTTGCGGAGTTCAGCCAGCTTGGCCGCGTCGACTGCGACACCTGTCTCGATCTCGACGCCCTGGCGGCGGATCTCGTTGATGTCGCTCTCGAGCACCTCTCGCGGCAGCCGGTAGCGTGGGATGCCGGCCACGAGCATGCCGCCGGCGACAGGCAGCTTCTCAAAGACCTTGACCGGGTAGCCAAGGCGGCGCAGCAGGAAGGCAGCGGTCAGCCCAGCAGGGCCCGCGCCAATGACGGCCACTTTCTTGCTCTTGGTAACGGGCAGCGGCCGGAGCTTGCTGCCGCCATGCTGGCGCACCCAGTCGCCCACGAAGCGCTCCATGGCGTTGATGCTGACCGCCTGGTCGCACTCGCCGCGGTTGCAGCCTTTCTCACAGGGGTGTGGGCAGACGTGGCCACACACTGTGGTCAGCGGGTTGGTCTGCCGGATCAGGTCGGATGCCTGGCCGTAGCGCCCCTTGGAGGCCAGAGCCAGGAAACCGGTGACGTTGGTGCCGGCGGGGCAATCCAGGCGGCAGGGCTGCAGGCCCTCTTTGCGCACGCTGCGCTTGAGCCAGGCCCAGCGAGAGAGAAGCCCGATCGTGGCCCCCAACGGGCAGAGGTAACGGCACCAGAAGCGCCGCTCGATGAAGTTGAGGGCCAGGATCAGCAGGAAGACTGCCGCCAGGGTGATGGAGATGGCGGCGGCCTTGGGACCCGCAGCCGAGCCCGTGATCGGCGGGGCGATGGCCAGGCTCTTGAGGGCAGGCCCGATTCCCGGCACTTTCGCGAGGGGCGGGTAGATCACGCCGGCCACGCCGCGGATGATGGCCGTGATCGGGTCGAGGTACATGAACGCCATGCTGCCCAGGATCGCCATGAAGAGGATGACGAAGAGGATATAGTACTTGACCTGGCGCAGCTTCAGCGGCAGGCCGTGTCGCCCGCGGGGGCCGTAGAGGTCGAGGATGGTGCCCACGGGGCAGATCCAACCGCACCAGACCCGGCCCACCAGCAGGGTGATGGCCACGGTGATGAGGATGGGCAGGAAGTTGAGGATCAGGCTGCGCGAAGCGAGCATCGCGCTGATCCCCAACAGCGGGTTGAGCCGCGAGAGGCTGTTCAACGGGATGCCGAAGCCGTTTCCTCCCTTGGCCCGAGCCAGCAGGTACAGGAACAGCGCCAGGACCACGAACTGAACGACCTGGCGCAGACGCCGCCACAAAGAGCCGTTCACGAGTATCAGCCTCCTCTGAAGTAGTGAGTAACCGTTATCCCTGGATCCAATCCCGCTGGACGTGTTGTGCCCAGGGGCAGGATGCGACGCAGTTGGCGCAGTCGACGCCGTTCTGGCGCCAGAAGAGGTAGCAGTTGGTGACGTTAACGGGCCAGCGCAGGATGCCGGTGCGGTTCGAGAAAGATGTGGGTTCGGCGGTGCGTTCGCCCCACTGGATGGCCTGTGCCGGGCACGAGTGGGCACACATCAGGCAGCTTTCGCAGAACTTTTGCAGGCCGAAGTCGATGGGTTTATCGGGCACGAGTGGGAGGTCAGTCAGCACCTTGCAAATGCGCTGGCGTGGGCCGAACTGGGGGGTGATGAGCAGGCCGTTGCGCCCCAGCTCGCCCAAGCCGGCGTCGATGGCCAGCGGGATGTTCTGGGTGGTGTCGTTCCCCGAAGGGACTGCGGGGTAGCCCATGGCGCGGATGTATTTGGCCAGCGATGCAGCGACCTCGGCCATCCGTGAGTAGCCGAGCACCGTTGCTGCGCTGCCCGTATACCCGGGCGAGCCGTTCATCCGTTTCCAGTCCATCTCGATGGCCATCACCACGGCGTACTTGTAGGGAATCTCGAGTTCTCCATAGGCGCCGGTTTCGCGTTCATAGTAGTGCGAGTAGACCCAACGGGGGTCGATGCGGCAGATGCCGACCAGGGAGGCGCCGTAAAAGAGCGCGGCCTCCTTGACTCGCGCTGTAGTCTCGGCGGGGTCCGTCACCGGCAGGGGGTCGGGGCTGACCGGGTCATCCCAACTGTAGAGGCCGCCGGTGCCCCGCAGGTGTCCTGAGAAGCCGGCATACTTGGGGTGGAGGCTGCCGGCGGCAGCGTCGACGTAGATGGCGCCGGCTCTCAAGGCTGCTGCGTCGGGGGCCTCGGGCTCGCGCTGGCGGAGTTGGGGTTTGGCTGCAGCCAGTTTGGCCATGTACTCCTGGTCCCAGACAGAGCGGGAGAAGACGATGTTCTTCTGGTCAAAGCGCTCCACCGGGCCAACGATGAAGCGCGCATAGGTGGGCTGGTCGACCCGGCGGATGGCGGGCAGTTTGCGCCCGTGCTGCTCCAGCGCGTGGGTGCGCAGTGCCTCCGCAGTGGGGAAAGCCTGGCCGCAACATTCGCACAGCCAGCTACCTGCGCGGACGGCGGCGGGTAGCTCGGGCGTGGCCGTGGCCGTGGGCGCGGGCGCAGAGGTCGGCTGGCTGGTGGGCAGGACCGACTCGGGATGAGCTACGCGGGCATGCGCCTCGAGCTCCTCCCACGTACGGAACTTGAGCCCGCAGTAGGGGCACGTAAAGTTATAGGACAGTTCCCAGGGTACGTCCTCAGGAGGTGTGGGAGTAGGCGTGAGGACGCTGCTAGTGGCGGTAGCGGTGGCAGCGGCCGGCACCGCCGGCGCAGGCGACGGGGTCACCGCGCCACCGGCGCACGCCGCCAGCGCCTGCGCTGCGCCGAGCGAAAAGCTCAACGCCGCCGCGCGACGGAGAAAGGCACGCCGTGTGAGCTGTGTGCCTGCCAGACGCGTGAGTCTCTGCAGTTGCTTGCTCATGTCTGACCTCCTTCTTTCAACACGAGCGAGTGCCGTGTCGCTTGGTGGGGATCCGTGCCCACGGGTGCAGGAGGCTGGCAAGGAGGGCAGCGATGCCGCCCGCGCCCAACAGGTAGATGCCCCGGCCGAACTCGGTGAGCATCTCGACCGTGACGATCTCGATGCGGCCGAAGCCATGGCCCTGGATGGGGACACCATAGCCGTTGGCGATGATCTGGATGCGGTGCAGGAAGGCATAGAGGATGCCACCCACCAGGAGGCCGATCAGCGCCAGGATGATGCGCCCCGCTTTGCCCCGCAGGATGGCGGCCACGAGGCAGAGCACGACGCAGGCGATCAGCACCGGCACGATGATCCTCATCTGCTCCGTACGCCGGTAGCCCAAGAGCTCGGGGAGCTCGCCGGCGATGATATAGGGGTAGATGTCGGCGCGCCCGTTCCCCGACCCGCCCGTGAAGGCCAGGCTCCACCAGGGGTACTTGAATGACGCCGCGATCAGCCCGGCCGCGACGATTGCCAGGAGGTTGATCCTTGAAATCCAATCTCTCATCTTACCTCCTCTAGCTCAGTAACCGGGTGAACAGGTCCAGCAGCCACTCGTGGCGGGCAAGGAGCGGGAACCGGCTCCGCACCCACTCGTGCGCTGCCAGGTGCGAGATGAGGCGCCGCGCCCGGCTGAACCTCTTGATGCGAGCCTCGGTCTGGGAGATGTACCAGTAGCGCGGTGCCACCACCGGGGCCCACTTGCCGCTCACCACCTTGATGATCTCCATGGCCGCCAGCGTTGCCACCAGCCAGACCGTAGTGCACAACTGTGCGTGCGGGCGCCTGCCCTCGCACCATTCATCGAACCACTCCTTCCGCCATGCCCCCTCTGTCAGATAGTAGCGCCCCACGCGCCGCACCGCCGGGCTCTCGGTGAAAGCCTTGAGCTCCTCATAGCCCAGGCCGAGGGGCATCGACATGCACTCGGCTGCCGAGGGGCTGGATGGCAGGAAGGTCGTGGTGCGGCCGAAAGCGCCGATAGGATAGGCCATGACCGCCGGCGTACCCACCGCGCGCGCGGCGTCGATGGCCAGCATGCTCAACGGCCAGTCGTCGGCCGCACAGGCCACGACGTCGAAGGATTCGACCATTTGGGCCATCTCGCCGGGCTCGAGAGCTCGCTCGTGGATGGTAACCTCGGCCGCCGGATTGATGCGGAGGATGGCATCCCGGGTACACCAGGCCTTGCCTTTGCCCAGCGTGTCGGAGTAGCAGGTGATCTGCCGGTTGAGGTTCGAGGGTTCATAGACCTCGGGGTCCATGAGGGTGAGATGCTCAGCGCCGCTCCGTGCCAGGACCTCGGCGATCACGCCCCCCACTCCGCCGCAGCCTACGATCAGCACACGCGCGGCGCGGATGCGTGCCTGCTCTTCAGGGGTAAAGATGCCCAAGTTGCGCCAGAACATGTCCTCGTATCGCATGAGCCGTTGGTCCCCAGCCGCCTGGATAAAGCAGGGAGCGAGGCCCCGGGTCGGCGTGTCTCCGCACCGGGGCCTCGCCCAGAGCGTTGGTTGATCGATGCGCGACTAGCGAAGCTTGGCGGCGATCGGTTCGGCGATGTCGTCGATGCCGAGCGCTTTCAGCTTCTCAGCCGTGGGGATGCCCTTGTCCTGGGTCCAGCCGCGTTTCTGCCAGTACTGGGGCAGGAGCTTGTCGAAGACATTGGCCGGGTCACCGTTGTACGGCACCTTGCCCTTGAAGGGACCGGTGGGCAACGGCTCCTTGAACCAGCGCTTCGTCGGGAACATCTCGGGGCAGTCCCATTCCTTCCTGGGGTCCTTGATGCCCTGGCAGTACAGGTTGAAGAGGCGGCCCAGCGCGTAGGCTCGCTCGCCGACCAGGGCGATCTCGGCCTCCTGGAAGTCGCTCCAGCCGGTAGCTGCCCTGATCAGGTCCACCGTCTTGCCCGTCCAGTGGCCGATGCCAAAGCTGCAGGCTACCAGCGAGTTGGTGCAAGCCTGAACGTTCTGGCCGGCGATCGCGGCATCGATATCGTCCTTCTTGAACCCGCCGCTGCCGCCGCCGGTGTGCTCGATCGGCCGGATGACGGTGACGTACTCCATGACATTCTGGTCGAGGTTGCTGCGCACGCCGTGCGCGGGCTGCCCGTAGCGGTGCCCCGTCATGCTATAGTCCATGATCTCGGGCTTGCCCTTCTGCTTGGCAAAGTACTTGGCCGTCTCGTAGGTGCCATTCGCGAGCACGTTGCCGATGCCCTCGCGGGCGACGATCTTCTTCATGATGGCGTCGACGGCGTGCACGTCGCCCCATTGCAGGTCGATGCCATCCAGGTCGGCCGCGCTGATCAGGTTGCGCTGGCGCAGCTCCATGAGCATGGCCAGAAGCGTGCCGCCCTCGATGAAGCACATGCCATAGTTGTCATGGAGTTGGGTGACGAACTGGTTCTTTGCCAGCGCCTCGGCGCGGTCGGCGTCGGTGCCGGTGAAGGGGTCATTCGGCGTCTTGCCCGGCATCTCGACAAAGCCGAGGTTGCCGCCCACCATGCCCATGGCTTCCCAGTCGGGCATGTCGGTGATGGTGCGGTCCATCAGGGGATCGCTGCTGGTGACCTCGGTGGGGAACAGGCAGTGCAGCGAGCAGCCGGGGCAGGCCTGCTTGCGTACAAAGCTGGCCATGTCCATGAAGGGGCCATCCATGGTCACAGCGGTGCCTGGATCCGCCCAGGACTCCCACTGCCAGTTGCGGATGGGGTAGCCGCCGGAGCTGTTGGCCTCGCTCCAGCCGATGCCCGCGGTACCGTAGGAGCGCCAGAAGGAGTCGCCCTTCTCGGAGGCCTGGATGGCCCGCACCAACTCCATGAAGCGCGCCTTGTCGGCGAAGCGCTGGCCCTTGGTGCCGCGGATGACGATGGCCTTGAGGTTCTTCGAGCCGCAGATCGCCCCGGCACCGTAGCGCCCGTGGGCGCGGGCTCCCTCGGTGATCACGTTCGCGTACCACACCTTGTTCTCACCGGCCGGGCCGATCACCCACACGGCCGCGAGGCGCTTGGCCCCGATACCCTTCTTCGCAGCCGGGTGCATCGCCGCCCACTTCTCGGGCATGTCGGCGCTGCGCAGGATGCTTTCGCGCTGCTCGATCGGCGCCAACACTTCCTGCTGCAGGATGGCCTCGGCCTCTTCGGTGCCCTTGCCCCAGACGTGGCTGGCGTCGCGGATTTCGATCTTGTCATCGATCACCGCGATGTAGACCGGCTTCTCGGCCTTGCCCACGACCTGGATGCCGTCCCACCCGGCGAACTTGAGCTCGGCCGCGCCGCGGCCGCCGCTCATGCTGACGCAGAGAAAGTTGTAGGCGCTCTTGGTGACGATCGTCGACCGTGCGTTGGGCGCAAAGCCGTTCATGGGCCCGACGAGGAACTGGATCATGTTCTTGGGCCCGAGGGGATCCACGCTGGGATCGACGATGCCTTCTTTGAAGAGGTAGTACAGGCCGAGCGCCTCGCCGCCCAGGTACTTGCGGTAGACTTCTGCGGGCGGCTGGATGACCGTCACCTGGCCCGTGGACAGGTCGACCCGGGCGATCTTACCCCACACGCCTTTCAGCTCAGCCATTAGAGTTCCCTCCTCACGTTGAACATCTTCCTGTACAAGAGCTCCGCATAGGCGTCTGGCACATGTGCGTGGACGCGGCCGTTGGTGGCCAGCGGCACGAACTGCAGCGCGCCGTCCTCCGGGCACGCCTTCACGCAGGCCGGGTCACCACCGCACATGGTGCAGATCTGCGCCTTCCGCTCGATCGGATCGTAGGAGATGCCGCTGCCGAACTGCTGCTCGCACACCTCGAGGCAGCGCCCGCAGGCATCGATCCCCAAGCAGAGGCTGCGGTCGACCGTCATGTAGCCGTTGCCGGTGAAGCCGGGCTCGCCCTCGCCCTTGGGCACGTACTTGATCGCCTTCTGCGGGCAGACCGCCATGCAGGGAGCGTCCTTGGAACCCTCCGCCCACTCCACAAGGGTGCAGTACCTGCAGGAGTTCACCACGTCGACGTACTGGAACCTCATGGGGCGGATGCGCGAGAATTCGAGGTTGACCGTGTCCTTGGTCTGGTCAGGGAAGAGCTTCGTTCCCCACTTTTCGGCGCAGGCCGTCGCACACTCCAGGCAACCCGTGCAGCGGTAGGGGTCGAACAGGAGTGTGTAGCCTGCCTTGGGCTGGGCCGCTGCCGGGGCGGGGGCGGCAGTCGGCGCCTTGGTCGGGGCGGCCGTCGGAGCCGCAGTGGGTGCCGCTGCCGGGGGGTTGGTGGCAGCCGCGACCGGGACTGCGGTCGGCGGGGGTGGCGGGGTCGCCTGCTGGCAACCCGCAAGCGCCTCGGCTGCCGCGAGAGACACGCCCAGCGCCGTCGCCATTCTCAGGAACTCACGGCGCGACAGGCCGCCCCGTTCGAGCTGTTGGCGCAGCTCCGAAAGCTTGCCTTCACGTGCTTGATCCATCTCTGTCCTCCTTACAGAAAGACCACCGATGTGCCGCGCTACTGCCAGGGGCACAGGCGCTCCGCCCGGGCGAAGGCGGCGCGCCTGGCCTTGGCGCTGCGATTGGCCACCTGCAAACAAAAAGGAGGCAATGGGTACCCCGTGCGGGGAAAGCCCATTACCTCCTTTGCCAACACGGCAGGCGTAAGGATTGCTCCCTGCACCCTATCGCCCAGGTCTCCCGAGGTCGGGAGGCGATGGGTCGGAGGCACTGTTTGGCTGGCTTGCTCTCTATCTGCTGCGCTGCAGAGCCCTCGGGCAACAGAAGCTCCCCAGGCCGCCACGTGGGACCGGCGCCTGGCGGGTTAACGGGGAACCACACATGCGGCTGGGCTCTCGAGGGCGCGGCCCGTTTGCAATGTGCAATCACAGTATAGCACCGCAGATACGTTTTGTCAATAGAGAACGATATATCCGCAGGGCCTTTTCAAAGTCCCGTTATTGTCACCCTGAGCAGGTTCTGCGGGCTTCACAACGCGGCGAATGCTGGCCTGCGAAGGGTCCGGACTACACATAACGCCGACTTTGAAAAGGCCCTGATATATCCGATACATGACAGA
>Ga0272448_1007869_pt1 | contig 11199 bp, 13 predicted proteins | sample YNPCB0191_FD_202220 | JGI IMG/M metagenome (GOLD analysis project Ga0272448, IMG submission 202220) | Hot spring sediment microbial communities from Yellowstone National Park, WY, United States - YNP-CB-019-1 | ecosystem: Environmental > Aquatic > Thermal springs > Hot (42-90C) > Sediment... | reverse complement strand
GGTATCCCCAGGTCCGGTAAGGTCGGGGCAGGTCCGGCCTTTTTTTTCGCAGGACAAAAACCGCCGCTCCGGTCAGACCGAAAAACAGCCACTGGCCGAAAACAACGTAGGTAAAAAGCTGTTCAAAAGTCCCGGACAAGCTGAGGATAATACTCCATAGGCTGATAAAAATAATAGAAATATGCGGCGTTAAAAAACGTGGATGAACCCGAGCAATGCTTTTAAAAAAGAGACCATCCCGGGACATAGCAAAGTAAACACGTGGTGAACAAATCAAGTTCTGGTTAGCCGCACCCATGATGGAAAACAGGATGACAAAAGAAATGATAGAAGCTCCCAGGGGGCCAACCGCAACCTTCATGGCTTCGGCCGCTACTCTGGGTGTGGCAGCAATGACTGAAGCTGGCAGCACGTAAAGATAAGCCAGGTTGGCCAGAAGGTAAAGGCCTATGACCATGCTCAACCCAAACAGCAACCCCAGCGGCATATTCCGGTCCGGCTGTTTAACTTCACCTGCGCTGTAAGTAGCTGATTCCCAGCCTTTATAAGCCCAGAAGGTGGCTACCATGGCCACACCGAAGGCACTCAACAGGTCAAGAGAAAATTTCCCGGGCTGTGGCTCTAAAAAATTTTTGGCCTGACCATGACCGAAGATAAAAATAACCCCACAGATGCCAGCAATGGCGCCAACCTTAATTATAGTTAATAAATTTTGCAGGTTAGCTCCCCACCTTACCCCGATGTAATTAACAGCCGCCAGAAAGAGGATGAAAACAACCGCCATGATTTTGGACATGAGCGGAGTCATTTTGAAAAAGTAGGGAAGATAGTTAGCGGAAAAGGCCACGGCCAGAGTGGCAATCGCCCCTGAATCTATCACCAGAAAAAGAGTCCAACCGAAAAGAAAGGAAAGCAGCGGACCGTAAGCTTCCCTGAGGTAGATGTACATCCCACCTGCTTCAGGCATGGCGGCCCCGAGTTCAGCAAAAGCCAGAGCTCCCAGAAAACTGAGAAAGCCCCCCACCACCCAGACCAGGAGTATCAGCAGTGGTGATTTTACTTCCAGGGCAATCTTGGCTGGCACAAGAAAAATGCCTGAGCCAATTACCCCACCGACTACAATAGAAATAACATCCGTAAGATTTAACACCCTTGGCAACCTGGCCGAAGTTTCAGGACTTGGGAAGAGTTTTTTTTCCATCTGCTTTTCCTTAGTGGACTTGCTGCTAATTTTAACAGGCCAGACTAAAAAGAGCAAAGAAGAAATTTATCAGAACTGGTCCATCAAGCGGTACTGGATGGCTTCAGCCACGGCTGCCGCCGAAACCTTCTCTTCGCCCGATAAATCGGCAATCGTCCGGGCGACTTTTAAAATCCGGTCATAGGCGCGGGCACTGAAGCGAAACCTTCTGAGGGCGGCTTCCAGCAGGTTCTGTCCATCCCGGTCCAGCTCGCAATACTGCCTTATATCTTTTGATCCCATGGCTGCGTTGGAAAAAATTTTACGGCCTCTAAACCTTTCCCATTGCTTCTTTCTGGCCTGACAAACTCTCTTTTTGATGTCAACCGATGGTTCACCTGCTGGTTTGCTGACCAGGTCCTGGTATTTTACGGCTGGCACTTCAACCTGGATATCAACGCGATCAAGAAGAGGCCGGGAAAGTCTGGCATAATACTTCCGACGCTCAGCTTCCGTGCAATCATTTTCTCCCCTTGCTCCCAGCATCACTTCCGAGCAGGGATTCATGGCCGCTACCAGCATGAAGGAACAGGGATAACTGATGGTCCCGGCTACCCTGGAGATGGTTACCACCCCATCCTCAAGCGGTTGTCGCAGGCTCTCCAGCGCCTGTCGGCTGAATTCCGGGAATTCATCCATGAACAAAACGCCGTGGTGAGCTAAGCTGACTTCGCCTGGACGGGGGTAATTACCGCCTCCAACCAAACCGGTATCTGTTATCGTATGATGCGGAGACCGGAAAGGCCGCTGACTGATAGCTGCTCTGTCTCCCAGCAGCCCGGCCGCGCTGTAAACCTGAGTGACTTCCACCAGCTCCTCAAAAATCATGTCAGGCAGGATAGTCGGCAACCTCCTGGCCAGCATGGTCTTGCCTGAGCCGGGTGGACCAATCATAAGCAGATTATGACTGCCAGCAGCCGCAACCTCTAAAGCTCGCTTAGCCTGCTGTTGTCCCCTGACTTCAGAGAAATCTACTTCTGGCCTGCTCTGGCCGAGAAGTTCATCGAGAGTATAAAAGGCTGGCTTCAAATTCTGGTTCCCGTTTAAAAGAGAAATAACTTCACTGAGATGAGTGAAGCCAAATATGGGCAATTGTTGCACCAGACAGGCTTCTTTTTCGTTTCTCTTGGGGAGCACCAGGCCAGTGAATCTTTTCTGACTGGCCAGCAAAGCCACCGGCAGAGCACCGCGAACTGACTTAAGACTGCCCTCCAGGGTTAGCTCGCCGACAAACAGGAATTTTCCAAGCATGCTGGCCGAGACCACTCCAAGAAAAGCCAGGAGACCCAGGGCAATCGGCAGGTCAAAGGATGAACCTTCTTTTTTCCGGCTGGCAGGAGCCAGGTTAATAATAATTTTTTTGGCTGGAAAATCAAAGCCGCAATTCCTTAAGGCAGCTCTCACCCGTTCTTTGCTCTCCCTAACTGCAGCATCAGGTAATCCAACAATGATAAACGCCGGTAGACCCGCGGAAATGTCCACTTCCACTTCCACCAGGTAGGCTTCTATTCCATGAAGTGATGCACTGGGAATTCGAATAAGCATGGTGACAGAATTAAAGACGGGAAGAATGGCCAAGAATTCTCAGAAGTTATTTTTTCTTGGTCAGACCAAATTCCTTTGATAGCCGTTCAATTTCCTGCTCAATATCCTCGATGGATTGAACTTTTATCTTGGTTGTGGGGAAAGGAACTTCGTCTCCAGGTTTGACAAATTCAATCTGAGGAATTTCCTGCCTTTTGGCAGCTTTCTTCTTACCCGAAGTTTCAGCCGAGGCCGGCATTTTCCCGGCCGAATCGAGCATGACCGCTTGAGCCGCAGCGGCCGCTGGCTCGCCAACTTTTACCTCTTCTCCAAAGACCTTAGCCTTTACTACGGGAACAGTCAAACGGGCAATTTCCTTGAGTGTTTCTAACACTCCGCGGCCGTTGATGGCTTCAGCTTCAATGTAAGGAGCACTGCCCTGGTTGAGAAGCCGGTTCAGAGTTTCTACCGGGATAAGGTTGGGCAAATCTCTTTTATTATATTGAAAAACCAGCGGGATCTGGTTCAGGTCAATGTTATTCTCCAGGCAGTTGCGTCTCAGTCCTTCAAAACTTTCCATGTCGGCATCGAGCAGCGGCAACTGGGAGTCGGCGACAAAAACGATGCCATCGGCGCCCTTAAGCACGCTTTTCCTGGAAGCCTCGTAAAAGACCTGCCCCGGAACGGTAAGAAGTTGGAAGTGCACTTTGAAATCTTTCACCAGCCCGGCTCTTATAGGCAGCAGGTCAAAAAAGAAAGTCCTTTCTGTTTCGGTTTCCAGGCAGACCAGCTCTCCCCGATAAGCTGGTTCCAGTTTGAAGTATATATATCTTAAATTTGTAGTCTTCCCGCTCAAACCCGGTCCATAATAGACTACCTTGATGGCAATATTTTTGGTTACGTAATTCACGTAGGCCATTTTGTTTTCTTCCCCTTGTTAATTTGTTATCACAGCCATATAGCTTTAGTCAACCGACAATTTAAAAAATTGACAATTTTCTTATGGTTTGAAAAGCCCGGTTTATTATGCTATTTTTGATTATCCTCCAATTTTTCAGAAAAAGGATTCCCTCATGGACTCAAAGAATTTAAGAAATAGACCAAGGGTGGCCGTAATCGGCGGCAACAATCCTAAGCCGGAGTTTCTCGATCTGGCTTACCAGGTAGGCCGTTTACTGGCCAGCCGGCAAGCCATTCTGGTTTGCGGTGGACTTGGCGGAGTGATGCAAGCAGCGGCCCGCGGAGCTAAAGAGGCTGGCGGACTGACCATAGGCTTGTTGCCCGGAAAAGACTGTTCCGAGGCCAATGATTACATAGATTTTCCTATAGTTACCGGTATTGGCTATAACCGGAATTCCATGGTAGTGCTTAATGCTGACGCGGTCATCGCCATTGACGGTGAATACGGTACGCTAAGTGAGCTGGCTTTTGCTTTTATTTTCGGGAAAAAAGTCATCGGCCTCAAGACCTGGGAAGTAAAAGGAGTCATCCCGGCCTGGACTCCAGAAGAAGCTGTGGACCTGGCTTTAAGCAAACATGAGTGAACATAAAGACCCCCAAGGTAAATTCCAAGACCCTCAATTAGAAAAGCTGCTCCAGCCCGACCTGGAAGAAGATGAAGACTGGCTACCTGAGCTGGAACTACCGGAGCTCGAAAACATCAAACTGCTCATTTCCTATGATGGGACTGAATACCATGGCTGGCAGAGACAGCCTGGCCGGGTGACGATCCAGGAGAAAATAGAAGAAAACCTGAGGCGCATCCTCAGAGAAAGAATCAACCTTCAGGCTGCCGGCCGGACTGATGCTGGAGTTCATGCCCTGGCCCAGGTAGCTAATTTCCGGGCCAATTGCCGTCTAACAGACCTGGAACTTGTCCGGGCACTTAATGCCACGCTTCCCTATGATATAAGAATTATGGCCGCCGAACGGGTGCCTTTCAGCTTCCATTCCAGAAAATCCGCCAAATCTAAGGTATATAGGTACAGAATAAGAACCTCAGCCATCATAAGTCCTTTTGACTACCGGTACATGCTGCATTACCCTTATCCGCTGGATGTTGAAGCCATGCAGAGAGCCTCTTCCAGGTTTGAGAGAGAAGATGATTTTTCCGCTTTCTCTTCAAGCAAATACAGAAACCCGGTTAGAAAAGTTTTTCGCGCCACCCTGGAAAGAGCCGAAGACGAACTGGTCTTCACCATTGAAGCCACTGGTTTTCTCCGTTATATGGTCAGAACCATTGTTGGTACCTTAATAATGGTCGGCCGAGGAAAGTTAAAGCCTGAAGATGTAGAAACCCTTTTTCAGGGGAAAAAACGCACCACCAGCAGTCCCACGGCTCCAGCAAAAGGTCTCTGTCTGGTCAAAGTCAATTATTAAAGACCAGCATACTGAGAGTAATTAGTTAAGAATCAAGCCCATCACGTAGGCATCCTCAACCGGGTTTGAATAATATTCTTTCCTGACCCCCAGAATAGAAAAACCGAGTTTCTTGTAAAGGTTAAAAGCCCTGGTGTTATTAACTCTCACTTCAAGAGTAACAAAATGGGTGCCAAAGCCCCGGAGCTGGTCAAGAGCGTACCTCATCAGCAACTCACCATACCCCTTTCCCTGATAATCCGGATGAACGGCTACGTTGTTAATTTGCGCTTCATCTCCGATGAGCCAGAAAATGATGTAACCGACTATTCTCCGGTCTTCCCGGTGGACAGCCACCATCGGGAAAGATATGGCCCGGTTCTGGATTTCACCACGAAAGGTATCCTTGCTCCAGGGGTTGGGGAAACACCTGCTTTCTATGAAGACAACTTCCGGCAAATCTTCTTCTCGCATCCGCCGGAAAAGAACGGGGCTATTTTTCCTGTCGTCCAGCTTTTTTCTCCTCCGCCTGAGACTTACGGTAATAAATCGGTTCCAGAGCAGAAGCTGTCTGGCCACGGCCAGATTTTATGATTTCATAACCAACCTGACCGACTTCTGTGGCCAGATAATAACTTCTTGTAGAAAATCTGGCCCTGGGACCCATTTTCGCCGTTATAAGTTCATGGTAAAGATCGCCGCCAGTACCCAAAAAATCAACATCGCCTTCAGCCGGAATCTGGTTGATAAAATCTTCGGGCAGGTAGGCACCTTCAGGCAGAATCTCCTGCAATTTTTTGTTTTCTGCTACCCGGTAAAGAGCGGCAAAGATTTCACCCTTCCTGGCGTCTATTAGCGGGACTATAAGTTCGGCTCCGGGAAAAATCATCTTAGAAGCCAGGGCCTGGAGTGAAGAAACCACGGCCACCGGTTTACCTGAAGCCAGTCCCAGGGACTTGGTCAGGCTTAAGCCTATTCTTATTCCGGTAAAAGAACCTGGACCAGCTGCCACAGCCAGTCCCTCCATCTGTTCAAGTTTTCGGCCCGATACCTTAAAAACTTCGTCAACGGCCTGGAAAAGTTGCCTGGAATGCGAAGATGGAGAAGTGTAATTTATTTCTACCAGCAGAACATTGTCTTCGAGCAAAGCCACAGAACCAAACCTGGTAGTCGTATCCAGCGCCAGAATCAACATCTGTAACCTTTGTTTAAGTTTATTCGTTTGATCTTTATTTAAAGCTTGGCGGCTACCGCTTCGGCCACTTCCAGGGTTTTAGCCGAACCGCCCATGTCATAGGTCCTGACTTTACCTTCTTTGATGACCTCGGCAATGGCCTGCTCGAAAGCCCGACCTTTTTCTGTCTCCCCGAGCCAGTCCAGCATCATCTTAGCAGCCAGAAGGGTGGCTATCGGGTTAACCTTGTACATGCCAGCGTACTTCGGCGCTGAACCATGAGTGGGTTCAAAAACCGCATACCGGTCACCGATGTTTCCAGAACAGGCAAAGCCCAGACCGCCAACTAATTGAGCCGCCAGGTCAGAAATGATATCGCCAAACAGGTTTTCCGCCACCAGGACATCGTAGTCCTGTGGATTTTTCACCAGCCACATACACATGGCATCCACGTTGGCTTCAATGAATTTAACATCCGGATACTCGGCGGCTACTTTTCTGGCCACCCGGAGCATCAGGCCGCCAGTTTCTCTCAGAACGTTAGGTTTCTCCACCAGCGTTACTGATTTCCGGCTGTGTTTTCTGGCGTACTCAAAAGCAGCTCTGACTATTCTTTCACAGCCTTTCTGGGTCATGATGCGAGTGGAAACAGCTATCTGATCAGCTGGAACATCCTTAAAATCCTTCATCTTCGAGTGAAGCATCAGGGCTTCCCGGACCTGGTCCGGAACAGGGTAAAATTCCACCCCAGCATAACTTCCCTCGGTATTTTCCCTGAAAATCACCAGGTCTATGTTGTCCCGGTAATTCAGAGGATTACCCTGATAGGCTTTGCAGGGTCTGAGGTTCACGTAAAGGTCAAACATCTGCCGCAGTTTGACAATCGGGCTGACATAACTTAATCCCTTACCCTGAAGTGCGGGAGCAAGTTCTCTGGCCGCATCTTCTTTGGGTTTGGAAGTTATGGCTCCAAAAAGGCAGGCATCAGTTTCTTTTAACAATTTTATGGTCCGTTCCGGCAGAGCATTTCCTTCCTTGCACCAGAACTCCCAGCCTATATCACCGTAGAGATATTCAGCCTCCAGGTTGAGCCGGTTGAGCACAATCATGGCGGCTTCAATAACTTCTTTGCCTATACCATCACCAGGCAATATGGCAATTCGATACTTAGCCATCTCGCACTCTCCTTTTTGATTTTAATCAGTTGTGGAAAAAATATTATGCTTTATCTTCATTTTATAAGTCAAGATAAATTAACGCGCTGCTCCGAAAAAAAAGGGCCCGACTCCGCGGGCCCCTTTTTTAAGCAGCGTGAGGACTGGAAAATAACCTATTCCAGCCAGACCTTTACGGTTTCATCTTCTTCGTTGATTTCCACGATAGACAGTGGTCCGGCTTTCTTCAGCTCAGCCAGCAGCTCTTCCATGTTCAGCTTGGTATCCATGGATTTTAACTTAACTTCTTTATCCTCCGCACAGCGCATAAAAATTTCCACCAGGGCAATGGGCATGGTAATTTTAACTTTTTCCTTTTGGGTCTTATTGTCTATGACCAGGACTTTAAACCATTTTACTTCGCCTTTTACTTCAGCTTTTGGGTTGTCCTGAACCGCCTTCTTAATCACCTGATAATCATCGCGGTCAACCGGGTAGCCAGGTCCGGCCAGCCAGAGCAGGGCCGCAAGGGTCAAAACTGCCAACCAGATTACTTTCTTCATGATATTCCTCCTTTATATTTCATGGTTTTATTATTCAATCCAGATTTCTATGACATTCCCGTCTTCTTCTATCCTGACCAGCTTTTCTTTGGATTTGGCCAGGTCAGAAAGAATTTTATCCAGGTCGTAGCCCTTTTTCCTCAACTCAACTTTTTGTTCATCTGGAATAGCCTGGATGGCCAGGTCTGCCAGGGCCAGAGGCAGGGTTATGGAAACTGAAGGGGCCTTTTTGCCTTTTTCTATTATCCTTATTTTAATCATCCTTAACGAACCGCTTTCTGCTCCTTCTTTCATGCCTTTAAGTGTTTCGGGAGAAATCCTGAGCAGAGCAATTTTAGCCCGGTCTATAAGTTCCTGGTCCCTTTCGTTTTCCACTATGTACTTAAGAACTGGAACAGCTTTGGTCGTCAGTTTTTTATCCGGCAAATAGCTTATTTTAAAAGCCGCGTAATACCTGATAATCTTGGAATTATGAGCCAGCTTTTTCTCCAGCAGCGGGCCGAAGCTTGCCTCTCCGCGGCTGTAAAGACTGGCCGCCAGGTCTATGCTGCTAATTTCTGCTTCCTCGGCCAGAGGCTGAGGTATACTACTATTCTTCAACAATTCATCCAGGATCTTCCAGGCTTCCCGCTCTCTCCCCTTTTGCTCGGCCAGACAGCGACCGAGATAGAATAAAGCCTGGCTACGATAGTTGCTCTTGGGATAGCCATTGAGAAGCTCATTAAGTTTTTTCTCGGCCTCGGTCCAGTTCTTATCAAAAACCAAAACCTTGGCCTCGTTTAAGAGTTTTTCATCCTCGCTGGCCTGGCTCTGAGCAGATGAGGGAATAAACGTGGTCAGTAAAATCATTATAAAAATCAAGCTTAACGCAACCAATTTTCTCACTTCACACCTCACCTTGTTGCAATTCTTTCTTAACCAGGTTTATTTTGAGAATTAGCTGTTTTTCTTCCACCAATTGTCTTACCTTCTCCAGCTCAACTCCGGACATCTGTGGGCTGAGCTGTAACAACTCCAGGAATAACATTTCAATCTGGTCACAGATGTTCTTGGCTTTCATCAACCTGATATCCTCTAACTGGTCATTCAGGTACTTCTTTTCGGTTAAGACCTGCCTCAGCTTTTCGGAAGTTAACAGGCTGGAAAGGTTCTCCGGCTTCTGGCTATTAAGGAGTTCACTAATTAGATACTGGCTGGTTTCCAGGTAGCCGATAGTCTGTTTCCGGGCTAACTCCAGGTCCACTTTTTCCACAAACCCTTCGGGCAGGGTTATACGTGAATCAGGTTTTCGGGAAGTAAGGCTTACACTACCACTGGTAAAAAGGAAATAGGTCAGGAGGGCTCCCAGCAAAAGCCCCAGGCCCAGCCCGGCCGCCAGGGGTTGCCATCTCCAACTCATTGCCCTCCAAAAGGGTTTCTTCTCACCCGGCGCTTGAGGTTGCTTCCAGGCCTTATCAGTTATCTCCCGCGCCTGGACGTCCCAGTCAATTGCTTTAACGGCCGCCTGCACTTCTTCTTTTAAATTATCGACCTGACTGAAAACTTGTTGCAAATCTTCCAGTTCTCTCTGGCAGGAACGGCATTCCTGCAGATGTTTTTCTACCTCAATTCTTCGGGCTTCAGAAAGCTCCTGACTCAAGTAAGAGACCAGGTCATTTTTTATTTGACGACAATCTTTCATTGGTTGCCTCCTAACTGAGGCGCAAGAATCTCTCTTAACCTTTGCATGGCTTTAAAATGCAGGGATTTAACCGTGCCCACCGAAATCTTAAGCCGCCGGGCAATTTCTTCATACTTGAGCTCTTCATAATGGTGCAGAATAAACACGTCTTTCTGGCGCGGCGGCAGAAGATGAACCGCTTTCTGTAACATATGACCGGGGTTAAATTTTGCTGGATCTGACTGAGAACCGGCGGCCACTTCCCGGTCGAGGTCCAGGGCCTCAAGGCTTTCTTTTTTCCTGACCATCTGCCTTCTCAGGAAATCTATGCTCAAGTTTCTGGCTATCTGCATTAACCAACCCTGGAAATTCTCACCTGGCCGGAAAAGATTTATCTTCTCATAAAGACGGATGAAGGTTTCCTGAACCAGGTCCAGAGCATCTTCCCTGTTCCTGACCAGCGAATAGGTGACCACGAACACTTTCTGTTGATAACCTTCGACCACTCTCATGAATGCTTCCTTGTCTCCCTGTTTGATTCTCTCAACCAGGCCAGCAATTTCTTTTTCATCCAACCATACCTGTTTCTGTTCCATACCTGAACTCTGTCCCCTTGCGGTATCTTCCGCCCATAGCATACATTCATTCCAACCAGACCAGAACTTTTTCTTCTTCGCCCCATACTTCAACCAGCAACCCGGCCGGCATTTTGGATAACGCTTCCTTCATGGCTTTGGCCTCAAAATGATAATCAGACTTATTTGCCCCGTCGTTATTTTCTTCTTCCATTGAACTCATAATCCCCTTGCGAACCATCCAGTATGGAAGGGAAACTTTAACCAGATGAGCTTCTTCAGGATCATAAACCAGACAGACCAGTCGACGTGGGGAATATGGTCGAGAAGCAGAAATCTTCTCTATCCTCTGTCTGGCTTTATCAAACTTTCGGGTTGCCGTTCCCGAGTCTGCTTTTTCAACATAAACCAGACAGGCCGTGCTGAAAAAAATTATCACGGCCAGGATGGTAGCAATTTTGCCTTTTGGGGACATTTTTCTTCTCCTCAGCTATTCACTCCATGAGCGTTTACGGAAGAGAAGATAAAAAGGTTTACTTCAGCAGAGCAGTAAACCCCCTGCCCCCGGAAACCAGACTTCTACCCGTTAGCTTTATCTGGGGAAAGAAAAAATCTACCAGGTCAGAATTTATCAGAATCTGCGGAAATTTCTTCTCGGTTGTGGACCTGCTCCGGGACGTCTTTCTCCGCTTTTTCTTTCAGTCTTCGGTCTGGCATCATTGACGATAATTTTGCGACCGTCAAATTCTGTCCCGTTAAGATTGGCCTTAGCTTCCTGAGCCATTTCTTCGGTAGACATTTCTACGAAACCAAAGCCCCGACCTTGCAGGATGTTAACTGAGGTAACTTCTCCATACTGAGAAAAGAGATCCTTCAGTTTTTCCTCCGTGGTCCTGTAATTCAAGTTACCCACATAAAGTTTTAAAGACATACAAAAAACCTCCTCGACCT
>Ga0272448_1007868_pt1 | contig 11199 bp, 4 predicted proteins | sample YNPCB0191_FD_202220 | JGI IMG/M metagenome (GOLD analysis project Ga0272448, IMG submission 202220) | Hot spring sediment microbial communities from Yellowstone National Park, WY, United States - YNP-CB-019-1 | ecosystem: Environmental > Aquatic > Thermal springs > Hot (42-90C) > Sediment... | reverse complement strand
AAGGATCCGGTATTCCGCGGGATTGGATGCCGGATGTATACGAATCTCCCGAGATTACCGGTCGAATAAGCTCCGAAGCGGCCGATCAGACCGGATTGGGAGCAGGGACACCTGTGGTTGGCGGTGGGGGAGATCAGGCAGCGGGAGCGGTCGGCACCGGGATAGTGGAGCAGGGGATAGTCTCTTCTGCGGTAGGTACATCCGGAGTGGTTTTTGCCTTTGCAGACCGACCAGTAGTCGATTCGAGTCTTCGAGTTCACACTTTCTGCCATGCAGTGCCGGACAAGTGGCATGTTATGGGAGTTATGCTTTCGGCAGGAGGATCGCTCAAGTGGTATAGAGATGCTTTGTCACCGGGCGAATCTTACGACAACCTTTGCGCGCAAGCGTTTGGTATCAAGCCGGGATGCGAAGGACTTCTCTTTCTCCCATATCTTACAGGTGAGCGAACTCCACATCCGGATCCGAATGCCAGAGGTGCGTTTGTAGGTATTACGCATAGGCACAGCAAAGCGCATTTTACCACGGCGGTACTCGAAGGAGTCGCTTATGGATTGAGGGATTCGTTCGAGATTCTCCAGCAGATGGGAATACCGATAAATCAAGTGCGCTCATCGGGCGGGGGTGCGAAGAGCAGCGTTTGGCGGCAGATTCAAGCGGACATCATCGGCATGGAGCATGTACAGACCAATGTAGATGAAGGCCCCGCATTCGGAGCTGCACTCCTGTCTATGGTTGGAACAGGCCTTTATGGAAGTGTCGAAGAAGCTTGTCTCAGCACTATCGGCATAGCCTCCTCCGTGAAGCCAGATCAGGAAAGACATAAGATATACGACAAATACTACCAAGTATACCGATCGCTCTATCCTGCTTTGAAGAATACATTTGGAGTAATATCGGAAGCAGTGCTATGAATGGAGCAAGAACGAAGAAGAACCATTTCCATCGATCAAAACTTTTGATTGCAAGTCATCGTATAATCTGAATGCGGCACTCAGCATGGTTATCTGGTGCAGGTTTGCTGTCAATGCCGAAGGTATGATATGCTTTCAGCGATTCATTATCTCTGAAGAAATCGGATATGGAGGGTTTGAAGTAGTGAAATTGTGGAAATTGGCGATTGTGCTAGTTATCGCCGTAATGTCTATCGCAGGAGGATCTGTTGTGTGTGCAGCAGGTAAATATGTGGAAACTGAGCTAAACGGGCTCAAGATCACTATCGACAGCAATACCGGAAGCATATTGGAAATGTCTTATCCTGGAGTTGGGTCGATATTGAAGGCGGACCCGGACAAGGCAAGTACCGTAGATGTTGCTTATCCTTTGAAGCCGTTTGAAGCTATGAGACTGGCATCTCGTTTTTCTACAGGCGCAAAGATAGAAAAGACTGCCGATTCGGTTACTATAACCTGGGACGAACTGGGGATGAGCCGGAAAATAGACTTTTCTCAGAAGAATTCGCTTGGGCACAGGCTTGTGTACAGCGAAAAGACCAGTCAGTATACTTGGGAACCCGTGCCGACTTCCGAATACGATATGGGCGGCAAGGTTTCCGCCAAAGTGGTCCTCAAAGCGCATCCTGATGGCAAGTCGATCATTATGACCTGCACGATCGACAATAAATCGAAGCATTCGATCATGCAAACCATGTTCCCCGATTTCTTTGGCCTCCTCCCGATTGCAGGGAAAGACAACACATATTTCAGAGCCTGTGGCGTCAATTCAAAGCCATTTGTGCAGGTCAACAGGTCTGACCGAGGTTGTGCATTTTATGCAACCGATCTCGGCTTGAACGGGGTTGAGAACGTGCCGGGTGCATATTTCGGCACAACGTTGATGATTGGGCAATACTATGATTTCGGCGGATTGAACGGTGGCTTCAGCATTTATCGCAAGAAATGGGGCTGGGAACCGGAAGATATTCCTTGGACAAACCGCCAGTCAATCTGGATCCGAAAGTCCGAAGAAGATGGCAAGCTCCGAATCATGTGGGCCAACAAAGCCGAGATCAAGCCTGGTCAGACATGGCAGAGCGCAGAATTTGTGCTTACTCCACACAACGGTGGTTGGGCACGCGGTATCGATTCATACAGAGATTGGGTGCGCTCCAACACTGCAAAGCGCAAATATCCGATGCCAAAGCACATAAAAGAAGGACTTGGATTCCGCACGGTGTTCATGACCACTGGTACTTATCCCGGCGATCCGGATCCCAACAGGTTTACTATCTGGAAGATCAAAGATCTTCCAAAGGTTGCAAAAGAAGCCAAGGAATGTGGCTTGACCGAATTGGTTGTTTGGTGGTGGCAGCAGCACCTTCAGCTTCCCGGCAGCCCTCCTTATCCGCAGTGCGGAACCGAGCAGGAACTCCATGACGCAATCGCCGAATGCAAGAAAATGGGCGTAAACGTCAACCTGTTTGTCTCCTTCTACTCTCTCGGAGAACAGAGTGCTGCTCGATACAATATTACTGTGCCGAAAGAAGGGGGATGGACATACGATCCGGATCTTATTCCGTTGTTCAACCCGGGATATGCAACTTATTCGAATACCGGAGGCGCGGACCTGAACAATCCCGCCTGGCGAAAAGACGTGTTGGCTTCATGCAAGAACATAATAGACAAGTATACCCCATCGATAGCATGGGATCAGTGGGCTGACTACAGTGCAGACAGCGGTATCTACTCCCTTACTGCTGAGATTCGTAGAATGGCAAAAGAAAAGGATCCTGAGTCCACATTCTCCGGTGAATCTTTCAGCAGTATAGAATCGGAAGCTCTCTACCTCGATTATTTCTGGAGTTGGGGATCGTATGGAATGTGGGGAGATTTGCAGGCATTTTCTTCTACGTTCGATGCGCCGAGGCCTAATCCCAATGTGGATATATCTGCAGTCGATGTTAAGTACTGTTTTATGGACAACTTGTTCATGAACATCATGCCGAGACGGGCAACGTCGATTAACGGGTCTGCTTACATATCGGAATTCCCCGAGTTGTTGAAGACCTTGAAGTCTTGTGCCAAACTCCGCAAGACCTTCCTGCCTTACTTTGTAAATGGCAAGCTGATCGGCTACTGCTTTATGTCCAAGGATTGCCCTGGTGCTCACTTCAATGCTTACGTTATGCCCGACCGCATGTTGGTCATAGCGATCAAAGAAGGCGGAGAAGGCACGATCGACATGGACTGCGATCTGGCACCGTGGCTTTCTTCATCGACAGGTAAGTATACCGTTAAGGGATACAATGAGAACGGGAAGTTGATTACAAAAACGATTCTTTCAAGTCCGAAAAGCCGGATATCTACCGGTAAACTTGGGTTGAACGAATTGGCAATATATGAAATTACACCTGAAAGCGTGAAGTAGGATTGGGTTAAAAAACTCGATCTTTGTTGCTACTTTGATGGGACTGGCTTTGCCAGTCCCATCAAAAGTTTCTTTGTCGGAAAACTCGTCCAAAGGTTTGTCAATCCTCGCTTGCGTATCTGCATAAAACAACATGTGTTGGAAAAAGCGACGTTCATTCGTCTTGAATACACCCCTTGTGCCTACCCTGCATACATAGATAAGATGTTCTCACCCGTCAACCGCCTTGTTCAAACCACTACATGTTCTTTCGATGCAAAAGAGTTCTTTTCAGCAAAACTTTCCACTGTGAGTCATCGTATAATCTCAATGCGACACTCAGCAAGGTTATCTTGTGCCGATTTGCTGTCAATACCGAAGGTATGATATGCTTTCAGCGATTCATTATCTCTGAAGAAATCGGATGTGGAGGATTTGAAGTAGTGAAATTGTGGAAGTTGGCGAAGGCACGATCGACATGGATTGCAATCTGACACCGTGGCTTTCTTCGTCGACAGGTAATTATACCGTTAAGGGATATGATGAGAACGGCAAATTGATTTCGAAAACGACCCTTTCAAGTCCAAAGGGCCGGATTTGTACAGGAAAACTTGGACTAAACGAATTGACCATGTATGAGATTATTCCGGAAGGCGGTAAATAAGATTGAGTAAGAAATGTTCGGCTTTTCTTGCTATTATGACGGGACTGGCTTTGCTGGTCACGTCCAAGTTTTCCTTAGCAGATAATTTGTCCAAGGGGTTTGCGAGTCCACCCGACTCGGCAAAGCCCTGGGTATACTGGTACGAACTTGGCGGTAAGGCAAGCAAAACCGGGATTACACGTGATTTGGAAGCGATGAAGGAGCAGGGCATCGGTGGAGCCATGTGGTTTTCCATTGGTGGCTTTAGATCCGGGCCGTATGATTTCGGCTCGCCTGGATACCTTGACTTTGTGGATTACATCATTTCGGAGGCAGACCGCACCGGGATCAAGCTGTGTATTGCAAATTGCGATGGGTGGTCTGAAGCAGGCGGACCGTGGATCAAGCCTGAACAGGCAATGAAAGTAATTACCTGGTCGAAGATGGAAGTAGTGGGACCCGCAAAGTTTTCGAGTCCATTGCCGAAGCCAAGCACGGTCGCCGATTACTACAAGGATATTGCCGTTCTTGCTTATCCGAGCACCAGGCCGAACTTCGATACTGCTTTTAAGCATGCCTCTCCCAAGGTCTTCTTTACCTCGTCAAAGCAGAGCGCCGGTAACCTCATCGATGATACATTGATGTCTCAGTCAATAGTGAGTGGGGGAGACGGCGTGGTGATAGAGTTCCCCGAGCCTTTTAACGCTTCAATGCTCAGCATTTTAAAAGGGTTCGAACCCATTAACGGCCTGGATATCGAAGCTTCCAGTGACGGCAAAGCATTCTGGCTGTTGAAGCATGTGAATTTGGATGCCAGTTGGAACAGCAAACCCTCCCCGATTCCGTTCCCGGAAACAACCGCAAAGTACTTCAGAATCAAGTTCAAGGACGTAAGCTCTTACGCTTCGATAAGAAAGATCGAGCTTCTTCGACAGGATGAGAATCCCAGGTACGGATCGGATATTGCCCAGTTTGTGAACAAGGCGGCATACATATATCAGTATACAGCCTTTACTCCAACAGGAGATGTGCCTGCTGATAGAACCGTCAGCAGCGACAAGATGTTGAATCTTACAAGCCGGTTGACTGCGGATGGGCGCATCGAATGGGACGTTCCCGCAGGCAGATGGACTATTGCTAGGGTAGGATACACGCTTTCCGATGAGAAAAACCACCCTGCTTGTCCAACAGGTGTCGGTTGGGAATGCGACAAACTGCGGTCGGATGCAGTGGATACTCAGTTTAACGGTTTTATCGGCAAACTGACACCCAAAGCAGGGAAAAGCTTCATAATGACTCATGCCGATAGCTGGGAAGTAGGCTGCCAAAACTGGACGCGAGGATTCGAAACCGAATTTAAGCAGCGAAGAGGTTACGATATCACGCCGTGGCTTCCTGCCTTGACCGGTGAAGTAGTTCAATCCGGCCCACTCACCGATCGATTCTTGTGGGATTACCGAAGAACTATCGTCGAGCTCCTCGCTGAAAAGTTCTACGGTCGATTCCGCGAGCTGTCGAAGAGAAACGGAATACTCTTTGAAGCTGAAAACGGGGATTGCACCGCGACTTTCAACGATCCTATTGAAAACGCTGCGAACATCGATGTCCCAATGGGCGAGATGGTTACGGAGGGCGGAGAACAAGTCAAGTCTCCTGCTGATTCACAGTGGTTGACTACCAAGTCGATTTCTGGCGCCCATGTAACCGGAAAGAAAATCATCTCCTGCGAAGCATTCACTACTCCTGGGGATGATTACCGCAAAGGGCCATTTGCGTATAAGCCGTACAGCGACAAGTACTTTGCCTACGGCGTCAATCACATGGTTCTTCATGTTTACGCCCATCAGGCGGATGAAGATTATCCAGGCGACCAGCTTACGGGCTGGGGTGGGGAAATCAAAAGAAAGAACACCTGGTGGAAACAGAGCCATGCATGGTTCTCGTATCTCACCAGATGCCAATATATGCTCCAACAAGGCTACTGTGCAACCGACGTTTGCGTTTTGTACGGAGAAAATGATGGCGCAACAGTCGGCAGCAGTGAAAGCATCGCTCCCGGATTCAAGTACGATTGGGTGAACGGCAAAACCTTGATCGAACGCATGAAAATCAGGAACGGCAAGCTCCATTCCATTTATGGTAACGATTATTCTCTGCTCGTCCTTCCCGCCACACCTTTTATGACTCCGCAGTTGGCTCACAGGATCGAGGAACTGGTTAAGGAAGGCGCTGTCGTTCTTGGTCCCAAGCCGATTGGATCGCCAAGTCTCAGTGGCTATCCGAATTGTGATAAGGAAGTTCGGGAGATCGGAGACAGGGTTTGGGGTAATTGTGACGGGCTCGGTGTCAGAGAGCATGCGTACGGCAAAGGGCTTGTATTGTATGGGTTGGACACCACGCAGGCACTTGAGAGGGCTAAAGTAGCAAAAGACTTTGCCTACCAATCTTCGGCGTCAGACATGCCGTTGTATTACAGTCATAGAATAATCGGTAAGACCGATGCTTATTTCGTGAGTAATCAATCGGATAAGGCAGGTGAGTTTTCCTGTACGTTTAGAGTAACAGGCAAATCACCGGAGCTGTGGGATCCGAATACGGGAAAGACCACTAAGTTGGCCGTTTACAACGTCGAGAATGGCATGACTACCTTGTCGTTGAAATTGGATCCATTCGGCTCAACATTTGTTGTATTCAAAGAGCCGACCGACGGGCCGTCGGTAAAGCAGGTGAAGTTTGAAGGGCCGACACCGGCTCGCCAGCCTGAGTTGACCGTGGATAAGTCCGGAAGAACGGTGATGAGAGCATGGCAGAGTGGGACATATCGGATAGATTCCAAATCCGTAAATGTCTCTTCGATTCCCGCGCCGGTTGTGTTAGACGGACACTGGACGGTCTCATTCGATCCTAAGTGGGGAGGTCCTGCCAAGGTAGAATTCCCCAAGCTTATGAGTTGGACCGATAGTACGGACGACGGAATCAAGTACTATTCCGGCACGGCTGTCTATACCAGGGAATTCGATGTATCCGCCGATATGCTGTCTTCGGGACAGCATGTATTCCTCGATCTGGGGGAAGTCAGCCAAGTAGCCGAAGTGAGCGTAAATGCAAAGCGATTCGGCGTATTATGGAAGCCTGCTTACGAAGTCGAAGTGACTGATGCGCTTCGTATCGGGCGAAACAGCATAAGCATATCGGTGACGAACACATGGGCGAACAGGTTGATCGGCGATGCTTCTTTACCTAAACGAAAGCGGCTGACGACCACTAATTCCGTGGTTTACAAAGGCGGGGAACCGTTGGTCAAATCAGGCCTGCTTGGCCCGGTAAGATTGATCTGTGCAAAGGATACAGTAGGGCTTTGATCGATTGAGAATTAACTATGGAGGTAGTAAATGAGGTTAAGGAACAGCTTCTATGTTAGTTGCCTGGTATTTGCAGGACTGGTAATGCTTTCTTCTGTCGGGATGGCTTCGTCCCAGGAAGTAAAAGAACAATTTATCAATCCTCCGAGTTCCGCAAAGCCGTGGTGCTACTATTATGAGATGGGTGGTGCGGCGAGTAAGCAGGGAGTTACCCGCGACTTGGAAGCGATGAGAGACCAGGGTATCGGCGGCGCCATGTGGTTTTCCATCGGCGGAGCATCCGGTACGCCGTGGGACTTCAACACTCCTCCGTATATTGACCTTGTCAACCACGTGATATCGGAGGCTGATCGAACCGGCGTCAAACTCTGCATACATAACTGTGACGGCTGGTCCCAGGCAGGCGGCCCGTGGATCACTCCTGACAATGCTATGAAGTTGGTGACGTTTGATAAGATTCAAGTCAATGGGCCGCAGAAATACTTAGGTACTCTGCCTCAGCCTCATACTGTTGCCAAGTACTATCACGATATCGCAGTTCTCGCGTATCCAAGTGACAGCAAAAAGACCGACACGGCTTTTCAACATGCTAAGTACAAAGTCAGCGCATCAAACCCTAATCAAGTTGCTGAGAACCTGGCCGATGGATACCTCCGCTCCGAATACAATGTTCAAGTCGGCGACACCGTCCAATTCGAATTTGCTGAACCGTTCAAGGCATCTGCGATTCAAATGTACAAGAATACGGATGTGGTTTGGAAGGTCGATATCGAGGTATCGGACGACGGCATAAACTTTCGTCCGGTTAAGCGCATCGAGGTTGATTGGGCATGGAACGGTGATCCCAAGCCGGTTAGCTTCCCTGAGACGACTGCCAAATTCTACCGGATCAAGTTCGTCGACATCGGGGCTTACCTGTGGATCAAAGAGATCGAGCTTTTGCAGGAGGGTGAGTCGTCTCGCTTCAGTTCCAACATACCGCTCTGGTATCAGAAAGCCGCGTATACAGCTTATTACAGTCCGTTCAAGCCTACCGTGGGTGTTCCTGAAAACCAGGTTGTAAGGACTGACAAGATAATCGATTTGACGAGCAAGGTCGGTTCGGACGGCAAGCTCGAATGGGATGTTCCTTCAGGTAATTGGACTATCTTGAGAATCGGTTACACTATCTCCAACGGAACTAACGAGCCGTCGTCTCTGACCGGCAGGGGCTGGGAATGCGACAAACTTCGGCGAGAAGGGATCGACGCTCAGTTCGCCGGATTTGTCGGTAAGTTTACTTCCAAAGCAGGCAAGTCATTTGTTATGACTCACGCTGATAGCTGGGAACAAGGCTGCCAGAACTGGACTCAAGGTTTTGCCGACGAGTTCAAGAAGAGAAGAGGATACGACATCGAGCCGTGGCTTCCCGCTATGGCCGGTGATGTGGTCGAAAGCGGAGAGCAAACGGACAGGTTCCTTTGGGACCTTCGTTTGACCGTTGTTGAACTCCTTGCAGAGAAGTATTATGGGCGCTTCCGAGAGTTGGCGAACAAGCACGGCCTCGTCTTTCAATCGGAATGTTCGGATAACACGGATACATACGTAGACCCGATAGAAAATGCCGCAAATGTCGATTTCCCTATGGGTGAAATGTACATGGATGCGGGCAGTGAAGCCAAAACAATGGGAGATCGCACCGCCAATATCCTTCGTTCGGTGTCCGGCGGGCACGTATCCGGCAAACATGTCATCTCATGCGAATCGTTCACGACGCCGGGGAACGATTATCGAAAATCGCTCCTCCCATACAAGGTTCATGCCGACATGGCCTATACCTATGGTGTAAACCGTCTTGTTCTGCATGTTTATACTCATCAGACTGACGATACTTATCCAGGTGCCCAGCTTTATGATTGGGGCGGGGAGTTCAGCCGCAAGAACACATGGTGGAATGAAAGTCATGAACTCTTCGGCTACTTTGCCAGGTGCCAATATCTCCTTCAGCAGGGATATTGCGTGGTCGACGTCTGCAACTCCTACGGCGAAAATGATGGAGTATTTGCATACAGTAATGAAGGCATAGTTCCAGGTTATAAGTACGATTGGATAAACGGCAAATCGATTCTTGAGCGAATCAAGATCAGGAACGGAAAGATCAAAAACCTTTCGGGTAACGACTACTCGCTCCTTATGCTCCCATCGAATGGTCTTATGACTCCGAAGATGGCATCCAGGATCGCACAGCTTGTAAAACAAGGCGCTGTCGTGCTTGGCCCGAAACCCGTCGGCTCTCCGAGTCTTGCCGGTTATCCCACCTGTGATAAACAGGTGAAGGAGATCGCGGACAAGGTATGGGGCAATTGTGATGGAGTAAAAGTCAAAGAACACGCATACGGCAAGGGCCTTGTCCTTTGGGGAATGACTCCGGTAGAAGCGTTGAAGCGAATAGGCGTCGAGCAGGACTTCTCATACACGAGTGCTCAATCCGGAGCAGATATCCATTACACGCATCGAAGGACTGCAAAAGGCGATGTTTACTTCATATCGAGCCAGAAAAACAGATATGAAGACATCACTTGTTCTTTCAGAATCAGTGGCAAAGTTCCGGAGTTCTGGTATCCTGATACCGGCAAGATTGTGAAGGCTGCGACATACAAGGAAGAGAATGGTCGAACCATTGTACCCATTAGGCTCGAACCATTCGGCTCCGTGTTTGTAGTCTTTGCCGAAAAGTCGAAGAGAGTACCGGTACAGATGGTAAAGTGTGACGGAGCAAACATTGTTCCGGTTGCCGATGTAAGAGTATCCGAAAATCATCTCCCTGAATTGGTGTCGGATATAAACGGCAAACTTACATTGAAGGTATGGAAAGCCGGTTCGTACAAGGTAGAACCGGGATCAACTTACAGCGTGGATACGATGCCGAAGCCGATAGCGGTAAGCGGCACATGGGATGTAAAATTCAATACTAGATGGGGCGGCCCTGCACATGCAGAGTTCCCTGCGCTTGTCAGTTGGACCGATCGACCGGAAAAAGGCATAAAGTACTATTCAGGCACGGCGGTTTACTCGCAGGAAGTGAATGTTCCTGCAGAAAGCCTTGCAGGCGGATTGAAAGCATACCTCGATCTCGGAGACGTACAGCAGATAGCCGAAGTCAAGGTAAACTCCAAGGTATGTGCCACTTTGTGGAAAACTCCGTACGAATGCGATATCACCGATGCCTTGAAACCCGGTAAGAATGTGATAGAAGTCGCAGTAACCAACACCTGGGCAAACAGATTGATCGGCGATGCGTCTTTGCCCGAAAAGGACAGGCTGGCTAAGACAAACTCCTGGTTCTACAAAGGCGGCGAAGCACTGGTGAAAGCAGGCTTGATCGGCCCTGTCCAAATCGTCTTTGCAAAAGAGATAGCGGTTCACTAACAAACCTCATCATCTATTTCAAATAGAAACGCCGGTGGAGTAATCTGCCGGCGTTTTGTTTGACCCTCGTTGAATCCCAGTCAAATCTTCCTTTGGTTATCGAAATCCAACCTCTAAGCTTCTATTTTCACAACAAGCACATCGCTATGAAACATGATCTTCATTAAGAAGAAATATCTTTGAAACTCCCGTGAAGGAAAATGGTAGCGACAGATGATAGGCTGTTTGTTTTCGGCTGGTTTCTGCACAAATTGGCAAGCGAATCATACAGCATTTATCGGGAAGGAGAATGATATGCCGTATCGAGGTGGGCAGTACAAGCCCCTTTCGGATTCAGATGTAAAGATGATCCATGAGGGTGCACTGCGAGTAATTGAGGAGACAGGGGTTAAAGTTTTTACAAAGACAGGCCGTGAATATTTCAAACGTGCCGGTGCAGAT